>Ga0209224_1000024_pt1 | contig 38571 bp, 45 predicted proteins | sample MonGeyMetagenome_FD_184731 | JGI IMG/M metagenome (GOLD analysis project Ga0209224, IMG submission 184731) | Hypoxic/sulfidic aquatic microbial communities from Monarch Geyser, Yellowstone National Park, USA - MG (SPAdes) v2 (version 3) | ecosystem: Environmental > Aquatic > Thermal springs >...
GCTCGACAAGCTCCTCGGGAAACGCGGCTGTGTACTTGCTCCACTTCTCGTGCGGTAGCACGTTCTTTATGTCCCAAACCGATAAGTACCACTTCTCGCCCTGGAACCTATTCACATCAATCCTGCTCCTCTCCCTAACCTGCTCGGGGACGCTTGCCCTATCGAACTCGCCGGGCTTCTTGAAAACAACAATTTCTTCATATATATTGTCGGGGTAGTAATACATTGGGTATGGGTGCTGTATCACGACACCGCTCCTCCTGCTAATCCTTATGTACCCCTCAGGCTTACGCCAAATGATTTTTTCCTGATACTCAAAACCAACCTCGTGAACCATGACGCTTATTAAATCAGCAACGATTGGGTAGAGCCTACCGTCAATCCTAACATCCTGCGTCACAAACACAGCAACCCTACCTGGCTGTAGAACCCTCAACAACTCCCTACCAACCCTCCTCAATAAATTAAGGAAGTCATCATAGGACTTGAAGAGGTTGGGGAAGTCAAACGGCGCGTTGTAATATGGCGGTGAGGTAACAACCAAGGCAATACTGCCATCCCGCAACTCACGCATATCCTCCGAACTACCAAATACTACCTTTATTGAAACCATTACTTCTCACCTCTTAACGACCTTTCCAACCCTTCCTATCCTTACTCCCATCTTTTTTAACTTTTCGATAACATCTCTCCCTATTTCATCGAGGTCATAGTTCACGTACAAGCTCTCTTGCCTTATTTCCTTAACTGAGTGTGCCGTCTTTGGCGGGGCATCTATCCTCGTCCAATCACTGTAGAGCCTTTCCAGCAGAGGACTTTTGTAGCCCGATAGAGCCACCTTGCCTTTAACGCTGTGTAAAAGCTCCGCCAGTCTCTTATGGTCGTGCTCTGTGAACTCGTATCCATATGCCTTTGGGTCTCCCCTAACCTCATGCGGATATGGAGGGTCTAGGTAAAAGAGGGTGTCCCTCGAATCGTACCTCCTGATGACGTTAAAGGCGTCATCGTTCTCTATCTGAACCCTCCTGAGCCTCTCTGCGACAGCCCACAGCGCCAGTATTCTGTTAGCCCACCTCGAAACGGATCCCGCCATGCCCCTTCTGCTCGTGTACTTGCACCAAGCCCATCTGCCGATGGTCGCCGTCTGCTCAAGGCCTATCCTGACCTGCTCAGCCCTCACGAAGAACAGCCTGGCCCTCTCAACTGGGTCTAGGTCCTTCCTCCCCCTGGCCTCTATTGCCTTCCTGAACTCCTCCTTTGAGAAGGGCGTTAGGTAGAGCTTCTCTATAAGCTCGGCAGGCTTATCACGGAGGACTTGGAAGAAGTTCGTTACATCTCCATCAATATCATTTAAGATTTCGACAGGGGATGGCTCACGATTAAGTAAAACAGAAGCAGAGCCAGCAAACGCCTCACAGAATATGTGCGTCTTCGGCAGTAGCGGGAGGAGCCAGTCGAGGTGGCTGTACTTACCGCCGTACCACCTAAAGGCTAAGAGCTTCCTCTGCCTATTGCCCTCCCTAAGCTCCTCAACGATGACCTCTACATTATCAACGTAGGCATTGCCCCTACCTATCACGTCCTCAGCTATGGCGACCCACTTTTCGAGGATCCTGTAGGCCGTGGGGGTTATGGTGATGAAGAACGTGTTTTCACACGCCATCCCCACTTTCACCTCCCTATCACTTGTAACTGATCCATAGGCTACACCAATGGCTGTATATTCGCCTTAGCTTCTTTTATTAACCTCTCTTTTGCTATTTCGCAGTACTTCCTGCTGATGTCAATGCCGATAGCTCTTCGCTTGAGTAGCCTGGCCGCGACTAACGTCGTCCCGCTCCCGACGAATGGGTCTAGGACTATATCTCCAACATACGAGAATAACTTTATGCACCTCTTTGGGAGTTCTACTGGGAATGGCGCTGGGTGCCCGACCTTCCTCGGGTTCTCGCCTGGGAACGTCCATAATCCTAAGGTCCACTCCTTGAACTCCTCCGGCGTTATGTCGGATACCCCATCGCTCAGCTTGCGCCAGGACTTCTTGTATAAAACGACTATTGCCTCCACTGGCGCTATGACGAAAGGCTCCTTGGGGGATGCAAACGTGCCCCAGGCGGTTCTCCTGGATATGTTCCCCTCGTTCCAGATGATGGTCGTTGCATACCTTAGCCCAACCTTCTTCGCTATGGCGACGACGTCCGCATAGACGCTTTGGAACCCTTCGCCCTCCCTGCCCTTGCTCGTGTCAATCGGTATGTTGAGACACATCCTGCCGTCGGGCTTCAACAGCTCGTAAGCCTTCCTCAGCCACTTCTCTGTGAACTCTAAGTATTTCTTATAAGGTAATTTATCTCTGTATCCCTCATAGTGGACATCCACGTTGTACGGCGGAGATGTAACAATAAGGTCAATGCTGTTGGGCTTTATGTAATCGACCCTGAGAAAATCGTCGTTAATCAAAACAATGTTACCATCGGCAGAGACGAAAAACACCTTGTCCCTTGGTATGCCCAGCTCTTGGAGCAAATCCATCATACTTGCCACCTAATCATATCATCAGCCTCGGGCGTCTCGGTATTCAAGACGTTAATTGTTCTATTGAGCTTTTTTCTATCTCCTGGATGAACTTCTCTAATTGCCCAATACATTGGAACTAGGTCTCTTGGTGCTTTGAATCCGCAGTTTTTGCATACCATTGTTCTTCCCTCTTCCTGGGTTAGCTCATGTTCGCACCTTGGGCACTTCCTGCTATACAGTCTCCTGAACTCATACGGTGCGCCGTACCACTGTAACTGAGTGACTAATAACTTCACGAACCTCTTAAGCCCCGATAGAAGCAACTTACCAACCCTTTTCCCATACTTCCTCACTAGGAGATCTCTTAGGCTCTCCCAATCGACGTCATCAATGACCACCATTGCCTTGTACCTAAGGGCTTTCCTAACAAGCTTCCCAGCCATGAACATTGCTTCCTCATTAATGAGCCTATACACACGACTCCTAAGCCTTCTCGCCGATCTTCGTGCCCTCTTAGCATTTGTCTCATCACCAAGACCAAGTCTCTTTAATCGCCCCACCTTCCTTTCCCGCCTCACTGCCTGACTATAGAGAGACACGATTCTCCGCGGGTTAAGCCCATCCTGCCTAAATGAGACAATTTTACCGTTCTTTATAAGACCCCATGCAATACCGTGGCTCCAGGAGTTAATATCAATGGCTAGGATATACCCACTGGGTTGGTAAGACACGACTTCACGTTCAGCCACTAGGGCTAGGTAGGGTTCATTATTCTTGAGACCTATCATTGCGTACTTGACGTCACCACCTTCCTTAATCCGCTCAACAACCCAACTAGGCATTGAGACTTCAACGGAATGCCTAGGCTCGTTTTTACAAACCTGGTGTAGCCTAATGACGTTTCTCTTGAAATCGACATCGCTCCTGAACTCAAGAACCACAGGTGCACCCCTATCACCCTTCATGGAACCATTGGCATAAATCCTCAGTGTCTTCAACGGAACCCATGTCCTTGCGAACCACCTCTTCGGCGTAATACCAAAAACTAGGCTTCCCATGTAGTTCTTGAATCCATAGAGTTGGTGTTGAATAGTTCTGGGCAAATCCGGAACCCAAACTTCGTAATCCCTATAGGCTAGGTTTGATAAAGCCATCAATCGCTTAATGTGATCAACATCACAACTATCCTTAGGTAGCTCAATGAGTATTGCCCTATGAGCCTTCTGAACCTTCATCCTTAACCACCACCGCTATTCCGGCGACCTCCTTGCCAATGTACTTAGCAAGCTCCTTACCCCCTTCATCGATGTAAACATCAATCCTAACATAGACCTTATCACCAACCCTTCTTCCAATTATCACCTTGCCCTTGAAGTAAACCGCCTCCGGCATCACCAACATTAATGAGACTAGGCTTATAAACCTTTTGCCTAATCAATTGCTAAATTAGACAAAAGATTTATAAGTAAGTTCTTCACCTAGGTCTTGTCCCGCTTCCGGAGGTAAAGTGCCGGTGATGGGGTGGGTTTAGTCCCTGCCCCGTGGGCCGTGAGCGATGACACCCCGAAGGTGGGGGCCGTGGGCCCGACGGCGTAGGGAGCTGGATGAGATGAAGAGGGTTCCCGAGGCCAAATGAGGGGAACGGGGCAATTCGGCACACTTGCTCTTAGCATAGTCCCACCATCTATTACAATGTGGACACATAGAAACTTATCGCAAAGAAGCGCAGTTACGCCCGGTAGTGATGTTACAACGAGTATGAGCCTCTTCGAAGCAATGATACTTTAGGGCGGGGTTGTCTCACTACGTGGGGTTTCACGGAGATAGTTTATAAAACCCAGCTTTACTGGGTACTCAGTAGCCCCGACAAAGCGGGGTAACACCCAAGACCCCGAGGAAACCCGCCCCACAGGGCGGGAAGGGGGTCAGTATGTAACTAGCTACACTACTGTGGTTGGTAGGGCGAGCTTCAATTGTCGAACATCGTCCTCGCGCCAGTTGGCTGTCCTCCTTATGCTTGCTTCGTTATAACTAAATAGGTAGTCTATGAACATGCTTGGACTGTTGATGTTGTACCCTATTTCCCTAAATGCGCTGGGGGGTTCGAACTGTACTCCCGATGCGCTGTTACCCAACATGACACCACCGCCACCTGTAGTTATCGGTGGATTTATGACGGCATCCGAGTACTGCATGGGCCTTAGGTAAATATATGTTTCAAGAAAGTACTTGGTCCTCCTCTCGGTGTAATGTAGACCAATGTATGTACCGCTTATCTCGGGTGGTAATCCTGGAATGAGGAATACGTCACTCCCACTCAAGCGAGTATTGTAAACCCTGAGCATTGCCAATAACTCCTCAACATTATCCCTAAGCAAGTTGGTAGCTAAGACCATACGCAGAACAACAACCCTGTAATTAAAAATGAACTGCTAAATCAAGTATGAGACTGACGTCGGTATTGTTAGTCGTATTTTTGCGTTACCAGAATTGCCTTGAATGTACCTACTGCTTATGTCTACGTTATTCTCATTGATTTCAAAAAGCGCGTCAAACCCGAATACTACCTCTCTATACGGGGAACTCTCGATACCGATAAAAATATGATAATCAGAAATGTATAAACTTAATATGTATGCATGTGCAAATAGCATTAATCTTTCACTACATAATTTAAATTGATTAAATAATAATGGAATTGGTAGGCGTGCAGCATACCTAGTGTTTAACATGATGTTCTTGCTTTCGATAACGAGGATTGCTACGTCGTAACCACCATCAACAACTATGTGTTGTAATACTCCATACTGCATGGTCCGAGAAACAACAATCCACCTCAGCGATTCGCTTGAAATCTTTGAAAGCTCTGCGCTGAGCACCATTGGGTAGATTAAGTGTTTAAATTAAAAATGCATTAAATAGTGAGTGCGGATTGTTTGTTGTTTTTAAACTAAATTGGGTGTTTCTCAGCAGTATGGTTCTTGGCTTAGAATATCACTTTAAGGGAGCGATACGGGAATTATGTAAGCGCACACGGTACAGGGTGTTTGGTGTTGTGCTTAGGGCAGCGCTGCTGCGTTTCGGTGTTACAAGTAATATAGACACAGTGAACTACTCGCTCCTGTTCTTCATCATGCCTGTGAAGTACGATACCTTCGACTCCGAATACATCTACTATGCTCACCTTACGGCAAGCCCAATCCCCACCACACGTTATGAAGACGATGAATTGAAAATGGGCGCGGACCCCGTTCTACGTATTTCCACATTTATTTTAAGAATCCACGATATAGGCATAAATAGAGAGACAGAGTCCCGAATTATAGGGACGACCGTAAGCCCGCTGAAACTAACATTCACAGACCTGTTGCTAGCTAAGGATCAGAAGACGGGCACATCACCGCTCGCCCTCATTACACCGTCCTCATTTACCATATGACCACTCCTCCGCCCACTAAGGGCGAGTTTAATCTTGGGGGTTATTCACCACCTCAGAACCAATCCAGTAAATCACTCATGTACACGTATGCACAGAATAAAATCGCTTCTCTATCTGCACCATACTTTTCACTGTATTTCTTAACTATTTCTTCTTCGCATTTCTCACGACAACTGAATACACACTCCTGGTTGCATTTCATGAACTCATCACTGATGTCTAAACACACATCATACCACTCATTAAACGTCATAAGTTGGGTTTGGCTATTCATTCATCACCACCATATATTAGGTTTATTAGTCTTGGTTCTATACCCAGGGTTCTGTCTATTTCATAAATCTTCTCAATAGGTACGTTGTATTTCTCACTTATTTTGTGGTAACACTCATCTATGCACTTGCCATACACATCGGGGTCTAGAGGAAGATGACCTACCTCATACATGTAGTCAAGACAGTTAGCGTCACATTCATCCATTTCATCTATTATCTTTCGGAGTATTTCCTTAGAAAGAGGTTTGGATCTGGGTTGGGTTTGGGAAGCCATCTTACCACCGCAATGATCATCAATTGGTGAGTTTTTAAGCATTTCTCTCTGTGTCTCTGTAGGTCTCTCTGCAATCTTTTTAATTTTAGTATACAATACCTTGAAGAATACGGATTACAAAAGTAATATATCAATGTTCATCTTCACAGGCATTATAGGCTCATTAAGGGATTTACTTGATTTATCCATCTCTTTCTTCAAATTCTCAATGTAGTGGAAAATAAACATTGGCTCTGGGCTTGTAGCGGTAATTAATAACATATTCTTTTTCTCGTTAAGCTTAAACTTAACGACCATTAAAGCTTCATCAGGTATACAAATATCACTGAGACAAATCGCGCCGCCTTCAAACTCCACGCATCCGTCTGAATGTTCCTCTAAGATCGCTTTTGCAACTTCCATCGCGTTCTTTACGCTATCCCTGTCCTCAAACTTCAGGACTATTCGTACCCTATACTGTCTCTCTTTTCGACTCGGCATGTGACGACCCTTGTGATATATACACAGAGGATTTTTAAGCATTTCTTTCAACAAACTACGGACGAGAAGATATTCAGAGTTCCTCGATTGTGACAATCTTGCCAATCTTTAAATACCAATGATGCTCTAACACGTGGAAACGATTTAACAAACTATACCTCATTAACCACCACCCTCGGTATTTGCCTCCGTAATCAGTATCTTTGGGTACATCACTATTATCGGCGAGGTTCCCTCAAAATCAATAACTGAGTAAATACCAATCCTCTTGGACAAGGCGAGACCAAGCAACACAAGCGGAATGTACTTCTTGGGAAGGTTGAGCGCCCTCAGCAACTCTTGCAAATCCGCGCTACCCGGTAGGTAGAGTCTCGTGATGACATCTATGAGTGTGTCGATGTCGAAGTTATCGTTAAGCTTCAACGCAAGCCTAGCTAGGCGTGTATGCTCGTTCTCATCCGTGCTATAGTCGATTAAGCCGGGCAGGAGTTGCTTCAACAAAGCCAACACTTGCACCTTGCTACTGGGTATGTCATAGACGCCCCTACCCGCGCCCGGAAACCACAATAACCGAACACTCAACAGCGTAGGCGTCTCCCACAAGACTGCACCCACCTCGGCAAAACGTTGCACGGCCTTGGTAGCGAGTCTCTGGAAGGCAATGCTCAAGTACTTACTCACCAGGCTCTCCCACTGCGTGGGCTTGAACTTACTGATCTTCCTTAGGAAAGACGCTACCTCACTGTGTAAATCACCGAAGAAGTAATCCAGCGAGTTTAGTTCCGTCTCATTAACCCCCGCATCCAGCGCCTTGTTGAAGAGATCATTGACCCTCTTCATGTCGCTAGAGAGAGCGGTAAGCACATTCACTATTATAGGCATATACTTGTTATGCAACTCCTCGATCATTTCTGCATCATCTACTGGCATGTGAACCCTTGGCTCCTTCATATTTATCAACAAGTCGCCCTTCTTAATTCTCGTTATATCCATGCTTATCTCAATGCCCAGCGCATCCAATTGCCTCGTCCAGACTAACATGTTGACTACTGCTATGGCATAGTCGAACATGGACTGCGGGGTGAGGAGCATCTTGTAGATAGATATTTTTCCACTAAGGACTTTGTTACCCATAGTTGCACCCATTGAGCTCACCGTATAGGTAATTAATTGGTGGTTTAAAAGCTTTTCCTCCACGTATGGAATTATGTGTTGAGGATGGGTTTATAAATTCATTCTCTCGCGCATTTAATAAGTAGTATTTTAACAACTTGTTCCTTTTGAAAACCTTCAGAGTTCCTCAATTGTAACGATTTTGCTCCATTTTCTCATCTCTCTTAGGGCGTTCTCGCGCCTTGATGGTGTGCCGTGCGCCGCGTACCATCCAAGTACCTCAAATAGTGCAAGCATGTTTTTGCCGTATTTCTGAGAATATTTGCGCCAGAGGATCATGAACTTGTTGTTGAAGTGTTTGGATATTTCGTCCACATCTTCGTCCCTGACTGGTATGTTCCTCATGAGGGTAAATCGTTGCTCAACCTTCGGTGCAATAGCGATTGTGCTCTTCACGAACTGCGTTATCCTCTCCATCACGTCCACAACCTTCTCTCGGTACGTTGTATTATGCGTAAGCCTGCTGTGGAACACCCTCTTTGACGCCCTCGCTCTGTACCCTAGGTTCAGAACCATTGCGCTACCTGTGTTTACGTCAGCAATCGCCAAGTACGTCCTAAAGGCGTGGAAACCATCATCGCCCCACTCAACCCTGAGCAGTATCTCGGCGTTTTCAAGGACCTTTGTCCACCCCAGGCGGGCGGTTAATTCGCCATAGACTGCACCGTCCCAGAGACTAATCCTGTTGCCCCACTTCCCGAAGTTGTCCAGCTCAATCTTCACGCCCCTCAAGAACCCCACCAGCGTATCAACAACCTTCTGTGGCGGTATGTCCACATAGCCTTGGCTGGCGACTCTGTAGAGCCAAGTCATACCATTGTTGTACCTCCTAAACGACGCAATGTACCTATCGGGCGCATCGAGTACTCCCTCAATTCCGCCGTACCTCTTCACAACGCGGGAATTCACATAAACAAACCCAACACCGTCAATCCTCAATATCCATCTTCTGAGCGATGAATGCCAGTTGTAGCCGCGCAAGCGCTGGTGAAGTTCCTTCATCGTCATGCTCCACGAATTCGGGATCCATGGTATTTCGAACTCCGCCATCAAGTGTTTGTAGAGGTTGTGTTTAAAAAGCTTTCTCTATCGTAAGGTAATGAGAAGGAGTACGTGGTGGGTTTGGGGAAAAATTTATAAGTATGCTGTTTCTAGGCAAATTGATGAGTGCACGCAGTGGCGTATATGGTGTTTATGGTCGCGTAACCATCAGGGATGGCGACACTGTGGTGAAGATCCTCAGTAATGAATATTATGATCAACTTAGGAAGCACCTGTATGTGCCCGTCCTTCTTAGGCTGTACGGTATGTCCACGCCATTAACGCTACATGGTTACTTGTCCTCGCCTGTTGATGAGAGCGAGATCATAATGCGAATAACGGATGATGAGGACCTAAAGCGCAACCTTTTGGAGACATACAAGAATAACATGGTTCGCGGGTTACTCTTTATTTTGTCGAATAAGCCCATAGTGCTTGATGATAGGTTTGTGAGCGCTTACGACAAGGTGTGGAACCTGAGGTTCAACGTTGTTGTGAATATAAGCCTTGCTGAGAAGCCATGCGCGGTTATTAATGAGGAGAGGACTGAAAGCGAGTATCCAGGTACGTACGACAGACTGCTCAGGCTCATCTGGCTCATCGGTTGGTCTGACGTTAGGTTGAAAATATTCGATAAGGTGGTGGCTGGATTGCTGAAGATTAAAGAAATCAATGGCGCACCCGAGCTTGTTGTTGAGCCAATAAGCTCGCTCGGTGAAGACATCCTGATACACTTCGCCTCGCGGTTCCGCAGGTACAATGCAATATTGCTCGTGCCCAAAACTGTCGAGCGCGAGCTGGGTAGCTTCGAAATAGCAGAGACCAACTGCGACACTGAGTGCAACACGTACGTAGCACGCACATATGCGGATGCCGAACATGCTAGGGTGGTCATTACAAACACGAGGAATAATAAGATGGGCGCCATACTCATAATAAGGTCACCAGAGTATGCGTGGATCTACGTAATAGGCGACAACAAGCGATTCCTAGACTTCGCCAAGCAGGACATAGACATCGACAAAATAATGAGCAAGGTGAGGGAGGTTCTAGAAGCACCTAGCACGGACCTACCGACAGAGGGGGAGATCGCCAACCACATAAAGGCACTTATGATGCAGTACGTACCGTCGCACTAGCTCTAAATGATTAACGCCATTGCTTGTGTCTCAACCCCCTTTTTCTCTGAACTAAAGTAGTAATGATCATAAGCTTCGAGCATCCTTCCTTCGGATAAATAAATATTTACGAAGGGTCTGTAGTCATATATTTCCAATCCCATGTTAGGGAAAGCCCACCTTCTATTCCCCTCCAAGGGAGTGATTTGAACGTCCCCACTGACTCCGCTTACATACCCTCCTGGTGCCAGCGGTACTGGTATGGGCATCATCATTGTATACATTAAATACTCGATATCGGCAGGCAATTCGCTAGAATGTGCACACTCATACTTCTCCTTAATTATATTATCTGTTGAAAACTCGACCCTCTGCCAGTTGTTAATGACCAATGAACCACGTTTTGCCCGAGTGGCGATCAGGCATCCGTACTCTCTATACCACGAAAATGCGTTAATGCGTAGCATCTCAGTTATGCATTGTACAAATAATTAAAAATGTGGCACTAAAGGACAAAGCTCGGTGCGTTCATTTCTGCGGTGCAGGTGGCTTCTTCGTTGGAGTTCTCGTTTGTTGATTCAATCCCATGAAATTGCTCATAAACAAGAGCATAACACGGCGTCACTTTGTTATATGGGTTGATGCCGTATAGCCCTAGCGACCTTGACCCTCCGCCAACGAATGGGTGTGGTTTGCCCAACCAGTTGAGGGGAGGGTTGGGATTGAGTCTGAAGCTCGATGTAGATGTAAACATTGGTTGCCCGTATATGTTTGTATATACGTGATACCTAAACATTTCTGGACTTTCCCAGCATGCAAATGCGAATGGATGCGTACAGATTGAACCGAACCATAACCATAACATAACCACGCCCTCTGTTTGCCGTTCTGAACCAGCAACGACGCTTGAAACCGTCGTGTGGCTACCGAATACGTAGATGTTGGGGTAGGCGTATTTGAACATGTCCTCCCAATACCCAACTTTTACGATGAGGACCACATACAGAGGAGTGCTATTAAATAAAAAGCTAGTTGTTAAATAAGCATGGTTGGTGGTTGTGGGTATGTAATTCTGTGGCTTGTGGTGGATGGGCCTGGAGCCATTGATGTTGAAAACGTCTCAACCGTTATTTCTTGTTTGGTACCTGGTATAGTTGATATATCGTACACAATCTTGATGCCCTCCTTGAACACCTCCTCAGGGCTCTCCGGCGCTTGGTAAATCACTTCCCTAACCTCATGTGAGTGTGGCTCCATGCTTGTCGTAACATTGACTAGGACGTCCGTAACATATTTCATAGCTAATTCGCTAACCCTGAGAACCTTGGATGAAGCATTCATGCAAGTGATGCCTGGGAAAACTTGAACGAGTGGGGATGATGAGAGCGAGTACATGTCGAACTCTACTTTTTTCCTCTCCTTGTAGTGGATGTTGAACGATGCCCCATAGGCAATCCCATACATGGTGGCGAAACTTGAGGCGTCAAGCATTGTCGCCCAGTTTGGCTTGCGCATCCGCCTCAGCATGGTAATTCCATACCAGTCTGTAACAATCAAGAACATGACCACCGCCTACATCACTGCTGATGTTGGTTGTGCTATTGCTATGTTGGGCATGCCTCCTAGCATTTTACTTGTTGCATACGTAAGCGTTAATTCCAACATCTTCCCACCCGATATGTAGAGTGTTGCCCCTTCATATGTGCGGATTAATGAGTTGAAGAAACCCTCATACTTGGTTAGCCTGTTGTAAGACATGGTAACCCTAGCTCCGATGTAGAGCCAAAAGGATGTGCTGTCCAGCAGGTTCGCAATAGTAAACGCCAACCCAGTGGAAAGCGCGGGGAAGCTAACACTATACCCGTCCAACTGCATAGGCGAACTGACACGCACGCCCCACTCATCCCATAGGTTGACTTGGCTCAACGAACTGACCAAGCAAGCGCACTGGAGAACCTCATCCCCAAGGCTTTCATTAAACCTTACCGCAAACACGATGAATAAATAGTGAATTAATAAAAATGCATTCACTCAAGTTTGCCCCCAGCGTATGTAATTGTCCCCGTGCATTCTACAGTTAATACCGTTCTCGGAGGCCTTGCACACGAGTAATGCGTCGTGGTATATCGCAACTACGTCATAGTCCTTGAACACCTCCTTGACCAAGTCCTCGATTGAGATGTACACGCCAGGAACCGTGGAGGCGTCCTTCTTCACCCAGTCCAAAACCGTGGAACCGTTAACGTTCCTCACAAGGTACCAAACATCGCACCTCTTCACCGCAAAGCGGTTTTTCTCAATCATAATCCTCGGCACCCTCAACTCGTCAAACTTAACGACCTCTGGCACAAGACTTCAAGCCTAATACGTTTTTAAAAATCTTACTAAATAACGACTGCATCCAACACCATGTGTATTGGCTTGAGCCTGGCGTGTTTCGGCACATCGGTTCTGTACTGCACGGCTGAGGAGATTTCAGCATCCTGCGGGTTTATGGCTGAGGTTTCGAACCCAGGCACGTTTGATTTTGAGTACCATGTACTCCACCTGCAGTTCCCGACCGATTGTTCGACGTACCAACAGTCGAAGACGTTCTTCAGCCTGTACCCGTACTTCCTCCGCTTCAATACAACGTAATGGCTATACTCAATAAACCACGCCGGCGTAGGCATGGCATACACTAAGGCATCGCTGGGAAAGTACGCCGTGAACACGCCCTTCTCCCACTCACCAATCAGCTCCGAGACGCTGTTCACCTCAGCACTGTCGGAACCAGCAACAGCCAGGCACCTGTACAGTCTGGCGAGAAATGCGCGGGCATATACATCCTCAAGCACACCAACATTTGTGCCAACCTCAAACATACCAAGCCGAGTTAATCCTTTTATAAAAGCCCTTTTAAACTATTAGCACCGTTGGATTAGGTAGCGCCCTTGCTTTTAGTTCTGAAAATATGTATACACCAGCACTAACTAGGGATATGAAAAATTCTAACTCAATACTTGTACGTGATCTACTTTTGGTTAGGTAAGTGTCTAAATATAATTTAAAACTATATGATGGGTGAAGGAAATAATTTATTGAAAAGCGGTCTTTGGATTCTACATCAACGCCCTGTTCCGAGAAATATATACAAAGCATGAACACCGGGTAGAATGGTGTGGTGATTATACAACCAAAACTCAAGAATTCTGTTCCAAACTCAAGAACGTACGAAACCTTTGTACCGGTATTGAAGACAATAACATGGTAGTTGTATGGATAATTAACAGAACCTAGGGATACTCCATGGGCCTCGTACCTCTCAAAACCCCTATACACTGGGAAACAATCCAGTGCCAGTGATGAACCTGTCGATTTCCTGCCGCTGTGCAAAGCTTGTCGTTCCACATCAATACCTAGCTCAGTAATTAAAAATGCCTAAAAGGCGAGGTTTGTTGATATTATGGAAAAGCTTATAAATGCATAAGGTAAGGATGCTTCGGTTGTCAGCATGGGTCGTGTTTTAATGCTTGTTGAGGGTTTGGGTTATGGCAGTGAGGAGTACGTGTTTATCACTAGGGACATGTGGTGCAATCCGGTGGAGTTGGTATTCTTGCCGAGCTTTGGCAAGAATAATCCCATAACTCCTACGGATGATGATAGGGCAATTGCTATTGCTTCACTTATCGAGTATTTGTATGGTGATTACGACGCTGGAATCGTGATTGCCTTGGATAGGCGCGTGGAGATATTAATTGAGCACTACATAAAGAGGTTGCACGAACATAGCGACTTCTGCCACCCCATCCCCAGCGAGGAGGTACGGAGCAAGTGCTACGAGGTGCTTAACTCACCTGAGGAACACCGCGCCAGGAAGTTGCTACGCTTCAATGTGGTAAGGACGAGCAGGTTTAGGGCGGGTGAGAAGGAGATAATCGACCTCATAAGGGGTTCACTGTACTTCATGGCTGGCGTGAAGCTGTCTCGCGAGGAGGTAGGTTTATTAATTGGTTATATACGCAATGGCTGGAGGGGAGGGGCCGAGCCGGGTCAAATGGAGGGAGAGCTAAGTCTCCGAAGCACTGGCTGTACCCCTCCGCAACAATTCTTCACGGACTTCAACCTCGTCGTGTCCGTGGAGAGGAACACTGAGTATTTGTCGGCCAGGGAGCTCAGGCGTGTCGGCAACATCCTCAAAATCGGCGTAAAGGATGTCTTACCCACGGGCTTCGACGGGGTAATAACGGCGCACGTCAGCGGAGACCCGGTGAAGTTCGTGTGGTCACTAAAGAAGCTTGTGAACTCTGGCGAATATGTGCCGCAGTACATACTTAAGGTCGTGCCTGTGATGATGAATGTGAAGACTGACATTAACGACATAGTAGACGCAACAGTTAAGTTGGCAAGTAAGTACCTTGGCTCTGGCGAGACTTACAAGGTTGAGATTAGGAAGAGGGGCGTTGAGTTCGGCAAAATGGATATTGTAAGGGCAATAGCCAGGGAGATAGCCAAAATGGGCAATAAAGTAAAGCTAGAGCACCCGCACAAGGTAATCCAAGTAGAGGTGTTCCCGACCATCACAGGCATAAGCGTTATTGAGGAATACGACATATTCGAAACAAAAAGGTAAGACAAAATCCTTAAAAACAACACAATGCACACCACAATTGGAGGGGAGGTTGGGAGTTCCCGTATCCAAGGCGTGGGCCGAGCGTGCGGTTCATATAGTGACCGTACCCCTCCAACAAAGGGTTTATTAAACTCCTTGATAATTCATGCTTCGGAGGGGAGAAGGCCGAGTGGTCAACTAGGATGCACGCCCGAGTAGCCTTAGCCGTAAGCGGACTGAGGACTGTACCCCTCCGACAATAGTTTTATAAAAACATGTATCTAAGGAGCAGTTGGAGGGGTGGCGGGTTGGGTTGAGCAGGTGCTTGCGTAAAAGAGACCTCCGAGCCGGTATGATGTGAATGTACCCCTCCACCACCAATCCCCATAATCATGCATAACCGAGTTTTTGCATCCTGATTTCGCTGAGGAGTCTCTGTACGTAGTGGTGTACAATGTTTATTGTCATGATTTTCGCGAGCATTGGCTTGTCGAATTTTACGGTTCGTTTTGTTTTGTTTTTCCTTATTGTTATTGTTGATTTCTCGTCTACGTAGAAGTCAGGCACTGTGCCTACCTTCGGCACCAGCGCGTAGTATAGCTTGGTTGGCCTCTCAAGGGTTATCGTTATTGGCTGAAGGAGTGGGGACGCGTTCTCAAGGGTTATTTCGTAATCGCCATAAACCGCAGTCACGCTGGTCCTGAGGGTGCTGAGCTTCTCCCTAATTGTTAGTAGGAGCCCTTGAAATATCTTGGTGTTCATGAGCTTGTCCAGGTCAATGGCGGTTATGCTGGTCTCGGTATTATACGAATTTGAGCTGTAGTAACCACCGTAGTAACTACTCTGCACCTGGACGCCACCGACTGTACCGACTGCGACTGGAACAAACACTCCCGACGAGATGGTTCCATACACCAGAACAACCGCTGTAGTTCCTACAATGGCTATTGGATGTAGCCCTTGTGGTGACTTAACTGTAGCGGACTTAATTGCACCCTCCCCGCCTGGCTCAACACCGTCTATATCCACTCCCACAACCAGGAGCCCGCTGTGGCCATCCCCAAACGCGTGTATGCGCACGTAGCCGTACTCGTCCAGGAATGCCGACAGTGTTACATTGCCTGTGCTGTCCACGCCGAACTCTTTGGCCAGCATACTTATTACTGCCTTGGCTTTGTCATACGAGTAGCTTGTGTGCACTACTACCTCGTAGTTGTAGCCGTTATACTCAGCCTCGGTGTACAGCCCGTGCCTGCTCAATATATCGCTTATGTGCGCAATGAATGACGTATATATCACGTCACCTATTGAGGAGCCGAACACGCTGATTATGGCGTCGGGTGTGTAGTCGTCTGCCATAACTAATATATCGTCAAGCACCCTGTATTTCCCCTTACTGCTTATGACTATCTCGTCTGATGCGACATCGTGGTCATAACCAAGTGCTGACTTCACGTAGTCCTCAGTCGTTTCGTAAATATCGACGCTCGCCCCTCCCAAGTCGAGCTTTGCTATTGAGTTGGTAGATGCGGGCATACTCATTACTACGGTTGTGTAGAGACCGCCCTCGGCGCTCAGTCCAACCATTACTTTATTGTTCTTGGTCTCAAAGAACGCATGCTTCTTCGACACCAAGACCTTCCCTACAGTGCTGTTCAGCACAAGCGCCTTGAAAAGCTCTGCATAGTCCTCGTTCACGAATAACTCGTCTATGTCGTAATCCCCAACGTTTAGCCTACCGAGGAGCACGGCAAGCCTAGAATCAACGCCCCTGGATGCCAGCCCATCTACAAGCTCCTTGCCTTGCACGCAAATAAATAAATACTAGGTTTTAAAGCATTTTGCCCACGAATTAACAACAATACTACCCAAGTGCTTCCTCCTCGGTCTTAAACCGCTCGCCTGGTTCGTACAGTGCGCCCGCATCTGTAAATACTTTCAATGCCTTCTTTATTGATTCCTCAACATTGTTTTTGTTTTTTGCTCCTGTGCATACGAACTTTCCTGATGAGAATATGAGCATGACCGTGTGTAACTCATTGAGCCTGTAGATGAGCCCTGGGAACTGTTCTGGCTCATAGAACGTGTCCGGGACAAGCAATGCCACCTTCTCTATGTCCACATCATACCCCAGACTACCGGATGCGACTATGTTCTGCACCTTAACATTCGGTTTCCCAGGAACCGCCACGCCGTTCTTTTCGAGCACTGTGATCAACTCGCTGACGTTCCTCTCAAGCTCCTCTTCACTTTTTGAGCCGGTTATGACCGCCTTGCCCGTACTAAACAACAGCACTGATGAGCGGTGTCTCCTAATAATCAAGCCTGGAAATGCCTCTGGGTTGTATTCAGCCCCGGCAATCCTCTCGGCAAGCCTGTCCAGGTTGATTTTAATGCCGAACTCCGCGGTGGCAACTATGTTCTCAATGCGGTACGTTGGCTTTCCCATCAATTTGTAAATAAACTAGACCTTAATAAACTTTTCTGAATACGAATTACCGAGGACATACCGCCCTTATATCACTGTAGCACATGTACTTTATCCTCTTATCGTATACGTCGACTCCATATTTTGCGCCCAGCTCCTTCATTACTTGCTTGAACTCATCACCATCCACGTCACTACACACAGCATATTTTATGCCCTTGTTTGTAGACTCACCAACCAGCTTGCATATGTGCACAACCTCTATGGAGGATATCGTTCTCCTAATCGTTATTAAATACTGACCGTACTTGACAACCTCGAACATAACTAAACACAAGCCTAGAGGTTGCTAATAAATTTGGCGGTTTGTGAAGAATGGATGAAAGGATGGAAAAGAAGATTTTGAAGGTGATTTTGAGTGTTTTTATGGTTTTGGTATACTATGGGCTTATAGTCCGCCTCCGCCACCGCCACCGCCGCCGAATGCCTTGCTTATGCTGCCGATTATCTGGAACACCATAACCAGCACTACCATTACCATCCCAAGGTTTATCATCGTGTTTATTAGACTGGTTAGGTCGATGCTCATTTTTCCACCCGATTGTGCATTCTGTGTTTAATTAAAAATGAGCTAGTGCTCTGTGTATGAGAATGCTTTTAATTCAGGCACGGAACTAGAACTCCTCGATTTCGCTTACCTTGGTCAGTGTCCCAAGCACGTCCAGTAACTTGTCGGCTACCGCTTTGAGCTTTAGCATGTACTTCTCCTCCATGCTCAGCCTTTTGCTCAGCTCGTTGAAGACTACATTCTCAAGCCCGTCCTTGAACTCGTTCAGTGTATTCGCTAGGGCGTTTGTGAGTGCTTCGTTCATGATAATCGCTAGGAAGTCGTATGGGTAGTTCAAGTTACCGTATGCCTCGAAGCGGAGCACGTGCTTATCCGCGCCCGATAGTGAGTTTAGCATCACGTCGAACTTGAGGAACCCGACCTTCACGTTCTCCGACATGAACTGCTTTATCGTATCTGGCTCAGGCACGTACATAGTTATTGTGTAGTATATGGCGTTTATCAGCTCAAAGCGTATGTTATCCCCGTAACGCATAACTAGCGTAATCGGCACCGGGGCATTTGTAAACTGCCTGTCGTCACCGAAGGTTATTGAGTAGTTGTTTGAACCCTTAGTCACGTACCAAACGTGTGGTGGTACGGATATGCTCTTCATATCGAGCCTGTACATCATATCGAGCAACCTCGATAATGCGTACACGTCCTCCCTAGTGACAAGCTCAACCCACCTAACCTGCCTGATCTTCGCGTCCAGCGCCTTCGCGTCCTCGCGCAGTTTGTTGAACCTGTCTATCAACTCCGGGTTCACAACCTTCACCAACTCATTAACCGCGCGCCTAATCCTTTCATAATTCGCAACAAACTCCTCCTCACTCATCGCAACTAAGGCGCACTTGCATTATTTAAATTTTACTGGCAATACCAAGCCTCACCCTTTAGGGCTGGGCAAGGAAACCTCCCCCAACACGGGGAGAAGGCCAGTGAACTAAGATACCAATGCGTTCCCGATGAGCATCCCGACCCTGTATGGGTCTTTGTATGCTTCGTTTCTTGTGAGTATGACTTGCCTTCCAAGCCTTGCGTAGTGGTTTATGCAGTTCCTCGTCATGCCGTCCATACTGAGCTTGTCATTAACCACTACTATGCTGGTTATCCTGTGCTCGGGTATGTACCTCACCGAATCCTCGCAATCACTTACCAGCACTAGCCTTGTGTCCTCGCTCAGGTTCTCGGCAATTCTATCGCCGGCGTACACCGCCACGTCTATGTTGGTTCCCCCGTCAGCCATGGCGTGCCTTATAAAATGCGGCACCTGGTCTGGGCCAAGTACTATGTAGTTGTCCTTGAAGAAGACGTAGATGTGCCTAGTCCTAAGCATGTTGGCAAGCGTGTACAGTGACTGTGTTATCAGCCTTATGTCCAGCGTAACCATTGACGTCAACGTCGATGATGAGAAGTCCACAATCGGCACCAGGTTCAGCTCCAGCTCTCCGTACTCCCTCATCGCCAGCTCCGAATTCGCGTACTTAATCAGCATTAAGTCGTCGTCAGCGTACTCAGCGGGCTTTGCGCGAAGCATGTTGTTCCCCCTCGTGACTCCAATCACGACCGAGGACAACCTCTTGGTGCTGACTGACCCGCCGGCTTCGTATATTGCATCCATCATCCCCCTAACTATATTGTGAACCACGTCCTCCGGTATATAGGCGTTAGCGCCAAATTGGAAGGGGCCTGTGTCTTCCTTGCTGACCGAGACGCCGTATGACGCGCCGGGTACTACCCCCTGCTTCGCGCTGTACGTGGTTGACGGAGGCTCAGTGAGCACGTACTGCGTAAGAATGTACTCTATGTTCATCGCGTTTGTACTGCTGGCGTAGGCGTTGGTAACCGATGAACCGCGCAGGAGCTCTATCAAGAACTTTAGCGCTATTGCGAATGATTTGTTGAAGTCGAGCACCGTGTCATATGTTGCCCTCAGCTCCATGAACTTTGCCCACAGCTTAGTGAAAGCAATCCTCGCACCCTCAACTACACTATCCTCAAATGACTCATCGCTCAGGCTCGGCGCTACTGAGTAGAATATGAAGAATAGGTCCGTCGCAATATCGAGCAACCCCCTGACCTCCCTAGACGCCTTCTGCAAGTCCCTAGGCAGTGCGTAGTAGAGCAGGGACTTAACCTCCCTGTACGCCTTGTCCCTAGGCCTTATGTTTTTCAAGAGACCCATAAGAGGTCGCGCCAGCACTCCTCTGGTATGCCCGCCTCCCTGAGCATCTTCTCTATCCTGTCCCTAGGCACATTATACCGCCTAGCGTAGTCAATCAGCCACTTAGCCATAGCCCTATTCACCGGAGGACACTGCCCAGGCATACCCCCACCTGGAGGAGGAAAAGGAGAAAGAAAAAAGAAAAATTTGAAGGGTTTTGAGGAGGTTTTAAGTCGCTTAATGCACTACATCGCTTATGAAGTGCTGGATGCAGGACCGTATGCAGGGCCAACTGGAGCGCCAACACCGTAAGCTAGCTTGTAGTTGTTAATCCACTTGGTCGCGTATGTCTGCACATTCTGGGCAAACGCCTGCCAGTGCTGAACTGGTGGCGCGGTCTGTATCTGGGCTGGTGAGACACCTAGGAACGAAGCGACACCACTAGCGTATAAGTTGTTCTGTGCGGCAAACGATATGGCAGCGATGTATCTTCCCATTGCTGTTTGAATGTTCCTCTTTCCGTGACCGTGTCCACTTCTCCTGGCCATTTTTGGTCCCGCTTAACGTTTTCTCTAAGTATTATAAAGAAAGTAGTTGTTTTTGAACGAGAAGAGGAGAGGGGTGGGTTCGCTGTAGTAATTGAACGCTACCCCTGCTTCCACTTTACCCTAGTCTCTGTGCCACCAGGCGCTGATGGCGGTACTGGCGGAGGCGGGGCTATCCTCTTTATCAGCTCATCGACTGGCACGGGCTTTACGCTAGTATAGGTATCAGCCGGCGGGCAGTTGGGGTAGCACGGTGGTCTAGCACCCGGCGGTGGCGGAGGTGGAGGCGGCGGGGGCGGCGGTGGTGGAGGCGGGCATGTGCCTCCTGGGCACGTGCATGTGCCTCCACTACAAGGACCGACTCCTCCACATACATGTTGCCATAGATAGTTCAGCCGCCCTGATAGCTCAGCGCATAGTGCTTGGTTTCCTGTGAACTGAGTGCACTTCTTCATGTACTCGGAGTCCAGGTTGGTTATTGAGCTCTTGTAGTTGAACCACTGTTGCTGGACTTGCGCCTGCAACTTGTCCAGCGATACCTGTGCGAGCACGGTAGCTACGTCCTTGGCGCCGCCGCTTATTATGAACTCCTCACAGTAAGGCGTTGCAAAACCGCAATCCCCGCGCTTGTTCTCAACCTTGACAGATGATGGTAGATTCAGTGATGAGAATATTGTCTCCAGCACCTCTGATGCGAAGATTGACGCAAGCACCGCCCACTTAGCGCCTGTCTCATCAGTTGTGAATGAATCAATATTCTTCGTGTCGGTGAACAGCCCCACTTCGTCAGGAACAAAACCGCTTATATTATCCTCTGCGCAGTCCCCGTACTTCACCTTCAGACCAGCTACGTCGTAACTACGCTCAAGTGTTGCTGTCCAACAGATTGGAACTGTGGATGTACTGACGTTGAAGGTGGCGTCTAGGAAATCCACAAGCCTTGCCGCCCTCAGCGTCATGTCCGGCTGGCTTGCATCCATTAACGGCTTGAAGTACATCTCGTAAAGCGTCACTATGTAACCCTGCATAGTGCTTGCTGTTGAGGCTAGGTTGAGTAGCTTAGTGTCTAAATCAGTGAAGTGCTTAGGCGCTAGCCTTGGGTAGCCGAGGGTGGTGTAGAAGTAGCCCTCAACCATAGCCTTCCAGTCATCCTCATTGGTAACTAACTTGTCGGACAATGAATTGTACTCATTAACAAGGTCGTCAATTTTGTTGTAGAAGTCCTGGTAGAATGACTCATTGCTCGGTATATATGGCATGTTGTAATTCTTGGCGTATTCGTTCAGTTCTTCATACATACACCTAAGCGCCGTCTTTGCGTACTTCAAAGCATCTAGGTGCGTTGCCAATATCGTCGGCACTACAACATCTACTAAACTACTGCTACTTGGACTTGATAGCTTCCTTACGTCCGATATTGGGAGAACCAACCGTGGTACTTCCCTGCCATACATAGCCAGTATTGTCGTATTAATATAAGCGTCAGTTAGTATGTTGTGAAATATTGCGTACATCTTCATGAGCAATTCCATGGCTGTTTTCTCTGCATCGTCCCTGCGTACACCACCGCTAACCATCACATTAACTATATCGTCATAAATCTTCATGATGCCAGCAACGCGCGCCAGCCTTATCACCCTCTCTATGCTTTCTGAGGACATGTAGTATGAGGTTGCATGTAAGAATTCATGCAATATTGTACCCATCACGAAATGAGGTGAATACATAAACAGATATGATGGTAATTCAATTCTCTTGTTATTCCCTTCCCAAGTAGACGAACCCAATGCACCAGGTATTATTGGTACAACACCTATCCTCCTATCACCAAGGTACATGCTTGCCTCCGAATAGATTAGCCTAGAGTAGGTGTAGAGGTTGGTACCGAACACGTATGTAAAGTACCTTCTCGGTAGGGCTATTGTGTTTACCAACCCGTTGTATATATTGTCATAGCACTCCTTACTTGCACCAGCAAGCCTAGCAATATTGAGCATGACCAGCGTTCTAGTCGTCGGTTCAGCAAAGAGCTTCCTTAACGGCGAGAAGTCTGGGTAAGACCACTTAACCATTTCGCCATTCCATGAAAAATCAACCTTCCCCTCCAGCACCTTGCATACTTCCGACACCTCTTTTTGCAACTCCTCCTGAGTTGTGGACTGGCTCATTGCAATATCTCAGTAAATCTAAGAATATAAAAGTTTTTAACGTAATGATAACTATGGTTTTATTATTATACTTTCGTCAGTTCGGCAAGCCTGTTTATTGATTGTTCAATTAATGGTAGTACCTTGTCCTTCGTGTGCTTGTACACCTCTGCATCATCCATGAAGTCGGGGCCGTTTGCAAGCTCTGGTGTTGATTGGTACAGCGATACTAAGAATCCAAAGTAATTCAGCCCAGCTTTGTCCACGGCCGACTTATTGAGTGCTAATGCCTTGATTTCGGGGATGAATGTCCTTAAGAATGCGTTGGTTGAGCTCTCGTATTCTATCGGTGGGTCTGACGGCACAATGTACGTCGGCGGTACGCCCGCCGTTGCGTACAGCACGTCATACATTGTAGATATTGATGGAACCCACTCAAGCCCAACATCGACCGGCTCCATTAGTTTAATAGCCCTCAACCACTCCTCGTATGAGCTGACCTTAAAGCCACCGTCATCTATCTCGTACAGGAACCTGCCGTCTATGTTGGGCACGAGCTTGGTCGCTATGTAGGTACCGCTTATCGACGTTACGTCGGCCGCGAGCGGTGGGACGAGTAGCGATATGCCTGCCGCGAACACCGGTATCTGCGACACAATGACCAGCCCTAGTATGCCTCTGTCGTTGCCGTAGAACGATACGTAGGAGAGCAACGGCCTATACGAGTAGAGCAGTGACAGTAACCTCATGTCGTTCTCGCTCAAGAGCGAGTACAGCCCCATGAAGTAGAGGTACGCCGTATCGGCTATTGCGTCGCACATGCCTGCTGGATATACATTGCACCACAGACGCCACAACCCATGCTCGACAAACGCCCTAACCGGCCTCGGCGTGAACCACGCCCTGAGCTGGTTCGAAATTGCATTGTAGCACGCCTCATTATTCGCGAACTGCAATGATGAGCACGCAGGGGCTGTGTAGGGCAGCGATGTGTAGAACAGCCTACTCTGCACCAGCTGGTTCAGGTAGTTGAGCACAGCGACTGGGTATGTCGCGCTTGGGTACGATAGTCCCGACAGCCTGACCGTGTACTCGTCATACGCCACGAACTTCAGGAAGTTGTCGTAGGTCGTTGAATTCTTACCGCCCTGTACGAAGATTGGGTACGCCCAGAGCGTGGTGGCTATCTTATATGTTGGCACGTAGCTCGGGTCGACAGATATCGACAGCGTAAGCACATCCTCACCAGAGCTCGGCTCCTCCCATCTGATGCACGTAACCGCGTCCACGAACGGTTTGTCGTAGTTCTGTCCTGAATAGCCGAGTTCCCTCATTGCCTCGTTTGCGCATGCTTCGTCGTACTTAGGCACCAGGCTCATCCTGTACTTCATCTCAAGCGAGTTCCTCACCTCAACGTTAATACCGAACTGCGTCCTCAGTGCCTCCACTGCATTGTCCAGGCTCTCCTTAGGTACCATGACCGGATCCAGTATGAAGAGTACGTAGAGCTTCTCAGTATCTCCGTACTTGAAGTCCATCGCCGTAGTCCTCTCGCCGTAATGGTCGTTCTGGTAAGTCGGTAAGTGCCCTACCAGCGGGTTATCATGCCCAAACAGGAACACCGGCACAAGTACGGCGTGTTGTCTGAAGTTGTCGACATTGTACTCAAGGTAGAGCACCCTGTACCCGAATGGCCTCAGTAAGTTATCGTAGTAAATAGCCACCTCCTTAGTGGCATCATAGTACTTCCTCGGCGTGAACGAGGACAACGTAACTATCTCTCCACCGACATTCGTATTGGCCAGGACCGCCGTGAAGCCAAACATTGCGGCGAGCTTGAGAGTTGCAAATGCGGTCAGGGGGTCAAGTATCTTGCCTGACTTGACTAGGTTGAGTATGGAGTTTATTAATCCGTCAATATCACCATAGGCTGCGTGATTTACGTAGTCCGCGGACTCCTTCGTGTACCACCTGAGCTTGTAGAAGGGCGCCTGCTCCTTCCAGCCGACCCATATTATTGGGCCCGGCAGTAGTGGTGCACAAACGGAGAACTTTATCGACTCCTTTATCTGGTCCTGCGCGGGCATCCACTTCCTAACGTCCGCAGGCGATGTTGTAGTTAGTATAAGCTCGGCTGGTCGCTCGCAGTTGAAGTCCCACGGCTTATTAATGACCTCCCTCTCAATCCACTCAGCAAGCTCCTTGCCAGTGATTGGGTCTTTCGCACTGGGTTCTGGATCCTTCTTGGCTTCAGCGCCCATCACAGTAAGTCTGGTAATTAATAAAAATGTGTTATTAAGAGATATTTGAGACTGTTTATATTGCACTTCTACGAGCTCTGTAGCTTAGGTATTGGTATTGGATATGTATGGCGGTGCACGATATCCGTAACGTCGTTGCCCCTCCATACGTATTTGCTCGCCATTACGGCGTCAAGCACCTCGGCGTAGACGTAGAAGTTGTTGGGCTTGCGCAACCTCTTGGGCAGTACGAATGTTGATGGTTCTATATAACCATCCGTCAGGAAGAAGCCCATGTCGTAGTATGGTATGCCGTACTTCTCAGCGACCTGTTCAGCAACGTAAAAGGCTGGCTCGGGCACAGTACCGCCACTAATTATGTTCAGCCGAGCCCTCCTGAGCAACTCCTTAAACGCGGTTTGTGGCAATATCTGCCTGCCGATTATGTATATGTCACCACACTCCTGCCCAGCGCGCAGGCACTTAAGCAGGTTCCCCACGAACATGCACTTACCAAGCGGTTTCTCCTCATCTGGCGTGCACTCGCTACTGTACATTATTATCACGCCAGTAACGTCCTCGTGAGTCTTAGCCATCTTGTACAGGAACGTGAACGCAGTAGAAACTACGAAGTCCGCAAGGGACATGTCCGTGCCTTGTATGGATACGAACATTGAGCCACTGACGTCGAGTATTAAGAAGAAGTAGTACGGTATAGCCCACTCCCTGATGGCTAACCTGTACCTCCTGTCCAAAATGAGGGTTTCAAACTCATTGGTACTCATTTTAACCACTCATTACATGTAACTAGTAAGGTTCGGACACACCGAACCGACCGCCACCTTCAACCTATCATTCCATGCACGTATGTACGGCCCCTCGGCGCCGCCGAACGCTTCAACGAAGTGTTTATACACATTCCACATGTTCGGTTTTTCCTTCAATTCTTTCTTTAACATCTCAATCGGACCTGTCGCTTTTGTTGTTGCATATGCTGTTTTTTTGTGCTGAGGCGCCATAGACACTACTACATTCTCTATTGCGTCGATGAATTCTTTCGCCTGAATCAAGCTTAGTAATACGCTTGAAAGTGGTTCCCCTGTACTTGTTCCGTACAGCAACGAGGTTATGATTGTTCTACTAATCTCCGGTAGTTGTTGCGCCTGTGGTTGCGCTTGTTGTTGCTGCTGTGACCGTAGTGTTTCCTCGAATAATTTAGACACTAGATATGCCCTTATTAAGTAGTAGTAGTCTTCTATATGTCTCGCAAACGCGTAGGCAGTTAGTGTGGACAGCGCCAAATTTATTGTGATTGCTAGGTGATTTGCAACATCATTAGCTACATCACTATAGGTCTTCCTCTCATTAATGTTGTAAATACCATAAATGCTATCTAACATTGCAATTAACTCCTCCGTAAACAAGCTTGCATTTGGCCCTGCAATACTCAACGCCGAGCTAAACAGGCCCCTTATCTTTTCCTTAATGTTCGGTATTGAAAGCAGGGCGGACAACGGCGCAAACGCCCTGCCGATATTTGCAAGGCATCCCACGACATCTTGTATTGCAGCAACCGGTCTTTCCTTCACCTTATCTGGCGACAGCGATGCAAGCAGGTTGAGCCCGAGCACCTGCATTGCGGAGAGTAACCCCCCTGACAATAACGCGAGCGCGAACTGTGCGCCATAGTCCACGCCGAGCACTGAGGATGCCCTCAGTATTATGCTCTGCATTAAGTACGTGAACACCGATGGGGACACAGTCGCGAGTCTCACCACCATGTCGTTTATCATTGCAGACACTACATCGCCGGATTTATTAATGTCGCTGACTATTTCCCCAAGGGACTTGGTCTCTGGCGATGCGAAGAGTAGCGGGTTAGACGTCACAACGCGCGCCGTGTTGTACGCCGTCAGGTTGATCATGTAGCTCGCCATCTCGAAGCTCCTCGGCGTAACAAGTATGTAGTTCTCGCCGTACATTTCAGGCGACCACGGTCTCTCCAGGAGGGCCATTGATTCACGGATTGTCCTAATGCCTGTCTCGCCGCCCATGGCTATCGTGCCTAGGTACATCTTCAGCAGTGTCGGCATTATGTTTGCATAGTACGTAGCCCACTCCAGGAATGAGTATGGCTGTGCATATACATAGAATATCGCGAACCTGTTCCTGAGCGGGTATGGCAGCTCCTTGGCAATTTCCGACGCCCAATCAACGTTGTTCCCAGCGGCGATTACGAATATGCCGCTTGATAATTCGTGCCCCGTGGATATCCTCCTGTCTAGGACTATTTGGTACGCCGCAGCTTGCATGTAGTATGGCGCTAGGTTGAGCTCGTCAAGGAACAATATGCCGAATCCCTCGCGGAGCAACCAAGGTGGCGCGAGCCAGACGGCTTTGGTCGACTCCAAAGACCTGACTACGCTATACGGTAGCGTCAAGTACTTAAACACCTCCTCCTTGATTTTCTGTGCAGCTTGTTCTCCTCCCTTCTCGTACGTCTCGGTTTCTCCTCTCTTGCCGAAGAGCACGAGCGCCAGGTACCTGGCGGCTATGTCGCTCGGCACTCCCTTTATATCCTCAAGCTCAAGCTGGCTCAGCCTGAAGTCCAGGTAGTTGAACAGGCACACCTTGGCGCCGGCGAGGGACTTCTCGAACGGCTCCTCAATGTGGGTCTCTCCATATTTGTGTATGCCTATGTTCAGGAACTCCCTGTACCTAGACAGGAAGTTGTATATGTCCCTCAACTCCTCATACACAGGGAGCGCGGTATATGGTACGTACAAGTCCCCAAGCTCTGCGTCGAATTTCATCTCGCCGTTGGCAGTTATTAGAACCCTCCTCACGCCCATAGACATAAGCGTCAAGTTCTTGTTCACTGCGAAGTAGTCACACGACGCTGGCATGTACTCATAGCTGTAGAACTTAGTCATGTCTCTAGACACTGGGTACTTGAATTGCTGAGCGACTGTCTGGTACGGCGGTTCGAAGAGGTAGAAGTAGGAGTCGAATGTCTCCACAACCTTCCTGTCGAGCCTCATCTTGATTAGGCTCTTCAATGTCTCGTACGTTATTCCCTGTTTGAATAGCCTAGCGAATGCGAAGAACAGCCCTATTATTCCCCTGCACGAACCAAGCGCGTTAATCACGTCGCTGAAGAGCGTGGTCGCCCCGCTCACCCTCATGTATTCATCTGAAATAAGCGATGTAGCCAATGTGCTCCTGAGCCTTTCATTCATACCAAGTGTTGGAAATAACAGCTTTGCATCGCTAATTAACGCCTCGCTGTACGGTGGGAAGACATCGGTTCCGATTACCTGGTTTATCATTGCTGTTGGTATGACGAAATCCATAATGCCCGTGTACGTATTTCCCTCCTTTAGGTTTATGTTCGCAAACACAAGTGGCGACCTAACGAGCGCGAGTATTGCTATCCTCCTTATGTTCTTAATCAACGTCTCACGCACAACATCATCAAGCTCCTTGCCCTGTGATGTCCTAGTTATACCAGACTCATCAGCAAGCGCCTTCAACAACCCCCTCTCGTCCACACTGCACTTCTCCATCGCATCTGTAAATTTCGTATAGGCAATGTAGCTGAGCTGTTGCGACAGGCTGGAAAGCATGACTCCAATTGCGTCGGCCGCCTCCTCAACCGATTGGGACTTGCCGACACCAGGTGGACCTAGCATAAATGCGGATACCTTCCTCGACACTGTGAAGTACATATTAACGATTATCCCAACCATGTCCGATGCCGTCACCGACGGCGGTGATTGTAAGTACTTCGATACATCGAGAGACATCTTAATCAGCCAACCTTTAAGGGAATTAATAAAAATATTTGTTATCCTCCTGGCCTCCTCCCTTTTTGGGGAGGTTCCTCGCCCAGCCTTCATTGGCTCCTCTGGCTGGGTTCATGGGTTTGCCCCGGGCCAGCACTGCGGGGCTTTCCTCGCTGGCCGTGAAAGTCTTTAGCATTGCGTGCAGGTACTGTACGATGGAGTATGGTATGGTCGTGTTTGATTTACCTTCGTGCTCTCCCCAATCTATCTTTTTCCTCAAGTCCCACCAAACGCCTTTGACCCAAGCCTCTGGTGTTACTTTCCAAGCCATATTCAACACAGAGGCATGATCCCTATCTACATAGTGTCCGAGTGTGCATTGTAATGTGTGCCAGTCGTTGGTTTTCTCAAGCCTTGTGAAGTGCATTGGGCATACCCTGCTGTTCCTATAGGATGATACGTGGAATATCCTCGAACCCCTCTCCAAAGCCTTATCCTCAACCGCTTTCTCCAAAGCCTTGAACGGCGTCTGCTTGATCCTATGTCTCAACTCACCCCTCCCAACAGCCTCGATCATCGACTCCTGCGGGTTATCACCAAGTTCCTCGGTGATTATGATTGCTGGTGTCTTTGTCAATTCATTAGCCACATGCCTAACCCTACCAACCTTCCTACCACTCTCCCTTAGATGCTTCACACGCTTCCTGAACTCTCTCGTGTTTGTTATGTTCGTGTAATTACCGTTTGGTAATGCAAATTCGGGCTTCAACCTCTCAATAATCGCGTTCCTAACCCTCTCATACCGTCTAGCTAATCTGCCGAAGTCGGTCCTAATCATGTAGAGCTCAGGAGTTACGTGCTGCCTATTCCAATCAGCCACCTTGCCCACGGTGGTTTCGATATCAATCCTGCTAATAGCTACCGTGTTCTCGTTTATGTCGAAGACGATGATTGATTTTGGTTTCTCCTCCCTAGGTTTTATTTCGAACACGAACACTGCATACCATTTGTTTGCCTTTCTCTTAACAATCAACGTACTCGCCAACCCAGCTTCCCCAGTTAATACCCTCCACCAAAACAACCAGAAACGTTTATGTGGTCTCAACCAGACCTCAGTTCGACCATTGGGTAAGGATAGCTCAAGCCTAACCGGGGCTATGGAGTGGATAAATTGTTCATAATTCCATGCCTTCTCCGTAAACCTAATCGAGACTCTCCTAACCTCCGGGTAGGGTTTGCTCGCCAAGCCCTTCTTTCTCCTTTTAACGAATGACTTGGCGATTTGCGCTGCTTGCCTAATGGCTTGGATGATTAGTTGTGAGTTCAAGTCTTGGTACTCCCGCCTATACTTGTGATAAAACAGTCTCTGGAGCTGGGTTGCACTCGTAACATTGTTTGCGACAGCGTATTCAGTGACCTCCCTAACAATGTTGAGGTACGCTGTCTCAACAGAATAAAGTAACTTAGAAACATCCTTGGAGACCTCCAACTCAACAGCAACAGCCCTACGCAACAACAAAAACAAGAAAAAACACCCACATAAAAACCCATCTCCGTAGACCCCCACGTAGTGGGGCGACCCGCCCTAAAGGGCGAGGCTTGCCCCTGGGTCACTGCTGGGTTTTATTGGTTGTTTGTTGCCCGGATGGGTTGTTGCCCGCCTGTTCCTGCTTCTCCTGCTCTGGTTGCAGTATTGCAGTGCGTGTCTTGAGCTTTGGTATCTGTGGTTTATACCCACCTTGGCTCATTGTGTTTGCAACTGCCTTGTCTAGTTGCGCCTCGATTGGCTTGAGCATCTCGTCAATTAACATCTCTATTAATGGCCTCAGCCTATTTGCAATGCGCGCGGACGCCTCATTGATCTTTGCATAAAGCCATGCGTTAGCCTGTGATACCTGGGCCTCCGCAATGCGCGACCTGGCCTCTGCTGACAGCGATTCCCTTATTCGTTCATACTCTTCCGACCCGCTGTACACCCTCGCCAGCTCCTCCAGGAATGCCTCCCTAATTATCGGTTTCAGCTCAGTAACTAATCTCTCAACAAATGACCTCTTCACTTCATCGAGTTGCGACTGGTACGCGCGTGTGTAGACGCCTTCAACAATGCCGACCGCCTGTGATAACTCGCCTATACGCTTGCTGATTACTGAGTCGTACATTGTGCCGACGTTCATCGCCGTCTCTGAAATATCCTTAGCAGCAGCAAGCGCCTTTATTATATCGCTGACCATGAGGTTGCCGTAGGCCTCAGCCCTCCCAAGGAGGCTTGTATACTTCATTGACTCCTCAATAATCTCCGATGGATCCCTGCCGGTTACCTCCGATGTTGCATAAATCTCTATCAGAGTCTCCGGGGAAACCCTGACCTTTGCGCCCTGCCTCACCTTCATTGCTCCACGTCTACGTTGTTTCTCCTCAACCTCCGTCTCGCCAGTCCCCTCAGCGTTGCTCATTGTAGTTCAGAACCAATAATCCTAATCAATAAAAATTACGTAGATTATTTTTTTAAAAACGCTATTCTTCAAGTTGCCACGTCCTCGCCATGCATTCCTTGAACTCGTCCTCGCTTTCTTTGTTTAGGCATTTGTATGACTCTATCATGCTCTGCACGTCGTCCCGTATCGCCGGCATCAACTCCTTCTCGCACTGTATGTTTCCCCTGCACTCCGCCAGCCTCTCCTGTATGTACTGCTCTGTGGATAGGTCTATTATGTAGTCTATGCCGAGCACGTACCTCTCCACCTTCTCCTCTGGGTATTCCACCGCATACACGTCTAGGTTACCAGTCCATATGTTGATTATCCTGCCAGGTATCCACATTTTGTATGAGTCAAAGACGTTTTGGTATTCCCTTACCATATCGGCTAACTGCGGGTCGTACTGCTCAAGTATTGGCAGTAGTTCGTACCTGTTGTTTACGTATATCTCCTTTAACAGCGATACAACAATGACGATGTTCACAAGCTCCCTGGCGGACTTCAAGGCTGATTCCGCAAACACCGACTTCTCCTTGTCATTGAGCAACCCTTTGAAGAGGTATGAAACAGTTGATGAAACATCGCTCCTGTCGAATATGGACGCCAAGATGGGCTTATTCTTAAAGAGTGTGTCAACTGTCGAGCTTACGTACTCCTGTACCTCATCGTATGCTGGCACCCTTTCGCTCCTATCAACATCGTAAAGCCTCACTAAGTACTTAACGCGTACCTGCGTGTACGATGGAGATATCACCTTAGCATCGACCTGCAGTATGTACCCCCTAATCCTTATGAATATATTAGCCATCCTGTCCAGGAGCTCCCTAGCCTTGCTCAGCAACGCTTCATCAGTTATGCTCGTAAAATCAACGTTCAAATCCCCGCTCACGCTATTCACTTAAGAACAAAATGGAAAAATCCTATACAGTTTTCTTTTTTGCTTGCTCATTTAGATGTAGCACTGTAGATGTCTACCTATAGACGATGGGCTCGCAAGATCCTTGAGACATATGGCATAAAAGTACTGAAAGGCACGGATGTTGCGAAGTTGGTGAATGTGTTAGTGAATAAATATTATTATGTCGAGAAGGTCGCTAAGAATAAATACGTATTAAGACCGCGTGTTGAGGTTGTCGTCCCAGCCGTGGTAAAGTACGTACTGAGCACAAGCCATAAACTGAACATGGACCCAATACAGTTTGCTTACTCCGAATCGACAACCAAGTACCTTCAGAGCCTACTACCGTTCAGTGATGAACGAGAGGTTAGGGAAATACAGAGGCTTGTAATAGCTAAGGTCAAGGAATATTTAGGACAAGGTACAAAACCGTATTAACCTAAGACAAGCCCGAACCTCGTCACCTGCTCCAGCGTGTATCCTTTGGCTGTTATTGAGTATATCGTCAGCGTTGTAGCTGGTTGTATGACCACCTGTAACGAGTTAGAGAACTCTATGTTGTCCAGCGCTATTACGAATGTTGTGGTGTCCTGCGTCGGCACGTAGGATATGCCCGGCATAGGCACTGCGCCATTCATAATTGCAGAGCTTGGTATAACTGTTTGGTTACCGTCTATCACTAGGATTAGGGAGAAGTCGTTCTGTGACGTGACTATCCTCATGCTCTCAAGCTTGCCACCAGTTGAGGTGCTGAATAGGGTTGTCGTTCCTGTCAGGTTTAACTGCGATGACGAGTAGATGTAGAAGGGCTTCTGCACCGTCTGGCGCACAGTGAATGCCTGCACCAGCACTTCGAGTAACACAATCATTGCAAGCATCTGCCCCAATGCCAATATCCCAGACGTGCCTGTCTCGGACATTGTCAATACATTTCTATAAAATAAAAAATAAAACGCTTAAAGCGTGAGTGTTTTGTTTCGATATTCGACGATTACGCCGTAGAATGTGGATAGCCAGTCGTATTTTTCGTTCATCAGTGCTTTGTTAAATGGTTGTAGTTTATCCTCTTGAAGTGGGTCTACTACTGATTTTGCTATGTACACCTTAACTCTAAGTGGTTTCTTGCCATCATTGTTCGTTTCAGATGTGTCTATCCCTATTGTTGTCATTAATTCAAGGACGTCCATGAGGCGCATGTCGGGCGACATAACGACCGCCTTGTCTGTCGGCGCTCTGAGCATCCTGCCTATGTACTGCAGAACTGTGCTCCTGGCTACAAACCTAGTATAAGTATCCTTAAACGAGTACTCACCACGCTCATTCGTTTTGAACCTGTCAAGTACACGCATATGCTGAACCCTCCAACTGGTCATAGCTGGGTTCGGCATCCTGTCTATAACCATTGCACCACCACCGTATAGGTCGTAGCCCCTGTTTACCTTGCTTGTTATTACTACGAAGTTTGGATCGTATTTCCTCCTGAACGTCAACAATATGTTCATCGTATCCTTCGATACATCAGCTACACTACCGCCTGGCGAGATCTTCAGCGAGACATCACCAAAGAGTAGATAGACATCTACGCCTAGTAGGTTAGCCACGTCTACCAGGTTCAGCGTGGCTAACTCCGCTATTCTTGACGACCTGTGCATAGTCCTCAGAAGCATTTCGCCGAAGCTGTTTGAGCTCAGTATGCCGATAACCCTTGACGAACCTATTTCCTCTTTCTCATACTTCTGCTTTACATACTTGTGCGCAAGCACAATTAACCTAAGGTATGCCGATACGTAGTTTGCAATATCGATCAGGACAGACATGTCCGTCTTGTATAGGTCGTCCTCCGTTATTTTCTTTTTAGCAAGCATCTTTATGTACTTGCCTGGGTATTTGTACGTCATTACGTCCCTATCGTTCGGTATTATGACGTATCCGTACAACTCATCCCTGCTCTGTATGTACCTTACCTTCTTCGCACCAAATATCTCGTGCGCCATCTGCTCCGGCAGTGGTGTAGCTGTCATGTGTATGAGGATGCTTGAGGACGCGCCAGCTACATGCGTGAACAACTTATGGAAACGTGCTATTGTTAGTATATCCTCCTTGGCATCATTATCACGAACCAACACCAACCTATCCGTTGCCAACTCCCTTAAGTATTGCACCTCGTTGTACAATCTCTTGACTTCCCTATACGCATGTAAAGCATCCTTGTCTACATTTATCAACAATTCAAGTTTGTCGGCAAGGCTTTTAATCAATAACTCAATATCATATACTTTATCTAATGGAAGCACGTTCTTTACAGAAGTCTTAAAAAAGGTCACCAAGTTTTGAGACTCAGCGAGCTCACCATGCCTGGCAGACAACGCCTCAAGTTCGTCGTAAAAACTATGCGGTATCCTTATGTGTGGGTATGTCCTCTCAATGAACTCGTCAATCTCATCAATCGTCATCACAATGGAGACAGGTAACTTGCCATTCCTAAGCATCGCCAGCCACTCCTCATACGTCATAACAAGTATTAGAGGACGTGATGAATGGAACATCCCGTAGAACTGACCCATATAATCGCACATGTGAATGCCATAGTTTGTCGGTCCTTGTTTTGAATCATCCTTGTTAGGCATAGGAGGCGGTTCCTTCCTGATAATGACCCTGACGCGCGAACCGAGCGCCGCTTGATACTCGATTATTTCTGTGTTGTTCTTCAATTCATTTTCAAGCGCATCCCTTAACCTGCCATCGGCATTGTATGCCAGCTTCAGAGTCTTTGTCGAGCCATGCATGTTGGATAATGCGTCATGTATGCTCTCTATCTCCCTTACTAATGCGTCGGTTAGTTGCACCTTGTTAATTGGGATGAACGAACTACCTGACTCAAAGTCGGTCTGTCCCCGCGTTGCTGAGAATAGCACATAATTTGGGTCTGCAATGAACTTAACTAATCGCTTATTTATGGTAGTTACTATAGGCATTTCTGTACAGTATAGGCCCGGCTCATCAGCGCGCACTATCTTGTCAGGTAATGAGAAATATGGACATACATAGTTCCTTTTGCCTATAATCAACACAATATCTACAATAACGCCTGCGTACCCGTCCGGCGTGGGTATCGCAACAGCATACTTGCGTGTAAAATCCTCCGCTATTTGTTGTGCTAGTGATGATAATGGTACGATCATTGTACCCACAACAACATTACCTTGATTTTGGTTAAACACCGTAGGTTTTAGGAAATTCCTGTCCTGAAGTATTGATTTGTATGCGTCGTCAAATAAAATCTTCGATATTATGTTCGTCATTGCAACGAGCGATATCATTGTTTTACCAACGCCTGGTGGTTCGTATATAATGTTTATGTCGGTCTTATCAATCGATTGCTTCACATCCTCCAGGATTGACTTGACTAGCATACTAACAACCTTACACTGCCCAGGCCTTGGCCTCATAGGCGTGAAATCTGTACTTGACTGTCCTCGCTCTAAAATAGTCCAGTACACTCCACCGTAACTTGGGTCTTCCTCGCCGCAGTCATATAGCTTAACAACCTTGTTGAACGTAACCCACTCGCGGAGCAGGTCGATCGGATCCTTCTGATTCTGATCCTGTTTCTTCCCCTCCACTTCATCAGCATCGCTGAACCCAGGCATTCAATAATGGTATACGCATCTAAATAAAAAGTTTACTACAACAAGTACACCGCCAAACTACGGAACACCACACCAAGTGTGTGATCATTGCTTGGTTTTAAGTTTTACCTTTACCGGACACGTATCGTTGAACCGTTATCTTGACCATGTTGGATGCGAATGACGCGGCTAGTGCCTCTGTTGCTAGTACTGTCAGGGCAGTGGCTAGGTTGACTGGCGTTGGTTGGGTTATCTTCGGCGGTGGTGTTGGGAGCAACGGTATTACTGGAGTTAGGTTATACCCATTGGCGGCGGCCATGTTGAGCGCCTGGTACAGTGGTGACACAGCCCAGACGTTGCCGCTCGTTGTTCCACCGACAAGTATGCCAGCAAGCGAGCCAGATGGCGTAAACACAGGCGAGCCGGAGTCACCAGGCATTATGGAGCCCGTTGACGACTGCACCAGCATCATACAGTTCAGCGTCGCCGGGCCTTGGTCATAGCTTATGCTGAGCGTGGCGCATGTATCGAACACGGTCCCTTGCTGAACACCTGTTGTTGCCCCGACCAGTACGATGCTCATTCCGTTATAGTAGTCAGACGAGCTCCTTAGGTAGTTGTTGAGCTGTCCGTAGCCAATTACTGATATTTCATAATTCGTATTCGTAACCTTAGCTATTGCGAAGTCGCTCATGTACTCCTGCCCCGGCACTATGTTTACAAACCACGTTAACTCCGCAATCGTGTCATTCGGCGCTTGCCCACCGTACAGTGGCCCTGGTTGTGTAATTGGATTACCTACCGAGCCCAAATTAAGTAGGTTAAAGACGTGTGAATTGGAGGCTATGTACAACACGTTGTTTTGGTCAACGTAGAAGTAGTTCAGGGTGCCCGACGACGGTATTGATACCGCCGCATTGCCCACACTTACCCCTGCTGGAAACGGCCTGTACCTCGTACAGTAAACGCATAGGTAGCCCTGTGTTGATGATGCACCCGTTAAATTCTTCGGCGTAAGTACCATGGACTTCACAGTACCGCCTATCTCAATTACATCGGTCGGTATCCCGCCTATCTCCTCAGGTATGCCGCCACCGACTAATTGCTTCTTGTTGATTTTCCGCAATACGTAAAACCTAATTGACGGCTGTGAAAACACTACCTTACCGCCCTTAATCTTGGGCCTGAGGTAATTACTGAATCCGATTACCCCATTGATTCCTATGAATTTCTTCGCTTCCCTAATTATTTCCTCATCCAACGGCTGAAGCTCACCAATACTACTCCTCAGAAGCAAATTGAGCAGACTACTTCCGGCACTCATTTCATGAAAAACAAACCCAAACAAATAAAAACAAAGTTGATAATTAACGGACAAACCTCGCCCTAATGGGCGAGAAAGGGTTAGAGACCGAATTTTATTTTACTTAGCTTCTCCACATCATCCCTACAAGCAAGAGCTAATTCTGGAGTGACGTTCAAGCTCCTCAGTACTGCGGCTATGACGAATGTCGCAACTCTTGTAGGCTCCAGCTCAACGGATGAACCGCACTCGCCCATGATTGTTTCAGTGAACCACTTGTACAGAAGCCTGCCTGCGACCATCGCCATTGCTATCCTAGTGCATGGGCCGGCCACGGTGGTCATCGCCAGATCCCTATTGCCACTGAGTGCCATCGACCAATTATGGACAAACGGCGTGGTGATTGCATACTGTACATACTCATAAGCCAGCGCCGGTAGGTTCTCCGGCAATTCTTCGCAAATCGGTGATGGCACGGTCGGCGCCACCCACGGTTGCTCACTCCTGCGTTCCGCCTCCCTGCGCAACCGCTCTCGCTCCCCCTCTCCCGCCTGTTGTATGAGCACCATTTTGAAGCCCCTGGTTATGCTCGACTGCCTTATTGCGTTGTATGCGTCTGGGTCAATGTACCTAAGGGCCCTTGCAACGTACGCCTCCTCACCACTTGCCTGTTGTTGCACCATTAACCTAAACGCTTGGCTGATCATCGTCAAACTCATTAATTGAGTCATTATATTCCCAAGTGCCTCAAGCGCGGCCACTGCGTCAAGCGCCATTTTAACCACCCCCTCAGCCTAGCGAGAACGCGACTGGTGTACCGACCAATTGAGCGGGTGTTACTGAGTAGACTATCTGCATTGCATAGACGACAGTGTATAAGCCGATCATTGCGCCCATCAGCGACATCATCATTGTTATGACACGATTAATGTTAGTACTGCCCTCCTGTTGCGCTGGGCGCATCCTAATGGCTCTAGGTGGCGTTGCCTTAGCTGGCTTGGTTTGCTGCGCCACCTTCTGCGGCGTAGAGGTGGGCCTGGCCTGTTGCTGAGCCGGCGCTACTGCTTGAGTAGGTGCTACAGAGCTTGCATTCTGAGCCGTTTCCCGAGCCCTCTTTAGGTCTGCGATGGGCATCGCTATAATTGTCATCTGTAAATAAAAATTTTTTAGAACAAATAAACATGTGATGTTTTAATTAGGCTCAGCGGTAGCTGACCGATAATGCTGTAGATGATACTTGCACAGGCGGTGTTAGGTTGAGCGGTACTAACGCCTGTATTGTATACGGGCTCGCCCTTTGCGAGTTAGTGAACCCGAACTGTAGCTTATCAACCCAGCTCAACGTGGCTGTAGCAAACCAGCTAGACTGTGGCGTGTAGAATTCATAAAGCGATGCGGTTGTTGTGGATGAAGATGACGTAAAGGTCACCGTAGTAG
>Ga0209224_1000027_pt1 | contig 35702 bp, 45 predicted proteins | sample MonGeyMetagenome_FD_184731 | JGI IMG/M metagenome (GOLD analysis project Ga0209224, IMG submission 184731) | Hypoxic/sulfidic aquatic microbial communities from Monarch Geyser, Yellowstone National Park, USA - MG (SPAdes) v2 (version 3) | ecosystem: Environmental > Aquatic > Thermal springs >...
TAATTCACGGCTATTGGAGCGTGTTAGAACATTCGGTTTACACTTTCTCCATTGAGGGTATATCTAGGGTAGCGTCTCATCAGTTAGTCAGGCATAGGATAGCCTCTTATACCCAAATGAGTCACCGTTTCGCCAAACCGGTTGACGAATATTATAAGCCGGTAATCCCTCCGTCAGTAGAGAAGAGGGATAAGGGACTAATAGAAACGGCTTATAAACAGATTTACGACTATTATTATTCCTTATTGGAGAAAGGGGTGCCCGAGGAAGACGCCAGGTACGTTTTACCTAATGGTGTAAACACCAATATCGTCGTGACGATGAACGCCAGGGAACTCTATAACTTCTTCTCCTTAAGGTTATGTTCGAGGGCACAGTGGGAAATTAGGGAAATAGCTTGGAGGATGTTGGAGGAGGTCAAGAAAGTACATCCGAGGCTCTTCAAATACGCTGGGCCGAATTGCTTGATCCATGAGAACTTCGTGAGGAAGGAACCCATAACTCTTAACGATTTGTTGAACGGTGTCGGGCTGGTTTCCGAAAGGTGTCCGGAAGGTGTTGAAAGGGGAGGTATTGTGAAGTGCGTGAGGAACGCAGTGAAGTGACCGTTTTTATACCTTTTTTGATGTCAGAATCGTGCCAGAAACTTTATATACCCCTTTTGACAACTATTATCTCGACCCGAAATGGTCGGGGTCGTAAAGGTAGAAAAAATGTTGGATAAAGGTTGGAACTGGTCGGATGGAGTGGTAAACGTAGAGGAAGTCCTCCGAACGGAAGCGGGGAACGGAACCGTCTACATCTACAGGATAGAGTTTGACGACAGTCACCCGGTTCGTATGAAATTCGGACGCCACACCGTTTACAGGACGTTCAAACCCTTCTATGTCGCGACATACGGTTCCAAGGACGAACCTGATAGGATATGGGGCTTCGGTGAACTCCCCGAGGAGGCACTCAAGGACGCAATGAAGAACTGGGACAAGGAGGAGTTAGCCAGGGTCAAAGAGGACGAGACGAAAAAGTACTTCAACCCGTTCCTGAAGGCTTACAGACCGTTGAAGGAAAAGGTAAGGGAAGAGGTAAAAGGAGTGCTGGAGTTGGTGGTGGACGAGGGAGAGACAATAACGGAGGAAGACCTGGAGAACGGAGAGCTGTTAGACGACGAGGTGAAGTACCTTAGGGGGAGGACGGTAGGAATACTGGACGTGGAACCGGTACTCGATGCCGGTGCCGTTACCGTGTACCGCATGAGCGTCCCCGTAAACGGTAACGGGTTGAACCTCCCTGCGTACTTCTACATCGTGACGTTAGACGTTAGGGGTACCGAGAAGGTATGGGGTCTGGGCGGAACCGTTAAGGGAGCACTCGAGGACGCCGTAAAGAGGTGGGACGACGTAACGGGCGGGTACGCCAACCCGTTCAGGAAGGCGTTGAAGGCGGTGGAGGAAGAGGGTTAACATATCACGAGAACGTTTTTTATCCGTTTATTTTATAACCCGTCCACCGTTATTGTAACTCCGACAGGGGATGTGGAATATTGAGAAATTGGGATATGAAAAGGAGTTCATATATTATTTCCCGTCCCACCCCGAAGCGATAGACGATTACTGTGTTTACCTAGCCGGACTGTACGAGCTAGCAAGGGTGAACGACGAATACGAGGTGAAGAGGTCGGTTTACTTCTATTTGGAGAACCACGAGGTCGTCCTGAAGTGGTTGCTACACAACACACCCGACGAGTTCGCGTCCTCGGTGAAGTCTAAGGAAGAGTTCCTCCACTCGGAACCGAAAACCCCGGTGCCGAGGAACTTGATCGGTGACGTCTGTTCCGTGTTCTCCAAAGCGTTCAAGGTTTCCGTAGTGAAGCGTGACCGTGAAGCGGTTAAAATAATGGCAGAAACGCTCGAGTGGTTCGAAAAAATAGTTTTCTTTCTCGCCAGCGGGGACACGTTCGACGACGAGGTCGGTGATGAAATAAGGAGACAGTTAGCCGAAAAAGACCGGATACTGACCTCGAAAATAATTAGGGAGATGTAAGCTCCACGTTTTATTAATCCCCGACGTTGTTTTCTTATTATGCCCAAAAAACCGAAGCTCAGGGTAAGGGACAGGATATTAATAGTCCTGTCTAAGAAACACTGCTTGTCGTTAGAAGAACTGGAGAAATACACGGGAGTTGGCAGGAGGGCGTTGTTGGTAAATTTGAGCAGGTTGGTGAAGGCCGGACTGGTTTCGAGGACTTGGGGTTCCTTCGGAGGCAAGAAATACAGGAAATACTGTCTGAAAACGGCTATAAAGGAGGAGTTAGGGGTCGAATAAAATCAGGTGTTTTTATCGGACGACTTCAGTTCGTTCATTACTGAGTCGATGTCCTTACTTTTATTTTCGGTCTCTTCGGCTATCTTCAAAGCCCTCATAAGGGCGTCGACTTTCTTCTTTAACGTTTCGTTTTCTTTTTTCAGTTCCTCGACCTTCCGTGCCTTGTTCTCGAGCCTCGTTATTATTTCCGTCATCCTCTCGCATCTCCTTTTCAGCTCCTCGTTTTCCTTTATCACGTCACTTAACGTCATTCGAGGACACCTTCCTCTTTAAGCAACCTTATTACGGCGTACCTTACCGCTTCGCTCCTCGAAACCCTCCGGTTCCTGGCGTAGTCCTCGAGCCTTCCCTTCATTTCTTTATCGACCTTGAACGACACCACGACCGGTTTCCCGTATCCCGGAGGGACGTAGACGCCCTCGTATTCCGGTTCTTCCTTCAACAGTTTCTCTACCGAATACCTTATTATAACACTCCTCGGTAGCCTCTGTTTTATCGTGAATTTGTCTAACAGTTCCTTAACACCTCCCTCCAACCTGAACGTTAAGGTGATTAAATTACGGTCGTTTTTCGGTTCCGTTTCGGGTTCGTTCACGCTCATGCGGGTCGGCTTGACTTATAAACGGTGCCGGTATTTAAGTATTACCGTACTGGGCATTAATTATGTCCTGTTTCGGAGGGGAAATGAGGTGGAAAAATTTAAATACCGGTTCGGACATAACTAGTACCGGAGGTCGGAAATGAGCCTCCGAAACCCGGAGTCAAAAATCCACGAGACGTTGAAGGGAGAGGGGTTGGAGGAGGTATACGAGGTTTTGAAGAAACATAACTTGTTAACCGAAACGGCACTCAACAAAATCCTGGAAAGGAAGGACGAGATAAAGTACGCGGTAGACCTGCTGAAAAGGGAAGGCCTTACGGAATTTATTGAGGACGTTGTACTGTCCTACAGCCCCGCTAAGAGGGCCGACGAATTGGTAAAGATTAAGGACGTACTGATGAAAATAGTTAGGAAGTACGACAACGGGAAGGTCGCTTTCGAGAAGGCGGACAACGCTAACACGTTCGTTTACCTGACCTTCAGGACTGACGGAGACATGGAGGAACTGGAAAAAACAACCGTTGAAACGGACGAACTGGTTAACGGTGCCGAACCGAAAGTTATAGAGATGAGTTACGAAGAGTTCGCCCGGAAGTATAAACCGAAGCTGGTGTGGTACAACAAGAGGAGCGGGAAAGGTACCTATTCGGTCTTGATGGGAGGTTACAGGTTCGCGAAGAACTATAAGGTAATAATAATGAGGGTGAGGTCGCTACCTAAAGAGTCCATATACATATTGTCTAAACTGACCAGGAACGTATACCCGGTCTCGTTGGACGACGACGAGTTGATACCGGGTGGACTAATCGTTTTCGTCCCGAACTGACCAAATTTGAACATTAGTCCTCCCGGTAATGATGTAAAATTTTTTTAACCCCGCCTCCTCTCATTACCTCGGTGAAAAAATGGAAAAAGGGACGATGTTCAAGCTCAGTAAGGCTTATTCGGAGTTCGGGAGTTCTACCGACTGTTCGAAAATAGAACAATTCCCCGGGGTCTACAGGTTAATTTACACCTTATCGTTCGGCGGTTGCGGTGTACCGGAAGAGAAAATAGAGGACGAGTTACAAAAAATCGAATCGCTCAGTACGTCGGAAATCATGCTGTTAGGTATAAACACACTGACCTACCCGTTCATCCTGATAGGAATACATAAGAGTATATTATACGGCAGGATGAAATATACCTGGAGGCTTATAGTTTTGGGGAGGAGGGCTTTACTTACTGCCGGTTATTCCAACCCCGAAGAATGGCTCGAGTTTTACAACGGGCTGTACCTCACCCTGAGAGACAAAACCGACACCGAGTCCTACACTAGTATGTTCGCGTTGATTTCGGATGGCATATTGTTTTCGGACGGTATAAAGTGTGAGGAGGAAAAGGGCAGTTACAAATGCAAAGTCCTCGCTACGTTGGGAGACCTGGAGAGGTATGAGGAAATACGGGACGCACCCGTGAGGAGGAAGTCGTACCTATATTACGCTATAGATAAAGACCTCGAATTTATCTCTAAAAAGTTCGATTTCGACGAAAAACTCGAAAGGTATAAGAAAGCTTTAGAGAAATACGACATAAACAAGCCCGGTTTGGCGAGTTCGGTTATGTATTACGTTACCGGTTCGTTCCTGAAAAAGACGTTTACTGATTACGTCAAAGAAAAGAGGAAGGAAATCGTTGAGAGGGAGCGTGTGGTACCGGTACCGTTGTTGCTAAACAAGGACAGCGGGCCGAAAAGGTAATTATTTAAAGGTACCGCTCCTGACGACGTATTCGACGGTTAGTTTGTACATCTTTTTGATTTGATTTGATGTACAAATAATTTGAAGGGAGCGGAAATTTTAAAATCCATTATACGGTTCATTATATCGGCCATGATTGAGAGGGTTTATAACGTTGAGGGGAAGGAAGTAAAGGTACTGCTGGACATCATCGTAGGGAACCCACCGCAGGTAGTAGTAGATATAATCGCCGATAGGGAAACCATTAGGAAATACCAGAACGAAGACGGTACCGAGTTCGTGTTCGGTATAAAATTGGAAGATTTGCTTGAGTTGATACTGAGCAAGTTCGTACCGTCGGGGATGATAAGGGACTAGAGTGGTCGGAAATGAAGATAAAACAGTACCTGGTACCAATAATCAGGGACGACGACCTCCCTCCGGAACTCGCTGTAGCCGTAAAAGTGGACAATATAGAGAGGCTGAAGAGGGCGTGGAAGAACGCCAACAACCCGCACTTCCTGTTCAGGTCTACCATGTACGGTGACGCCGAACTGATAGGTATACCGAGTTCGGTCAGGACTGTAGAGAAATACGGGAACATGTATTACGTCCTCAGGTTCCCCAGCACTAATGTATACGTGGACGCGAGGACGGTCACCGACGAGCTGGCAGAACAAATCCAATCCGAATTGTTGAGGGTTGTAGTACGGAAACAGGGGAAAATGTACGTCGCAGTTTCCGTAGAACCCCTTATCGCTACACCTAAAGAGGAAAGGGGAAAGGAAATCGTCGAAGTCGCCGAAGCCGACGGGATCCCGATATGGGAAATCCCGGTAATAGGTTACGGTTACATCAGTAAGTCGACGAAACAGTTGTTCAATTCCAACGCTCCCGATGAGGCTTTGAACAGGTTGGCGATGTTCGTCGTCCTGAGGTTCATAACCACGTTAAAGGTTCTGGGACAGGTAACCCACGCGATCGAGTTAACGACTCCGAACACCGGGAAGACGAGCTTCGCCGTCAGGAACGTCTACCTTTTCAAGTGGTATTACATCAACGAAACCCCGTCGTTCGCGAGGTTAATAATGGACGCCAGCACTAATTCCTTGGGTGCCGTTTTCAGGTCTGACGGGTTGTTTATAGACGAGATAGAGAAATACGCGAGAGGGATGAAGGAAATAATTTCGGCGTTATTGTCCGGGATGTCCCACGGTATTTGGAAGAGGGCTAAAGGGGATAGGGACACCCCTAACATCAAGAGGTTTATACCGATATATTTCGCCGGTAACAGGATCAACAAATCACTGTCCAAACTCACACCGAGACAGTACGTCAAGAACGTGTTATCGGCACTGTTACCGCCTTCCGAAGTCGAGGCGTTAATGGACAGGATATCAATCGTTATAACTAATGAAAACCCCGTAAACGCCAGCGACTACGTCTCGAAGTTCGTGATCCCGGACAGTTACTTGAGGGGTTTCAACGTCTATATAAGTAAGAAAGCTTCGAAAGCCTATAAGGACTTAGGGCTGTTCAGCGGGAGGATGAGGGAACAGGCTAACGTAATGAACGCCGTATGTGAGGCGATGAACTTATCTACTAACTGTGACGAGTTCGCGAAAGGTGTGGAAACGGGGTGGAACATATGACCGTTATCGTAGTGTCCAACAGTGCATATAGGAGGATGTTTAGGGCCGTCAGGGAGTCCAAATCGGACATAGTGATCCCGATTGTCCGTTATAAACCGGTTCCCGATGTAAAGGTGGGGGACATAATAAGGGTGAAGCCAGCTAATTACGAAAGGGGTCTCCGTGAAATGGACGCCGAGGTCGTCGACATTAAGGAGCTGGATCCGGAAAAGGAAGAGATCCCGAAAGAGGAAATAGGGAGGTTTTACGCCAACCCGCATATACATAAAGTACCGCGTGTTTTCATAATTTATGTAAAGCCGGTTCCCTTTAAAGAAGCCTTACAGAATTCCTGATGGGGGGTGTCCTCCGTGAGTAAGAACGAGAAGGAAATAATATGCGTCCTGGTGGACTCAAGGTTGAAGGAGTACTTGAATAAGGAGGCGAAGGCGAAGGGGATGACCCTCTCCGAACTGGTAAGAGAGGTAATAATAGATTACGTAATCGAAAGCGAAACGAAAGGAGGAACCGGGGACAGGCAGTAAATTTTAAAAACCCTAAAATGCTTTTTTATATCGGCCATGTCGGTCGTAAGGAGGCCCCTAAACCCTAACCCGAACCCGGTTCCGAGTCAAGGGATCCAATACCAGAACATGCCGACCCAAAACGTCCCACCGGTTCCCAACATAAACACGGACGTAGACCCGAACAACGTAACAACGTGGTTCAAAGTCGGTTCGATGGCGAGGAAGATCAACCCGGACGAGACGGTGATGTTCGTACCTCTCAGCGACATCAGGGAAACGAAGAACGGTACGGGGATCATATCGGCTTATGTGATCGAGTGGAAGGACAAGAACGGTCAAACTCTATTCGATCACATAGTGATGGACATATTCATGCAGACGGTTTTGGTCAGGAAAGTCAGGGACGCCTTAGCGTTTTACGGTGCCAGGTTCGGCATAAACAACATAATCATAAAAGTACATAATAAAGGTAAACCGCAGGGGAGGAAGTACTACGACTTCGACGTAGACGTCGGTGTAGTGAAAAATGCTTGACAGGGAATATACTGATGTTATAATGGAGAAGCTGAAAAAGTATAGAAAAGTAAAAGTCCCTACGCTCTCGGAGCGGGAAGTGAAATATATATTGGCAGACCTTATATCGAGAGGGTATAAGGTAAGGTACGAGGACGGTTTTTTCATCTTCGAAGGTTTTCAAGACCGATAACGGCAAACCCCCACGTCAACGGGTGACAAATTTAAATATTTCTTTTTCGGTCTCCTGCCGGGAAATGAACGTGCGACCATTAAAAGACGTGAAGGTACTCTCAATTTTAAACGAAAAGGAACTCCGGGAATTCTTAGAATTAATACATAACGCCGAAGCCTCATACTTCATTTATTTGGACGAACTGGAGAAGTTGCTGAGGTTCTTCAAAAGGGAGCTGGAAAAACGACGTAACAACGGGGACGTGAAACCGGCAAACGAGCTGTCCGAATTCGTTTCCAAGCTCGAGGAGATGATTAACGAGATCCCGACACCTCAGCTAATGGTATTGAGAGCGTCCGGCATTTCGACGTAAGGAAACTTTAAATATCGTTTTTCCGACCGTGTGGTGGACTGGGATGAGCCTGACGGTTCAGAAGGAAGTGAGGTTGGAAATAATCAAATCGGACTACAAGTTCGGGTTTTATTTCGACAGTATAAACGATAACAGGGTGTGGGTTATTTCGCATAACCGTATAGAACCCGAATATTTCATTTTGACGGAAAGGAGGGACGGTGAAATAGTCGACGTCAGGAACGTAAGGTACGACCGGATAAGCCCCGAAACCAGGGACTTATGCGGTCTCTACGAGTTCTTCGTATTGAAGCCGGACGAGGCAATAAGGAAGGTAACAGGTGAAGACGTTAAAGTAGTCAGTGTCGTAGTAAAGGACATAAGTGAGAAATACAAGCACGGCTTCGAGACGTGCGGGTTCTGAGTTTGAAGTAAACTTTTTAAACTTTTCGTGGCAATATTATTAGTATGCTGATAAAAACACACGTCGTGTTTTCGGCAGGACTGCTACTGTTTATAGGTGCGTTAATTACTCATGAACCGGGCCTAATTTTCGTTTACACGTTAACCGTTTCAGCCGTAGCCAACGTCCTGATAGACAAGTTGGGACACGAAACGGTAAACATTAACGGTAAATTGGTACCGAGGAGGACTCCTTTAACACACACCTGGTTCAGGTCGGTGCTTTGGGGTTTATTAGTTTCAATACTCCTGTCACCCCTCCTGTTCTCAATTACGTCCGGCACGTATTATAACAGTCTCCAGCTGTCGAAAACGGCATTGACGGTGTTGGTTTACGGTATAATTGTAGGCCCCTCCCACATGTTGTTGGACGTGTTTACGGAGAAGGGGATTTACGTAAAAAAGGACGGGAAGTGGGCTAGGTTCGCGTTGGCACACTTTAGATATAACGACCCGACCGTTAACGGCTTAGCGGTATTTGTCGGGTTCCTGTTAGGTATTACCGCTTTCGGGGCCTGGTAGCGTCAGGGTTAACCCGTACCTTTTAAATCAGTGATAACATGAAAGCGGTTGCGGTTGAGGGAAAGTATAGTCAGGACGATAGTAATAAGTGTGATATATGCGTTATTGGAAGCCCATTATGTTGACCTCACTTACGGCGGTAACTTGGTTTCTCCGTACCATTTGCTAGTTTTCCTGTTGGGGGTGGTCGCGGGGTTCGACAGGAACTTGAAGGTTTGGGTTGCTAACTTGTTAACCTATTCGGTACTCGAAGACGCTTTCTATTGGGTCTTCAAATCCCAACTCCCTTACCAATGGAGCCCGGAATACGTAGTAATAGACCACGTCCCCGTATACTACGTCCCTTACTCGATTACGGCCGTATTGTTATACATGAAAGGCATGAAAGATGAAGATAAAAGTGTATAACGGGAACCCGGGAGGGTTGTGACCCTTTTTAAATGACCCGATAAGTAGGGATGAAAGGAGTAAGCGGTATAATATCGGCGATATTACTAATCATTATCATGATATCTGCCGTCTCGGTAATGACGTATATGATAAACACGACCTATAAACAACAACAGGTAGTCCAAAAATACATGAACGACTTCGTATCTTCACCGAAGGCGTTTCAAGTAGACCCATCGACCGTAGTTTCTAACGGGCCCCTCGAGGTAAAGTACGTAATATACCCGGATGGACAGGTAAAGAACTTGTCACAACCACTCGATGGAATGACCGACCTCTCCAGTCTGCTTAATGGTGATCCTTGGGCCTACGTTATTCTTTCTAACGGTCAAATATTTAATATAAGTCAACCCCAATCCAGTACAAACTCGAATATCTCCTTACTCTATCTGGAGTCGCAAGTGCCGTATTACGCCGATTACCCTCTAAACGTATGGAACGTCTCCACGTACCAACAAATCATGACTAAAGGACTTGAAATGAATCCCGCTCATTGGCCAAGCCCAAGATATACCAACAATTCATGGATGGAATATGGATATGGTGACATAGTCGTGATACCTGTTCAAAATGTTAATGGTTGGCTGAACTTCACTGCTTCAATACCTGCCTGGTGGAACTATGGGGTAGGAATATTATTTCTAAACGAATCTGGAATTAATGAACCTGAAAATAACGAAACTTGGATGGCGATAATTCTTGGGTTTACCAATTACACTTTTCAATATAATGTAACACCATTGTATAGTAGTAATTACCTGCCTTATAGTTTCCAAAACAGTACCTTACCGAAATCTAATTATTATACTCTTCGAGTAGCCATTCACTTCCAAGAAGGACAACCTGCTGAACTTTATGTATGGTGGCTAAATGGCACTAAATGGGTTCCGATCTGGTTAAAAACTTATAAAATGAGTACTACTAGTGACAATTTGTTGGTCACTACCTCGTTCCCAGCTTATCTTTATACAGGATTTTTAACACCGATGACTTTGGCTCCAGGATCTAACATCATGATAGTGCCAGACTCGTATGGAACTCTCGTATACAACATAACGACAACAATATAACGTGAAGTCGTTTCAGATGTTTTTCTTTATTTCCATTTTAAATGTGAAATTTTCAATACTAGGGGTATTTCCTCATTTTTCTGGCACGCTTGACATAAACTTAATAATTTGTTTTGGAAATATTAATAATGTGGGCCAGGAAACATCGGAGGACAAGAAAGAAGAGGCGTTTCTCACGTATACAGTTGAAGGTGCCAAGGTGGAGTGGAGGTGGGGTGAAGACAGGTGTAAATATGTAATAATCGAACCCAAATTAAATGAAAACGAAAAAGAAATAATGAACAAGCTCATTAACGAGGCTTCGAGGCTCTACCTCTCAGCAGACTCACAAATAAATTATGTAATGACGAAGCTGAACGAATATTTGAAGAACCCCGAGGACGTCGAAAGGGTAAAGTATTGGGTCAATAAGAGGATAGGTTACAGCGAAATAACGGTTCCGCTCCTAGACCCCAACGTTGAGGAAATAGAGTGTCGGGGCCCGGGTTTTCCAATTACGGTGATCTTAAGGAACAGTGAGAGGTGTATGAGGGCCGAAACGGAAATAGTGTTACGTACGGAAGATGAGGTGAGGAACGTAATAGAAAGGTTAGCTATAAGGAGTAACAAACCTGTAAGCCTCGCGAGGCCTTACCTCGAGTTCGCCCTACCGGAAGGCCATAGAGTTACAGCTACTGTTTCGAGCGAGATCTCGTTACCCGGTTCTACATTCGACATAAGGAAGTTCCCAAAAACGTCTTTTACTATAATAGACCTAATAAGGTTAGGGACTATAGACTTATTTACAACTTCTTACCTCTGGTTCGTCCTTAACCATAAACCCTTTATCATAATCCTCGGGCCTTCGGGTTCCGGTAAAACGACGTTAATGAACGCATTGCTTGACCTCCTGAACCCAGAGTGGAAGATCCTTACCATCGAGGACACACCCGAGCTCAACCTCCACAACCCCTACTGGGTCAGGTTCATAGCCAGGAAGTCCTTCGACCCTTCATTAGAAGTCTCGTTGTTCGATTTGGCCATGTTGGCGTTACGTTATAGACCCGACTTCTTGGTGATAGGTGAGGTCAGAGGGAGGGAAATAGAGGCCTTAGTACACAGTGCCACAAGCGGTCACGGCACCATCACTACTTTCCATGGTTTAGAACCTTCTGACGTATTGGTGAGGGTAAACGCTCTCCTTAACAGGGACATAGCACACCTTTTCGTGACGACCATCACGAACTTCGTTACAGTAACCGACGTCGTCGAGGATGGGGAAAGGAAGAGAAAAGTCGTCGCGGTTTACGAGAAGAGTTTTGAAAGGGGAAAGAAGTTCTCGAGATTACCTTTACCTAATCCTAATGAGGTGACCGAACCAGAAGTGGAAGACCTTATCAGTAAGTCAGAATTAATTAGGAAGATAACCGAATCTATGGGCAAGCCAACCGATTACGCTGTAAAGGATATATTGAGGAGGGCCGAATTCCTTAAGAGGATGGTGGAAAAAGGTGCCGATGTAAACGAGCTCCAAAAGGGGCTCAAGGCGTTCTACAGGGGTGGGTAGAGGGATGAAATTCGAACACCGATATCTGAAATTCTTAGATAGTTATATAAATAGAGTGTCGGAAAAGGTAGGTCACAGTTTATATTCTAATAAATTGGTTAAGGTTTCCAGAGACCTAATCCCGATTTCTGAAATCCTAATTCCAGTGTTAGCAGTTATTTCTGTTTATTTTAACATAACAGTTGTCCCGATACTCTCGTTAGGAGTCCTCATATTCATTCATCTATTACCACTAACTTATGCCTATTCTAAGTCGGTTGAATATAATGAGGCTGTAAATAAAGTCGCTATATATATCGCTCTTTCGGCTTACATAATGAGCCTGACAGGAAAAGACCTGATAAGTGCGTTGAGGATGATGGCTGAAAAAGGAGACAACATATCTAAAACAGAACTTAATGTTATAGAAAGTAAAATACACCTCTTTGGAAAAAGTCTGACTGATGCTGTAAGGGAGAGGGTCAAACTGCTTAAGGGTACGTACCTCTCGGAGCTCTATTCGGTCTACCTCACCACTAAGGAGCTGGGGCTCAGCATGTCTTCGAGACTGGACATGCTCATAAGGGATCTCATTAGCGATATGGGAGTTAAGAGTGAGAGGAGGGTCTTCTTCCTCGTCGACCTGAGCGAGGCGATCCTCACAGTTTTCGTGTTATTCCCTGTAATGGCCCTGTCGTTCTCCTTCCTCACATCGATAAATTCCCAGTTCAACGTTGTTGACAACTATGATTTCCTGATGCTGATCCCATTAATAATAGCCCCAGGTCTATACTTCGTAGTTTCACAAAACAGCGTAGCACCCGATGTAAAACCACATATTTCATTTCTTGAAAAAGTGTTAATATTTTCTTTTTTCCCCTTGAGCTTCCTGATAGTACTCTTTAGGCTTGACCCGTCGTTGATCATAATCCTTTTCGGTCTGCTAATAGCGGTGCCGATTTATGTAAAGCATTACTTGGTCGCAGAGAAGGTATTCAACCTCCAACCAGCATTACTGTCGAGTTTGGGAGACCAAATGAGGTTGGGTTATAACGTGTGGGAGTCTTGGAGGAGGGCCATAGCACAGCTCGAGGAGGTCGAAAGGACTATTAACAGGGTTTTGACCCCAGAAGGTATCAAGGAAATGCCTTTCATAAACGATATTTGGAGGCTGACTCAGATAGCATATGAAGGTTCTTATTATACCGTTTTTGATGAAATGTCGAGAGTCGCTGACAGGATCGTTAATGTTTATAAAACCTTTCAAAACAGAGTGAGACCGCTTTTAGCAGTTGCGTTGTCCGCTCCAGCTATATTGATTTTCACAACACATGTACTTATGGGTATTTCCAACAACATTGACCTGTATAAGGTCTCGTTCTTCATAGACCTCAATTTACTAGTATTAACTATACTGTTCTCGAAAGCGTATAAGGGCATGCCGTTCTATTTCCCCTTGTTCCTAGCCGTGGGCTTGGAAAGCCTGCTACTCTCAACGGTCTGGTTATAGGGTTTTTAAATAGGTTGTTATATGGGACATGGTAGCCAAAACGAAGAGGGGAATCTCTTCAATAATAGGGACGCTGTTAGTCCTAGCGATAACAGTAACTGCTGGTGCCTTGTTATATATGTACACACAAGGGCTTTTCAACAACGTGACGCATAAATCTACTGTCCCGATCAACGTACAAATGTACGTAGAGAACCCGAACCTCGCTTTAGTGAACTTCGAAGTCCAGAACCCGACTAACGAACCTATCACGATCCAGGGAATATGGATAGCTGACGACTATGGTAATCTCGGTTACTCCACTACAGACGTCGTAGTCCCTCCAGGCCAATCCGTATCTGTAACCCAGCAAATAGGAGGCCCGAATTACTACTACTTCTTGGGCAACGAATACTTCGTTACTTTCTATGGCACTATAGGCAACCAGCCGTTCTCGGACACGGTAGACGTAATAGCACAGGGCTGGCAAGGTGGCTGGCAGGGATATACGAACACCCAGCCATACACAGTAATGGCATACGTAATATGAAATAGGGGTGACTGGTTTGAAAGGGATATCCGAATTTTTTTCTTCACTCCTGGTTTTGCTTATAGTCGTTTCATTAATCACGCCTGTAATCGTGTATTTCAAGTACGCCGATATTTCAGCTAAAGAAGCCGGCTCAAAAATTTATAATAACACCGTGGTATTGGCGAACTTACGTTTAGAGTTGATAGTTGTGGGGAACGACTTTAACAAGAGTTACTTATACAATTACGGTTCGTCCCCAGCTTACGTCCAGGTCATAATATATAACGGGACAGTGTACAACGTTGATAAGATGTTGCCTCCTGGCTCACTGACCTCACTCAGCGACCTTACCGGGACGTCTGCCAACATAAACAACAGATCAGTAGTTTATGTGATAGCGAATGGTACCCTTATAAAGCTCTAGCCATATTTCTTTTTAATTGGGTAACATATCGGAGAGGGATGGGAACCCATCACAGAAAGGGGATATCCTCAATAATCGCGACACTGATAATTTTGGGTATAACGATAACTCTTGGGGCATTATTTTACATGTATTCAGAAGGGTTATTCAACATCATGACTCATAACGCTAACGTACCCATGGACGTTGAGTTGTATTCCACAGGAGGTAACAGCTTCGTCTTGAATTTGGAAGTCCAGAACCCTACAAACCAGTACCTCCAGATCAACAACTTCCGAATTATAGGGCCTAACGGTACGAATTTGGGGAGCTGGAGCGTGAGTTGGGACGTGCCACCTGCGGGTACCGATACGTTCTACTACATCGGTTCTGCCGACCAAACGGTCTATCCGAACACGAACTACGTCGTGATATTCTCCGGGCTTATAGGGGATCAACAGTTCAGTGAAGCTGTAAACGTGATATCCACAGACTGACCCATCAGTACAGGAGTGACTGGAAATGGGAAAACAACTGTTAGTTAAGGAGGTTCTCGAAAGGATAAGCGGAGTCGCCATGAGGAAAGGGTATGGCGTAGAGGCATACTCCAACCATTTATTAATTTACGGCTCCGAATTCAAAGCGGACATAACGGTTATAGATGACTACATAATAATAATCCAGACGAGGGACTTCCCGAAGGACAATGTCAAGATAATGAAGGTGGAGGATCTCGTAAAGAAGGCGGACGAGGAACTGTTACCGTTGTTGGGGATCTGGGATGAGCGAGAGGTATGTAGTAACTAGGGAAGGTTTCCTGGTTGATCAGGAAACTGGGGAGGTAGTGGACGAGCTTACCTACCGTCTCACTTACGAGACCCCATATACAGGTTCAGACGCGCTCTCAGTAAGGAGGACTGGCAAACCTAGACCGAAACCCGACGTTAGGAAGTACCTTTCGTCTTTACTGCCGGAAAACTTAAGAGAAGAGTTCCTAATCAAAACCGAAGATATAAAAAAAGAGGCGGAAGTTTTCGCGTATTTTGTACTACTGTGTAGAGAATATGGACTGATAATGGACTTCGATGAACTGAGGGAAAAACTAGGGCTTTCGAAGGTCACACTGAGGAAGGTAAGGAAGAAATTGGTGCTCCAGGGAAAGGTCAGGTCTTGGGAGAGGGTAAACCCGGTGTTTTTCAAGATTTCTGAATCGGTAGACAGGAAGAACTGGCTCCCCGCGGTCTTGTTGGTGATCGAATATGAAAGGAGAGGTAGGAAACCCGACGTCGATATAATCAAGGAACATTTATTCGACGAGATAGGTGAGGACATTTCGGACAGCTATTATTTGAAATATTTGATAAGGAATGGGAAATATTCAATACTGGGGGGATATCGTTATTTCAAGTGTCCCCATGGGAAGACAGCGAGAATAGACTATAGGAAAAAGAAAAAGGAGTTCCGGGTAAGACATTTAGATGGGACAGAATGCTTCTACGTTTCTGAGAAAAAGGTCAGAACTATACTTTCGAAAATGGAAACCCATTACGAAATAATTAAGAAAAAAGGTCTACCATATAGTATAGCCCTGAACGGTTGAGGAGTACATATATGTTGACATAAATGTCGTCGAATTCGTGTAGAACGTTACAGTGACGAACTCGTCGGGCTTCAAGATGCCCAATAATTCCTGGAGCTGGGGCAAATTGCCGTACGCTCGGTAAACGAAATACGTCTGGTTATTGTAATCCACAGATGTGAAAACTGGTAATACAACACTCCTGCCCAAAGAACCATTGTAAGCTGTTATCTTCATATAGTAAATGAAGATGTCGCCTTCGGGTCGTGGGTAGTAGTTGTAGTACGGGTTGGAATTGGTGTTCGAACCAGGGAACTGGTTAAAGTAACCGCTTATCTGGAAATAAATTGTCCCATTCTCCGTAACCAATATCTCATTTTTACTGGGCGAATTGGTTAGATATAAGCTCATCGATATTGAATTTTCGAGTCCAGGGATCGTGACATTTGGAAGTATTGTGATATTTCGAGAGGTATACATAACATTCGGAACTGTGTTCGGTGTCCTCGTCACGTTGGTCATATTCAGGACTACGACTTCCTCTACATAACGTGGGTGGGAAGCCCCTATTATAAAGCCTACTGTCCCCGCAATAACGGCTATTACTAATAGGGAGACGAGCAGTCGTCTGGGGTCTTCGCTTATTTTGGCGATTAACACACCGAAAGCCCGCCTCCCGTTTTCCGGTGACCTGTTCGGTTCACTCATCCCAATGAATAACGTTTTTAAAAAGGCGTGAAAATGGTAATTAATGGACATCAGGAGGGTCTCGGTGTTAGTACTGGGAACGATAATAGCACTGGCGTTCTTAGCCAGCTTCGTAAACGTGCCGGTTCCGTCAGAACCTAACGGGGTCGTTAATAATGGGAGCGGGACGTTTACTGGTTCTTACAGTTTACCGAAGCCCAAATACGTCTACAACCTCACTATCGTGTTGTCGCCCGACCTGACGGATTTGCAGTACACTAAAAGCAACTACAGCGATTTACCGCCACCGTATTATACGGTACCCCACACCAACAACACGATATTGTTCAACTTCACGGAACCGGCTAACAACACACTGAAGTTGTTGTTGAAAGCCTTAGCGTGGAACGTTACGAAGATAGCACCTAAAGCTTACGGTGATTTGTTGTCTATAGCCGACAGTGCTTACGTTATTGTTACCAATTACACTAACGTAACTTTGGAGCCGTTCCCGTTAAACCCTAACGACACGGAGAACTACTCGAAATGGGAAATAATAGTGGTTTACGCTAAGGAGTTCGAACCTCCCGGAGGGTTCCAGCCCGGGTGGAGCTACCCGCCGTCAGACTCGGTAACGGTACACCCGCTCTCTTACAGGGTAATCAATAAGACCACTATACAGACAGACGTCCAGCTCAGTTACGACGCTTTCAAATATTTAGAATATTACTATTCATACCAGGAGGGTAATACGATTTATTACTACTATTATTACGGTATGGAGGTCGCCGGCGACGCTTACCTGTACGTTAACGGTAAGTTGGCCGTAGTCCAATATTTCGACAACGAATACCCGTGGTACGGAGGTCAGTACGGGCCGTATTATTTGTACACTACGGTAACGGTACCTCCGGGAGTCACCGAAAACGTTTCGGGTTACTACATCATAAGCCTCGGGTACACGGTGATTACGAACGAGGAGAAGAACGGGAACACGACGTGTATTTATTACTACTACGAACCTACCGGGCCGTATATTACGACCCAGGGGTATACGTATAACTGGTACGAGTATAACGTTTCCCTACCGTTAACCATTAAAGTGTATAACGGTACAGACCCGGTAACTTACGTCAACAACTACACCTTCTATAACAGGACTATATATGCACAGCCGTGGTACACCGTCTGGAGTTCATCACCGAAGGACTTCACGGTAACGGTAGTGACCAACGACAGCATCCAAGTGGCTAACTACACCATAAACAGGGGGTGGGACGCGGGAAAGGCGAACATCACTGCCAGCCCTCTAACTCAAAAATCCGGGAACAGGTTCGACTACATCCTCGACTTCAACGACACGTATAACTTCACCAAACCTCCGTATTGGGTGTTCCAGGACAACATGACTTACAACGAGACGGCGTCGATAAGGTGGTTCTACTTGGAACAGAACGCCTCGTTAGCCCACGCCTTATACGTGTTCATAAACAAGACCATTAATGAAACGGACAAGCAGTTCTGGAAGTTCGAGTACTTCGTCTTGGCAGACGAATTCATAATGTACACGTTCAACACGACTTACAGTGTCGGCAACAGCACGTTAATTTTGGAGAGCTTCTACGAGAACTGGAGCTTAGTTAACGCCAGCATACTGAACCTGACCTACCTCCTCACGAAGTACGACTTGAAGTACATGAACGGTACACTGATGTTCTTCAACGTCTCCAGGATCCCAGAAATTTACAACGCTTCAATATACCTCAACGTCACCGGCAACTACGAGGTGTATTTGACGGACGTCTACAACGGTTTGGAGTTCCCGCACTGGGACAGGATACCGTTCGGCAACATCTACAACTTCACGTACCTCCCGGAGAACCGGACGGTCTACATCTATTATTCCAACTCCACCAATTCGTCGATCCCGTACATAGGTGAAACACTGAATTTCGTAACAGCTTACTACATCTACAACCTGACGTTCGCTACCTTCCAGCTCCCCGAAGGGTATGAAACCCAAATCACCGCCATCTGGAACGGTACCGCTTGGTTGACTTAAGTCGTATCGTTTTTTTCTATCACGTTTGTTTTCAATTTCATTATGTCCTTATAAGCTGTAAGGAATACCGGTTCCGGATGTCGGGAGAATGCGGTGTAGTGAGGAACCGTGAAGGGTTTTTGGTTAACACGTGTACCGGGGAAGTCCTGGGTTTCGACAGCTATTCGACCGACGACTTCTCGAAATTGGAATATTACGAAAGGGTTAACGTAAATAGAAATAATAAGGTTAGAAAGCCGAAGAGGGGAGTCGGGGATATCAAGAAAGTAATTTTGGACTACATCCTTTCGGTTATGGACGACGACGAGAAAGACAAGTTCTTCAAAATACTTAACGAAATAGAGGAACACAGGAAGCCGGATCCGGCACTCCTTTTGGCGGTTTACGAATACGTAATGGTAAAGGAAGGGAAGACGATAAACAGGGACTACATTAAGTTCATTAAGATGAAGGGGATAGGGAAACACGCCGTAAGACAGAAGAAAAAGCTCCTCAGGAAGATACTGAAGGAAGACCCCGTCCTGGACTTCATTAACACGTTGGAACCGGGAGTGAGGGACGAAGCGATGAAACTCTATGAACTCTTGAAAAAGGAGAACCTGGTCTACGGGAAAGCCGAGACCAGGAAGAGGGTACTGATGGAATACCTTAACGACCCTAACAAGAAAAAGGAGGTCTTGGAAAAGGAAATGACGGAAGGGTTAGTAAGGTGGGATCTCTACTACGTTATCACCGCCTAACTCGTTAAGGCTACCCCTGAATATCGCTTCGGCTACACCGTCATCGAGGTCGTAGATGAGGTACGCTTTACCCGATTTAATGTATTTAACGTAATACGAGTCCAGGACTATTAACAACTGGATTTCAGCCTCGTTGTCCTTGATGAAGAGGACGGCACCGGAAGGTAGCTTTTCTACCTTGTACCCGTACTTCGACGCCACCTCTTTCAACTTCTTTATACTCCTGCCCTCCATTTCAGCTTCTCCTCCTCCGTCAGTAATACCTGGATGAACGTCTTTACGGATCCCGTCTTCAATATCCCCTGACCGGTCTGGCTCTTCTTTACCACGTAGTCCACCTCTTCGTTCGACAACCTGGCCAACTCGATTAAGTCCTGGGTCGCCGTGTCCTCCTGTTTCAGGATCAGTTTGGTGTCGGCTAACTGGAATATGTCCCTACTGTATTCGTTCTTGTTATAATCACTTACGAGCTGTGTTATCGTTATTATTCCGGTACTCAGGTTCCTGGCGGTCTTGTAGATCTGTGCTACTATCCTGGCAATCGACGGGTAAACTAACAGTAAATGTGCCTCATCAATCACGATCATCTTTTTCATTTCTCTAGGTAACTTGTTGATCTGAGACCAGGCGTAAAGGATCAACAACGTGGACGCCAACCTCTTATGTCTGTTATCGTCCGTTTTCAGCCCCAGGATTATAGTCCTCTTCTCCAACATCTCCGTCGGGGGTTTCCCGAAGTAAATGACCTTATCGGGGTTGGTAGTCATGTTAAGTAAATAGGCTTCTAAATCTTCCAAATTCCTGTTTCTTAACTTCTGCTTTTCTAAATCCGTAAGTTCCTCCTTGACCCTCTTCAGGAGGTCGGGAACCGAACGCGACATTTCGATATAGTTAGCCATCAGTCCCCTCAGCTTACCCGGGATCTGGTAGAGCTCTACCAGGAAGTCGGTGACGTCACCTAAGTTTATCCCTCCCTCATTCGCCAACGCTATAGGGTCTAGCCCCATTTCCTGACCGTATTCCCAGACGACGTTGAAGACGTCGGGGTCGTCCCGGAAGAACCTGTTGAAGTTGGCTAGCGGGTCTATAACGAAAATGTACATGTTGTCCCCGTAAACCTTCTTTAACCTGTCTATCAGCAAAGCGGTAGTGGTGGTCTTCCCGGCACCGGTAGTACCGGAAATCACCCAGTGGGGGTTGCTCCTCCCGTTCACTCTGGCGAAGGGGTTTACGACTACCGGAGAACCGGTCTCGTCGACACCTAAGAATATCCCTCCGTCCTCTATAATGTTGGAAGCCGATAACGGGTACAGTTTAGCTACGGAAATCGTTGAACTGTAGCGTTTCGAAAACCTCGCCGAAAGTTCGTATATTTCTTTCTGTAACGATTTCGAGTTCGGGGCTTCGACTATGACGCCGGCTTCCGTCAGTTGGGGTACCAACTCCTGAGTAGCGACTTCCAGCTCCTGGGGAGTCCTGGTGTGTAATATGTAATACACCTGGAACTCGAGGGGTTCGGCACCGAACTCGTCGAAGTCCTTCTTTAAAGTCATCGCCTGTACCCTCAGGGCTTCCAGCTCCGCTACCACGTTCCCGAACCTCCCGGCTTTCATGATTTTCGAGTCGATACTGCTTATGTAGTTCCTCATCCTGTCTTTGTTTATCACTGAGAACTTGACAGCTACCTCTATCATTTCCGGCTTTACTTTCCTGAAAACGGGGACAGATAACGCACCTTCCAAAACACCCGTAGAGAACGCATACGTGATAAACCCTCTAGCGTAAGTACCCCGGTCGGTTACGACGTAGTTCTTCTCCAACTTCTTTATCGAAGGCCTCTTAGGTTCTTCGACCTTCTCCAAGACCCTGACTTCCTGTAACGCCTTCAAATAAGCCGTGGTAGCGTATATCTGGTACCTGTTACCTAAGAACTCGTAAACCCCGCTCTTCCTTACTACATATAACATCCCTTTCTTGGCATAACCCAACAACGACGCCAAATTGAACAGTTCCCTCCTCTTGGCGTCTACGTCCATCAGGAAGTACGGTGTCGTAGGTATTTGGTACCAATTGTAGGTCTCCTGGAACTTCGTTTTCACGAGCTGGCCCGACTTCATCACTTGAAGGGGTTTTAAAAACTCCCAATACATGAGAAAGTATGGACGGGAGGAAAGCCGGGTATATACTCCTCCTAATACTGGCACTACCGAGTTTGGCTTTACCCGTTTCGGCGTCTACCGGGAACCCCATATCGAACTTCGCGAACAACTTACTGCTAATCGTCCCACCGGTTCTGTTCGTAATGAGTATATTGGCGTTGAGGAAAGCCGATTACGACTACGCGTTCACGCTGTTGTTAGCGTCGATAATAGTCACGGTAGCGTTGTCGGCGTTCCAGACACAGGTGAACTCTCAAGGACTGTTGTTCTATTCTGTTGAGCTGTTAGTAGCGGGCCCGACTACGACGACGGTTAATTCTCAAGTCTCTTATTCGGTACACCAATTATCGTTACCGTCAGGATTTTCAGTACAAAGTTCGAATTATAATTGGGTAATACTATATAACTACTCCATTGTAGCTTTCAATTCCTCGTCCGGACAGGTGAATTCCCAATACATATCCGGCGTCAGTGCATCGGATAACTCCTTAACATTTACGCCTACACAACCCGGGGTTTACGCGGTATTGTACAGTATAACATATAAGGGAACCGAATCCGGAATTCCGGCATATGCTATAGGAAGTGGTGGAGTTCAGTTACAAGTTAGCCCACCTCTTTCCGGCTTGAACTGGTTTACTAACGCCGTGGTTTCGGCAATATCCAGCTTCATTCTGAATTCTATTGGATCAATGTTTTCAATCGCTTCATGGTTCGGTAGTGCCTTTGTAAATATATTCAGTTATGCATTAATGTCGCCGACTATAACCTATCCATGGAATGAATTGGTAACACCTATATACTATGAAATTTTGCAGACATCTATAAGTTTATCATTGTTATTGATAGCCGGTACCGTTGCTTATAACGCATTGAAAAACAATTACAGCGACATAATTGATATAGCTAGTGACCTTTTGTATAAGATAGGGGTATGGCTATTATTCACTTTCGGCGGACTTGAGATTTATAATTATTCGGCAATATTCATAAACGATTTAATCGAAAACATATTAAATTTATATGCACCTTTACTCATAGGCGAATTCTCATACGGAGTGGCGGTATGGGTGGACTTGTTTCTAGTCGGTGTCGTTCCTTTCTTCGCAGGTGATTTGAAAACCTTTGTAGGAGATGTCCTCTACGCCCTCGCTATTGCCGGTACACTGGTAATTGTCAGATATTTCATGATATTAGCGATAGTGGCATTGATTCCCCTCCTATCCACATTATGGATCTTCGAATGGACTAGGAAAATCGCCGACGCCTTGATCGATATATTAATTGGACTCATGGTTGCAGGACTAATTAACACGCTATTATTATCGTTCTTCGTAGCGACCGGAGGGTTCATATTCTTCTTCCTGTTACCTCTTGCGGTGGACTTAGGAACGATCGCATCTGTCGGGTTCATGCTCTTCACAATAAGACCACACGAACAGCTAAACATCCCGACCGGCAGAGCCAAACGTGGTTCTGGCAGTTCTAACGGTTCCGACAATTCTGGTGGTCAAACATCGGGGAACCAGCCTCCACCGGCACAGTCAAACCAGAATAAGACATATATATAACATCATTACATATTTCATCCTTTTTTCTGGCTGTTTTCTCTTATATATTTATCAAATATCGGTATAAGACGGTATGGTGACAATACGTTCTGGAGTATTATGGACGACCCGTCCTTCTTAATGAACTGGATGGTCGCTATCTTCCTAACACCGGTCATCGCATATTCCGGGTCTATATCATTCCATATGGAATACTCGATAAAACGGGCGAGAGGTGGTACACCGGCATATTCGTTCCTCGCCACAACGTCAAGTATTCTATAATCGGCAACTTCGTCCCATTTAAGCAGATAAGGCTTGCCGGGCTTGTCGTAATAAAGTCCTTTCTCATCATAATATACGTCATTATATATTCCGAGCCTGGCTACGAAATTCTTTAAATGGTTCTTGTATTTGTGATAAGCATTATACAGTCCATATAGTCCGCCTATCAATATCGGTAAAGACGCTATCACAACTGGATAGATATGTCCTGCTAAACCTCCTGCGACGGATAACAGTCCAAATATCAGAGCGGATACGCTAAACAATACTTGTAAGTAGAATTCCTCTCTCATTTTTTCACCTCATATTATTTCTCCACTTTCGGAAATATAAATTTTTCGGTGTGCACCCCTCAAAATTTACGATTGCACTCGTTGTGGATAAACGTTTTGCAAAACGGGTGCACCCGTTGAAATTAAGGGGTGCACAACGGAAATTAATATTAGCCCGGGAGCGGAATATCGGTTGTGGTAGTGTACATCATACAGGCCGAGAGGAGGGACGCCAAGGAACTGATGAAGGTCGCCGAAAAAAACAAAGACCTGATATTGATGAAAGCCGTGTTTATAACGAAGAACAAGAGGTTGGTAGCGTCGTTAAAAAGACATTACAACATCACAATTTCCAAGCAAGATTTAATACTCTGACCAACTTTATGACGGTAAACGCTATCAGCAACCCGGTAACGACGCTGAAACCTATTAGGACTTCAACGTTGACCTTTTCGGCGTATAATTCCAACTGTATCGTCCTCAACATCACCGCTACCGCTACCGAAGAGGCTATTATTTGTAAGACGTCCAGCTCCCTCTTATATTTCTTCAATATGTCGCTTATTTTTACGGGTTCGGCCTTCTTAGGTGCTTTCCCGGTCTTTTCACCTGTTATGAGATCCATAACGAAAGCCAGGACGTGGTAGTAGAAAGGCACGCTTTTCTCGTTATAAACCAACACGTAAAAAGCCAACATAAGGGGTGCTACCGCCAGTATTACGTTACCTTTTATGAACAGGTAGAGCCCTATAAGGAGGCTCGGGAATATTATTGCGAGTTCCATCATACTCACAGTCCTTATCAGCATCGGGAAGCTCTTCTCGTTAATACCGGACATGGTCTTGAGGTAACCGAAGTCCAGCCTCCGTGCTCCCATGGTTCTCAAGGGATAGGGTTTTTAAAAAGTCATTCATATTGAGAGCAGGATGAACCTCAAGTCGGTAGCGGAGAAGGTAAAGAAGCTCCCGACTAAGGTAGGTCAGAAGTTCAGGAGGGGAGACCACGAGAAGGGGTTCCTGGGTGCCGGTTCCGGTGCCGTTCTGCTGGTTCTCGGGTCGAGCGGGTATTTCGGACACCTGGTGAACAACATGGTGGGTTCGCTGACCGGTACCAACTCCACGTCTACTAACACCGGCACCCCTTCAGCCGGGAACATCGGTAGCTTCATCAACGACTTCATAGCGTTGCTGGGACTGATAGCCGTGATCTTGGGAGTCGTCGAATACAGCTACCTGAAGCTCAAGTTCTACCAACTACTTGAGATCCTGAAGAAATAAACTGAATAAGTTTTTGTTTTTTTCATAATATTTGTTTTCCTTTCTAATGTAGTCGGGAGGGTGGGAGTCGAGGATCCACTCCTTCAACCTCCCGATTCTCGACTTCGGTCTCTCGGCTCCGCTTTCGTACTTTATCCCGTAATTGTAGTAAGCGTAGAGGTCGGCGTCCCTTTCCATCTTCCACAACAGGAACTTCCCTATGAAAACGGCGGGGAACAAAACTAAACTATTGAAAGGGAATATTACGGCAACTAATACCAGGAAAGCGTAAATGTAGTTGAACTGTTTCGTATGTCCCTCCTCATGTCTCAATACCTTTTCGTTTATTTTATTTGAAAGGAAAACTACGGTGTCCCTGAAGAATATCGAGTTCAAAGTGACCGCGTTTTCCTCATTAATGTCAAGAACCCTTACCTTGATTTTCCCTTCCCTCTTCACTTCCCTACTTTTGTAATAGAGGAGGCCGTGTAGCCCTTCATAAAACGTCAGGACGAGGATAAGGTTGAATAGCGGGAGGAACCAGTCCATCATGTGGTAGGGACTTTTAAAACGCCCTTATATCGGGGAGGGATGAGATCACTCGTACCGGTATTCGTGTTCATGACGGTGGTGTTGCTGAGCGTGGTCGCTACCGGGAGCACCAACACCACTACTGTTAACGCCTCAAACTCAAGCCAGACCCAGCAATCACTACAGCTGATCCCGCAACCCCCTCCGAACCTCCCGGAACAAATACTGAACTACATAATGTTAGCATATAACTATATTGTAAACGGAATTCAAGACATATTACAGTCGACTATACTTGTCCAGAACCCGAGTTTGGCACATGAATATGCGAACATTTTAGCGTGGCTCGTCTCCCTGACGGCTATTTACATAATCCTCACCGTCGTTGAAGTCGTGAGGAAGTTCATAGGGTACATCATCCTGATAGGGTGGGTGTTCCTGGTAGTGCTGATGGTCTTCACGAAGTAAGTTGTTTTCGTTCATACAACCCGTTTTTTTAAGTTTTTGAACCTTTCGGGTCATATAGAACATTATGGTGATAATGGAGATAAAAAACCCGAAAACGGTGGACTATCCAGGAGCCGGGCCGTTTTTTAAAACACACCCAATTTAGGGAGTGGGATGTTCTGGTCTGGGAAGGAAACGGTGAAATACTACGAACTGTTCCCGAAGCTGGAATACGACAAGGACTTCAACATAATCAACTCCCTGGGCCACGTCTTCGAAATAATATACCACAGGGACAACGACGTGATGCGTCTCTATACCTATACCAACTCCCAGTTGGACGTCCTGAGGAAGGACTTCGGGGTCAAGGAAAACGCAGAGGTACCGATCCCCAAATTCGTCGGGAAAATACTGTTTAGAGACGAGAAGGACTTCTATTGGGGTGCCGAGTTCAACGACTTCAACAACTTCTTGGTGAAGCTGAAGCCGGGCGAACAGCTGAGGTTATGGTTGGTCTTGGAAACGAGGTTAAACGACATATTCCTGGGACGTTCCGACAAGCTGAAGAGGAACCAGTCCGTAATAGGGAAGAGGCAGAGGGAAGTCCTGGCTTCGAGGTTGGAACAGTACGCGAAAGACAACGTCTACTACTTACAACCCTACATATTATCCGACGACAAGAAAAGGGTAAAGGAACTTGCTAAAGAACTCCAGCAATATATATTAACGAGGTCGGGGAGACTTAAAGTCGAGATTTATAAAACTAAGAAGTGGAAAGACGTAGTACCGAGAGTACCCGCTTCGTATGCGATAAAAATAAAGAAATGGATATGGATAGATGAAGACAGGGTCAGCAAAGTAGCCGTAATCCCCAACCCCTCCGTAATCCCGATAAACTTCATGGTCGGAGGACTGTTACCGGAACTCCCGCCCGACAGGAACGGGTTCGAGATAGGTAAGACCATCCCTTCGGGGAAACCTTACATGCTGGAGCTGGAAGACCTCTACCGTCACGGCTACATCATCGGAGGTACCGGTGCCGGCAAAACTACAACAATTACGTCGCTGATAACTTCGATAAAGAAGACGTATAACAACGCGATAATAATGGTGTTCGACCCGCACGGCGATATGGCCGAGGAGGTCGCTTCGTATTTCGCCGACAGCGACAACCTGTTCTATTTCCACCCGGTAGAGTCGGGGATTTCGATAAACCCTCTGGCGTTGCCCAACCTACCTAACAGGGAACAGGCTTTACTGTTAGGGTTCAGCAACGTTATGGAGATCTTTGAGAAACTGTTCGGGTTAAAGGACACGGCAGTATACGTCAGGTACATAATCCAGGTGTCGTTACAACTGTTATACGCTAAAACACCGGAACCCACTTTCAGGAGCTTGTACGAAATCATCTATAAACTTTGGGAGGGAGAAATAGACCTCCCGGTAGACGACCCGACATGGGAAAGCAAGCTGGAGATGTTCCAGGAAATGCAAGAACAAAGCTTCCTTTCCGCAATATCGAGGCTCGAAATGTTGGGTACCAACCCCATCCTCTTAAAAATATTCAGCAAAACCAAGGTAGACGATAACGAGTTGTTCAGACCCGGAAACGTAATAGTCATAAACGCTTCGAAAGCTTCGGTAGGCCCGGACGCGTCTTTCTTAATATTAGCGGGGTGGTTATTCAAGACCTGGTACTACACGTTAGTAAGGGCGACGTTGAGGATGGAAAGGATCCCCATTATCGCGTTCATTGACGAGTTCCAGAACATAGCTTCGTTAAGCGTCATCGACGACATACTAAGCGAGGCCAGGAAGTACGGGATGCATGTCGTAATGGCACACCAGCACACGGGTCAGCTGGACAAGTCGTTAATCAAGTCGATAATGAGCAACACGGGAGTTAAGTTGTTGATGAAGGAACAGGGAGACGACGCTAAGACGTTCGCCGAGATATTCCCGGAGTTCGGTTCGGAACTGGAGAAGATACTCCCGAGCCTGGGAGTCGGGGAAGCCGTAGTGTTAATAACGCCGAGGAAGGAAGGCGATAAAGTGGTACCGGTAAGGGTCAAAATAAATTATGTACCTTCTAAAAAGGATCCCGAGAAGTTAAAGAAAGTAATTGAGAGGATGCAGAAGTACGTTACGACCGAAATACCGAAGTCGGAAGGTGTTGAGAGTTTAGTGAACCCGATTATGAAGTATATAGAGAAACCGAACGTGTTGGAACAGTTAATACTGTATAACGTGTACATGTCGAGGATCCCGAAAGCCGATATGGAAGAAATTACCGGTGAGGAGGTGAGCGAAAAGGACTTAGAACACAAGATGTACCTGGTCGACTTACTGAAGGTGTTGGGAATCGACAGGGACAGGGTAGAGGACGCGGTGAGGAAGCTGGAGAGCATGGGTTACATAAGCGTGGAGAAGGTGAAGAACAAGAAGCTGTTGATTTACGGGAAAGGTCTGTTCGGCAACATCAAGTCGGTAGCACCGAGTGACGAAGGTAGGAAGCTTGCGATGAAGGTCATGTTGAAGTACATGAAGAACGGGTACTATGTAGCACCTGCCAAACAGGATCCGGAGATAAAGTCGAGACCCGATTTGGTAGCTCTACCCATAGATAAGGCGACATTAAGGCCGTTATATGAGAAAGCCGTTGCCGTCGAAATAGAGAGCTGTAACGAGCTCAACACCCACCCGGAACAGGTAGTACACAACTTCAGGAAGGAAAGTGTGAAAGATTTCTCGGAAGTACACAGCTGGGCTTTCGAAGAGTGCTTCGACAAACTGAAACAGTTATACGACCAGCTTACCGAAGAGGAGAAGAAAAAAGTTAAGGTATTCGCTCTTAAAACAAAGGAGAAGACGAAGGAACAGAAAGAGAAGGGAGCCGAGAGACGGGAGAAAGAAGTCCGAACCGAGACCGAAACCGTAAAGGTGGAGCCGAAACGGGAAGCACCGATAGAAATACAGCTACAGGAAAAGGTAATAAGGATCTATAAAGACGAGAACGCTATAGAAATCGACGGCAAGAAGTACAGGATCCCAATGTTCGACCTTACAGGTATAATCAACATGAAGGACAAGATAACGTCAATCGTCGAGAAAGAAGGGAAGATAGTCGTCACCTATACCAGCGGGATGGTAAAAGAAATAACTCCCCTCCCTTAAGGGGCCATTTTTTAATATGTTGTTATAGAAAGTTAACCATGGAATATGCCGAGTTCCGAGAGTAATTTTGACGTTTTCTCGTCCAGCTCCCCGCGTTTCCCTCTCCTTATTAAGTCGAACATGTAAACCGAAGCCTTCAATACCGTTCCGTCATCGTATTTGTCTATTACGGACAGGTATTTCTCACAGTCAGCGACATAATTATTCGTTAAACCGCGGTAAGTGAGGCGTCCGTCTACCTCATAGAAATCGTCTATAGGGATCCCTACGGATAGGGAAACCAGGAAAGCCTTTTCGTCAATAAGGTGTTTTTCACGTTCCTTAACACAGTTGATGATTGCCGGAACCATTTCCTTTTGTGTTATCACGTCACACACCCGGGACTGCCGGTAAATAAAACCGACGTCTGATCCCGTCTAATTCGTCCCAGACCTTATCCGGATCCGGCAGTAGCCCGTCACCGTCCGCGGTTTCGACCACGAACTTCGAGAGCAGGTCTACCAGTCCCAACACGGCTTCCCTGGCTTTCCCTTTAATTGTTTCATCGGGAGACGTCGCATAAACCCTCAAATACTTGAGGAGGTCTATACAGGTGTCGGAAACAGGGCTGAACGGGTTCCAAGGCAGTCCGGTCTCGTCCCGTCCCCTTTTCACCACCAGCCCGGCTTGACCTTCGACAATGAACATCACGGTCTTGATTATTTTGTTCGAATGTTTTACGAACTGCTTTTCAAGTTCTTTAAGGAAGCCCCTATTACTTACGGATTTTATACCTTCATATATTTCGGACAACAACCAGCACGAATATGCCAGCTTTTCGAATTTCACTTTCGTTACAGGTCACCGTTCATTATGATTACGTCCTTCCTTATAAACAATTCTTTTAAGCTCAACTTAAAAACGGGTCTGTCCATATCGATTTCCCTCACGGTCTTATAGTGGTCGAGGTCGAAATACATGATTTTAACCCTGTTTATGCAGACCCTGTCGTCAAATTGTTTATCGAATTTACCGTACAGCTTTATTTCGTTGCCCTCCTTTACGACTTTGAACTCGTGACCGTAACACACCTTTAGAATAGCGTAAGCCTTGGGAGGTGAACCTTCAAGCGACATGAATATTGTAGAATAATAACCGTAACTGTCATTCATAAACGCTATTACCATCCGCCTCCCTCCCATGTCGTATTTTAAACATTCGGGATCGGTACCGCAGTGTGCCGAAGCCATTAAACTCTTAACGTAGTCCCAGCCCTTCTTACTCATTTCCGACGCCTCAACCCTATTCCTTCAACGCCCATATTACCTTCACAGCTTGAGCAGGAGGTCGTGGGGTACTAAATATTCGTTACCGTTACTTATGACCCTGTCGTAAATCCCCGGAGGGTACTTCTTACCTTTATACACGAAGCCCTGACAGTCCGGGTCGAACGTCACTCCCTCGACCCCGTAAACTTTAGGATCCATAGGCGGGATACAAGTAACGTAACCGTCGATTTCATAATTACCGCCCCTTATTATTTCGATAACCTTACGCAATTCTTCGTCGTCGATTCCGTCAACTTTTATTTCGTTTCCGGGTTCATTAGGGTTTTCATCACCGATGTTTTTGACCCCGATTACGTCCCTGAGGTCTTTTTCCCTCACCAACTTTTCCTCACCGTCCTCACGTATCAGGTAGTGAATACCGTGTGAGAACACCTTTTCGTTGTAGCTGGCGTACACGTTGTCGTGCTTCTCTACCTTTAAACCGTGCGACTCGAGCCCCCCGTCCCTCGTGAACCTCACCCACCCCAATATCTCGATGCCGTCCCTACCTACGACACGGATTACGGGAGGGTCTACAGTCCTGTCTACGTAACATTTACCTTCACGGAGGCACTTCTTCAGGAAACCCGTAAATTCTTCGTCCAGCTTCCACTCGACCCTCTCGAATATTTTGACGTCACCATTACCGTCCCCGTCTCCGACACCGGTTATCGCTTCACTTTTCATGCTGAGGAGTCGGTCGTCGGCACGGATTAAATACTTTTCTTTTCCCCCTTCCTTTACCGGCTCACAGTACCCGTTATTGACGCACCAATTAAGGAATTCCTTCGTCTTATTCTCGTTAAGGAAGGAAGCGTAAATATCGAAAAAGCTAAGTGTCATCCCGCTGTTCCCTACCACGAAATCCCTAAACTGCGGGTCAACTCCAATAATTCTTTCAACTTCGTTTTCGTCTCGCGACACTCCTCCTCCGACATCAGCAAGCACGGCATCTCCTCCACCTCTTCCTCCGTCACTTCCTCCACGAAATTTGACGTTGAATAACCCGACAATTTCGTTGTTCTTCCTGACTTCGACTACACCCCTTTCGGTTCTCACTTCGACCTCCGAAACCTCGTTTACAGTCCCGACGTTTTCGGTGTTATTATTTTCAGTGTTTTTAACGGTAGGAATTACTTCTAACGGCTTCTTATCGACGTCCTTTAACAGCTCCTTAACCCTCCTCCCCAAATCGGTGAGAGACCACAGGTACACCCTCCCGTCGGAAACCTCGCTCTCCACCACTCCCTTCCTCTCCAAGTCCTTCAGGAGGTTTAAGGCGTAGTTCTTGGTCAACTTCAACTTCTCGGCTATTTCGCTCGTCTTCAAGGCGTCGTAGTCCGGGATCACGTTGATGACTTCGACGTCCCTTTCGGTTAACCCTAAACCGTTGTAGAGGACGTCGAGCTGGAAGTTCCTAATTACGAACTCGAAGTCTTCGTCATCGGCTTTCGTCTTACCCCTGGCTGAAGCTACGGAAGCTACCAAATTCCTCAGTATTTCCGTGACCCTCGTCAACGGTTCCCTCGAAACTTCCATTAGGGGACTCAGGAACTCCACGGCCCTTTCCTTGAGGTGGTCTACCTCCACGAACTTCGGCCTCGAGAGCAGGTACGCATAAAACACCAACGCGTCCTCCTTACTGACGTCGTCCTTTTTCCTCTCCCATATCGCTTCCGTTATCTTGTCCATCCCTACGGAATACGGGTCTACGTAAACTTTCAGGAACCTGTTGAACAGCTGTTCTCTATAGACGTTTATGTTCTCAATAACGGAGGTCGAAATAACGGCTCCCTGACCGGGAGTACACTTAAGCCTCGACTCCAATTTCTCGTTACCTTCCTCGTCCTTAACCTTTTCCGTGACCAGCGTACAGACCCTTTCTTCCGTCATCATTTCCCTGAGGTAGTTAATGTTCTGGTCGTCTATCTGCTCCAGGAAGACTACCTTGTTGTCGAACGTGTCTATGTTGAGGTACCCCAAAGCGTTCTGGGTGAACCTGGTACCCCAAATGATTACGTCGAAACCGTCTAAAAACCTCAGGACGCTCTTAACGGTACTGGACTTACCGGCACCGGACTTACCTACAAACAATATGTGCAACCTCGACATACCGGCTACTCTGTCGAGCCTGGAAGACACTACCGACAGGAAGGCTAATATCTTCAACCTTTCATACCCCACGATATAGCTCGTCTTCTCCAATACCCACCCGAAAGGGTCTCTCGTGATCTTTTCGAACTGGTAGCTGTATTTATTCCTCACGTAATCGACAACGTTAATCCGTTCTTCTTTGGTATACGTTTTCCTAAGTTCTTCGACCTCCGCTTTAAGCAACTTCTTGGTGACCTTATAACCGGTTGCGGAAGCTATTGCGGAAACGGTGTCGTCACAGTCGTCCTCACATTCGACTTCCAACTTACCGTATGAAAGGACGAACCTGAGTTTAGACCTCTTAATTATGTATTCGCCTTTTATTTCCTCAGTCTCACCGGTTTTGTAGACCTTAATTTTTACCGAATGGCCGGGGTCTTTACCTTTTATTTCTTCGGTAGCGATTAACCGGTTTTCCTGAGCAACGGTTTCAACTTCCTGGGACTTTTCCGGTTCTCCAACTCGGTTTTCGGTTTTGTTTCCCTGTTTCGAACTGATTTTCTTAAACTCGTCCCAAAGGTAGCTTGTTTCACGTCCTTTGTCCCCCATTCGGTTCCCCCTGGCTCATAAACTCCTTCACGTCCTCGATTTCGTCCTTGAACACCTCGACGTGCTTCGGTAACATGTAATATGTGTACCTATGTTTCTCGGGATCCTTTACCTTCAATATTTTCTTTTCTCTAGTTAGTGAGATTAACGCATAGTTAAAGATGCCCACTGCGACTTCCTTTTCTTCCTCATAAAGCTTCGCCAGCTTCTCATCGTTAGTAAAGACCAGCTCTTTCAACTTCTTTCTCCTTATGGGCTTCTTATATGTCATCACGTATTGGTCGGTGAGCTTCAGTATTAACCGTTTAACCTTTACGTAAATCGGGTCGTCATCTTCCTCTACCCTCATGTATATTACTTCTTCATCCTTCTTTTCTTTTCCGGGTCTCTTTTCACCCCGGCCGGTACTCTTTGACTTATTCCTGGTCTCACTACCGGTTACGACTTCGGCTTTATCGTTTTCGGCCTTAATTTCCGGACGTTGAGCCTCGGACATAACGGTTCGGTCATATAAACGTATTGGGCCCTTTTAAACGTTTTTATCGGCCTTCCGGGACGTCTTAGCAATTAAAAGTCCGTTTAGGTAAACATGAGTAAAGGTAGGTCGAAAAGGGTGGATAGGGATATGTAAGTGTTGGTGAGCTAGGGGGTTTCGTTGCCCCACCGGCCCCGGCTCCGGAATATACTCCACACAGATTTTCACCATTTCATAACCCGTTTCCGTCATTTATCAGTTTTCAGTACTCTTTCTTTCCAAAGACAAAACTTATATATCAGTCCGGTTACTATTTCACTCGTGTCCGCAAACCAAACCCAGACCCAAAAGCCCAAGAGGTCTAAGAGGTCTCAGTTCGAGATATACCAATCAGTCCTAAACGTCCTACAGGAACCGCACAAAAAGACACACGTCATGTACAACGCCAACCTGTCATATGACCTAACCGTCAACTACCTCAACAAGCTCCAAGAGCTAGGTCTAGTAACCGCTTCGGACGACGGTTTCTATGCCATAACCGACAAAGGCAGACAGACACTCGACCTACTAAACCAGTACGTCCAAACCAAAAAACAGCTAGACCAACTAACCGCCAAACTGTCAGAAATATTCCCAAAGGCACAAAGGCCCGGGAGGTCTAAACAGAACCAGGACTAAACACAAACAGGTTTTTTATTTTCCCGTTTCCGTTTTTCGTTTAGGGTTCCACACTCATGTCCCTCATTTCCTATTTAGAAAACTACTATAATTACTGCGTCCCCAAAAACGGTTTACCTATCCCGGATCCGGTCTTCCTAGTCCCCGACCCCGACACAATAAACAAGTTACCCCGAAACCTCCCCGTCCCGGAACCCTGTACCTCAATCAGTATAGACACCTTAAGGCACCTCATTATCGCTCTAAAACAACACGAGCACGACTTCTACAACGACGTCTTAAACTCCGACAGTCCCGACTTCCTTATAACGTCATATTATTCGTTATATTTACGGTTCCTCGAGGTTCTTTTTTCGAGGTTAGAGGTCTTAGAACAATCAGTCCCCGACCGGGACATAGACACCGTTACCAAAGTCGTAAACTTCGTTGTCGGTTATTTCGGCACCCCTATTCTGCAGTACCTGACCCGGAAGGACGTCCCGTCTAACGTTTCGGACTTAGCGGGTATATTATTACACGCGTTAGTTTCGTTAGACAACAAAAACCCGTCCGGGTACTACTTGTTCTTAAAACTCCACAGCCACTAAAGGTTCACCTGCTCCTGTGCAAACAGTCCAATTTCGATAACGTTGATTGCTCCGGTGCCGTTTATCCGGTTACACCGTCCCGGTTTTAAGTCTTCCGGTACCGGTAACTTTATAACCCGACCTCACTACAAACAAACGGCACTACAACAACTTGGTTTCTCAATAATTTCGAGGTTGCATGTCAGCAATACCACGTCTTAATATTGTGAGGTAACTGCATATCAATAACCGTCATCTTAACATACCGCCACATATACGTCATAACAGTTTTTCAAACCCCGGTACCGGAAAATTTAAAACCGGGTCGTTTTATTAAACAGACGGCACCACAGCAACTACGCAATTCGATACTGCGTGGGTCGCACGAACCCGGTTTTCGTATTCGACTCCGTAGATACTCTCCACTAACGTTGCGGGAGCCGGTTCCTCCAGCTCCCTTCGTCAACGACGTTTAAAGCCGGTAATTACCCGACAATAATTTGTTTCATCCCGGTTGAGACAAATTGTATCTGGGACAGATTCAATTTTTCTCACCTCGGACGCAATAAATTGTATCTGAGGTAGATACAATTTTTATCAGCCGGGGTGAGACAAATTGTATCTATCCCAGATACAATTTTTATCATTCGTGGTTGTAAAAATTGAATCTGGGGAGATTCAATTTCTCCCACTGGAGTTACCGGATTTTCAATTTGTTTAGCCGGGGTGAGACAAATTGTATCTATCCCAGATACAATTTGTCTCATTCGGGGTTGTAAAAATTGTATCTGCCCAGATTCAATTTTTATCATTGGAGTTACCGGGTTTTCAATTTGTTTAATTGAGGCGGGATAAATTGTATCTGGGACAGATTCAATTTTTGTCACCCTGGTTGAAACAAATTGAATCTGGGGAGATTCAATTTCTCTCACCGGGGTT
>Ga0209224_1000033_pt1 | contig 33670 bp, 53 predicted proteins | sample MonGeyMetagenome_FD_184731 | JGI IMG/M metagenome (GOLD analysis project Ga0209224, IMG submission 184731) | Hypoxic/sulfidic aquatic microbial communities from Monarch Geyser, Yellowstone National Park, USA - MG (SPAdes) v2 (version 3) | ecosystem: Environmental > Aquatic > Thermal springs >...
AAGGCTTTTTAAACTCATTGTTTAATGGTTTATTAAGAGAAAACTTATAAATCAGTTAAAATAAGTGTTAAACGGTGAGAGGGATGTCCACCCAAACTCTACCAGCCATAGCGATAGGGATGTCCACACAAACCCTACCAACTATGAGTGAGACCACTCAAACCCAACCAACGGTGGAGGACATAGCGAGGAACTGCCCATCAACATGCATATTCCCATTCAACTCGTGGTTCTTGACAGGGGAAGTTGTTGATGTTGCGGCACCAGGTTGTTGGCAGTGCAAGGAACTAGCGGAAGCCGTAAGGAGGGGCGAGGTACCTAGTCTAAAGAAGACGCAGGAGAAGGTACAGAAGTTACTCGACAAGGTGAGGAAAGAGCTTGGAGGTTTAGTGCCCGGTATGTACGTGCCAGACGTGGAGTTCGTGCAAGTAGGGCCAAACGAGTTTGAAGTAAAGATCAACGGGATCAAGGTACTAACACCAGCCGGCGAAATAAGGTACATAAAGACAGATGACTAGGGTGAGAGAAATGGGAGAACAAACAAAACTAACAGTTGCGGATGTGGTGAGAAATTGTCCATCAACATGCTTTTTCCCCTTCTACATATGGGGCCTTGTTGACACAACATCACCTAGTTGCAGAGGTTGTAAGGAACTTGCGGAAGCAATAGAGAGGGGCGAGGTGAGCGTGCCAGGTGCAGAGTTGGTTAACGAAGTGAGGAGCATAATGGAGGAGAAGCTCGGTAAGGGAGAGCCAGCACTCCTCGTTATTTCACCAGTGATTAATGCGGAGTTCGATGAGCACGGAAACATCGTGTACAAGGGCATAGAGGGCATAGAACTAGGCATTCTGACGCCAGCAGAAATAACGCCGACACAGGACGGAAAAGCAAAAGCAAAAATGAAGTATGAGAAGATCGCAATGCTGAAGCCACTACAAAGCGGTGAGAAGCAATGATCACGAACTCACCAGTGTGCGAGAAGTACAGGAAGCTCGTTAGTTGCATTAGTCAGGTACAGACCGAGTTGATACAACTAAGTAAGATGATTGATGCGGTGGACCTTGAGGTTTATAAACACCTTGATGAGCCAATCAAAGGTACACTACTCGAAAGAGCCAACCGCCTATTGCACTACCTAATTGCTATATATCAATTAGCAGGCGTTGCTATTTCCACGGCGGAGGAAGTAATCACAGCCTACACAATGGCGGATTGCGAGGTAACACACGTAGAATGCGTGGGTGAGAAGCAATGAGAGAGCAGGAGTGGCGTGGGACGTGTAGGGAGAGGTACATAATCAAGGCAGACACTAGGTTCCTTGAAAGTATTGCCCCATCTCATTATAAGGTTGATGATGAGTCAATCAAGAGGTGGTACCTGGACTACCTAGACGGTTTAATCAAAGGCACCTTTGATGACTTGCACTATGCGTACTTCGAAAAGGGGGAGAGGTTCACCTGCAGGGGTGGTTGGTGGTACAACTATTACGAGTACTACACGTACAAGAGGGTACCACAGGGTGAGAAGTTCACGTACGTAGGCAATGTATCGATCTTCTACATATGCAACAAGGCAATCGTAGTATTATCCCTAGATAGGGTTGAGGGAAACGACGCATATCTAACACTGTCGATAACCGCACCATGCAGCGTAGTCAGCGACTTCCTAAAATACTTCCTTACCAAAGTGCGCGACAATGTAGCGGTAATGCCAGGTGACTAGCATGGAGCCCTTCGAGTTTTTCTCAATGCTCCTGTGGGACGTTGTTGAGCCGGCTGGTTTCGTACTAATAGTTTTGCTACTTTACAAGACCTACAAGGAGCTAAGGCTCATTAGGGAAATCCTGGAAAAACAAGCATACGCTTAGTTTCCAAACTGCGTATAGGCAGTTTGGTTAAAAACCACGTGTTTTTTACACACCACCAGTCTCCTGTATTTCTTTTGCCAAGACCAGACCAAGGAACCTCTCTATCATTTGTGCGATATCGCTTATGTCCAGGTCTGGTCTCGCTGCTATTAGTATCTGCATTATCCTCTCAATCCTATTGAGAGGCTGTGTTGCCTTGAGTAACTCCTCATACTTCGCCTGCCAATAGGCTACCTGCATCCTGAGTATCTCGTTCTCCTCACGAAGCTTCTGAAGCTCATCCCTGTACTTGGTGTACGTGCCCAACGCATCAGCGATTGTCTTTGACGCAACATCGAAGATGGCACTGGGGTCATCCCTAGCCTTATTGATAACGTCATCCGACGGCAAGCCAGACGCAGCGAGGGCAAGCCACGTAGTAACCCACATGTAGCGGAACATCGCGTCGTCATACTTCTTGACGAACTCGAACCTACGCCTAAGCAACTCCCTAAGCTCAGCAAGCATACCAACAGCCTTACCGGAAGGACCAATCGACTCACCCACAATCCCCTCATCGCTTGTTGCAACCGTTGCAACGCCCTTCCTCGACTTCTCAACCCTCTGTCCCCTGAACTCCATCAACAACTCATTAACGTCAAAACCAGCCGAGTACCCGTACTTAGCCAACAGCTCCGGGAGCACTGTTATAACGTCCTCACACCCCTCATCATCGGCTGTGCACAAAACCCTACGCTTATTGTCAGGAGTCCTAAGCAGAAGCCTAGTCTTGCCAGACCTAGACCTCCAAACACTCGGTATTATGAAGCCCCTCTTGATAAGCTCCTCAGTCTTAGCCAACAAAGCCCTAAAACCACCAACAGTTTGCTCCTCACTAGGTTGTTCTTCCTCACTAGGTTGCACACCCTGAGGTTGCTCCCCACCACCACTCGGTGGTTGTTCTGGTTGCTCGGTCGGCTGATTAGGTTGCTCACTCGGTTGCCCCTGCCCCTCTTTCCTCTCCTCATCGTTTGGTTCACTCATCAATTAGACTGTTAAACGGAAGATTAAAAACTTATTGCGAATCAAATCCTCTCCCTATCCCTCCTAAGTTCCTCAACAACATCGGTTGGTCTTGTCTGCCTTACCCCAAACCTTTTCACGAACTCGCTCGGGTGCACGTACTCACAACCAGCTTTTTGCGCATTTACATCATCGCCTGGGTTGTCACTCACGTATATGCACCTCAAGCCAGGGTACTTCGCTTTTGCGTTAAGCAGTGCTTGAAGTCTATTGCCAGGAACAACGATGTGCTCGAAAGGCAGGTTAGCACAGTTGGCGCTCTCGCTCACAATGACAACGCGGGCACCCAAGGCAACCAGGAAGTTAAGGTCAGCTAACTTAACAGGACCAGGCGGTACACCAATCTCTATTGTCCCATCACAATCAAAGAGAAACAACACACCAACCACAGGTTATGCACATAATTTTTAGTTTTTAATTTTTAACGTGAAAAAGGTGTCGTTTTTAGTTAAGTATTTTTTATCTCATTAGGTGCACCTTTGTTGGTGCAATGTAGTTAACAAGTGATGAGTAAACCTCATCGACACACTGCTTGTCATTGCATATTTTCGCATACCTAACAGCCTCCCTAACGCTCAGTGAGTACTCACTGACTTTCTCAGCAATGTACTTAGCCAACTCTGGATCCTTGCCGTATCTCTTAACCAAGACGTTACTAACCACCCTGAGGTACTCCTCCTTGGTGTACGGTTTCAATTGAAACACCCAGAACCTATCCAACAGCTCACGCGGTAGTTTGTTTATCCTATTGGCAGCAGCGAAGACCCAGACCTTCATCGGCACATCAATGCGTAGCTTATGCAAGCTAACAACAAGTCTTTGGCTCTCCATGAGCGTGAGCAGTATGCTTATGTCATCCTCACTCCTAAGCTTATCAATCTCATCAATAATGAGGTACTTGGGCCTTCTAGCCAGGAGTATGTCCCTAATCCCAGCCTTAGTGGCGGTGCCCATGGTGACAAACGTGCTACCAGGCAACCTCTCAATCTCCATCAAAATCAGCGACTTGGCAGTGCTCGGAGGCCCATAGAGCAATACGTGAATCGGCTCCTGATTAACAACAATGCGTTTAATCACGGCCTTAAGGTCATCATAGCCCTCAACAACCCCCAGGAAGTCAGGCGGTAACTCGGTCTTTTCGGTGGCTGGCGTAGAGAACATGCTTAGGAACTCATCAAGCTTTTGCAAGTCAACCGCTAGGTTGTACATCGTGTGCTTGTTCGTTTGCAAAGTAACCCTGAGGACACCGATCTCAACGAGTTGTTTCAACAACCAGGCAGGGACACCGACATCACTCCACTCAAAGCCGTAGCTACACAAGCCAGGGCTGTCAGCATGCTTTATTGGGCAATTCTTAACCCAATCCACTATTTTACGCAGATAACCAACAACGTCAGTCTCTGGGTGATCCTCGATGAACTTAACAAGCGGTAGCAACTCACTCATTTGTTGCTCACTCATGCTCCCACCTCTATAGCCCTAGCCTTCCTTCTTATGTACTTAAGCATCTCCTCACTCAAATTAAATTCCCTAACGACAACATCATCCGGTACACCGACCTTGATGGCGGCTGTCGCCGCAGCGACCACCGGGCTGACAGTGCTGTTTTTGAGTATGTTGTTGAAAACCGGGATGGCTGGCTCATCAAGCATCGACAACTTATAGGCACAAGATAGTTTTTCACGCAGGTAATCAACCCTTATTGTCTTCAAGTGAGAAATAATGAAATTCGTTATTTGTGGCTCATCCTCACTGTACTCACGGCACAACAGCCTATCCGCAACAGCCCTGGCCGACCTAACAATCAACAACAAGTCAGAATCACCGTAATTAGACAACAGCAACTTGAACTTAACAGCACACCTGCCTCGGCAGTTTAGCGTAAACTCTTTCAGAACAGCCCGCATCAACGCCCTCTCCTTATCATCCTCACCAACTATTCTCACCAACTCCTCTATCTCAACGTGATCCATACGCAATATAAATAAATTAACTGATTTATAAACTTAAACCAAAAAGAAAGAACGGTTCAACCAAACAGTAACTCCCGGTTTTTGATTGCCTTGATAAGGAACTCCCTATCCCTATCACTAATGCTTAGTGCCTTTATTCCATCAATTAACTGCCTGAACCTATTGTAAACAATTATTTTATTGCTACCACAACAACGCGAGTGGATTAGGACGTAATTACCTGGGTAAAGCACGGCAACAACAGCGAAACCATCAATGTTTATCCTATGTCTCATACCATCATACCACTCTATGACAACATCATGCTTCCTTTCCACAGCAGCATCAAATATGAGCGGTAAACCATGGGCAAATAAAATCTCATAATTACCACGTCCAGTAAACGGTGGGTACCACAGTTCAGCATTCCTAACGTAAATGCTAGCTAAATTATTAACAATAACCCAACGCCATCTAGCGTGTCTCCAAGCAAAGATAACCGGAGCAACATACTTTAACACACGTTTAGACCTGGTTTCCACCACCCCACCCATCACAAACAAATTATTCTAACTCACTTATAAATTTTACCCATAGGACTTATGATAAGAAAGGAAAAGAAAAATTATGATTTTGATTTTAAAGGAGAACTACACTACTTATGGGTTATGGATCCTCGTCATCTCGTGGTAGTGCCTCATCTATTGTGTTATATAACTCATTTAATGCATCAGCAATGCATTTTAGTGCGTTCGTATAAAACATGCTTGTTTCATTGAAGAATTTATTAAACAACTCGCCTAATGTTAGTTTTTGTGGGTCTGCGGTCATTACGTTGTACAAGCAATGTGTGAGGTAGCCCTTGATCTTGATTTCAGTGAGTTTAAAGTCACTCACCACAATAAAGTAACTAGTGTTCTTTTCAACAAAGCTGTTTATCTCAACAGATAAATCATTCAGGTTCCTCACTATATCGTACAGCTCCCTGATTTTCCCCATATCACCCAGCTTATTCACCACGTCCGTTAGACTTACTTGCGTTTGCTCTGACACCCCACTCACCGATATTAGTTTATTTTAACTGATTTATAAATTTTACCTCACCATATGCATGCATTGCATGATTCATACTCAGTGCCTAGGTAATCAGTTATTTGTTGTTGCTTCCTGAACTGCTCCCACCACTGCCTTAGTGTGAGTTTCATTTTCTCAAGCGGTTTTGGGTATGATGGCTCTCTGCTTCTTACTCTATTGCTCTGTATGATGTCATCAATCTTAACCAAACGCTCAATAACGTCAGGGTAGTTCACGGCAATCCTAACTAGTTTTTTGTATGATGTGCCTGCCAAACACAGGCATTCACCAGATGAACCGATTCGCCAAACTGGGTTTCTTGGTATTTTGAATTTTTCAATCAATTTTTCAATCATTTCATCACCAAGCCTGAGCACTGGGTACCACGCTCTGACACATATATCACCAATCGCAGAGTGGTAGCACCGAGTGTCAAACACTTTTTCGTAAAAACCAAGCCTAAAAAGGCTTTCTGGGCCTCTTACACCTAACACAACAACATCACCGAACCTATAGTTTTGCCTTAGGAACCTAACCAACGGCTTAAGCTTAAGCTCGTAGTAACACCAGCGTTTACTCTGCGGATAAATTGATGGCCAGTAGGGGTACTTCTTTGCGTATTCCTCAAATGTTTCCTCTGGCCGTAAAACAATCAACTCAGCACCTAACCAATCAGCATACTCCCTGACGTATTTCTCCGTGTCAGGTATGTTGATTGTTGTATCAATGTGAACGAGATAAAACGGTACACGCTTAGCATCGGCTATCCTCTTAGCAATAAAGCAAGAAACAGCACTATCCCTACCACCACTGAAAAAGCAGTAATAAACCACAAAAACACCTATCCTAACTAACTTATAATTTTTACTCAAATAAGGAAAAAAGAAAGGAAAAAGGGTTTGATTTTGGTTTTTAGGGTATGCGGTTTATTGGCACGTGTTAGCGATTGGCGTTACCTTGATTACCAATGTCAACCCATACCATTTGTACTTAATCCTATACTTTACATCGCCGTCAATCTCAATGACGTAATCATTGTGGGCATCTATCCTTTCCCACTTTCCAGAATGAATAACAAATATGCCGTAGTCATCAAGATTGAAATCAATTTTTTCATCATCATGGATCAACATTAAATCGCCATCGTCATCAATCACAACACACGCGTTAGGTTCTTTAAATGCAGGAAAAACCACGTAATCACCACATACGGCTAATGCATCATTGATTTCCAACTCTTTTGTTTCATTCCCACTTATCCTTACCCTAACCATCAACAATACCTATCCTAACTGATTTATAAATTTTAACCTTAATGAGAAAGAGAAAAAGAAAGAAAAGGTTTTGATTTTGATTGTGCTAAGCAATGGTTACTTATTGTTTCTGCTCTATTTTCTCATATTCCTCATTCAATTTTCTCATTTTATCCCTTATTTCCGCAGGTATTTTGACGTTAAACAGCTTTTCCATTGCGTCCATGACGTAATCAATGCTATCCGCTATATCTAATGCCACATCATGTATTGAATCAATACATGCATACACATCATAGTTAGATTCATAGCATGAACCATCCGCTATATCTAACGCTATACCCATAGCACTCTCATAAATCTTAAACAGTTTTCTTAACATGTTATTAACCGTGTATTCCATCCCAATCACCAAATACCCTTATTTTCACTGACTTATAAATTTTAACCTCAATAAGGATTGGTTAAGAAAGGAAAGGAAAAAGGAAAAAAGAATGGTGATTTTGATGGGTTTTTAGGCATTAAACGGCTTAGTCTAAAGCCCTGCGTCCCATGACATAGTCCTGTATGTGAGTAACTACAAACACTCCCTTAGGTATTTCAACGGCAGGGTGTTCATCATGTCTTAACATCACGGGTTTATCAACCACCACATACACCTCACGCCATGTCCTGTACACCTTAACACCACTCAGGACGTGGTGGTGTCCCGTTTCTCCGTGTATTATAACGGCATCAGGCATTATGTTCATGTTCCCTATTGTGTCATTCTCAGCAGGTTCCGCATGGGTTGGTAGCTCAGGTATTTCCCACAGGATTACATCGCCCTGACGTATGATCCTTATTGTCTTTTTCTCAGGCATATTGGTCGCAAAAAGATTATTTTAACTGATTTTTAAGTTTTAACCTACGGTTAAACCACTCTAAACCTCAATGATTTCAACGCTCTCATTATCATGCAATTGCTTCCTGAGGTAATTATCGCGAAGACCGTAAACGTATTCAACACATGTCTTTAAAGGTGCTGAAGCACATATGTATGGTAATGAAATTGAAAATGCCTGGTTAGTCAGTTTATCAACACCAATTATCCATGATCCCAGTACCCTAAACTTAAGACGCCAATAATATACCAAATCAAGCTTTATCCTCACAAATTTCTCATTTTCCTCATAACCGCTTAAGAGCGGTATAGCGTTATCATTATTCACGGCGATCTTTACGGTTTTATCCAGGTGGTCAAATTCAACATAACTATGATAGCGATAATAGTACATTTCCGCTCTATCACGGTTGTTGAAACCGCTTAAATGCTTTGTAATAAGGAATTGATTGATATACGGCTTAACCATCCTAACCACAATGTTATGCAACCTAATCTTTTTCCTTATCCACATAAGCTTTTTCCTTGCGATTGATCTCAGAATATCATATAGTGCTCTTTGTGCGTAAAGAATGTTCCTTATGTAACAATCAATCGCATCACCATTGTAACATGCCTTATCAACGTAACCATTAAACGTATATCTCGCATCATAAAAATGCATCAAGCCATACCTATATAAATCATCATACTTATACCATACATATTTCCTTAACGCATCATACATCAATAACTTTATGATGTAATCCCTCTGTGGTTTCTTTGTGGTGTCAAAGACAAAAACCTCATACTTAGCGTATGGTAAATAAATACGTGCTCTCTTTTTCATTTCCTCAATCACATCACCAGGTATATACCAAATATTCCATTCATGCTTTACCCTCTTTAAATCACGGTAACTATCACTCCTATATAGCAAATCAACGTTATGCTTACCCTTTGTGGTTATCAAAAACGTTATCGCTATGGCATTGTTATCATATTTCCTAACAATAACCGTTATAAAGCGATCACGCAATAGCTCACTCAAAAACTCTTTATCACTCTCTAAGTCCCTTTTCCTTATCAAAACCCATGCATCTATATCGCTTTTCATGTACTTCTCTATGGTGCTTAAAGTCTCTTTCTCATTGATTGTTTCCGCATCCATTACCCATGACATCACCATAACTTATTTTAGCTTATTTTTAAATTTTAACCCATGGAAATAAGGAAAAATGATTTTGAAATTAATGATTGTGGGTTACGGCTTAGACGGCATTGATTTTTTCAGCCAGGAATTCCTCTAACTCTTTAGCGTTTGCTTTTACCAGCCATGCCTTATCCCTAACAATCACCACAAAATCACTACGTGGTATTAGTTCATTCAACTGTATCACCATGACGTCATCATCCCTGTAAACCACCTTTATTTTCTTTGCATTAACCATCAACATGCCTTATTTTCACAGATTTATAAGCTTTACCCATGAAAAACAAAAGAAATTGAATTTTAATTTTGAATGAGTATGGATTACGGCTTAAATTGCGTCTTTGCAATTAAGCAGTGCTTTCCTGATTATTCCAAATGGCGGAATTTCAATTTCCCGGAACTTTCCGTTCAGGACATCAACATCAAAGCACGTGAACCACCTAACGTTTATGTCATAAACCCTGCTATAGATTACACCCAAATACCTACCACTTTGCTCTATGGTCCAATATGTACGTCCATCAATCATTGCGTTTATTTTCCGTAAATCATAAACGTTGATGGCGTAAGCCTTAACCACAGTATCGCTTAGGATCTCAATGATGTACTTATTTCCCATTTTCCTGGCTTTTAAGTCATTGTGCTCATTTTCCGTCATTCATCATCACCAGTCATGGCGCTTAGTAAGTCCGCAATAGCGATTAGTGATGTCTTAGCGTCATTGTAATTCCCATGCTCTATGAAAGACTTAGTCAGGTCAATGTCAGCCAGGAAATCCGTTAGCTCAGTGATTATGTCATTGACACGCTTACTTAGGATTTCAACGTTAGCACCTATGTATTTCCATTCCGCGTCAGTCATTTGTACGTGATCCACTATGTAACCGAGTAGTTCCGCAACTTTCCTTAAATCACGTAGTTCCTGAACCACGTTTTTCATTGTTTTTGCCATCAACGTAAATTATTTTAGCTCATTTATAAATTTTACGTTTCAATTATTCATGTAATACATCGTTTTGGTTTATATATCAAACCAAAAAAGTACGATCTTGAAAAATTGAAAATTTTTTATTTTTCAATTTTTCAAAAAATAAAAAAATTGAAATAAAGGGGGATGAGGAATAGAACATAGGGATGTAATGAGGGATAGAACAAAGAGGATGGAGAGACTCGGTGGCCAGGTGTAGAGAGGTTTATAAGACCCAAAACACTAAGTGCTGCTGCTTAACCACATGCATAACACATGTTGTGCTTTACGCACGCCACCACGCTTACTACTTTCCCCTAAGTGCATCGTGCGATAAGCACCATGCATTAAGCACTAGGCATTTTGCATTCTGCATAGACCTAGCAAGCTAGCATAACCCGGCCAGGTTTTTGCAACTGGTCTCGGTGCCTAAACCACGTTGTTTAGAACAAGCACGTGTTTTACTCGTTAATTACTCGGAACCGCCCTAAAGGGCAGACTCGGATTAAACCACGGTGGTCACGGAGAAAAAGCAGTAAGCTCAATGTTGCCTGCTTGAAGCCAAATGCTGCCTGTACTAAGCACCGAGCAATAAGTAGCTTGTCGTTAATGTTGGTTGTTAAAGGTTTATAAGTATTAGCTTGACTAATGTGTTTGTGACTATACCACCAACGTTTACTAACTACGCCATGTACTTCAACGGGACTGACTCATACGTTGTGGTGCCTAACTTCAACGGCTCAGACAACATGACATTCGTTGTTTGGTTATTCGATGTTTCAACACCAAATGAGAGGAAGTACGGTAATGCGATAATTGATTGGGGTGACCCATGGAACACAAACGGTCTTGGCGTGCTAATTGATTATGGGTATGGCGGTAATACATACAGGGTGATAACCAGCAATAACCAATTCAGTGACTACGCGATACCCCTGTCCTACACACTGAACAAGTGGGGTATGATTGCCCTATCAATAAGCAACACGGATAAGAAGTGGGTGGCGTACGCAGACGCAGTACCAACATTCACAAAGGACATAACTGGCTTTCAACCGGCAAATGGGCAAAACCTATACATTGGCGGAGTGCCAAATGGCGGCCACTGGCACGGCTACATAGCACAGATACTGATATACAACAGGGCATTATCACAAGCAGAGGTTGAGCAGTTGTACGCAACACCAACAAACCCAATCAGGGACGGCCTAGTGCTGTGGTTGCAGGCAGACCCAAGCACTGTTAAGGGAAACGTGTGGTTCGACAAGAGCGGCAACAACAATAACGGGGTAATATTCAACGCCCAACTCATACCTCTGGCACCATCAATACCCTGGTTCTGGGTCGGCGTCGGGGCAGTCACAGCCATTGCAATTGGTGCAGGACTCTGGATAGCACACAGCAGAGGCTTGATTTAATGAAAACAGTGTTTTAAACACCTGCGTTTAAAACCGACTTAAATTCAATCGATTCGATAACTGCCTAGTATAGGCAGTTTTTGATACGTGAAACAAAGTTTCACCAACTCTCGTAAACGGTTATGTAGACGCTGCCGAAGCTTGGTGATGTTCCTCCCACAACCCACGATATGTTGAAGGTGTTTCCTGGGAAGTTCTGAACAAGCATGTAGGTGGCCCCGGTGCTGGTTAGGGTCACGGAAGCCATTGGTATGGACTGCCCGCTGTTGGAGTCATACGCGTTGAAGTAAACCGTAAGGCTCGGGGATGTACCGCTCACGGAGCCTACGTAAACCGTGACTAGGAAGTTCCTGTACGGTCCGGTGCCGTAGTTGCTTGATGAGCCGTTGCTGGTTATAGACGCGTTGCTCAATACATTGAACGCATTCTTGAATGGTTTGTTGTTTATTGCGTATACATCAACGAATGGGAGGCCCCAATTATCTGGCGTGCCTATGTTCAAGTTTCCGTATTGGTTGATGGGTAGGTTCGCTATGTTTAACGGCTTGCCCGCAATCTTCTCCGCAATCTTTTGTGCGAGCAGTTCGTAGTTTATGCCGCTCGTGAACTCGGTTGGCACTAAATCAACGACCTCGGGCGGTGACGCAGGTATTACCAAGTTGGTGTTGTTTCTTCCAACATCATCAATCCAAACATTGGTTGATGGGTCGTAATTATCGCCAGTGTACTCAGCAACCAAGCCGTTGGTTATCCTGTTGCCCTGGTAGATGGACACTACCTCGCTCGGGCTTAACACGCGATTGTAGAGGGCGATGTAGGAAATAACACCATTGAAGTAGAAGTATGTATTACTAGGGGTAGCGGGCCAACCACTACCACTATAACCAACGCCTACGTAACTATATTGATAAGGACCTAAATAACCAAACAATTGTGGTAGATTACTCATTGAGATTTGCCCAACCAGCGAGCCGTCCAGGTATAGTGATACGTAGTATGGACCTGATGTGGATGCAGCCCACTCCTCAATTACCGCCATATGCCAACCCGGGCTTATCGGTGTTGAAACTTGATTAATTGTGCCGTCATAATCTCCTCCGTAGAGATAGCCGTTAGTCCCCACGTAAATCCAAGGAGTGGCAGCAAAAGGAGGATTAGACGGGTATGAGCCGTTTTGGAACCCAAGTAGTACTCCCTGCCCGCCTGGCGGTATGTAGAACCAAACAACCGCACTCACTGCGCCGTTTTGTATTGCTATGCAGTTTATCAAGCCATACGTGCCCGTGGCTCCACCGTACGGGTTGCTACTTATTGAGCACTGCGGCAACTGCCAAAATATGCGCCTATTACCACTACCATTACCAAATAGTGAAACAGCCTTCCTGGTCAGCTTAAGTAGCGCCGGTGGTGGGGGTGGAATGCTCATCAATTATTAGTTAGCAACCAACTCGTTTTTATGCCTTTTCACGCACAGTTGATTGTGCAGTCCATGGCTATTTCAACACTGACGGTAGAGTTTGGCGACAGTCCGAGGTCGGGCATTGTGAATGTGAATGGCATGTTCATTTTCGCCATGCCTATTGGCCATGGGGCACTCAGTGTGTTTAGTACTACTGAGTTCGTGGTTGTGCCCACTGTGTACGTCATAATTAGGCTACAGCTCACTGTCGATGACCTAAGCGGCGGCGCGTCAACGCTTAGGACTGCGTTCCCGTAGTAGCTAGAGCCGGGCGTGAACGTTGTGCTGTTCACGTTAAGCGCATCCACGCTGACCGCTGACGGGCATGCCTTAGCCTGTACATAAGTGCCACTTATGGTCTTCCTAGCACTCGGAGGGCTTGGTGGCGTAGGTGGAGCACCACCTCCTGGTGGTGCTGGCGGTGTCGGTGGTGGTGTTGGTAACGCCATCAATAGAATAATGCATCAACGTTTAAAAACTTATTTCCTATAAAGCATCATACCCATCTCCCCAAGCAACTCATCGATTTCACTCTCGCTAAGCTCGATGCCGAACATCGCCTTTGCGTAGTTCCTAATGACACGCCTAATTATGTTTGGGTCCGTGATTGCTTCATCGTAGTGCCTAGGCATGACTTGCCAGGCAAACTCATACATCCTCTGAACAGTTGGGTTACTGGCGTAGCTAGAGAACTCCTCAATTGCCGAGTCCCTCGCTTCGGCGTAGTGCCTACTCATTTCAGCACGCTTTATAGCGTACTTAACGAACTTGAGCAACGCCCGCTTCTGCTCGCTTGTTAATTTCTCAATTGCCATTAAGACACCCTTCTGTGCATAACGTACTTCCTCAATTGCTTGCATATGTACTCGATGTCCTCATCATCAATGCTGCCCAAGTACCTCGCGTAGTTGATGATTAAGTCCACAATCAAGTCCCTCTGCCTGTCTGAAAGGACCACATGATTTAATAAGGAAAGAAGTAAAAAAGTTTTGATTTTTAGGTTTGAGACATTTCGCGTTTAGGTTACGGAGACTCCCTGTCTCCTGTAGTACTCAACTATTGCGTCGAAGATCCTCCCAGCCTCAGCCAACGCGGCCTCCCTCTCTGCTGGGAATGGGTAATTAAACATCTTAGATAGGTAACCAATCAACCAATCAATCACTCTCCCCCTCTTGTCAGTCATTATGGCTGAGTATGCGGCTGGCATGGTTGCCCAAGCATCACTATAGTTCGAAACCCTCTGTGGGTTTGTGGCGAATTTGCCGTACTTTGCAATCGCCCTATTCTTGGCATTCGCGTACTCCTTTATCATGTTCTCAACCTTCTTGTAGTACTTAACTATCTTGAGTATCGCGAGTTCCTGCTCATCCGTGAGGTTCGTACCGAGTATTTTACCCATACTAGGTCATTATTGATACCAAGCAAGGGTTTAAAAACTTTGTTAAACAGTGTTAAACGATGAGCACGCCAGAGGAGGAAACGAAGTCCGTGTTCGTTGGAGTCAGGCTACCGAGGAGTATGTATGACAAGATAGAGGACATGGCTAGGTTCATGGGTTTGCCCGTCAGCGAGGTGATTAGGTACCTACTATCAATGGCGCTGGCAATAATGAGTCCCGACACGAGACTGAAGGACATTATTAAGGACAGGTACTTGGAACTGCTAAAAACAAACCCAGATGCTGTTTTGAACATGCTTGTCATCGATGCACTACCGTCATACGTGGACATGCTCAACAAGATAGCAAAGGAGGATAGGGACAAGCAATGATTTTACTTGGGCAATACAGACGCAACTGCCTTTCCGATGATTAGGGACATGGCTAGTATTACCAATGCGTACACTTGGTCGTAGTTTAGCACGTGCATGTACAAACCAATGAATGACAACACTATTATCAATATTGCTATTACGTCATTCCAGGTGGTTTGTTCCACAAGCATTAATCTCATTGTGCTGACCCTGGCAGTGATCACCAACTCTGCGGCATAAACAATGATCGACAGAACAAGCAGTGCCGCCGTCAGAACGTCATGAACGAACACAAAGTGGGCACTCAATACTACAAGCAGGGCAATCCACAAGGCACTGAATACGTAGAACCAAGGTCTCATTTTTAACTCACCTGCTATGTTTTACTTAATTAATCAATAGAACCAAGTCTGCCCTGTTGCCTGTGTTGCAGTTCCAGCCGCAACCTGTTGCGGCGGTGGTGGCGGAGGTGGTGCAGTGAATTGCGGTGGTGGGGGTGGTGGAGCAAACGTTGTTGGTGTTATGCCCTTAATCATGGTGTTCAATGCAGTGTTCCAGTCACCACGCTGTAGAGCGTTAACGAATGCGGAGAATGAGTTGGCTGGTGTATTGGGGTCCTCAATCAAGTACCTAATAGCGGATAGTATGGTTGTCTCACCGAACTGCACAAGCGCCCTCCTGTTGTCCTCGATCACATTTGAGCCGAACGCACCGTATATGCCGCCAGCCAAGCCAGCTATTAGTTTTATCACAGGGTCGAACCAACTGCCCTTTGGTGAGACAACGTCTAGTATTATGTCGAGTAACCAACCATACAGCTCACCGCCGAGATGGGCACTCCATTGATTAGTAGGTATCCCAGTGCTCCTGGAGAGTCCATCGAAGAACGGGTTCATCCACCTGGTTAGGTTGACCGACATCAATAAACTAATGACTTAAGTTATTTAAAAACTTAACGCGATTAGAGATTGTGGTAACGATTGTCTGTGTTGACAATGGTGAACCGAACCTTGAGTGGAGCATTAAATCGCTAAGGGACCAGACTGTGAGGGCTAATATAGTCATTGCCGCCGGCCCTAAAACCAACATTGAGCTGGCTAAGTCACTCGCTGACTACGTTGTTGGTCCGATAAGTGGGATTGGTAGGGCCAGGGTGACGGCAATCATTAAGTACGGCGATGACGTTATCGTGAGTTGCGATAGTGACACTATCTACGACCCACACTACATTGAGTACGCCCTCAATGACTTATCCTACACAAACGCAGTGAGGGCTGGCACTATTTACCCACTCAACCCAAGCGTTGAGGGTTGGTTTGAGGCTTTGATGACCCCGTTCATACCCTACGAGTACGCCCTTGCCTTCAAGAAACAGTACTTGCTCTCCAGACTACCGAGCAATTGGGAGAGCCTTGGCAGTAGGTGGGACATCGGTTGGTTGCTCATACCATACACAATAGACGCAAAGATGAGGTTGTGGACCAGGTTGCCTACCTACGGAGGCACAATAGCCATAAACACGGCTAAGCTCGGTATTGTTGCAACACTTTCCGCACTACCCTTCATTATCAAGTGAACCTTATTTCACGGAACCCGTGAAACTGCTACTAGTAACCCCTGTTCTATATTCACGGGTTCTCTCCTGCATTATTTTCACGAGTAGTGGGGCAAGGTACGCAAAGCCGAATAGACTTGCCATAAACAAGGCAAGCCCCAACTGCCAGTGGTGCAGTGGGCTTGGGTGTCTTGGCTTCCTGAACTGGCCGAAGTCCTCTGCATCATCAAGCATCAATCCGCTCCCTATAGTCAAGCCTAGCGTTGATAGCAACGCTATGAAGAAAGCTCTCTCTAGGTCATCTTCAAAACTAATTTTTTTAAGGAAGGGTCCCACGCGGCTTTGCCGCGGAGCAACGCCTTTATGTGGCTTAGGTTCATCTCAAGCCACTGCCTACCTTCATCTCCGAAGGACAGTATCAAGTCGGCAACCTCGGGCTTGTTCTTCTTGAAGTAATCAATCACGTAGTCGTAGCTAAGGTACTTATCAAGGGTTTCATCTGGCACGTGGCTTGCTATGTTGCTTGAGAACACTATTAGGAAGTCAAGGACCTTCTTGAATAGGTTCTTGACCTTCACGGCTGTTTCTCCGTAGCCGTCTGGTGACACGCTCCTTACGTAGTCGTCGGACTCATTAACAGCCATGAGCATGGCTTCAACAAGTGACCACTTGTTGTTTATGAACAATGCAAGACCATCCTTGCCTATGCTGTTGATTAGTCCATCTATGACTCCCTCAAGCACTGACGTGGCTATCCTAGCCATCAGCTTATAGCCACTGCTCATTGGGAAGCACCCGCACCAGCCGCACCCGTCTCAGCAATCTTCTTTGCGGCTTCTACTAGGTTACCGCTTGAAGCGGCTTGTACCGCATCGATAACGTTGCTCACTGTGTTAACTGCCTTAGCAGCGTTTGCTGGGTTCGTTAACCATATCTTGATCGCTTCTTGCAGCCCAGGGCCTATTATTCGCATCAACGAATCTATGCCATCCCTAATTATCTGGGCCACGTGATCAACCGACTTATCGCTCTTCCCCTCCTCATAACCCCTCTTGTATGCCTCCCTAATGAGTTCCTGTGCCTTGTCGAAGGGCAGTGGACCACCAACAACCGCGAAGCCCCTCTCCTGTGCTAGCTTGATTAGCTCCTCATTGCTTATTGACTTCAGCTTCTCCTGCACTATCCTCTCAACATCATCCCTACTCAACTTCTCCTCAACAACCTTCGCCCCAAGCATCTCAACCGCCTTCTTAAGCTCCTCGTAGGTAGCCTTTAGACTCTGTACTTGCTCAACCACACTGGTTGGTTGTGTTGGTGCTGACTGCCTACTCTCAAGGGCGTTTAACCTCTCCTCAAGCCTGGCGAGTGCCTGGCTCAATTGTGCTATAGAGTCGTTAATCGGCTTGAGTACCTCCTGCATCTTCTGCTTGTCTGTGTCGTTAACAATCCTGTTTACTATCTCGGTAAGCTTGTTCATGTTCTCAACAATAGGCTTCAACTGGTTGTTAACCTCGTTCCTGATCAACTCAACAGTCTTGCTCTCACTAGTTGACTTAAGGCTCTCTATCAACGCGTTAACCTTATCCTCAATAGACTTAATCCTAGACTCAACACTCTGGTTTATGCTGTTGAGTATCAACTGCAAGTCCTCCTTACCATCACCCATGTTGCTTGCTGACCTAATCATGAGAAGACTCTGCAACCAATCCTGCACCTTCTCAGACAAAGACCCAACCGGCTTTGTGCTTGCTATCAAGTCCATCGGTAGCAGGTTCTTCTCAATGGACTGACCAACCCTTTCCAAAGCCTCCTCTGGGCTTACACCGTACAGCTTTGCGTACTTATCTGCAAGCCTGAGTATGGACTCCGGAACCTTGAGCTGCGGTTGCTGGGCCTGCTGTGTTTGCTCCTCAGTCCTCTTGTTCGGCATCAAGATAAAAAATAAGTTTGGTTTTAAAAAAGCTTTCCGTTTAACGATTACCTAACAGCAAGGGCGAGCTGTGGTGTGCGTCTCAACTGCTCGTTGAGGATTGACAACTGGTTTGTTAGCTCCCTAATCGACGCAACCACGTCCTCTATCCCGAACACCTCCCTTAACGACTCCTTGAACTCCTCAACGTCAGTGATCAACACGTAGCCATAAACAATCGTGTAGTAGATCGGGTTGTTGTCAACAATTGGTTGCGGTGGGGCGACCAAACTAATTTTTAGGTTCTTCCTAAACGGTAGTGGGTTTGATGGAGTCAGTGCTGCGGCGTAGATTAGGTTGGTGTCATCGATTATTGTTGCGTAGGCACCGTAGTCGATCGGCCTGGTGTCACCAAACGCCTGTAGACCATCAATACTGAAGTGTATTGGGTATGTCCAGTCTGGGAAGTCGAAGTCAGCCCTAAGCTCTACGTACTTACCATCACCGCTGTTCCAAAGCCTTGCAGCTGCGAAGAGCATGTAACCTGGACCGCTTATCTCTGTGATAAGCTGGTCTGCGCCCCTTGGCAGTATGCCGAACCCAGTCTGTGGGTACCTGATGTAGTGGTAGCTCCATCCCCTGAGCAGCGGTAGCATCATGTAGAAGCTCATTCTTCGACTTCACCCCACACGAACTCTACAGTGACGTTCACTGTTGGTTGTACTGATGATGCTGAAGCGAACACTAGCTGTATGCCCTCTGTGCCGTACTTGCTGTCTATGACTATCGGTCTCCTGTAATCAATGACAAGCTCACCGGGGCTTGATAGGTTGTACGTGTCAAGCGTAGCCCACGTAGGTGTGGCGCCCGTGTAGTAAGTGGCAGCGTTCGGGGAGAACTGCAACTGAACTGCGACTGCCGCAGTTGATGATACCTGGACACGCCAAATCTTCGCCTTCATGCCGAACGGTATCACAAGCACTGGTATCGGCACGTAAGGCGCCGAGCCAGTGACGTACATGTGGTTTGCGTACAGGTAAAACGTACCACTGGTTGCAGCGGCTGTTGCTGCTCCAATGTATGTGACTAGTTCTCGAACCTCCATGCCCATCACCTCGGTAGCTCACCCCTCACTTTATTAATCCACTGCTGCTTTGATGTTCCAGGCGCCGGCACCTCAACGCCGGTGAATCCGTAGTACTTCACCCACTTGTCGTTTACTGTGGTGTCGACTCTCACGACAGGGAACACAACCCACGCGCTGGGCAGTTGGTGGGTGAGCACCTCATAGAGTATGTCTGGGTCTGTGACTAGACTTACGTTGTACTCACCGTATATTATGTCAAGGCCGGTGAACGCGCCATAAACCATGTCGTTGCCCCACAGGAAGCTATAAATCAGTCCTGGGAACACTACGTACTCAAGGTAGCCCCTACCGAAGCCTCCAGAGTAGCCTACACCAACTATGTTATCGTTGAACGTGTTCTGGTTACTGTTTGGGGGTATCTGTATCTGTGTCCTAATCCACCTTGGCCTAACGAACATCCTTACTTGGAATAACTTATCTGCCTTCTCGTAGTAGAACATGAACTGTGCCAGGTTGCCGCTTGGGTATGGTATCAAATTTGGCGGTGGTGGCAGTAGTGATGGGCAGTAGTTCATTGGTGGTATAACGCCGGTGGCTGGCGGTGACAAGTTATTGCCCGTGTAGCCTGTGCAGGTTACGCTTGTCAGTAGCGGAAGTGGGCCGTAGTGGAGCACCTCGTAGCTGCTGTTCACCCTACTCTTCACCCAAAACACGAACGCCTTGTTTGTTGGTGGTATGTACACGACCAAGTAGTTGTTGTCCCTAACCAGACCCAAGTCATCCAGTACCTTGCCTGTCTCGTATATGTAGGGCATGCTCCCTCGCCAATAATTACTGTAAAATCCATTTTTAAAAATCTTTACCAAAAGGAAAAATGAAAAACAATCGTTTTGATTTTGAGGGGCTTGGTCTATTGCTTACCAACCAAGTACCAGCAGTGTTGCTGACACCGAGTTTGCACCAACAGTTATTGTGCCGCTTGTTGGGTTGTAAACAACAACATTGACTGTGCCGCCGCCTGCGTAGTAGTAGTCACTAACGACTATTCCTACAGGCAAGCCGTTTATCTGTAGTACGCCAAGTACGTTCATCACCTTGAAGTAACCCGGCTGTAAGGTCAGTGATAGGGTTGCGCCTGTGGCGTTGGCTATAGCCGTTGCCGAAGCCGGCCCAATAGCTGTGGCTGTAGCGAGCTTAAGCCCGCTTATTGTCAAGAACGACTGCTGCAGCGCCACTGCCATCTAGGTCACCTCACTAGACATACCATAGGTTGCCTCCACCACCGAAGACATTGTACTCAGCGAAGGCGAAACCAAGTATCCTAAGACTCGATGTGCCGGACGCCCTAGGCATGGCAGCCCAGAAGAACGGCACGTTCCAGTCAATGAACATTGCACCAAGCGTTGGGTATTGATAGACTGCCTTGCCTATCTCTATTGGTTCATCATACGTTATTGGTGTAGTGAACGGAGTGTACCTACTCTCCACGCCACTCCATATCTTGAACTGGTCTATCTTAGGTGTAGTGCCTATCTCTACCAAACCATCGTTCAGTATCACAATGGCGAACCTGTAGTTGGGCGTGCCGCATGTTGTGTAGCCAGCCGTGCTTGAGCCGAGTAGGTAGAACACGGAACCAGCCGTCAGTGACACATCCCAAGTGTCCTTGGGGTAGCCTGTCTGTGCTACGCATGTCTGTATTGTGCCGAAGTTTATGAACTGTGGTATGATTGGCACAATAGCTATAGTGTTGACCTCGCCTGGGTAGGTGATTGGTTTGTTGTTCATCTCGCCCTTGGCTATCTGTGCCGCTGCAAGGACAACCGGTAGTTGGCTCCTTACTGTATTGCCTAGGGTTGGCGATACCCTACTTACGAAGTCAGCGGTCTTGTTCACAACAAACGTTATCTTCTGCACCTCACTAGACTCTAGACCGGCAACTGTGACTTCCTTCCTGCCTCCAGCGAAGACTGGCACTCCCGTGTTCTTGAACACATCCTCGAAACTTGTTGTGGTTGACATAGCGGGTTTATCATAGCAATTAGGCTTATAAACATGTGTGAGACACGTGTACACTGGTGCACATGTCATACATACCGAGGAAGAGGAAGGATAAGGAAGTACACGCAAGGGTATCCAACGAAACGGCAGAACTATGGAGGGAGCTGCTGTCCCAGTACTTCGCGGAGAGGTTGACTGCCGATGACATGCTTAGAGACGCACTTGAGTGCTTGAAGGAAAGGAGGAAGAAAATTGTATTTTAGTGAACCTTGTTTCACGGACCGAGTGCGCGCCTATACTAGCACTTATCGACACGTAAGAACCTTGGTCAAGTCTTCCCGGTAACAACTTGAACAAGTGGTGTACGTGGTTTTGCGAAGTACGCAATCACTGCTGAGCCTCCGCCGAGTATCAGTGCCAGCAGTATGACGTATGGTAGGTAGTTGATTGGTGGCGTCGGGCTTGGCGATGGTCTTGGCGGTGTTGACGGCAGTGGCGGGAAGTACACGTACGCGTCTATGTCCGCACAGACAACTCCCCAGGGGAAGCATAGACCACCAAGCGGGCCGGCGTAGAACCTAATGAAGTTGCTTCCGTAACCGAAGCACCTATCCATTGTGCCTGGTGGCACGCTGAACTTGCTCTGTATTTGCTTGCCTACCTCGAACGGTGCCTTGAAGTTCCAGCAGCATGGCGCTCCCCAAATACACTCGATTTGGTTCACTCCCATTGTTACCGTTAAATCGAAGTTCTGACCACAACCACCCTGCGCCAAGTAAGTGGTTATGTAGACCCACATTGATGCTTGTGTTGTGTCGTAACCAGTTGGTACATTGATGTTGAAGTCGGTTATTGAGCGTTGGTAAGTGTTAGGGCACACCTTTCCCTTAAGCTCACACACGTAGTAACCGTTACTGTCCACCCAGCAGTTGACCTCAACCATGCCCATCACCTACTAGATGCGGTTACACCGACTGCTGCACCGATGGCGATTGCCGTGAGCAGCACCAACGCGTATATCAACCACCAATTAACCGGCGATGGGCTGGGCGGCGGAGGTGGAGGTGAAGGTGGTGGGCTAGGTGAGGGACTTGGACTAGGCGATGGGGATGGGCTGGGCGGCGAAGGTGATGGTGGAGGAGCACCCGGTGGTGGTACGGTCACTTGTGCCTGTACATTGGCGCAGATCACAGCCCACGGGAAACAGAGAGCACCAAGCGCCGGGCTGTAGAAGTTGACAACGTTCTCGCCCTCCCTGAAGCAACCTGATAGAGAGCCTGGTGGGAATATGAAACTAATCGTTGTCTTCTGCCCCGGCACGTAAGGCGCCTTCAGGTCGTACGAGCACTTGTAGTTGACTCCGAAGCCTATGCTCATGTTGAACTGCCTATCACAGCTGCCTTGGTCTAGGTACGTTGTTATGGTTAAACCAACGCCAGCGTTGTCGTAGTCAAGACCGCTAGGTAGGTTGAACCTGAACTCGGTGTAGGACGCTGAGTAGGTGCTTGGGCAGACAAGCCCCTCTAGGTAGCATACGTAGTTCCCGTACTGGTCGTAACCACAATTAACGACCTTTAGAGGAGCACCCACAATTTAATGGCTTTATTTTTAATTAAAAATCTTTAGGTCTTTGTTGCAACTACCGCGCCAACCAACACGCCTAGCAGTGCGGCTATTACGGCTACTACCCACAGCGGCAGTGCTGTGAGTGGCTTTGTGTATGCCCAGCCCGAGACTATCCAGGTGTTTCCGCAGTTCGTGCACACGAGCTTGACGTCATTGACCACGCCGGTGTACGGTATGACTATTGGTTGCACGAAGCCGCAGCCCGGGAACCACCTGTGGTTTGGGAACACTTGCTCCCAGATCTTCTGACCGTTTACGTAAAGCTCGAAGTGCCTACCCGTTGCGCCCTCCTCGTACCTGTGCCCAGTCATGTTAAGCACGAAACCGCCCTCTATGTACGTGTTGTTTAGGTTAGCGGTTAGTACATTACCGTTTGAGTACAGGTCAACGGCGAACCACATTGGTATGCATGCATAGGTCGGAGAACCACTGCCTACGGCAGTTGCTGTCATGTGGTAACCACCGCCGCCAGCTGCAAAGGTTGTGAACAGCACCTCTACCTCGCCGCTCGCTGCGGCTGATGATATTGGCTCATCAACGCTCTCCGTCTGCGTCAGTGAGCTATCGAACGGCGTTATGAACCTGGCAACCTCGCAGTTGTTCCTTCCCAGTATGACCAACCTATCGTATTGGTCGCCGGTTGATTGCACGCTAATCGTTAGCTGATTGACGTCACTACAGTAAGGACCTGGGAACCTCTGTATGTTCCAGCCGGTGTTGTAGAAGTCCCTATCGACAATGGTGCACGATGACATACCAATCACTTCTTGCTCGCTTGTCTGACTGCGTATGTCACGCCAAAACCAACCAACGCCGCTGCACCGAACACGCCTGCCGCAATCAACAGGTCAGTCGTTGAAATAGTCGGCGTTGGAGATGGCGATGGAGGTGGACTAGGTGGTGGAGGGCTTGGAGATGGCGAAGGTGATGGAGACGGGGACGGCGAAGGACTGGGGCTTGGAGATGGGCTTGGAGATGGCGATGGACCTGGCGGTGTTGTGCATGTGACTGTGTAGTCCCTCTGGTCTGTTATGGTGAACTGACCTGTCTGCGGGTTGTAGTAGCCAGCAACTAGGGCCACTTGGTAGGTGCCCGTTTGTGGGTACACCGCGGACTTGAATAGCCACCTTGAGTCGATGATCGTACCGGGGGGTTGTGTGCCGGTTAGGTAGACAAATATTATCTGCCCGGGGCTTACGTAATGTGTATTGCCACCCACGTCAATGATGGTTATTGAACTAGCCGGCCCACTGATGTAGTAGTACCCAACGGCTGGGTTTGTTACGTACCCGTTCTGCACCTGCCCAACAACGTACCAACTGAACTCCTGGTTCACGTAAACCGTGTCTGGGTGGTACGCGCTTGTTATCTTAACTATGCCTGGATACGGGCTTGGGCTGGGTGATGGCGATGGGCTTGGGGATGGTACGTAGAAATAGCATGGGTGGTTCCTATCGACGTAATCGCAAGTCTTGACTACATTGCCGTTTTGATCAATTATCTCAACCTTGTAGTAGTACCCAGAATCGGATGACGTAACCGCCGTAATCACGGTCTTCGGTGTGAAGTACGGCGAATCAACTGACTGACCAGGCTGTAGCCACACTTCATCAACCCAGTCGCCAGTCCACGGCTGGCAACCAGGCTGTCCCCAAGTCTTGTCGACACACACTATCAAGTACCTCATCCATATGTCGTTTACATCTATGAACCTCGCCTTGTAGCTCATCAATTTGATTTTGACAGTGCTTTTATTAAAGCCTTTTTACCTCGTTGGTGCTGTGGAGCCTACGACTATTCCTATCCCTATTCCAGCCGCAGCCGCTATTGCAGCCAGTAGGGCTGTCATTGACGGTGCTGAAGGCACTGCGAGACTTATGCCCAAGTACCTCTCGACAAGCACTGACCTAGCCATTATGCCCTCGCCTGTCGTTAGGTTCCCGGCGAAGTTCAAGCCAATGGCGGCAGACAGGTCTGAAGCGTATGTACCACTACCGCTGTCGCCCGGGCTTATGTAGCCTGGGCCGCTGACTATTTGATCCGCGAACTGCCTACAGAGACCACCGGATGCACTACAGCACACTGTTACTGATGCGCCTATTCCTTGTACTGTTGATTGCCTTGTGGAGAACGTGTAGACACCCCTCCCGAACTTGGTTATCGACTCACCGAGTGTTGGGTCTCTTGCACTGAACGTGCTCGGCAGTGGCTTTATGACGCCGCCTTCATCTAGGACTGCGTACTGGACCGGCTGTGTTGCTGGGGCGAATGCTGCGTCTACGTACCACGTTCCGTTGCCGAAGTCGTAGGTTATTGCGTCGTGGGCTATGACGCTGCTTGGGCATGTGCCTCCGCAGAGTGGTGATGGCTGTACTGCGTACTTGTTGTACGGGCAGCAGAAGCCGAAGCAGTTGCATACAGATCCATATAGGCAGTGGTTTGCTGAGACAATGCCATTCGTACCCGCCTTGTTCGCTATGAATCCGATTGAGCAACCAGCCTGTGGGCAGTTGCAACCCTCGCAGCAGCCGAACACGTCTATGCCTGCGATAGCCGGCCTATACACGTTGCACCTGTAACCGCACATCTGCATTGGCTGTTCTTGTGTTGGTGACAGTGGCAACATGAAGAACGGTTGCCCCTCCCTAAGCACTACATCCCCTGGCGACAAGCCTATGTACTCAAGGGCGTCTGACGGTGTTATCTTGTTTGGGTCGTAGCCTACTACAAGCTTGTAGCCTGGGGCGATCCACATGTAGTAAATCCACCATGACCCACTGCCACCACTTAGCTCGCTAAGCGTTGTGACAGTAGGCGGCATGTACTTGCTTAGGGAAGCTATTGTGTCGAGTAGGAAGTGAACAGCCCTTATGTCACTCTCCTTATACATCCACGTGTAGTACGTGTTGGCCATGCCCATCACCTCATAAACGTTATTGGACCACTGAAGTAAATGATCTTCGCCCTGTAGTAACTAACCCACTGCATCTCAGTTGGCGTCAAAACAGTGCCTTGCGGAAGACCGAGAACCCACTCCCTACCGTTCCAGTAGAGGTAACCGTTGTACTTCCTCTGTATCTGTAGCAACTCCGGGGGTGGTGTTGGTGCGCTCACAACTAACTAAGCTGGTGGTTGATTTTTATGTCTTATGCATTTATCCTCTGCTTGATTGGTATCCCCAACTTGTCGTATATGAACTCGACGCTGTACCCCGGCACGTACCTCATGACGTCGCCGAAGTACTTCTTTGCTATTTCGAATGCTTTTTGGTCGTACTTGGGGTGCCTTGTTGGGTCTCTAACGTGTCTCGCTAGGAAGACCTGCCACGAGATAGACATGCTTGTGAAGTACGGGTTTCCAGCTAACTCACTTATCCATGGCTCCAGAGGGAACTGCCTGTTAAGCCTATTTGCCGGCCAACTACCCTTGGATTTATGCCTTACCTTCCACCTTGCCTGCCTGACGCACCAACCGTACCTCCTACAAGCCGTTAGTGTGAAGTCGTAGGCTTCAGTACCCCAGTATGGGGAGCAGTAGACGCAACCGAACTCCCTATGCATCAACTCAGGTATTGTACTTGGGTATGCATAGACTGGTTCTGTGGTCATTGGTAGTACTGTGTAGTTGCCCCACGTGAATAGCCAACCCATTGTGGGCCATTCCGCTGTTGATGCTCCGTAGCACGTATTTCCATCCCATGTGCAGTGGTACGCAACCTCAAGCCACAGTGGGTACTCGAAGGATTCAAAATAATTGTGGCTGTCTGCCTTTACTATGAACTCGCAGTTGTCCTTCAAGGCTTCAATGACTGCGGCGTTCAACGCCTTACCAACGCCGAACCCCCTCACCCTAATGGCCGAGCCGTACTTGCCTAGCCACGTGTTGTCGTAGTCCTCATCTACGCCGAAGAACACAGTTGCGTTCGGCACGAAACGCCTGAATGAATTAACAGTGAGCGCAACTTCCTGCTCCTCCTCATCGGGTGCCACGGGTATGATTAGGCAGGTGGCCACATGTTTTTATTAGGATAAGAAATAAATAAGTGCTTTGGCTTTATGATGATCATAGCCACACTATGCTGTACCTATCATCTATTAGGGAGAATCCGTGGTTCTTGAGTACCTCGTTTATCATGAGCATCATAGCCATGACGAAACCCTCATCACCATCGATCAAGACTTCAACGGCGTCCTGCCCCTCAGACCAGCCCCACTTGACCTCTGCGTAGCCCCTTGGCGGCATGCCGAAGCATGTGTACACGAACTTCCTTCCCTTGCCAGTAATCTTCATGCAGTTCTGGTGCAAGTCGTACTTCGGCAACTTGAGTATGTCGTTGAACACCTCATCAAACTTCTTACCAACGGCAATCGTTGCCGTGAACCTAGCCCTATCGCCCATGAAGACCACCTCATAACTTGAGTTCGTTCTCCAAATCATGTATTGTGTCTATCCACTGTGGAATTATCTTGTCCCAAGACAGCACCTCCTCGACAAACGACCTTGCGTTCTTGCTGTACCTCTCATCATTGATGTTGTACGCCTTTGCCATTGCGTCGGCAAGTTCGTGTGGGTCAACGAACGAGTACTCCTGGTGCGTTGGCGTCCAAAGGCTTGGTCTAACCCATGATGGGTTCACGAGTATTCCCCTCGGCGTGTGCGGTTCATCAATGACTAGCTCCGTCTGTGATGAGTTGTTCGGGGCGATGACTGGGATGCCGCAAGACATTGCTTCTGCTATTGGTATGCCGAAGCCTTCGCCTGAGCTTGCAGTCACGTACCAGTCCATCACGTGGTATATGTTGGGCATGAAGTCGTAAGTGTACACCATGCTGTAGTCTGGGTCTGTTGGGAACATCACCTTGTTCTCAATGCCGTACCTCCTGGCTAGCCTTACCAAGTCGTATGACTTACCGGGCTGCGGCTTCGTACCGCTCCAGACAATGAGTGTTGCCTTTGCGTCCTTGTTGTCCGCTAGGAACAGCGAGAATGCCTTAAGTAGACCGGGTATGTCCTTCCTATCGCTCTCGTTGACTCCCACGAAACCGAATATGAAGTCATCTGGCGGTAAACCAAGCATTTGCCTTAGTTTTCTCTTCTCATTCTCATCATTCAGTGGTGTGAAGAGCTTCGTGTCTATCCCGTGGTATATCATGTAGACCTTCTTGTCCTTAACGACCTTCTCGACTTGCTGTTTTCCGAACTTCGAGAATGTTATGATTGCCTTTGCGGTCTGTAGTGGTTGGTTTATCTCCATGGTGTAATCATCAAGCGGTGCATCCACTGGTACGTATGGAACCCAGTTTGTCTCGTTGCCTAGGTTTGGAAGAACCCACACGTCGATTAGTGTGATCACCAAGTTCCTGTTTGTCTTCTTGTACCATGAAACTATTGGTTGCGTTGCGAAGGTAGTCACACCCGCCGGTGCTGGCAGTACTATGTACCCGTCGTAGTTTATTGGTCCTCCTCCTAGGTGGTATGTGAACAGCATTATGTCGAACCCGCTTTCCTTCAACGTCTTGACTATGTACCTGGTTTGTATGCCGTAGCCAGTCCCAATCCAGGGTGCTGTTGAGACCCAGAGTATCCTTGCTGGCATCCGTTTAACAACCAAGGTTTGGTTTATAAAACATTTCTCTTTTGTGTTGGTGGTATGTTTCTAAAAGTAGATGAGTTCGTAAGTAGGACGGGTAGCAGGAGGGCTAGGCGTATGTATGTTTCTGTGCTGAATAGGCTTGATGAGTTCATGTACAGGAACGGATTCGACAGGGTGACAACGGAGGTGGTTGCGAGGTTCCTTAGTGGCTTCAGCGGTGTTGCGGCTAGGGCTTACCTGTGGGTTGTGCTTGCGTACTGTAGGGAGTTCCCAGATGATTGTGATGTTGATGATAGGTACTTGAAAAGTAGGTTCAGCAGTGGTGTTGGTCAGCACGATGTGATGACTAGGGATGAGGTCGAGAGACTGCTTAGCGTTTGCCCTCAGCCTCACAGGGCTGTCTTAACGCTTGCGTACACATACGCTAGGCGTATTGGTGAGGTCACCACGTGTAGGATTGCTGGTGGTAAGGTCTTCTTCACGCTTGAGAAGACCTTCGACACCGTGTCCTTCCCACTGACTGACAGGGTTAAGTCAGTCATTGAAGACTGCGTAAGGCAAGGTAAGTGCGTTGGTGGTGAGAGACCGTTCGTCATAACTAACGAGGCTGTTAGGTACATGTTCAACAAGTGCCTTAAACAGGCAGGAATAAGCACCGAGGGCAGGAGGTTGACAATACACTCGCTTAGGGCGTCAAGGATAACGCACCTAGTTCAAGCTGGCTACCCACTGGAACTAGTCATAAAGACGTTTAGGACGCATAGGTCAATCCAGGTTGCGTATGAGTACTACGTTGGTAAGTTAAACATTGAGGACCTACTCAAAGTGTAGTTCATGAATTTAGACCTAAATTCACTCGTGTCGATAAGTGCTAGTATAGGCAAAACAATGATTCATGAAACAAAGTTTTAGTGATTTTGAAGGATTGTTTGGTTTTTATTTCATCACTTTGCTTGGAATATGCCGCAGTTGCACATTAAGTTGAGCAACACGCAGGCTAGGCAGCCTGCTAGGCAAGTACCATCTTGTGACATGCCCTTTATCGTTATTTCATACTTACCACAACCAGTCTGTCTAACCTCAAGTAACTGACTACAGTTGCACTGCTGGTTTATGTACTGACACATCATGCAACCGATCTGGCACAGCACCTGCCATGGTGGAACAGGAGGTGGGGAAGGACTAGGCGTTGGAGTAGGTGATGGAGATGGACTAGGCGGCGGCGTGGGTGGCGGAGTTGGTGGAGGTGTAGGTGGTGGCGTAGGTGACGGACTAGGCGAGGGACTGGGTGATGGAGGGGGTGTAGGAGATGGAGTCGGTGTAGGAGTGGGCGAAGGTGATGGACTTGGTGATGGGGTTGGTGATGGTGGTGCTCCTCCATACGGTACTAGGTGTAGTGTGTTGGCTATCTCGTTTGGGTCTATGAATGCTGACAATTCATCACTACCAGCGAAGCCTAGCCCTAGGAATGTTCCGTCTGTAGCGAATCCAACCGAGCCTGAGTCACCTGGCTGTAGTATTGGTGTTGTTATTATGACGTCATTAACGTTTCTAACGAAACAGTTGTAGTTCACAATGACTGTTGTGTGTATTGACTGCACAGTACCGCACTGAACATAAGTAGTCCTACCCGACTTACAAATCTGTTCGACTGGGTTCGGCGTCCTGTACTTACCGTTCAAGTAGATTGGTTTGCCGAAGTACTCCTTTGTTCCGCATATGTACGTGCTGACTTGAACACCCTCGTTCAGCTTTATCGCAACCGTATCTGTTGTGGTGCTAACCGGCTGCCAGAAGTTCGGCGTTGCCTTGTAGCTGTTGCCAATCCAATCGTTCGGGTATGTACCACCGTCGTATGGCCCGGGCTGGCAGAATGGCCTACCAATGACGTTGCTTCCGTCTTGGCACGTGGCTATGAACTTGGTGCAGTGCGCCGCTGTTACCCAAGCCACTTGACCGTTATCTAGGTCGTAGAACGGTCCTGTTGATGAACAAGCAGTCAGTGCGCAGTCACAGACCGATGTGCCGGCCTCAAGTGGCCTAACCTTACTTTTAAAACAAGTTGGTGCTTGGTCAACCCCGAAAAAAACGGCTAATTTTTTGCTTCAGTCTAACCCATACGCTTGGTTTGTAATAAGGGAGAGCTGACAACATCTTTGCCTTTACAACCTTAACCCTAACCACCTTTCCACCGTACTCATAAGCACCCAGTAGCTGCACTTCCCTCTTCTTTATGCTCTCATCGTAGTAAACAATAATGACTGGCTCATTGCCATCCATGCCTATGCCGACGCCCCAGTAGCCGGTCTCGATGGCTTTGTTTGGGTCATCAAAACCAAGTGATTTCTCAAGCATCTCCTTTACCTTCAACACGTGCTCTGGTACTTCAGGCATTAATGATTTATTTATAAGGCTTATTTAAAACGCTTTCTTAACCATTTGTGCGGGCTTCGCATGGTGTGGTCTTACGGCTCTCCTTATAGCTCTTCTCGATTCTTTCGATATCATCTTCAGTGAGTATTTCCCTAAGTCTGTACGCAATATCGTTTTTATTGCCCGCCATTGGTGGTATTTATGTGTGGTTGGTTTTAAATTTATTTCGCTAACTTAGCGAAAGGCTTTTAAGTGTCGTTTTGTTTTTGAGTTGATGGCACAGAGGAAACAAGAAAAACAGGAGAGGCGTGAGGTGAAGCAGGAGTTGAACATTGTGTCTGTGAGGGCAATGATGTACGTGGCGTATGGTTTTCCATATAAATATGCCGGTGAGACCCTTAGGAAGATAATACATGAGAAGTACGTTGTTACTGGGTTGCTTGAGGATGATAAGCACCTGGACTTCGTCATGCCCAGGTGCGTATCTCCATTCGGCGATAAGGTTATGCCTTGTATCCTCGGTACTGCCGTGTATTCGGCAATGAAGGAAGCCGCTGGAATACCTGGGAAGCCGCTGGTTGGTCCGTTCAGGATATTGGGTATTTACTTCGATGAGAAGGACGTTAGTGTGCTAATAAGGAAGCAAATGGCAGAGAAGGGGCAACAGCCACAGCCAACACTCTCGGTTACAGAGGTGGTGAACCCAGGGTCGGTCGGCTCTCTGGTGTACATTGGGCAACTACCTCCAGAGCTTGTTGTGAGCCAAATAACGGTTGGTAGAATGAAAAAGAGGGGGTTCGGTGTGATAAGTATCATGTGGAAGTGAAGTGCCTGGGTGATTGTGGGTGTCGATAATCATTAGAACCCTCAGGCGGTGGTTCCGCAAGAATTCATCATTATGTAGGGAAGTTAATCAGAGGTACATGGAGTGCCTTAGGGAGTGTTTTGTGCCACCATTCTCTGTTGTGCTTTGTCACGAAACCTGTGACAAAATAGTCTCGGAAGAATACGGCATATCAATAAAGAAAGTGAGGAAGTGCGTGTTCGGCAAATGAGCCTTTTGCTGTTGGTTTTTCGTTAAAATCGCTTTGTCTTTATTTCCATAATGACTTCCTTACCAACGAGTTCCTCAAGTAATTGCTTGTCTGTCTTCCTGACGTAGATTATGTACTGCTCGTACTCCCTATCCTTGGCCTTCGCCTTGGTCTTTATCACCCTTCCCGTGAGTATTACCATCAATACGAAAATGACTCCTTGGTTTAAAAACCCATTGCTCACAAGGATTTTTATTATCGTTGGGAGCAAGGGTTTTAAGCCTGTTTTTTGGTTGTTAATTGTGCCTTGCTTGGTTGGTGATGATGGGAAGATAATCGTGTGTCTGGACACTAAGGAGGATATTGAGCGTGCTCTAAAGGCTACTGGTCAGGGTGAGGAGTTGTTTGAGAACTTCATGGAGTTGATAAAGTCCATGGCGAAGCGTGAGGTGGGTGTTCCGTGACTTACAGGGTGTTGATCACAGATGAGTATGGGTACACGGACGTTCTTGCTGATGGTTTCGAGACAAGGGATCAAGCCCAGAGGTTCGTTGATGAGGTTAGGAAGTACATTTGGCACCCCGAGAATGTCAAACTCGACATAGAGGAGGTACCATACGACTTAACAAGCCTTATTGCTGTCGGTATCCCTGTTATAGTTGCTGTTGTGTTGTTCGCACTGTACAGGATCGGCGTGTTAAGATTTTAAATTTAAAGTGTTTAATTAGTTCCTGTGAGTTGCGAGCAGGCATGTAGGGCTTTGGGTTATGATGGAGCTTTTTCGTATGGGATAGCTAGGCAGTACGTCAAGACTAGGGGTTGGGGTGTTTGGCAAGCCTATAGGGAGATTGTCCAGAATGCACTTGATGAGATGCAGTACGTGTGGAACATTTGGCCGGACGTGTACCCGTGCTTCAACATTGACACTAATTCAGTTGTTTCTGACTTGGGCAGGGGCTTATCTGCCAGGCACTTGATCTTTGGTACATCCGAAAAGCCTGAGTGGAGTAGGGGTAGGTTTGGCGAGGGTCTTAAGCTTGCGTTGATGGTTCTACTGAACCTAGGTGTCCCGGTGTACATTAGGTCCGGCAGTGTTGAGACTGGTAGTGGGGAGATAAGGAGTAGGGAGATAAGGCCGACGTTTGTGCCTGTGAACATCGAGGGTGCTCCGGTTGAAGTGTTCTGTGTGTGTTACAAGAGTATACCAGAGAACGTGACCGGCACACATGTCTATATCGGTGACCCAACCCTGTGCGATAGGTTTAGGAATAACTTCGTTCAGGGTTTGCCTATTAGGTGTAGGGCTTACACTCTTATGGAGACAGAGACAAGCGGTATGCCCACTAAGTGGGGTCACATACTTGATTGTGATGAGGCTAGGGGCAAGATCTACGTTAGGGACATATACGTTAGGGACATGACCGCCTTTTTCGGTTACAACCTGTTCGATGTAAGGCTGTCCGAGTCTAGGGACATCGCCAGTGAGTCTGACATAAGGAGTGGTATTGAGGAGTTGTGGGAGGACTTGATGGGGGATTTGTATAGGGAGCGTGTGAGACCTGGGTCTTACGACCCTAATTTGATCAAGAGGTGGACTGACTTGTTGTCTAAGT
>Ga0209224_1000036_pt1 | contig 32408 bp, 30 predicted proteins | sample MonGeyMetagenome_FD_184731 | JGI IMG/M metagenome (GOLD analysis project Ga0209224, IMG submission 184731) | Hypoxic/sulfidic aquatic microbial communities from Monarch Geyser, Yellowstone National Park, USA - MG (SPAdes) v2 (version 3) | ecosystem: Environmental > Aquatic > Thermal springs >...
TATTATGGCCAGCGACACCGACAGCAGAATGGCCACCTCCAAGGCCTCCAGGCCCCTCATATCGTCTGGTAGATCTGCCCGTTTAATATGAAGTACGGAAGAGGCCAGGTATAATTAATCACATCGACGCCGAAGGGATACGAGTTATACAGATACCCCACTACCAAATACTGGAAGCTCCACATGGGCCCGTTGCACTGTTGCAAATTTGTGCATGGGGGCGATGTAGTGAGCAACGCCTTGTCATATGCCGTGTTGGGCCATCCGTTGTACCACCACTTATCGAACGTATTCAGCTGGCCGCCGGTCGCAGTAATTATGTGGTAGTTGGCGAACTGGGGGGTGAGCGCCATTACGAAATACACCTCGAGGCCTGTGCCGTAGGTGGTCCACACATTCTGGTCGCCGCATACGCTGGCGTACTGGTTCCACCAGTCGTACCATCCCGGAATATTTTGGATATACCCGTTGAATATCTCTATCATCTTGCCCGCCAGAGTGCCCTCGGGACATTGGTACTGCGGATTTTTCGTGTTTGCTAGATAGATGTAGTAGAGATAGTTGCGGGGGCTTCCGCCCGTATCCGGATATGTCCTGTTCACCACCACATCCGCATATGTCATGTTCACCACCACCGCGAACCCCGACTGATAGTTGGAGAGGGATAGGTTGCTGAATACATAGGGGCTGTTTGTCCGCGGCACGTATAGATCCACCACAGACGCCATGGAGCTCGGGCTTCCCTTCGAATTGGCACAGACCGCCAGGAGGGCCCCCCTGTAGGCAAACCAGCCTTTATATTGCTGGATCCTCAGCCATACGTCGCCCCAATACGCCGTGGAGTAGGTCAGCGGGCCGGCCCAGCTTCCCTTTGAGAATATGTAGAAGGACAGCCCCTTGGAGGAGAAGCCGAGCGCCCTTAGAATCGACGGAGGTATTATCAACACGAGGTGGTCGCCGGAGTAGCCGGACGGGAAGTAGACCTGCAACAGACGGCAACCGGGCGACGGCAGGGAGATCGGGGCGATGTAGTTCAGCTCCCATGTGGGGGCGTACGACCCCGGGAAGCCGCTCTGCGCTTGTTGCCTATACGAGGGGTAGAAGGTCACGTTGACGGCGCTGGCGGGCGGGACCATTACCAGGGTCCAGCTACTGCCGCCCGGCCCAGCCACGTCGAGCTTGGCCCCGAAGACGCCGTCGTTGGGCGACACGGACTGCACGATCGGGGCTCCTGACTGCCACGGGAAGTAGAACACGGCGTCCATGTTGCCCACGTTGACTAGATAGAGCGAGTTGCCGCTCCATAGGTAGTAGACCTGTGGATGGACGGCCGTTATGTTGTTCACCGCGAGCGAGGCGCCGAGGATCTGGGCCACCAGCGTCGACGTCGAGTGTCTGGGCGAGAGGAACGTGACGTTGTAGAGCGCCGCATCGACCCCGTTGAGGAATCCGTAGTACGCCGCCAGGGTCTGGTTGCATACGCTCACAGACCCGCAGGTGTAGTTGTAGAGAATTCCGCCGTAGTTGGTATACAGGTTGAAGGAGGCCCCCAGGGCCCCCTTGGGGACGTTGGCGCCCACCAAGACGCCGTATGTGTAGCGGACGTAGGTGTCGTTGTAGGGGCTGGCCACGACGTACTTCGCCGAGGCGTTTACAGACAGCGTCTGGGTTATGTTCAGATCGGTCACCAGCGCCAGCGATATGTTGCCCAGCAAGTTGACCTTCGAGAGGGCGTACGACCGGCCGCCCCAGGCCAGCACGACCGGCCTAGGCGAGCCGACGACCGGCGCCGAGCCGAGCGTGGTCAGCACAGCGGAGGGCTCGGGGTAGGTCCAGGGCCTGACCGCCAGGAAGTCGTATATCGCCGCGTCGGTCCAGCTCGACGTGCTTGACTGCGGGAAGTCCTCGGTGTCTGTGCCGAGCACTATGTTGAAGCTCTGGAGCGGCGACATGGACAGCCACTGCCCCACGTAGGGCGCCATAGGCCCCGTGGAGTTCGAGAGGAACTTGTAGGCCGCCAGATAGGTCTGCCCGGCCATGTTGCCCCCGAGTATCTGCGATATCGAGAGGACGTACCAACGGCCCGCGCTCAGGGGCACGTAGGAGCCTCCGTACTGCCAGGAGTACGTCGTCCAGGGCCCGGTCATGGGCTGGGGCTGGTAGGACCAGACGAACGTCGGGTAGCTCTCGGGCTGCACCGCCACCATATCTGCGCACCGGGGGAAGGTGCCCCCGTCGTAGCCGCCCCAGAAGAGCGCCAGGTAGCCCATCTTCTCCGCCCCTATCTGCGTCACGTTGACCAGGACTCTGACCTGGAAGCCGGGCCAGTTTGAGGGCACCGTGAAGCCGTTCCATATCTGGTAGCCCACGTCGTAGGTGCCGGCGGGGTAGTTAGCCCCGAGGAGGAGCCCGACGGTGCTGTTGCCGTAGACCGACGTCGGCGCTAGCTGTTCTATCGGCTGCGGCGCGTTTTCGGGGCCGGCGCTGTGGCACGTGCTGTATACTATAGAGCTGGGCCAGCCGGCCATCGCCGCCGCGTTGAAGAACCCGTTGACCCCGCTGAAGTTGTAGACCGAATACGGGTTGTTGTTGAGGGCCGGCGACGCCGTCTGGTAGGCGTATTGGTAGTTGGCCGAGTCGTAGCAGAAGTTGGGCCCCGTCGAGGGGGGCGTTATGCCGAGCATCTGCATCATCAGCGGTATGTCGAGGGTTAGGTAGACGCTTGACGAGTTGGACTGGTATAGGATCACCATCACCTCGTCCGATGAGCCCGGCGAGGCCAGGGAGCCTCTCGGCATCTTGAAGTCGAAGAGGCAGAACGGGCACTTGAGGTATTCGGACCACCAGGGGAGCTGGATGAAGGCCCCTGCGAGCATCGAGTTGAACTGCTGGACCACGTTGGGGTTGTGGTAGTTGCAGCCTTTTCCGGCGTAGTACTGGAGGGCTTGGCTCAGCGCCGTGTTGTTCACCAATATTAGGTAGAGCTTCTGTTTCAGCAGGCTGGCGTTATAGCCGCCGCCCGACCGACTGGCATTATAGCTACTGCCCGACCTGGCTTGGTTCAGTATGTCGGCTATGGGGGCGCTGTAGGTCTCGCCCACGGACGTGGGCTTCCTGACGTCGGCCGAATACAATATCACGTAGCCGCTCTGGATCGGGCTGTACGGCGTCACCACGAACCTGTATACCCTATAGGCGCCCGGCGCCGACAGGGCGCCTGCGCCCCACCATCGGGAGAAGCTATAGGCGTTGTTGAGGACCGCCGCGGCCGGATAGGGCCCCAGAGTCCCGCCGAAGCCGCCTTGATCGATCGCGTAGCCCCCCGATACGAAGGTGCCGAAGGGTATGAGGCTCTGTTCCGTCGCCGATAGGGCCGACGCCGCGTACTGCGACGCATCGGCCAGCTGGAAGTATATGTCGGCCGGGTGTCCCTGCAGCAGATTGTTGTAGAGGCCGGCGTTGAGGGCGCCCGCCGATATCTTGGAGGCGGCGGACTGGGCCAGGAAGGCGGCGTAGCCCGACAGCAGCTGGACCAGCTCGGGCCAGTCCTGGCTCATTATTCCGTATGCCGGCCTCTGGATGGAGGCCACGGGGACTATGGTGGAGGAGACGTAGGCCATATATATCACCGCAACGGCGACCACGACCGCGAGCGCGGTGAGCACTATCCACTGGCCCTTCATGGCCTCGCCACGTAGAGCACTATCCTCACCTGGGTGCCGTCGGGGAGGACCGCCGACACCGTCGCCGAGGAGGAGGCCGCCGAGATCGTCGTCGAGGAGGAGGCGGCCGCCCAGCCGGTGGGCCGCGCGACGGAGAGGAGCTTCTGGCTCCATGAGGCGCATACGAGGCAGGGGGGCGGGGAGCTACCCGCCAGATATACCGTGAAGTTATATACGTATTGCTGCGGTATGAGCGAGTCCAGCGCCGACTTGACGGCGGCCGTGTTGTTGGAACATATGGAGGAGCTGAGCGCGTTGAGGAAGGTGGGGCTGAGCGATAGCTGCAGCAGAGTATTGTAGGCGGTCTCCACGTCCTGTCTGCCCATGGTCGTCGAGACGGGGCTTTTGGGCAGAAGCGTCATGGCGTATATGGCCAGAGCTACCAGCAGCACCGCGAAGAGGAGCTCGAGGACCCACCTCATCGCATCGGGCTGGGGTACTCGTAGACGGTCACGTTGACGAGATATGTCGTAGTCAACGAGTTGAAGACGCCCGAGGCCGACGAGGCGTAGGTCTGCGGCGCGTTGTAGAAGCCCCATCTATACCAGGTCTTTACGTCCACGTCGGTGGCCGGCGGTACGGGGAACAGCGGTATGGGCACAAGCGCCGCCTGCGGTATCTTGGGGGAGCTGGAGCTCGGCGTCACGTAGGCCAGGGCCAGAAGCGTGTTGGTGGGCAGGTTCAGCCAGCACGCCGTACAGTGGGCATTATTAGTGCATTGACTGCATTGCTGCACCTTGACCGGGCTGTTGCCTGTGCCGGGGTTCAGCATTATGTTGGAGCCGTAGATCGTGAACGCATACCCCGTATACAGCGAGATGTACCTTATGCCGAGCGATTGACGTCCTTGAGCGTTAGAGTTCAGCCTCCCGTCGCAGGGTAGGTTGGAGCCCGGCTGGACGTAGTCGGCGTCGTGTATTAAGTACAGCGTTGTGGAGATGGGCCCGGGGAGAGGCGCGCCGTATATCAACGACACCGAGGTGGCGTTGAAGACGTAGAAGGCGGCGCTGTAGGGGTAGTCTATCTTCTGGGCGTAGACCACCAGCGCCGACTGGAGGCCCGCCAGCTGCGAGTAGCTCACGTAGGGCGGCATAGCCGCCTTAGCGTAGCTGTAGTAGTACCCCCCGACCTGCGACAGAGAGTAGTTTAGGTTTGTCGTAGATGTGTAGGGTGGATAGCACTGCGAGGTCGTGCAGTAGTAGATGGTGTAGGCCGCTCTGCCCGAGGGGTAGGAGCCGACGCCCCTGGCGACTATATAGACCGTTCCGTTGGCCAGGCGGCCTCCCGCGGCGCTGTAGAACTGCTTGCACACGGAGCTCGCGTTGTTCATGAACTTGACGCCGCCGGCCGTCACGTAGGGACATACGGCCAGCCTGACGAGCGGCTTTATTTGTATCTCTACGTCGTATTTGTTGTAGTTATTGCCGAACAGATTGCGCGCTATGGCCGTCAAGTTCAGCGTGCCCTGTATGAGGTTCGGTATGACGTAGCCGTAGCCCGCCATATATACGGCGCTGCCCACGGTGCTGGCCAGCGTGCTCTGCGGGTTCCATACGTTGCACATCGGATATCCCGACAGCTGGGCTGAGGCCATGGCCAGATAGTCTATGGCGTAGTCGCTTAGATACCCCGGCGCGCCGGGGTTGGCCACGCCTACGTCCTGCGATAGATTGTACGCGCTGTAGGCTGTGATCCTCTGCAGGATCTGCTGCGCCAGTACGTTCAGCTCGGCCTGGCTGGTCTGGGGCTGCGCCGATAGGTTGCCGGCGACGTAGAAGGTTATCGCTATGAAGAACACCATGACGAATCCCACCACGGCGAGCTCTATGGACTGCACATGTACGCATCCATCTATTTTGATAAATTTTGCGTTGCGCCTCCGCCGTCGCGAGTCATGCTTAAATAGGCCGCCCTAGGGGCGCTTGTGAGGGAGTCGTTGCCCCAGGAGGCCTTGAGGGCAGCCGCCGAGATCGTAGACGATGTGAGGGCTAGGGGTCTCGCCGCAGCGTTGGAGTGGTCCAGGAAGCTGGATGGAGTCGAGCCTGGGGATGTCGTCGTGCCGCCCAGGAGGGATCAGGCCGCCGATGGGGCCGTCGTCGAGGCGGCGCTGGAGGCCGCCAAGTCGCTCGAGAGGGTCTACGCGCGTCTGCGGCCCGCCGACGTCGTGGATTACTACGAGGGAGTCTTGAGGGCCGTGTCGTGGCGGCCTGTGGAGAGGGCGGCGCTCTACGTCCCTGCGAGGTACATATCGACCTTGGTGATGCTGGCCGTGCCTGCGAGAGCCGCGGGGGTTGGGGAGATCTACGTGGTGACTCCTCCCAGGGGCGTCACGCCGGAGCTCCTGACCGTGGCTGAGAGGCTGGGCGTCAGAGGCGTCGTGAGCCTCGGCGGCCCTCAAGGCCTGGCGTACGCGGCCTTCCAGATAGGCGTCGACCTGTTGGCAGGCCCGGGCGGAGTCTACGTCCAGGCGGCTAAATACCTCCTCTCCCGCTACGTCGGCATAGACGGAATAGAGGGGCCGACCGAGCTGGTCGTATACGCCGAGGGCGTAGAGCCCAGGCGCGCGATCGCGGGGGCTCTAGCCCAGCTCGAGCACGGCCCCGCCTCCTTTGCTCTCTTCCTCTCCAGGGACAGGTCGTTGGTCGAGGCGGCGGAGGGCATCTACCTCCGGGAGAGGACCAGCTCCATGGGGGCTCTGGAGGCCCGGGCGGTCTCGTCGCTGGAGGAGGCGGCAGGGATCATAGACGAGGTGGCGCCCGAGCACCTGGAGGTCTGGGGGGCGCCCCAGCTGGCGCAGATGGTGAGGAACGCCGGAGCCATATCTGTCGATGCGCCCAGTCCTCTCCTGGACTACGTGGCGGGGATATCCCACGTGTTGCCCACGGGCGGCAGCGCGAGGTGGAGGGGCGCGGTGACGCCGCTGACGTTCATGAAGCCGGTGGGTCTGGCCTGGCTTCTGGCCGACACGAGGCTGCGGGAATACGCCGTGAGGCTGGCCGAGTACGAGGGCTTCAAGCGCCACGCCGACGCGTTGCGATGAGCTGCGACGTCCTTAAGGAGCTGGAGTCGGTGATCCGCGAGAGGATCTCCTCGGGGGATCCCAACAGCTATACCTATACTATATATGCCAAAGGCGTGCACTATATAGCGCGTAAGGTCGGCGAGGAGGCCGTCGAGCTGGCCGTGGCCTCGCTCGCCGAGGGGAGGAACAGAGTGGTCGAGGAGGCGGCGGACTTGATCTACCATCTGCTGGTCCTGCTGGCGGCCCAGGGGCTCTCCCTCGACGACGTCTGCTCGGAGCTCAGGCGCAGGAGGAGATAGCGTAGGCCCGGCGGGCGCCCGCGGCCGGCCTCAATCGGCGATAAGCCTAGACTTGAGCTTGCCGGGCTCCGGCAGCAGTTTCGAATACCTGGAGCCGAAGCAGGAGCGCGACCCCGTGTGGCAAGCCGCGCCCATCTGGACGACCTTCAGAAGCACAGCATCGCCGTCGCAATCGGTGCGGAACTCCACCACGTACTGGTAGTGGCCCGACGTCTCGCCCTTCAGCCAGAGCCGCCTCCGGCTGGTAGACCAGTAGTGGGCTAGGCCCGTCACCAGCGTGAGGAACACCGCCACGAGGTCCATATGGGCCACCATCAAGACCTCGCCCGTCTCCGCGTCCTGAGCAACCGCCACCACCGTGCCGTCTCTCTGGCGGTAGTTCAAACTCGCCGCTATCCTCCAGGCCTCCTCCGCCGACGTCAGAGGCTTGGCCTCCACGGAATCCATACCGCACTTAACTATTTCGGCCGGCCGCGCCCGAGGCCCGTGGGGCTTGAGGCCGTCCCTCTAGCACGCAACGGGCACGGACGCGCCCCAGCGCGGGGGCCTGCCGCCGGACTGAGGCGGACGACGCGCAGATCTTATTTACCTCTTCCTGCATCTCCATGGCGTTCAAGCGGCTTCCGGAGTTCTACGAGGAGCCCGACGTAGGCTACGACGTCTACAGGCTGCATTTCAACGAGAACCTCTTCCTGCCTGAGGAATACTACAGGGAGGTCCTCGGCGGCATCGAGAGCTGGGAGGCCCGTTTCTACACCCAGCCCAACAACGCCTCGCTTGCCGCGAGGATAGAGGACCACATGGGCCTTCCGAGGGGGTCTGTCGTCATAACCGCCGGCGCCGACGATGGCCTCAGGCTCGCGATACAGCTCCTCCACTTCGCCGAGGAGAGGAGGCTCGTGGTCCTTGAGCCCACCTACAGCATGCCCAGAATACTCGCTGAGCAACTAGGCGTGGAGTATGTGCAGCTGCCCTACGGGCCGGATCTAGGCCTCGACGTGGATACGGCGGTCAAGATAGCCAGAGGAGGCGCCGTATATGTCTGCTCGCCCAACAACCCCACCGGGCATTTGGTGAAGGAGCTCGAGGAGCTGGCCTCCCGTCTTGAGGGCCTGCTCATATACGACGCGGCCTACGCCGAGTTCGCGGGGCTCTGGAGGCCTAAACTCCACGAGTACGGCAACGTCGTCGAGATGAGGACTTTCTCGAAGGCGTGGGGCCTGGCCGGGCTCAGGGTCGGCTATCTGATCGCCCGCGGTAGGCTCGCCTCGGCGCTTAGGGCTCTAGCGTACCCGCATCCCATAAGTAGCTATTCGGCGAAGGCCGTCGAGAAGGCTCTGGGGCTGGAGGAATACGTGCGGAGGTCCGTGCTGGAGATGCGCGCGGTCAGGGACGAGGTAGCGGGGAGGCTACGCCTCGATAAATACGTCGGCGAGGCCAACTTCATAACCCTGAGGCTCGACGGCGCCGAGGCGGCGGCGGCCGAGCTCTACCGGCGCGGCTTCGCCGTGAGGGCCCTCGGCGGCAGGCCCCTCTGCCGCTCCTGCCTGAGGTTCACTGTGGCGCCCATGGGCGTGATGGAGAAGTTCCTGGCCGCGCTGGGGGAGGCGCTCGGGATAAAGCTTATATAGCGTTCGTCAAGGGAGGCCATGCCGGAGGCGGACAGCCCCCATATTGTTCGCAGTCCCGAATAAAGGCCGCTTGATGGAGCCAGCCCTCAGGCTCCTCGAGCTGGCCGGCATCGACCTTCTGGCTTCGGACGAGCGGTCTATAATCCTGCCCACCACGTGGCCGGACCTCAACATAGTGAGGCTCAGGCCCGAGGACATTCCCCAGATAGTCGCTGCGGGCAACGTGGCGGCTGGGATAACCGGACACGACTACGTGGTCGAGTCCGGCGCCGACTCGGACTTGGTCGAGCTGCTGGACCTCAAGATAGGGAGGGGCTCCATAGTGGTGGCCGCGGTGAAGGGGAAGTGGAGGTCTGTGGACGATCTGCCGGACGGGATAAAGGTCGCCACTAAATACATCAACTTAGCCTCCAAGTTCTTCGAGGAGCGGAACAAGAGGGTCAGAATAGTCAAGGTCTCGGGCTCCGTCGAGGTCATGCCGATGCTGGGAGTCGCCGACGTCGTGGTGGACGTAATGGCCACCGGCACCACGCTCGCGCTACACGGCCTCGAGCCCCTGGAGAAGATACTGGACACCTCGGCGCGTCTGGTCGCGGGCCGCGCCTGGGCCGACCACTACGTGGTGCGGAAACTCGCGGCGTATATCAACGGCTATCTGAACGCCCAGAACAAGCGCATGGTGTTCCTCAACGTGCCTGCCGACAGGATAGCCGACGTCATCTCGGTCCTCCCGGCCCTTGAGTCCCCCAGCGTGGCGCGCCTGGCCCGCGGCGATATGTACGAGGTGTTCTCCGTCGTCGACGAGGACTATCTGCCCGACCTCATAATGCGGCTCAAGGCGGCCGGCGCCAGGGACGTGGTGATAGTGCCTCTCGACAAGCTGATAAAATGAAGGTAGCCATACTGGACTATACCGTCGGCAATATCGGCAGCTTGATCTCAGCCCTCAGGAGAGCCGGGGCCGAGGCCTTCATCTCGAAGGGCGAGGGGCTGGGAGAGGCAGATGCGGTGATACTGCCGGGGGTGGGCACGTTCTCCGCGGCGAGTAGGCTGGCGGCTGTGGTCAAGGGATACGCAGGCTCCAAGCCGATGCTCGGCATATGTCTAGGCATGCAGCTGTTCTTCGACTCCAGCGAGGAGGGGGAGGGGCAGGGGCTTTCGTTCTTCCCGGGCCGCGTCGTCAGGATAGACGCCGAGAGGGTACCCCATATAGGCTGGGAGCTGACCTCGGCGGCCGGCACGTGCGGCCTCGTGGATAGGGGCTATTACTACTACCTGCACAGCTACGGCGTGGAGGCCGGCGGCGCGCCGTATGAGGCCGCGTATATAGAGCTGAGGAGGAGGTACGTAGCGGCTGTATGCGACGAGGGCAGAGGCATCTACGGCGTTCAGTTCCACCCCGAGAGGAGCGGCAGGAGGGGCCTGGAGGTGTTGAGGAGGTTCCTCAAGCTCGCGAGGACCTAGCCCCTATCAGCTCAGCGATCCTCCTCGCGATAGTTGCGGGAGGCTCCTCGGCGTCGAGGACGACGTAGCCCCGCTCGGCGGCTCTCCTCAGATATATCGAGCGGACAGCCCTCAGGAACTCCAGCCGTTCGTACTTCTCCGCGTCTCCGCCCCTCGCCTCTATGCGCGCCACGGCCTTCTCGGGCTCTATGTCGAGGAGCACGGTCACGTCGGGCGTCGGGACGCGGGAATTTATCAGCTCTATAAACTTTATATCGACGCCGGCGGCCCCCTGATAGGCCACGCTGGATTCGACGTAGCGCTCGGTCACAACCACGCGGCCCTCGCCCAGAGCAGGCGCTATCTCCCTCTGGTAGTGCTCCAGCCTATCGGCGGCGAACAGCAGAGCATCTGTATACGGATCTGAGGTCCCCCGCCTCAACGCCCAGCCCTTTATGAGGCGGCCGATGGGGCCGTCGCTGGGCTCCTTGGTGGCGTATATCGGTAAGAGCCTCCGCAGCTCCTCTATCACCGTGCTCTTACCGCTCCCGTCTATGCCCTCCACCGCGACGAAGAGACCCACGGAGGCTCTAGAAAAGGCCTTTATAAGGCCCAGACCGTAACTGGCCGCACGCCGGCTCCCCCGTTGACGTCCCCCTCCGCCTCAAGGGGCCGTCCGTCGTCTACAGATGCCTTGTGCAACACCGAATCAGTAAAAGATTGGTTCTCGGCTTTACTGGGGGGCCTTGGCTCTCTTGATTTCCTCTATCAGCAGAGGTATTATCTGCTTGTAGTCCCCGACTATCGCGTAGTCCGAGTTCTGCACTATGGGCGCGTTGGGGTCTGAGTTGATCGCTATTATGTGCTTCGACTCCTGTATCCCCATCATGTGCTGTACGGCGCCAGATATGCCCACCGCTATGTAGAGCTTCGGCCTGATGGTCTTGCCCGTCTGCCCCACCTGCCTCGTATGCGGCGCCCAGCCCGCGCGCACGGCCATCAGCGAGGCGGCCACCGTGCCGTTGAGGAGCTTGGCCAGCTCCACAAGCCACTTGAAGCCCTCGGCTGAGCCGAGCCCCCTTCCGCCGGCCACTACCACGTCGGAGGACTCCACCGGCGGCAGATCGGCTATATCGCGCTCTATCCTCTTCTCGGCGCCCAGGAAGGTCGTCCTCCTGGCGTCTAGCTCCACGGCCTCGTGTACTATCTCCCCCTTCCTGTTGACGTCGCGCGGCGGCCTGGGGAACACGCCCGGCCTCACGCTCGCCATCTGGGGCCTCCTGTGCGGCGTCTTTATGGTCGCCATCTGCGTGCCTCCGAAGGTCGGGCGTATCTGCATGAGGTCGCCCGTCTTGGGGTCTATCTCCAGCGCCGTGCAGTCGGCCGTTATGCCCGTCGTTAAGGTGTTGGCTATGAACGCAGCCAGCTCGCGGCCCCTCTTGGTGGCGCCTATCAAGAAGATCTCGGGCCTATACTTTGCCACCACCTTGGCCACGGCGTTGGCGTACTCGTAGGGGGTGTAGACCTTCAGCTCCGGATTCACCACGACGACCACCTTATCTGCGCCGTGGTATATGGCCTCCTGCGCCATCTCGTCGCTACCGGCCACGAGGACGCCGCCGACCTGGGCGTTCCCCCTCTTGGCGGCGAGATCCCGCGCCTTGCCCAACAGCTCGAGGGCGACGTCCTTGAGCTTGGCGCCGTCGTGCTCTAAATATACCCAAACGCCTTTATACTCCTCCTTGTTTATCTGGGGCCAGAGCTTGCAGGTCATGGCGGCAACAACCCCTCCTTTTTCAGCTCCTCGACGAGGGCCCTGACGGCCTCGCGCGGATCGCCCTGGAATATCCTCCTCTTCCTCGGCGGGAACGTCGCGCCTGTCTGCGCCGCCACGAAGGTGGGCGAGCCCTTCAGGCCCACGCACTCGGCGTCCAGCCCCAGCTCCTTGTTGGTGACCTGCATTATCTTCTCTCTGGCGTTGAGCTTCCTAGAGAGGCTGATCTCCCTCGGCATCTGGGTGCCCTTGGCCACCGACACCAAGGCAGGGAGGCCCATCTCGTAGAACTCGTCGACCCCCTCGTCCTCGAGGAACCGCCTCACCCTGACCTTATTCCCCTGTATCTCGGCGTCGTAGACGTAGTACACATAGGGTATGTTGAGGTGGGACGCCACTTGGGCGCCTACGTGGGCGGTCGTGCTGTCTATTGTCTCCTCGCCCGCCAGAATCAACGTATAGTCCGGCACGTACTTCTCTATGGTCTTCGCCAGCACGAACGAAGTCGCCCAGGTGTCGGCGCCGGCGAAGACCCTGTCGGTGGCCAGTATGGCCCTGTCGACCCCCATGCCTATCAAGCTCTCCAGGGCCGGGATGCCGGACGGCGGAGCCATCGATATGGCTATGACCTCACCTCCGTACTTGTCTCTGAGCTTGAGCGCGAACTCCACAGCGTCGCGATCCCACTGGTTAGTAGACAGAGGCACGCCCTCCCTGACTAAGGTGCCCGTCTTCGGGTCTATCCTTATCGCCGTGGAGAGAGGCACGGCCGCCTTGGTCAACACCACGAACTTCATCGCAGTGGCGATATCGCGTTTTTATAAATGTAATTACATATGTCGTAGAATTGCTCTTGCCTAAAAAAGCTAACTCCGCAGGCCGGACGCGCCCGATTTCAGCCTCAGCTCCCCCGGAGGCCTCGGACGGCTTCCGGATATGGCAAAGCCGGCCTCAGAGGACGCGTCCGGGCGATGGGGAGGCTACGTGGGATGGGGCTTGGCGCCGCGCGGCAACCCTTTGACGGAAAAAATATATTTGAGCAAACCGGCGGGTTATGTGAACATATATAATTTCCTTATGAAGGGCATAGAGAGGACCGACCTCGACCCGCTGAAGTTTAGGCAGACCATAAGGCTCGCGTTGCTGGGGGGCGCGGCTCTGGCGGCTCTGGGCGCGTTCTTTACTCTAGTCAACGCGTTTCCGTTGGGGCCGCTTTTCCTCGGGCTCGGCGTATTCCTCATATTTATGCCTAAGGTTATCATAAGGGTTCGGGCGTCCTCGATAAGGGAGATGCTGAACATGGAGATTCCGTTCCTCACCGTATTGGTGCAGATGACCTTCGCGACTAAGGCGCCTCTGGAGCTGGCCATCCAGCGCATGATGAGGTACAGGGAACTGCCTGGGATAAGGACGCTGGCGGCGGCCGCCTGGAACAACACGAGGATGTTGGGCATGGAGCCGCTGGACGCCTTGAAGCGCGCCGTCGAGAAGCTCGCGCCTCAGAAGCTTATCTACCGCTTCAACTCGCTCTACACGGCGCTTAGGGTCGGCGAGGATATAATAGCCAAGCTCTCGCTGTATATGGATATGGATATGGTTGAGTTCTCCACAGGCATGCAGAGGAGGATGGACTCCCTGGTCTCCGCCATATCGGCATCCATAGTGGGGCTCGCCATGGTGTCCGTCACGGCGATAGTGGTCGGGCGCGGCAACGCCGGCGTCTTCGTTCTGATGGGCGGGCTCCTGCCGGCGGTCATGGGCGCCGTGATGGGTATGGTCATAAACGTGCCCCTCCTCAAGATGGACTTCAGGCTCTGGCCCCTTATATTCGCCCTGGTGTCCAGCGCCGCCATGATAGTCCTAGGCTTCTTCCTCAACTTCGGCGTGTACACGCCCCTCGCGGCCGCGGCGGTTTCCGCCCTGGGATACTTCGCGACCAAGGAGAGGGTTAACGCCCGCTCCTTCGAAAGGGGGTTCATGGACTTCTCGTACGTGGTGCTCGACGAGCTGAAGCGATCTCCCTCGGTCGTAAGGGCCATGGAGAACGCGGTGACCTACGGCAACTTCGGCGACTTCACGCCGCGGGCGGCCTCCATGCTGAACGCCATAAAGTCGGGCATGACGGAGCTGGAGGAGGTAGTCATAAGAGGCATGCAGCCCATAATGGCCGTGGTCGCCAGGGTATTCTTCGACATCCACAGGCTCGGCACGCTGCCGCGCTCCACCATAGACCAGCTGCAGAACTTCGTCGCCAAGCTCTTCGACTACAGAGAGCAGCTGGGCAAGGCTCTGGGCATAGTGAGGCTGTTGGCGGTGCTGGGGGCCGCCATGGTGGCGTTCGTCAACGCCTCGATGATAATCATGACCCAGGCCATGGCGGGAGTCGCCGGCGGCGGCCCCGTCCCTGCGGCCGGCCTCGGAGGCGGGGGCATCGGCATGCAGTTCCTCTACCTGGCCTTCGGCATGCTGGCCGTCGGCTACTACTTCCTATTCGCCAAAGTCAGCTTCTCGACTAGGGGCGGGCTCATCTACCTCACACTCTTTTATATCTCGATGTTCTTGGTGATCGTGGCGACAACCAGCGTGTTGAAGCCGCCCAGCAACCCATCTGCGGGAGCGCCATGAGCGCGCCGCGCGGGCTTGGGTTCCGTATCGAGCAGTGCCCCGGCATACCCGTCGAGGAGTACGGCGTGGAGGGCGCCAGGGTGACCATCCATAAGTTCGAGGACGGCTTCTGCTACTCGGTTAACTACGCATTCCCGTACTCGGACAAGGTAGGCGACTATGTCTACAAGATCATGGAATACCTCACCGCGAGACAGGTCGTGAGGCCCGATCTGACGAGGGAGGAGCTGGGCAAGCTCGTAGAGATGGCGATGGCCGACGTGGGGGTCCCGCGGCCTTTAAGGGCGCCGGTCCGTTTCTACGTCCAGCTGGAGGCCGCGGACTACTCGTACCTCACGCCTTTCTTCTACGACGTGAGGCTCGAGAACATCAACGTGAACGGCGTCGACAGCCCGATATTCGTAGACCACAGGGATTACGGCTACAACGTAAGGACGAACATAGTGCCGACCGATAGAGAGGTGATCCTCAGAATAATCAGCAGGGTGTACGCGGAGACCGGCAGGCCTCTCAACGAGCAGTACCCCATACAGGACACCTACCTGCGCCTCTCCAACGGGGCGTTGCTGAGGTTCGCGACCGCCATATCGGGCAGGACGTCGCGCAATCCGCCGTATGTCTCGGTACGCGTCCAGCCGCCGGAGCCCATATCCCCCACCAGGCTCATCAAGAACAAGACCATCACCGCGCTGGGGCTCGCCTACCTCTGGTATCTGCTCGAGAACCTCAAGTCCATAATGATTATAGGCGGCACGGGCTCCGGAAAGACCACGTTGCTCAACGCACTGCTGGTGCTGCTCCCCCACAAGCGCATCGCAGTGGCCGAGGAGACCCCGGAGATACGCCTCCCCAGGAGCTTCACCAACTCAGTCCTTCTGTTCACCTCGCCTCTCTACGATTACCAGAAGAATCTCCCGGGCTCCGAGTCCGCCATATATCTGATAGACTTGGTCCGCTATCTGTTGCGCGCCAGGCCCGACCTGGTGGTGATAGGCGAGAGCCGCGGCCGCGAGATACATGAGCTGATCCAAGGGATCTTGACCGGCCACGGCGGCGCGACTACCTTCCACGCCGAGGATCTGGTGGAGGCCCTCATGAGGATGACCGGCGAGGCCATGGGCGTCTCGGCCGAGCATATATCCGCCTTCAGCTCCATCGCCGTCGTCAGGAAGTTCGACTGGGGCAGGCGCGTCACGTCGCTCACCGAGGTGGTCTGGCTCAGGGCCTATCCCTACCCGGCGCTGAACAGAATAAAGATAAAGGAGGAGGAGTTCGGCCTTGTGGAGGTAGGTAGCTACGACCGCGCCAGAGATACCTTCACAATAGACCTCAAGCGTTCGTTCTGGCTACAGAGACTGGGCGGCGTGGAGGAGGTCACGGCGCGCGCCGAGCTTCTGCAGGCGCTGACCGACAAAGGCGTGCTCGACGCCGAGGCGGTGGCAGAGGCCGTCAGACAGTACTATAGACTCAAGCGGAAGATGCCGTGATACTCTACGGAACGCCCGAGGAGCTCTTGAAGGCCATAGAGGAAGAAACGGCGAAGCTGCTTTCCCTCAGAGGGAAGGATCCTCATCTGGATAAATATATAAATAATAAGCTAAATATATTGAAGCAATGTCGAGATAAGATTAAGGAATCTGCTGTAAATTACTTACAAATAGTAGCTATATCTACATGCCACGTTATTGAGCTATGAACGACCTCTACCTGGCCCTGTTGATCGCGTTGCTCACCGCCATGGGCGGCTACTTGATACGCGATCTCCAGGCCCTCGCCCTGCTCGTCGGGCTGTCCGCGGTGGCCGCGTTCCTCACGGCGTTTCTATTCAACGCCCCCGGCGCGGTCCTAGGCCTCGCGGGGCTTGTGGTAGCCGGCGTGAAGATACTGCGCGCCCCCAAGGTGGCGGCCCGCGCCGGGCGGCTGGTGCGCACCTATAGGTCCAGGAGGAGGCTTGAGGAGCTGAGCGAGATGGCGCGTAGCCTCTCCCGGGTGCATATAGTCGACGTAGTGCCCGCCGGCTCGCGGCGGGCCATCCACGCCAAGGTGATCCAGCTGATGGATATCGCCGATAGGGCGGCGCAGCAGGGATATCGCGTCGACGAGCCGCAGTGGCTTAAGGATATCAGACTGTACAGGAGGCTCCTCGGCTCCGAGTTCTTGTCCGATGAAACGACAATAGTCAGCGACGTCGAGGTATTCACCCTCGAGGAGCTGTCGCCGTAGCCGCAGCGGACGGCGCCATCTGGTCTCCTCCCAGAGCCCCCATCGGGACGGGCTCCTCCGCTCGGGCTTAGGGCACGCCCGGCGCAGGGACGGGCCATGCCTGGGGATCCCCGGCGGACGCACGATGCAGGCAGAGGCAAGGATGCCATGACCCCGCTGGGCCCGTCTCGGCGACTACAGGCGAGGCGTTGGTGCCGGGGCTGAAGTGGGACTAGTAGGCTAGCACCGCGTCTATCCCGATGGCGTTTAGGGCCTTCGCCGTCTCCGCGTTGTCGTCGAAGTGGGCCCAGATCCTCACCCCGCTCCTTATGAGCCTCGCGATGGCGTCGGCCTTATATAGATGGTCCTGTCTGTGGTCGCCTTGGGGTCTCATGTAGAGCTCGTCGAAGGGGACTCCGTAGGACCTCAGCTGGGCCTCGGTGCAGCGCCTCATGTATTCGGGCCTTCCGGTGACCACCACTACCCTGTGTCCTCTCCCGTGTAGACGCGCGGCCAGATCTATATAGCGGCTCTTGGGCAGGTCCAAGGCCAGCTTCCCGCAGTCTAGGAAACAGCTCCAGTCCACCGAGCCGCCGTTTAGGCATATGGACAGGCGCCGGGAGGCGTCGACCAGCACCCCATCCACGTCGAAGGACACGGCGCCGATGGCCATGCCTTGGCCTAAGGTATTTATTATTTATCGTTTGGGGCCACGTGGCCTTCCGTCTATTGAGGCGAGATCTGCAGGAGGCTATAGAGGCTCTGGGCTATAGGGAGCCCACCCCAGTACAGGAGGCGGCCATCCCGGCCGTGCTGTCGGGAGCCCACGTGCTGATAGTGGCCCCGACGGGCACCGGCAAGACCGAGGCGGCCGTGCTGCCGGTCCTATCCAAAATGCTCGACGAGGGGCTCAAGAGCTGCATCCAGGCCCTGTACATAGCCCCCCTCAAGGCCCTCAACAGAGATCTGCTGAGGAGGTTGACTGCCGTCGCCGACATGGTCGGGGTGAGGATGGAGGCGAGGCACGGCGATACCGCCGAGGCGGCTAGGCGCAGGATCTACAGATCGCCCCCCCATATGCTTATAACGACCCCCGAGTCCCTACAGATAGTCCTCCTCAACAGATCCTTGAGGGGTTCGTTGAGGTGCGTGCGGCACGTGGTGGTGGACGAGGTGCACGAGCTCGTCGGCAGCAAGCGGGGGGTCCAGCTGGCCCTCGGCCTTGAGAGGCTTGTGGAGCTCGCGGGGGAGTTCCAGAGGATCGGCCTATCGGCGACTGTCGGCGACGTCGGGCTCGTCGCGGGCTTCCTGGGCGGCTCCGGGCGCGACGTCAAGATCGTCGACGTGTCGGCCGCGAAACGCTACGAGGTGGAGGTCGTCGCCCCTACTCCCTCCGAGGAGGACTACGCCTCGGCGGAGAAGTACGACGTGACTCCGGAGACCCTCGCCCGCTTGAAGTACGTGGCGGATCTGGCGAGGGGCGAGCGGGGGAGCGTCCTTGTGTTCGCCAACACCAGGGACGGGGCCGAGTTCCTGGCGGCGAAGCTGAGGGCTCTGCTGGGCGGAGGCGTGGAGGTGCACCACTCCTCCCTGGCCAGAGATCACAGGCTTTCGGTCGAGGAGAGGCTTAAGTCGGGCGAGCTCAAGGTGGTGATCGCCACGTCGAGCCTGGAGCTGGGCATAGATATCGGCAGCATAGGGCTGGTGGTTCAGTACGGCTCGCCTAGGCAGGTGGTCAGGCTGGTGCAGAGGGTGGGGAGGGGAGGACATAGGCTCGACGCCGTCTCTAGGGGCGTCGTCGTGGCGTCCGATCTCGAGGACTACCTGGAGGCTGAGGCGATAGCCGAGAGGGCCTTAAGGAGAGAGCTGGAGAGGGCCGTGGAGTACCACGAGGCCGCTCTAGACGTCCTGCTGCACCAAGTGGTGGGCATGGCGCTGGAGGCCAGGCTTGACGGAAGGCCCATCTCCTTCGACGATATTTTGAGGATAGCGAGGAGGGCCCACCCGTACGCGGGCCTTACGGCAGACGACTTGAGGCTGGTCCTCGACTTCGCCCAGAGGCACGGCCTCCTCGACCAGCTCAGGCCCAGGAAGGGCTCCATAAAGTACTACTTCGAGAACGTATCGACCATACCTGACGAGAAGAGGTATAGAGCCGTCGACCAATCCGCCGGGAGGGTCGTCGGGGAGCTGGACAGAGAGTTCGTCTTCACGGTCGGGCCGGGGACGAAGATAATTCTCGCAGGCAGGGCGTGGACCATCTCCAAGATCGAGGGCGACGCCGTTTTTCTCTACCCGGAGCTGGATCTTGCGGGAGCTCTGCCGGGGTGGATAGGCGAGGAGATCCCGGTGCCCAGAGAGATAGCCGAGGACGTCTGTAGGCGCAGGGCCGCGGCGCTGAGGGAGGCCCTCAGGGGAGGCTACGCGGGGATTGCCGACGTCGAGGGGCTGGCCGAGGAGGACGTGCCCACGCCGGATGTCGTGAGGATACACCTATTCGGAAGGTTTGCGACCGTCCATGCGTGCCTCGGGTCCAAGGGCAACGAGGCCCTCGGGATGTACCTATCCCACCACCTATCCTATATGGGGCCCATAGGCTACAGGTCGGATCCCTACAGAGTCCTGTTGATCCACAGGGAGCCCATCATGCAGAAACCTCTCGTCGAGGCCTTCCATAGGGATGATATATATGTCCAGAAAACCTTGGTGAATGCCGTAAAAGCTTCTCGGATGTTCAAATATAGATTTTTACAGGTAGCCCAAAGGGTCGGTCTTCTGTCAAGAGACGCCGAGGAGATCCCGCCGAAGCTTGTGGAGGCCTATATCGACGATCTGCCGGGCATAGAGGCGGCCAACGAGATATTCGTGGAGCGGCTCGACCTGAGGGCCCTCCTGGACCTAATAGACGGCGTCAGGTCCGGCCGATACAAGATAGAGGTCAAGAGGTATGCCGGCCCCACGGCGGTCGATAAGCCGCTGCTGGAGGAGGCGCTACGCGTGGACTTCACCTACAGGGGGCTGTCCCAGGAGGCCGTGAGGGACCTAGCCCGCAGGAGGATATTGAACAGAGAGGTCGCCCTGCTGTGTCTCAACTGCGGCTGGACCTTCAGGGGAAAGGCATACCTCCTCCCCGAGAGGATAAATTGCCCTAGGTGCGGCGTCGGCGCCGTGGCCGTCGTCAAGGGCGGTCTGGAGAGAGCCCTGGAGATATGGAGCAAGTTCAAGGCTAGACGCAAGCTGGATAGAGAGGAGGCCAAGGAGCTCGACGAGCTGAGGCGAAGCGCGTCGATAGTCTTGGAGCATGGCAAGGTGGGCGTGTTGGTGCAGCTCGCGCACGGAGTCGGCCCCAAGACCGCCGTCAAGATACTCAACAGGCTGGCGGCCGGCGACGATCTGTGGAGCGCTATAATAGACGCCGAGAGACAATACGCCGCCACAAGGGCATTCTGGGATTGAACTCCGCCTAAGAGGTGCGTCCATCTTCGGCCTCTTTGCAGCTTGATGAGGTATGTAGCCGCGCCGGCGGACCTGGCGGTCGGTCGACGTACAGCCGACATGCGGCGAGCCAGGCGCCGCCCAGACCCATCTCTCCCGCAGGAGGGCTTCGCCCGCTACGCCGAACTGTACGACCATAGCGAAGCGGTTCAAGGAGACAAGCCGCCGGTAGGGCGGCTCTGAGGGACGAAGAGCCGATAACGATTAATACAGCTCCTCGAGCCGTCGCGTGATAACAATCTATAGAGATGAGCGCGGCGAAAACGCGGCGAGGGTTATCGACCTCGGCGACTTGAGGGTCGTCTCCATGGACGTATTCGTCGAGGGAGTTGAGGCCACGGGGGACTTCAAGGTCCTGGAGGTGGCCGGAAGATATCGGATCTACATAAAGGCCGGGGACGCGCCGGAGGGCAAGGCCGAGTTCGTCGTCTACGACAACGGGTCCCGCAGACAGTTGATAAGCATTAGATATATAGGGCGGCTGACGCAGGACGATGCCATAAAATATTTAAAAGATCTTATTAATAATATTAAAAATACAAATAAATTATAAAATAGATAGCTTTGGACAATACATGTCTAGCGACCTATGCCGCCCTTTCGCCGTCGGGCTGGAGGGGAGCCGACTGTGGCGCTCCAGGCCTAATATCTGAGCTCAGAATTTTGATAATACTTAAAAATCCGCGGCCTCTAGGCCCTATGGACGGCAAGGCGCTCGCCCTAGGTCTGGTTTTGGGCCTGCTCGTGGGCTTCGGCGTCGCCTATATGCTACAGAGCGGCTACCGGCCCCCGCAGACGGCTACACAGACCCTCGCGGCCGCAGGCCGACAACAGGCCTTTGCCGTGGGGGCCGCCGGCACGCTGAAATTCGCCTTCAACAAATTGCTTGACGTATACTCGCAATTATATCCCTCGGTGCCTCTGGGGAAGCCGCTGTATGAAGGTAGCGGCAAGCTGGCTCAAGACGAGACGGCCACCAAGCAGTTCAGCCTCGTCGCTGCCGCCGACACGACGACTATACCCAACGTCTTGTTCAAGAACAATTTAACCGACTACGAGATAGCCTTCGGGCTCACGCAGATGGCCATCATGGTCAATTTGAACACGACGGCGGGCAGGGAGGTCTACGGCCTTTGGCAACAAGCCCAGCGGCTGCAGCCCCTCTCGTCGCAATGGAACGCCACGTGGCGGCAGATACTGGGGATAATAGCGCTGAACAGCTCCACCACAGTCGGCGTGTCTGACCCCTTCACGGACCCGTCGGGCTATCAGGCCATATGCATGTTGAAGCTGGCGGGCCTCACCTTCTTCGGCAACTCGAGCACGCTCTTCAACGCCATATACGGCAACCCCTCTAAGTACGTCATGAGGACTACGGAGGTCGACCTCCTGTCCTTGATGGCGGCCGGCCAGATACAGTTCGTCCTCTCGGCCTATCTATCCAACGCCATACCGCAGGTGGAGGAGTACAAGGGGCTCGCGTACATAACGCTGCCGCCGCAGATAAACCTGGGCTCTCTGGACTACGTGCCCTATTACCATATGGTGAGCGTGTCCTGGACCGAGGCCGGCGCCACGAAGACCTTCCAGTGCAACCCCGTCATATATACCCTCACGGTGCCCAGGACGGCGCCGAATCCGCAGGCCGCCGTGGACTTCGCCCTACTTATCTTCAGCCCGCAGGGCCGGCAGATCCTCAGGAGCTTCGGCATAGAGCCCATAGTCCCCGGCGTGGCCTACGGCAACTACTCCGACGTGCCCGCCCAGCTGAAGCCCTACGTAGTTCCCCTATCGCAGGTGCCCCAGTACTCCCCTGCGTTTCCCTAATGGATCTATTCAAGGCGTCGGTCTTTTCCCTTCTCGGCGTCCTCCTGCTCTTCTTTCTGTACCCACCCCTGCTCTTGATATATCTAGGGTGGGGGAGCCTCGCCGCGGCCCTCTCGACGGGGTCCTTCCTGCAGTCCCTGGGCTTGACCGTCCTCATATCCACAGCGGCGTCCCTGACCGCGGTGATCCTCGGGATACCCGCCGCCTACGTCCTGGCGCGCTACGAGTTCAAGCTCAAGGAGCTGGTCGACGCGGCAATGGACATACCTATAGTCGTGCCGCACACCGTCGTGGGCCTCATGGTGGTTCTGGCCTTCGTCGCGTACGGCCTCGGCCCCTCCCTCAACGCGCTCGGGATCAAGATCGTGGACGCGCTGCCAGGCGCGGTGATCGCCGTCTCCTACCTATCGGCGACATATGCGGTTAGGACCGTCGAAAGCGCCATAAGGCTGCTCGACCCGGAGCTCGAAAACGCCGCGAGGACCCTCGGGGCCGGGCCGTTCAGGGCGTTCCTCTCGGTGGTGTTGCCCAATATAAAGAGCGCCGTGATCAACGGAGCGGTCCTATCCTGGGCCAGATCGGTCTCGGAGGCCGGCGCCCTGCTGGTCGTGGCGTACTACATCGTGGTGGGCAATACGTCCATATATCCAGCTTCTATATACATATATCAAGCGTATATAGGCCTGGGCCTCGACGGGGCGGTCAGATTCTCTGCGGCCCTCGTCCTTTTCGTGCTCGGGGTGTTCCTCGCCTACCGTCTCGCCGTTAGGTATGTTGGAGCTGAGGGGAGTTAAGGCCAAGCTCGGCGGCTTTCAACTGGGCCCTATCGACTTGATGGTGGAGGACAGCTACTTGGTGGTGATGGGGCCCAACGGGGCCGGCAAGACCACCTTGCTCAAGGCTATAGCGGGGCTTCTGAGGGCCGAGGGCTCGGTCGTGCTCGACGGCCTCGACGTGTCGAGACTGCCGCCGGAGAGGAGGAACGTGGCCTACGTGCCCCAGACCTACGCCCTGTTTGACCACATGACCGTCTACGCCAATATAGAGTTCGGCTTGAGGATGCGCGGCGTCCCGCGCGAGGAGAGGAGGAAGGCGGTCGTCGAGATAGCGGAAAGGCTCGCCATAAAGGAACTGCTGCAGAGAACGCCTAGACAGCTGTCGGGCGGACAGAGGCAGAGTGTTGCGCTGGCCAGGGCGTTGGTGGTGAGGCCTAGGCTGCTTCTGCTCGACGAGCCCATGGCCGGGCTCGACCCAGACATCAAGGAGGCGGCCCTCCCGCTCCTGAGGGGCTTGTCTCAGGAGTTCGGCATACCTGTCGTCCACGTGACGCACGATAGAGACGAGGCCTATTCGCTCGGCGACCTGGTGGCGGTCATGTACGGGGGGAAGATCGTGGAGGTGGGAGGCGTCGAGGAGGTCTTCGCCAGGCCTAGACACGCCGTGACGGCTAGACTCGTCGGGTTCCAGATAATCAAGCTCGAGGGGAGGTGCTTCGGTATTAGGGCGGAGGACGTGGTTGTGGGGTCGGGCGGCATAAGGGGGCGCGTGGTGCAGACCATGAGGTCGGCCGGAGGGGTCAAGGCCCTCCTCGATATAGACGGACAACGGATATGGGCGTATATAGGCTCGGCGAGGCCCGGCGACGACGTGGAGATCGAGCTGTCCAGGCCGGTGCCCCTCGACTGCTAGAGCAGAAAGACGGCCATCAGCGCCATCAGCGCCGCTTGTGCCAGCACTATGATCGCCACGGCGACCAGCTCCTTCGCCCTGATGCATCTCAAGACCTTTCCCCTGCATCCGGGGGTTCTACTGACCAAGAAGAGATATGTCGCAATTACGGCGAGCGCGTATGCCGCCGTCGCGTATATCAACGCCTCCAGGACCGACATAATACGGCGCCTCGGCCGCTCAAGTTTATATATTTACGACCCCGCACCCGCATGATTATTATCCACGGCCATTTTTATCAGCCCCCCAGAGAGGACCCTTGGCTCGAGACCATACTGCCGGAGCCTTCGGCCGCGCCGTATAGGCATTGGAACGAGCGCATCGCCTATGAGTGCTACGAGCCCAACGCGCTTCTCGGCAACTACACCTGGATCAGCTTCGACTTCGGGCCGACCCTGCTCGACTGGCTGAGGCGGAGGAGGCCGCACGTTTACGGCGCCGTAATAGAGGCCGACAAGATAGGGCGGGAGAGGTGGGGCCACGGAAACGCGATAGCCCATCCCTACTACCACGCGATATTGCCGTTGCTCGACCGGAAGGATAAGGAGGTGCTGGTGGAGTGGGGGATCAAACACTTCGAGAGGCACTTCGAGAGATATCCCGAAGGCATGTGGCTCCCCGAGATGGCCGTCGACGTGGAGACTCTGGAGGTGTTGGCCCAGTACGACATCAAGTTCACGATCCTTACGCAGAGACAGATAAAAGGCGGAGGGCCGGGAGGCCCCTACGAGGTCTTGCTGCCCTCCGGCAGGAAGATCTTGGTCTTCGTCAGAGACGAGGCGCTCTCCGACAAGATAGCATTCGGCGGACCCGACGAGCTGCCGAAGGCCATGGAGGCCGCGCCTCGCGACGGCGTGACGTTGGTGGCCCTCGACGGCGAGACCTTCGGCCACCACAAGAAGGGCGAGGAGAGGGTGTTGGCGACCGCGACGGCCAAATACGGGGCCTACATGGCGAATCTGGGGCACGCCGCAGATAGGATCAAGCCGCTGGGCGTCGTCGAGATCGTGCCGGGCACCTCCTGGAGCTGCCCGCACGGCTTGGGCAGATGGACCAGAGACTGCGGATGCGGCGGCCCGGCTCCGTGGAGACAGCCCCTGAGGGAGGCCATCAACTGGCTGAACGACGCCGTGGATGAGGCGTTCGAGCGGTGGAGCAACAGCCGGGGCGTGGACGGGTGGATGCTCTTGAGGAAATACGTGGAGGTCCTCCTGGGGGAGAGGGCGGAGGACTTCGCAAGGGAGGCGGCCCCCTCGATACCTCCCCGCGAGCTGTTGGGCATGCTGGAGATGGAGCGGGCCAAACTGGCCGCGAACACCAGCGACGCTTGGTTTTTCGCCAGGCTGGGCCTCGAGGCCGGCATATCGGTCAAGTGGGCCGTGCGCGCGCTGGAGCTGCTCGGCGATAGAGACGCCTTGGATAAATTCACTGAGATGCTCAAGGACGTTAAGGGCGAGCCTGCGGGGAATGCGGCCGCTCTGATCCCCACGCTCCGCGGGCCGGTGGTCGTCGCGTCGATAGCGCTCGCCTCCACGGTGTCGGGCTACTCGGTGGAGGAGCTGGGGCCATACCAGATCAGCCTAAACGGGACTAAGGTCAGAGTTGTCGACAGGAGGACCCTCGAGATTTGGGAGCTGGACTACTCGGAGTTCGGGGTGCCAGTACTTAGGGCGGTCAACCAGGAGGCTACGAGATAAATATAACCACGTAGCGCGCGTCTGTTTAGTATAAGTTGAGCATGACGGCTTATAATCAACCCCAATTCTTCGGGTTCCGTGAGGACCTTCTCGGAGAGGCTGGCCTACTTAAAAGAGAGCCCGACGAGGAAGATCGACGCGTTGAGGGAAAGGCTGAAGAGAGAGGGGAGGGATGTGATAATACTGTCCACCGGACAGCCGAGCATACCGCCCCCCATCGAGGTGAGGCGGAGGATGGCCGAGCTTCTGCAGGAGGAGAGCATGGATCTCTACGGCTACACGCCGAGCCAAGGCATCTACGAGCTTAGGGAGGCCATCTCCGAGGACTTGAAGAGGCTGGGCGGCCTCGACGTGCCGCCGGACCAGATAACCATAACTGCGGGAGGCCAAGCAGCCATGTTCTCGACCCTGGCCACCATAATAGAGCCGGGCGACGAAGTGGTATTGATGGACCCCACCTACTTCGGCTACAAGCCCCTCCTGGAATACTTCGGGGCCAAGATAGTGAGGCATAGGACGTACCTAGAGGGCGACTACCAGCCGGACGTCGAGAGGCTGAAGGAGCAGATCACGCCGAAGACCAAGGCCGTGATCTTGGTCTCGCCGGACAACCCCACCGGCAGATTGCTGAGGCCCGAGGCGGCTAAGGCCTTGGCCGACCTGGCGATGGATCACGACATATGGATAGTTACGGACGAGGCGTACAAGACCATGATATACGAGGGCGATCACGTCTACCTATACAAGCTAGCGCCGGAACACGTGATATCCATAAACACATTCTCCAAGGACCCCGCAATACCCGGCTGGAGGCTCGGCTACGTCTACGGGCCCAAGGACGTGGTATCCAAGGTGAAGCTTGCCAACGAGGAGATGGTCTATTGTCCCCCCTCGTTCGCCCAGAAGATGGTCGCCATATACCTCAGATCCGACGTCAGGCTTAAATATGTCAAGGAATTTGTGGCCGTCTATAGGGCCAAGAGGGATGCGGCAGTCGATGCCCTCCGTCGTTATGTTCCAGAGGGCAAGTTCAAGATCCCGCAGGGCTCCATGTTCATCTTCCTCGACTTGTCCAAGTACATAGCCGACGGCGAGGCGTTCGCCCAAGAGATGTTGGAGAAGTACTCCGTGGCTTTGGTGCCCGGGAGCTATTTCAGCGACGTTTACAAGGCTGCTGTGAGGATCTCGTTTGTGGCCGAAAAGCCCGAGAGGCTTGTGGAGGGGATCAAGCGCATCGGCGAGGCGGTCGCCGCCGGCCGGGCTTAAGGCTGTTTACAGACCCCCTTGGTGAGACAGAGGAAGCGCTGCTCGTTCGCCCTTATCAGCTCCGCCCTCATCTTCAAGAGCCTTTTGAGCGCCTCCGATTTGACGAGGCGCCAGTCGCCTCCCTTCGGGACGGCTAGCCTTATCAGAACTATCACGTAGTCCTTGTCGCTCTGCTCGTTGAGGTAGATGCCCCTCACGTCTAGGTCCGACAACAGCTCCCTGATGTCGCCCTCTAGCCTGTCTAGGTCTACCACCGACAGCGGAAGCTCGACCCTCACGTTGACTACGCGTTGTTGCGACCACTGAGACGCCGACTCGTCGACTACCGCTCCCCCCAGCATTATGGAGTTGGGTATCTTCAACTCGTCGCCTCGATCCGTCACCACCACGGTGTAGAACAGATTGACCTCGACCACCTTCCCCATGAAGGCCGGATATATATAATCCGGCGAGAAGTACTTATAGGGAGGGCTGAAGGCCCACTGGTAGGGCACCTGCCAATTGATTATCCTCACCGTGTCGCCCACTCTGACGAAGTTCGTCGCTATTATGAGCAGGCCAGCGAATAGATTGCCCAGGGTAGGCTGAAGCGCAAGGCCGAGGACTATGCCGGCGACCGTGCCGCCGAGCAACGCTATCTGGCTCGTCGCCCCTATCTTGAAGAACCCGGCAGTTATGGCGGCGATATAGCCCAGCACCTTGAAGGTGTTGCCCACGGAGTAGGCCCTGTCGCCTATCATCGGCCTCAGCGCCGCTATTATGAAGTCGCCCAATGCCTTGACGCCGGCCACCCCAGCGCCGATGATGACGACCGCCTTAGCCACGTCGAAGATGTAGGGCGGCAGGCCCCTAAGCCCGGCGGCGAGCAGGTCTATCAGCACGTAGACCGCCGCCCCAGCCACCCCGATGAAGATGAGCTCGGATATTGTCCTCAGAAGAGCCAGAGTAATCCGCCTCATTCCTCTCCGCCCTCCTCCAAGCTCTTGGGCTCCGCCGGCATCAACCGATACAGCTCCCTCCTACGCGCCTCCAGCAGCTCGTCCTCCCTGCCCAACAAGCCCGCGTAGGTCTCGACCCTGACGCCCGACCGGGACGCGGCCTCGAAGACCGGCGCCAGCCTCGTCTTCCAGTCGAGGTCCCTCAGGGCGTGGTGGGCCACGACGAGAGTCCTCAAGCCGGACGCCGACGCCAGTCTCTCGAGGTTGCTAATGCCGGTTGCCCACTCGATGTTGTTCAAATAGGTGGGCGGCCCGCCGACAACTGCGATCGTCGGCGCCGCGTTGAGGGCGAAGCCGAGCGCCGCGTCGTTCGCGGGACCTTGCACGTCGGGCATGTACAGGAGGCGCTCCTCTCCGTCCTCCACCACGAACGCCACCACGAAGCCCGTCCTCGCGCCCTCCGGCCCGTGGGGCAACGGCGGGGAGGCCGTCAAGGTCGTGCGGCCGAACCTGTAGCTCTTGCCGTCGACGTATTCTATCTCGGCTATCTTCCCCACGGCCTTCTTGAAGCCGTAGTGGCGCCTGCGTTGGCTCCAGTTTATGCCCTGCGGCGACTTCGCCAGGACCAGCTTTCCCTTATACACCTCGACGTAGGTATGGTCGTCCGTGGCCATGTAGACGCTCCTATACCACGGAGTGAAGTGGTCCCTATGGTAGTGGGAGACCGTCACGACGTCGGCGGCCGCCGCGTACTCCAGCAACTTAGCCCGCAGCTCCTGCACCCTCCTCAGCTCGAGGGGATGCGGGGGGAGCCCGAAGCGCCGGGGGGATAGGGAGACGCCGGCGTCGAACAATATGGCCGTATCGCGGGTCCTCACGAAAAGCGCCATGGACCTCACCCCCAGGCTCTCCTCGGCTATCGGCACGATCTCCACGCCCGGAATGTGGCACGTAATATTAAGGTTGCCCGTTAAAGCCCGCCAGGCGTGCCGCAGGTCTGGTCTAACGTCAGCGGAGCTCCTCGGCGAGGGCCACCATGAGCTCCACCGCGTATTTCAGATCGTCCTTGTGGACCATTTCGACCGGCGAGTGCGAGTACTTGGTGAGTATGCCTATGGCGACAGCCGGCACTCCCGAGACGAAGAAGGCCGCGGCGTCCGTGCCTCCGCCTCCCGCGCCTATCTGGACGGGAATCCCCCTCCTCCTGGCCACCTCCAGCACCTTCTTGGCGAGCTTGTTGTTGTAGGCGCCGTAGTTGTCGAAGATCCTGACTATGGGTCCCTGTCCCGGCTTGACGTTTCCGGTGAAGTTGGGGTGGCAACAGGCGGTCGTGTCCACTATTACGGCGTTCTTGACGTTGGACCTACTGGCTAGAGCCCTCGCGCCCATGAGGCCCACCTCCTCCTGGACGGTCCACAGGAACGTGGCGTCGGCCCCCCTCCTGTAGGCCTCCAGAAGCGCCCAACACCCGGCTCTGTCGTCTATGGCGGTTGCGGAGACGAACCTGCCCATCTCGGCATAACGCCTAGAAAAGGCCGCAGGCGTCATGGGCGCGGCCCCCAGCGACTCCGCCTCCTGCCTGCTTGTCGCGCCTATATCTATATATAGATCCTGCCAGGAGGTCTGTTGCTGCTGTTGCTGGAAGTGGGGAGGGGCCACGCCTATCACGCCCTCTATCCTGAAACCGTCGCCGTAGAGGGTCACCGCGGCCCCCGGCAGAATTCTGTCGTCTACGCCGCCCACCTTCCTGAACTTGAGCCTCCCGTCCTCCTCTATGGAGGTCACCAACAGCCCCACCTCGTCCATATGGGCCACGAAGGCCACGCTCGACCTCCCGCCCACGATAACGTTGCCGAAGTCGTCCACAGACGCCGAACCTACGGCGTCCAAGACCCTGCGCCTCACGTCGTCCTCGAAGCCCGAAACTCCGTAGGCCCCCGTGAGCGACGCCAGATCCATGTAGAGGGTTCCGCCAATTATTAAAAGAAATCGTCGGTTAGCCCCACGGCCCCCGAGACGTATTTTCTCTCCTGCCTCTATTTATCGTGCGCCTTAAGTCTCGTGATGCGGATCTTGGAGCCGGAGCCGCGCGAGGCAGCGGCGTTCATAAACACCAACCGCAGGAGGGGGCTCATCGCCATCTTCTGCATATGCGGAGGCACGTACAGGGGGAGGGCCGCGGCGGAGCTCCCGGTTGCCCCCTATCTGGTCGTTATCAAGCCCGACGGGACTCTCCTGGTCCACGGCTCGGAGAGGGCCACGCCGCTGGTGTGGAACCCGCCTGGCTCCTCCAACATGGCCGTGCTGGAGGGCGGGACGTTGTTGCTGAAGTCCCTGAGGCCTAGGCCCAGCGAGTCCGTCGTCCTCAAGATGGAGAGGGTCCTGGAGATCGCCCTCTTCGATGCGGGGAGCTCCTCCGTAAGGCTTCGCGGCACCGAGAGGGATCTCGTCGATTTCCTGGTCAAGAACATGGAGGTCGTGGAGCCGGGCCTCGACGTGGTGGGCGTAGAGGTCCCCACGGAGGCCGGCCATATAGACATCTTGGCCGTCGACGGAGCCGGCGAATATGTAGTCGTTGAGGTCAAGAGGGATGTGGCCGATCATGAGGCGGTGTTCCAGCTGCGCAGATATGTAGAGGCGGTGGCCAAGGCCCGCGGGCGGGCGCGGGGAGTCCTCGTGGCGTCCGATATAACCTCGTCGGCCTTTCACTATCTTAGAGAGTATAACCTAAAATTCGTAAAGGTGAAGCCCGGAGAGTTGGTGGAGAAACTTTTAAATAAGAGTAGCTGCGAAAGCTCATCTACCGATGTGCGGAGATAATTTGCTTGTAATACTGATATATAAAAAATAGTTTTCCTTATATATTCGGCTAGTTTTACCTATTTATTGATAAAATCATTATATTAATGACAACGTTAATATTTTATATATTTCAGTGGCACTTTTCGGACCTCGGCAGAGGCGCTAAAGCTTTAGCTAAAAAGCTCTCTTTTAAATTAATATCGCAATATGTACAATGTACCTGGTGCTGGTCGATTGGAAGGAGGGCCGCGTCTTGGTGACCGGCGAGCCCTCCCATGTCGAGAAGCCAGAGGACTGGGACGTGGAGTACGTGGCGGAGAGCTGGGATGAGGCCTACCAAGCGGCCCTGCTGATAGCAGACGAGGAGGACTTCGTCCTGGAGTGGTATCTAGAGGACGAGGTGGGGCGGAGGCCCGTCAAAAAACGCCTAGTGGGCCTTAAGAACGTCCAATAGTATTTCCACTCCCCTCATCGCCATACCCTCGGGTATCACCAACGGCGGCGCGATCCTCACGGTCGAGAGGCCCGCGCCTATCACGGCTAGGCCGCGTTTAAAGCTTCTGGTCAGCACCTCGTCTAGGTGCCTAGCCGGCTTCCTACCTTCGTCGAGCAGCTCGACCCCTATCATCAAGCCGAGGCCCCTCACGTCGTGTCTGCCCTTGAGCTCCTCGGCCAGCGCCTTCTTTATCCCGTCGCCCAGCTTCGCCGCGTGTTCCAGAAGCCCCTCCTCCTCTATAACCTCGATGGTGGCGAGGGATGCGGCGGCGGCCACGGGGTTTCCGCCGAAGGTGTTGGCGTGGGCCCCCTTGGGGAGGGACATCACGTCCGCCCTGCCGATTATGGCCCCCATGGGCAGGCCGGAGGCTATGGCCTTGGCCGTCGCGATCACGTCTGGCTCTACGCCGAAGTGCTCGACGGCGAACCAGCGGCCGGTCCTCCCGAAGCCGGTCTGGACCTCGTCGACGGCCAGAAGTATCCCGTTCTCCTTGGTCATCTTGCGGAGGCCCTGCATGAAGCCCCGCGGGGGCACCACGTAGCCGCCCTCGCCCTGTATGGGCTCTATCAACACCGCGGCGACCTCGTCGGGGCTGACGAGCCTCTTGAAGACCCACTCGTCGATGAACTCCAGCGCGTACTGCCCGCACTCCTCGGGGTCCCTGGCCTTGAAGGGACAATGGACGGGGTGGGGATACGGGACGTGTATCACGTTGGGCATAACAGGCGAGAAGTACTTTCTGTGCACGGGCTTGGACGCCGTGAGGGACATGGAGGCGTAGGTCCTGCCGTGGAAGGCCCCGTAGAACGCCATTATGTAGGGCCTCTGGCCCTTGAAATAGCCCCTAGCTATTTTGACCAGGCCCTCTATGGACTCGGTCCCGCTGTTGGTGAAGAAGACCTTCTTCTGGCCGGAGATGGGGGCTATCGAGACGAGCTTCTCGGCCAGCTTGACGGCGACCTCGTAGTAGAAGTCGGTGAGCGAGTAGTGGAGGAAGAGCTCGGACTGCCGCCTGATGGCCTCAACCACCTTGGGGTGCGCATGCCCCGTCGCCGTGACGGCTATGCCGGCGTTATAGTCTATGTAGAGATTGCCGTCGACGTCCTCAACCACGGGGCCGTATCCCCTGGCAATGACGAGAGGGTACCAGCGGACGAAGGACTGCATAAGCACCGCCTCGTCCCTTCGTATTATCTCGAGGGCCTTAGGGCCGGGCGGCTCGACTCTCATCGAGGGCACCTTGTCCGGGTCCACCTGGGTCCAGTGCCATTTCGGCGGCATGATCAGTATGTTCTATCTTCTATTAAAGTTATATAGCCCTATTTAGTCAGCTGGCTCCTAAATCGTCACCGGGCGGACCCTCCGCAACCCAGCCCCAATCACCGCGTATAAGCCTATCTGAAGTTTTTAAGCTCACATCGGGGAGCCGAATATGGCCGTG
>Ga0209224_1000040_pt1 | contig 31235 bp, 53 predicted proteins | sample MonGeyMetagenome_FD_184731 | JGI IMG/M metagenome (GOLD analysis project Ga0209224, IMG submission 184731) | Hypoxic/sulfidic aquatic microbial communities from Monarch Geyser, Yellowstone National Park, USA - MG (SPAdes) v2 (version 3) | ecosystem: Environmental > Aquatic > Thermal springs >...
GGTCACGAAGCGACTGCCCAGGCTCTCAGTAACGTTTTTGGAGTAACGATACCGTATAATAGGACACAAATAACATTACAACCAGGGGATAAGTTAATAAGTATAATCTTAAAGAAAAGGTTAGCAGAGGGTCAAGTACTAAAGACTGTAGAGGAACTTGAACAAGTGGGCTATAGCATTTGGCTTTTTGAAGTTAGTGAAGATAAAGAAGTTAGTCCTACTCAAGAAGTGGAGAGGTTTCTCCAAGCTAACCCTGGAATAGTTTGAGAGTCAAGAAGGTACACATTTTTTTATTTTCCCGTTCTTGTATATGAACACGTACCCCATTCCGTACCTTATTTTATTTAAAAAATTCTTCAATTCTTCTTCAGTTAAATTTAGCCTTACTGAACTATCGTCCGCTAATTTCCTCCAAGTTTCATCGCTTACGTTAACAAAATAGGTCTCAACTATGTCGCAATCCCAAAGGACTGCTAAAGTGTCTTCAAATAAATCCACGTCCCCTTCCTCAAAACACTCTAAATCATCTCTATCTTTGTCCAAAACTATAACAATCATGATTAAGCAGTCAGCAAAATCTCATTCTTTAGTAATTGGTTTATACTCATTCCCCTTCTTTTCAACTCATTCTTAATGAATAACTCATTTTCTCTTTGCATTCTCACTTGTAGTCTTACGTATTGCTTCTCTCCTATGACCATAATTTCGTTAGAAGGCTCAGTTCTAGAATATGACTTTGTGTTATCCTCTAAACCGAAATAATTCAAAAGTATTTCCCTAAGTACTGCTGGTACACTTATCCCTCTTTTTTTCGCTTCTTCTTTCATTTTATCATATAAGGACTTTTCTATGGTGACAAGCATAACACTCACTAACATAAATTATTACATCACAAATTTAAAAGCTTTGTATTACCCATGAGTTTAAAAAGGTGATATCATATTTTTAATTATGAGCCTCAAAACTGTTGCGTTAAGAGTTAGGACAAATGATGTTTTTTATTTGAAGGGAATGAAAAATTATAGGGAAACATATGATGAAATTATAAACAGGCTAATTAACGAATGTGACCATGTTATTAATAAAGTTGATGATAATATTGTCGACTCATTGCAAATGTTTACGATAAAAATGAGTGATATAACTAAAGCGAGGCTTGACTATATTGCAAAGGAAAAACACATATCAAGGTCAGAAGTCCTAAGGAGGTTAATCCAAGCTAAGGCTGAAAAACTATGCTAGTTGTCCAAGTGGTGAAACCTAACTGGTACATAGACTTTAAGGTGGACTCACTTGAGCAAATCCCAGTCAAGTTCATACCCTACATCAGAGAAATTGGCGAAGAAAAATACGGCACAGACAATATGTGTTACATTATCGTTTCGCTACGACGAATGGTCACACCCCTTGTTTGTAGAAGGTACGATTTGCTTGCCTTTACAGAAGGAGAGGGAGAAGGAACAGATAAAGGAAATGGAGGAGGAGTTAGAAGATATGATATTAGACCTTTTTGGTATTCAAGTTCTACCGCTTTTGGAGGACGAGGGGATATGGTATGGTGGTGCGATAGGAAAACGGATAGCCTGGTATCACCGTTACCCGGGAGACGGGGGAGAATATACATGGTAGACCAGAGGCAAATGGTCAAACTCGATATTGACGTTGATATAGGTTTTTATGACCCGAATTGGCTCCTAGAGAAAAAACTGGAAATGTTACATTCCCTCGGTTACCAAGAAGATGACGCGTGGTGGGAATATTCACCTTCAGGGAAACATATCCACGTCCTCATTATACTCAAAGACCCCTTACCTACGAAAGAACTTTTTGACCTGCAGTTTCTGTTAGGAGATGACCATAAACGCGTTTATTTCAACTATTTACGTTACAGTGTAATGGGAGAAGATGCTATCCATTTTAACGTGCTTTACGCGTATAAGAAGTCCTTAAGTTTTTCCGACAAGCTTAAGGCAATTTTACGACATTGGTTCAAGTCAAAACAGTATTCAAAGAAATGAATACTAGGACAAACTACATGATATAATTTCTCGGGAATTTCTTCTACAATTGCATACCTGGTTTTTATATTTCCTTTTCCTACCCAGCCTTCTTCTACAACCTTCATACACACATAATAGCCACAGCAAGATTTAAATATTTTGTATCCATACCTTAATGTATGAGCGAAGATAAAGAAGAAGGAGAGGAAGAACTCCAATTACCATCAAAACCAAGTGAGGATTATGTAGGTAGTTTAATAAACGAGATAGAAAGCCAACTACCATCAAATATAAATTATACAACAGGAATAATAGTCGACGAGGATAGGAACCTACTGATTATTAAGAACGGGAAGTTGTATGTAGGAAAAGATGAGAACAGTGCAATAGAGATTAGAAAATATGCCGAGGATGCTAACCCCGCATATCTTGTAAATGCCCTCTACATCCTAAAAGCAATGATACCATCATATAAGGACTTCTGGTCTGGAGAATTAGAGAAGAAAGCTAAGAAAGAGCTTCAATCGATTTTTTAAGTCATTCCTCCTCTTCAAGGAATTTTTTCAGTTTCTTTTTCTGCTTCTTCTTGAGTGGTTCAACTTCCACATCGTTCTGTGCTTGCTTCTGTGCCATCATTTGCTGTGCTAACATCATCTGAAGTAAGTTCCCTCCTCCTTCTCCACCGGGTCTAATAATTCCCGCTTGTGTCAATAACTGAATCATTTCATTAATGTGGTTAAGAGCCATTTGGATGTCCTCAAGCGTCCATTTCCCCTTCAAGTGGTTATCAAGTATTCCCGCTACTGTCTTTACGGCTTCTTTAGTCTTCTGTAGTTGTTCATTGAGTTCCTGTACTTTCTTTTCCAGTTCTTCCACCTTTTTCGCCAAGTCCTGTTGTTGGTTCTCACTCATCTTTAAGCACCTCCTCTATCTTACTAGTGACCGTGTCTTTTTGTGAACTCTTAGTATAAATGACTATGTAAGCGTAATCATCATCGCTCCCGAATTTGACCCTCAAAGCCCTCATGTGGTTACTAGCTCTCGCTTTAGTTTCTTGCAACGTTTTTTCTAGAATCCTAAGTATTACATCAACAAGAGATACCATTACCACAGCATCACCGTCATCTGTAACGTAAGCTTCGCTATCGATTCCCAATTTCTTCAGCTTTGACAAAATCTTGGCATTAACGACCTTTACGTCCTCATCTACTAACTCCTTCATACCAACAAGGAATAATTTCCCGTTCTTAATCTTCTGTTCCCATACGTCCTTGTTTATCTCTGCAGTTATTAAAGCAGTAAATTTGTTAAACGGGACACCGACAACAACAGCGTTCTCGCTTAAAGCACCGCTAACGGTCTCTATACCTGCTTTCTTTAACGACTCGATGAAAACCTTGTAAACGTATGCAACACTTCCCTTTAATTTAACTTTATCCATAAATTAGAAAATGGATACAGGATAAAAAAAGGTTACTTTAATAACTTAAACAGTTCATCTTCTATCTCTGTCAATATTTTCGACATGTCTACTGTATGAGGCTTACCGTTTTTATCGATGAAAGTGTACAAATATCCGCTTGTACTTGTGAGTGTACCACTGGCACTCCTTTGCATTAACTCCCATAAGTAGTTGTGGTGCATTTCTACGAGAGGCTCGCCTTTGTAGTCCAGGATGTAGTTAGTTAAAACTTTCTCAGCAAACGCCATTAACAGACCCTGGAATGTACCGGGGATACCATACTTTTCTGCGATATTTTTAACAATTTCCTTTGCAAGGTGTGATGGTGAATAATCTGTTAACCAGTTATACGTCTCTTGTGCGGACAACTTTGCTACGGCTTTCATTGCATCGGGGTTTATCGCGATTTCTTTAGCTAACATGTGTCCACCGGTTCCTAAGTTCATGGTAAACCTCTTCAAATAATAACGGTAGACTGAAGCCGAACTTAACCTCCTATTTCTCCTCGCCATTTACCACCACCTCATAGCCCTTTTTCAATATCTTCTAACGCTTTATATGCTGATTCTGTTGAAGAGAATGACTTAGTGCCAGCATAATGTGGTGTCACAGTGGGTACTTTGGACTTCATTAAGACACCGGCATAGCTATTTGGCAGTGCAGGCATCTTGGTCACTATGGCATCAACAGTTGCGACTACGTTATTTTCATCGAGTGTGACAGACCCTATCTGTTCAGCAACTGCTGGTACTAATTCCTTAAGTTGATTACCGACTTCAGCCAATATTTTCTTAACAGTACTTGCTGGAATGCCTCTACTTAAGTATTTAGTAACTAGGAATGAAGCAGTTTCCTTATGAGTAAGATATACTGCATAAATTGCCTCGTTTATTATTTGAAATAATGGAAACATTGCTCCTGCTCCGGCGTACTTTACTAGCTCGGGTCTTAATGCGTTGTGTACCTTAGTGTATATCTCTTCAAACACATCCTTGTAGTTACTATACATTTGCTCTACTAGTTCTCCCGCGTACTTTTCTCCCATATAGTTTACGAAGATGCCGTAAAGCTTACCCTTATACCTTGTTGATGTATCATTCCTTACATCGATTTTTCTATGTGACTGCCTACCAGCCATATTACTTCATATACGCTTCTGCAGAACGTAATATATAAATATTTGGATACAGATAATAACGTATGGTATTGACAAAGACACAGTTTGTCAGATGCGTCTATTTATTGTTAGCGAATTCGCGAAAATACTCTATCCCTCAAGCAATAAGGCTATCCTTAATGTTGTTAGATAGGACTAAGGCAGTACCGAGGACGAAAGAGAGGTTACTCATTTTGTTAGACGAACTTGACTCGGGCAAAGTGACACCGAGGGAATTTGCTAAAAAACTCTTTAGAGAATACCCTCCTCCCTCAAGGAAAGTGAAAATCCTAAGCCTTAAGATATGCGATTAATAGTTGTTTATTACAGGGTTAAGCATAACTGCGTTATAACGTTTCGGGACATAGCTCACTGATATGGATATGTTGGGTACATTATAATAACCCGAGATAATGCCCGTATTAAAATTAGTTGATGTAGAAAAACTAATCCTTGATACATTCAAACGTTTAAGCTCTGATATACGCAAATGAATAACATCCATCTTTAAACAAGTCCTCCAATTGCGAGGGTATGTAAAGCACCTTGCGTTTCGCAGTCCTTATACACTTAAGACCGACGATTTTATTCTCTACTATAACGGGGTAAATATGACCTTCTTTAAAGTTGTCCTCGAGTGATTTGGGTATATAAAGCACTTTCTTGTTACCTATTTCCCTCAAACATAGGCTCACTCATAAAGCACCCCGTATATGCCACACGGTATCGCCTTATTATACATGAACGCTAGTTTTAGGCACCAAGAGATAGCCTCTAGGCTCATGGGGTTCATGTCGTATTTTATATTAACTCTTATCACAGGCTCACCGTTATCGTTAAACCCAGTCCTCGTTTTCACGACTTCAGCCTGGTCATGGAAGAATAGTTCTCTTCCTAGCCATACGAATACGGCATTATTAGTCAAAGAGAAAGGTGGCTTAACCTCTATCATACTTGCAGACGCATAACCAAGTCTTGTCAATAATTGAGGGACAAATAGGGTTTTGGGGTCGTAAATCTTAAGGTAAGCTAGAATAACATCAAACACATTAGTACAAAGCTCGTACTTCTTATTATACTCATTCAAGAATTCATAATCAAACCCGTTAAGGCAAACGTAAGACTTCCCGGACTCCTCAAATCTGTTGAAGATTCTCTTAGCCAGTTCGTAAGTGTCGGATTTACCGAAACTAAAACTTTCCATATTATTCCCTCACCTCTCTCTTAACTATAACTTCCCTACACTGGTCAATAAACTTTCCTATACTACTGATACACTCCGGTTCAGTACATTCCATTGCCAAAAGAGTAAGCGTATTCTCAGCAACATCCCACTGTTTTGCAAAAATAGACTCCATAAATTTCACGGTATCTTTGCTAGTCCCGAAATACTTAACTATTTCATAACACTCGGGGTATCTTGACTTCACGTAGTCCTTAGCCCTACGGTATTCCGTACCTCTTGCCAAGACCTTGTTATTTTTAAGGGACAGGGAAATTATTATCCTATCCAAGTCCATATCAGCGTTTTTAGGAGGCGTAGAAGGAGGTGAAACGACAACTCCCGAAGCCATCTTCCCCAGTTCTTCACAAAGCTTCTTCCCCTCGGTATAAAGTTGTTGAGCGTTAGGATACTGATAGAAAAAAGGCATGCTGTAAGCAAAATACATATTGACTACAGGGTCGTAAAACATGTGTAAATGGTCTTTGGCAACAGTCACATTAATAGAAACCTCGTTGCATTGGACTAGGGCAACTCCCTTAATATAATAAGTATTATAACGCCTCTCTATCCCGTTTTTCTTCGCGTAATCTAAGAGCTTCACGAATATTGAAGGGTTCCACTGGGGCATAATACTCTCTACTTTTCATTTTAACTTTCTCACTTAAATCTTCATACTCTTCTCTTGACATGGTCAAAGCGTGCTGTATTTCATAACGTAATTCGTGTTTAGATAATTCCCACACACGGAAACAATGCTCTTTATCCACACATTCCGTATACTCATCTATCGGGTCTATAGGCAATCCTATAAGGTTCTCCTTATAACCGTGAGCGTTCAAGTAAATAGGCACGACGCCGACAGACATAGCCTCAATAGGAGGTAACCCGAAACCCTCACTTTTAGACAAAGCGAGGAAGAACTTAGCCCTAGCATAAAGCTCGTATTTAGCCTCTTCAGTAAGGCTAAAAGTACTGTAGTCCGGGTTCCCCATATTCCCCACGATGATAGTCTTATCCCTAACGTTAAATTCCCTGGTAATTTCGTCAACAAGCGTCAAGTTCTTCCTATCGAAGAAACGGGATTCTCCCAACGTTATGAAGAGTTTATCCTTCTTTACGTCAGGAAAAATAGGCTTGATGTGCCTCTTAACAACGGCAATAGGCTTTACCCCTATCTTAGCGAACATTGCATAGTTCCAGTATGACGGGACTACAAATTTCTCATATGGTCTTAGCTCCTTTGCGTAGTAAAGGGCATCATAAACAGTGTCACCCCAAAGTATGCAATTGACGTCATCGATATATTTGAACCGCTTTAGGAACAGGACAGGGTCATCAATACAAACGTCTGCATCAAACGGGTTGTGAGTAATTTGATAACCTTCGTATAACGCTACTTCGATGTAGCTACAGTTCTCACACGGGACATAAGCCTTTATGACTGTCATATAAGATATCGTTTTCACGAAGTAATTTATATATTATGCTCCTACGGAAATATACATATGGAAGTAGTTTATGTTAAGGATTTTGATAACAAGAGGATGTACATCAACAGGAAATACAAGGGTAAATACGAGGACAAGAAATATGGGGTTATTTATTTCGATGAAGGTAGTATGAACTCAAAAGTTTATTACGTAAAAAATTATGATAAAGTGAAACTGGATATAGGAGAACCGGATTATAATCTACTTTATAGCAGTGAATGGCTTGCAACACACCCTAACGGTTTATTGAACGTAACTTATCCGCTCGGCGAAAGAATAGAATCGGTAGGCAGTTATGCGGTTGATGAAGAACATAATTATTACACGGCATGGCACGTCGGCATGATATTCTTTACGTCAAGGTATACAATACTTAACGTACCAATGAAACTTTACCACCGATGCGGACTAACAACAGTGAGATTTAAACCATCAATATACACACTACCTGCATGGTTAAGGGAAAAGAATTTGTATCAACTTGAGTACGATACGATGCAAATAATCCCTTCAACTTATAAGTCACTTTTAATGACACCACCCGGTAAACTGTTAGGAGTGGTATCGATGAGTATACGTGTAAAAAACAGATTACTTACCGGTTGTTCAAAAATACCGGGAGTAAGAGTAAGACGAAACGCTAAAATAGAAACGATAGGTCATAGTACGGGTGAAACTTACGGCGAGGTAGTGTCAACACGTGCAGAAGGTATTGTGAAACTCGAGGAAAACCTTTTCGTATTAAACAAAAACTTATTCGTAGTGACAAATGAAACAATATCGGGAGATTCGGGAGGAGGGTGTTACCTCGTAACATAAGTTTAATATATCCACTTAATATTTTATATAACTTGTAGGTGTCAAATATATGAGTTTATTAGCCCCTGCATCGGTGGTTAATGCAGTAAATAACACGTATTCCGGAAACGTGACTGAAGCACAATATGTATCCAATACAAATAATATATCCGGCACGAACTCTAATAACGGGGACAGTGGAATGTCCTACAGCAATATAGCCTCAAGCCTAACTAGCGTAGTATCGTCAATAGTAACTGCCATAACCAACTTCTTGTCCGGTATAGCATCATTCATAGCGAGCAATGCGGATATTTTCGTAGCATTAGCTGTTGCAGGAATAATAGTAGGAGCCATAACAAGGTTCGCAGGAAGCCTACCATTCGTCGGTTCGTTCTTGTCATACCTCGGTTTATAAAAAAGTCAATAAATCTTTTTTTATATCCCTTCTTGGCATAATTTTGACTTCTTTAGTTCTTGTACATGAGTACAGAGGGCTAGGATAATCAAATTAAGTTTCTTATTCATGTCACTCTGGTTTATAGCTTCAACGAGCAAATTCTTAAACTCCTCAGAATGTACGTATTCTTCAAACTGTTTTTTTATATTGTTTTCGCGTTGCATATCAACCACTCTTTTCAGTCTGTACAAAGTATACATTATAGTAACGACGTAAAAGGAACTCGAAATTATGTAATAAATTTCGAGGCTCATTGCAGGTCACAGGACTTTTTCCTCCCACTCTTTTGCGATTTCTAAATAATTATACCTTTCTCTATAAAGTGTTGCACGGTTCTCTAGGTTTTCCTTTTTCTTCTCAGGAGACCAGTTAGCTAATGCGGTCACCAACTGGCGATAAGCGTCTTCCGGGTCTGGGTCTAGGAAATACCCAACGTGGAAGGGGTTAGTAAACCACAACTTGACTTTTTTGGCGACTTTAACCCAATAAACGTCCCTCTCATCTAGAACCCACTCACTCCAAGCACCTTTCTCGGTTACAACGACGTCAAGACCTAATGCGAGTGCTTCAATAACGGGTATCTCAAAAGCACCACCGCGGACTGGATAAAACAAAATATCGCACCCGGCGAACAACGAGTAATACTCGTCGTCCGGCAAAGGGGTCTTTATTACATTCATCCCCCTAATCCTTTCCTCGAGCATATTGGAGACCAGGATAAGGGGATAGAAGTGGTAACCCGAGTCCATTAATTCCCTAAACACCTTAACAACAACGTCCCCTCCTTTCCTGTCCCAAGAATGTGGCAAGATAGCTAAAACGCAGGGATGGGGCATTTCCTTAGGAGGGTAATAAAACATGTCGGGGTTTAAAGCGTGAGGAATAACGTGGATGGGTTGAGGTATTTTAACCCCGAGCGTGAAAAACCCCTGCTTACTCCACTGTGACGGCACAACTATTTCGTCAACCGGCTGTTGTCTGAAGAAATATAAAGCAGTTGGCGATAAAGTATCAGTATCGGAGACTTCAAAAACTATATTCTTCCCGTATTTAGGAATCCCCTTCCAGAATAAGGTGGTATTGAACACAGTGTAGTAAATATAATCATCAAACCCTGACGGTAAGTTAGCCTTTGCAGTCTTATCCTTATCAAAAGAGACCACATCATGTCCCAACTCTTTAAGACCCTTCTCTAGCAAAACGGCTTGCCTCCCGAAACTGTTATCTTTAAAATCACGAATCAAAGCAATTCTCATAGATAAAAAACATTAAAATTTCGATATAAATAAGTTGTGGATTAGAGATTAAGGATTAGGTTAATTGCAATTGATGCCAAGACTGCGAATATAATTAATAAGTACTTCATTTGAGAAATATCGTATACATATTCTGCGTCATAATACCAGTGTCCTTCATATTTTATTTTATTAAAAACTTTAACCCTGAACTTGTCCCAGCACGTTGACCAATAATCGTCACATTCGCTTACATCAAATTTTTTACATTCTTGAAAGAGAAAGTCGGTACATTTTTCCTTCTCAAGTCCCTCCAGAGTGACGAACAACCCTCTTTTAATAACTTTCCAGCTCATAATAGTTTGTTACATCACAATTTATATATAAAGGTTTGTATCCAATCAGACCCCAATTTCCTTCAAAAGGGTTTTGAGTATTTCATTTACAGTATTCACATTGATATATACATTCACTGCTGACCTACATATTTCTACTAACAATTCATAAAACGATTTAACGTTAGGTACTGCATTTGTTTTTATTGTTAAAGGTACTTTACATAATTTCCCCCAGTCTTTATACGGAGGGATTACTAACACACTACCGAACTCCAAAAATTTGTCATTATAAACATATCGCAAATTAGCCAAAGTACCGTCAGTATAAACGCTTATTTTCCTTAATGAAAAACTCCTCAGGTATTCTGCCTTTCTCGAATGTTTACTTAATTCCCTTATTAGACTAGACGATAACAAACTTTCCAATTTAAGTTTAATTTCAAATGCTAAATAGTCCGGTTTTAGTTCAGAACCGTTAACCGTGAGTTGTTTACCGTTATAGGTAAACGTAAAAGATTTATAGGTTTCAGGCACGACAACCTCAGTTTCAAAATTAAGTATACCTTCACCGGTCTTCTCAACTTTAAATTTAGTCAGCTCCCACCTAGCCATAAAGCCCCGCCCTCTTTAATAACGGGATAATTTTAAATCTAAACACGTTCTCTATTTTATTGCTTATGTCCCTTATTTCACTAAGCCCGAGTTCCGTATTAATCGTAAAGGTCGTACTCTCACGTTCTATCCTAAACACATATCTACCATTAACTTGAATGGACAAAGGCAAATATGTTTCATCTTGAATTTCTATTTCCGTATTTTCATTAAATAACTGACAAATCTCGTTAAAATACCCGAATAACGTTGGCTCAATTAACCGATAATAATCACCAGCAGGTAATTCACTAGCAAGCACACTGTTAATATACAAGTGTCCTTTATCGGGGTATTTTTCTAAATATAAGTCATATGTCGGCACTCCACCTATATAGATAGGTTCCTTTACTTTAGTCTCTATAAAAAACGATTGCATAACTTTCCCGGAACAATGAACTGCAATCATTACGTGTCACAATATTTTAAAACGTTTTAGAACAAAAAAAACCTTTACGAAAGCGAAGCCACAACCATAAAGGCATAAAAGCGTGGACATGAAAGTTTAATAAAATGGTACGTATTGTGACGTTTCTCGGAAAAGCACAGTACCTAAAAGAAGCTATAGAAAAAAATAAGTTAACAGACGTGTTTGTAGATAAATCTTATACCGTAGGAGAAGTCTATTATGATAAGAGAGTCAACTACCATTACGTTGACACTGGAATAAAGCCCAGCAGTTCGGAAGAAGCTGAAATGATAAACAGGAGGATAAGGATAGCGAAAATGATTAAAGAAATAATTTCAAGAATAAACGATAACATCCTTTTTCTCGATAGTGACGTCATTGTAAATGATATAGATTACGTACTTAAACAGTTTGAAAACGCGAGCGTACCGACTACCATCGCTATCCCTGCAAGGGCAAAACCTAGCGACTTTGTGATAACGTTTTTCCTATCAACTAATTTTTACCTACCGTTATCGTGGAAACCTAAACTGGGAGAGGTACTTGATAACTATCTAAACAACTCTCTCTACACGACTAACCCGGTAGATATATACATACACATCCAATTACAAAGCAAGACATTGACTGTAAACGGAGTGTGTCACTATATCAACGGACTCAAATACTGTATATGAGAGTGGTTAAGGTGATAATTTCCAAGCAATGCACCAATTGCAGTTTCGATATTGTCGCGACCCAATTCTACAACTGGATGAAAACCAGGAGTAAGGACATCGTGCTACAGAAAATAGGTTGCAACGGTGACATAGAGTTTATTGACGTGAATTTGTGGTGGACACAGTGTAGGAGTATCGATGATGAGGAGTCACCTAGGAGCGTAATAAGAGGAGATTCACCATACCAGTACATCAAGGACGTAGATAGAAAAGAAGACCACCTACTTATTACGACGTCAAATTACAACGCTAAATTATTCTCAAAACTATTCAAACGTGTGGAAGTAGTCCCACATCCATATGACCCGGAAGAGATAAAAGTAGTTGACAATGTAAAAGAAAAGAAGTACGACGTTATCACTATCGGGTATAACACTGCAGACGACCACAAAGGGTTAAGGGTAACGAGAAAAGTAGCAAAAGAGCTGGGCTTGAAATACGTGGAAATAAGTAACGAGTGCAACGGACAGGATTGGTGTTACAAGTTCATGTCATTATCGAGGAGTGAGGTGTATAAGTTGATAGCACAATCAAGATTTTACCTAGCTTTATCCCACACCGAAGGTTTCGGGTTACCGGTATTAGAGTCAATGGTAGCAGGGACTATACCCATTTTCGTAAACGGACATGCCTTTAGTGAATACGCGGAAGGGATATCGATACCGGCATATAAAACGAGAGAAGACTGGTTTGAATACCATTACGAGGACGTTATTGAAGCGGTAAAATATGCAATATCAATGCCGGAAAAAGAGTATAAGGAACTGTCGGAAAGAGTGAAAAATGAGGCTAGGGAAAAGTTCAAACAGGAAAAAATTTATGAGGTTATTTCTTATTTAATTCGTTCTTCTTATCGTCTTTCTTGACAACAGTTATTTTTATCTCGTCCTTGACCTTAATTTTTCCCATACCTTTTTATTTTGACTCGGAGTATATAAACTTGATATGAGTTTCATCAGTGGTATAGAAAGCGATATTACAAACTTCTTCAGCGGAGCCAGTGATACGTTTAGCGGAGTAGTGAACTTTGGTTCAAACATAGTTAACGGTGTCCAAAACGCCGTGCAAGGAGTAGTCCACTCAATCGCTAATATTGCCCAAGGGTTATATAACGGATTAACATCAATAGGCAATGATATAGCAAACGTTTTCGGACAGTTAGGAGGAGCAATATGGCACGGACTGGTATCGTTTGCTACATCGTTCGGTTCGTTCTTCTATGAGGCTTTCCACATCGTGGCTAGCGCACTATACGGTGCGTTCCAAAGGATTGCCAGTGGATTTGAGTACATCGGTAAGTGGATATGGAGCGGGATAGTGCATATAGGAGATGCATTGCATAGTGTAGGAGAGTGGTTTTATAACGGGTTTGCGACAATAGGGACGGCATTAGCACAACTACCCGTGGTATTCAGTAGTATTTACGGAGATATTAAGAATTTCTTCTCTATAATATGGAACGGGTTAGTAACAGTTGGTGGTGATATATTTAACGCATTAGTATCGTTTGCAACAGGCGTTGAAGACCTATTTAACGGAGCGATAAATTACGTAGGTGGAATATTTAACGACTTGATGTATGCCCCTGAGGACGCGTCAAAATACGTAGTATCTAAGGTAGCATCAGTGTTACCGAAAGTAGTTGCCTATAACTTATTCTTCGAGGAAATGAAATCATTAGACAGACTGGCAGAAAATTTAGCCACGAAGAAGACGCTTGCACCGATATTGCTAAAGATAGGGTCTCCGTTAATTGCAGGGTTTACTTCGTTAGTAGCAGAGTCTGCAATAGGTTCGTTCTTCCCCGAAATTGTCGGCATCAGTGCGGTACCGAGAAAGCAGGTAACAACACCACCTCAGTCCAATATCACGAAACAAATAAGCATACCCAACCCGTTCCAGCCCACGCCTACGACCTATACACCACCTACGATAACTCAACCATCTCCTGCATCAGTACAATTAAGCCAAGCAAATACATTTGAGAAATACGTAGTAGGTGTTAGAGAGAATGACGAGGAATTATTAACAGCATTACCAACTGTTGCTAATAAGCTAGTATCACCGTATCCTAACAGTGTCACAGCAGTTGACCAGCTAGAAATAAACGGATATATTGTGCAAATAACTAGAGAATTCGTATCGTTCAGTACAATAGACGGCATATACGTATTACCTTATGCACAGTTAAAGATAACTAAAGTGACAGAAAGTGACACTGTAAACGTGAATTTTGTAGGAGGAGTGAGTATACAGACCTACTTGCTGGGGATACCTATATGCTTACCACCCGCAAATAACGCACCAGTTGGAAATATCAGTGGTGCGATAAATGAGGGAATTGAAAGTGAGGTGCAAGTATGTCTAGAGATAGGGAACGTTATGAGCGACTCTTTATCGGCACAAACATCAATATTCTCAAGCGGTATATTGCCGGCAGAATATGAACAACAAGATACTGTTACAGCATCGGTATCAGTATTCTCAAGCGGTATATTGCCGGCAGAATATGAACAACAAGATACTGTTACAGCATCAGTATCGTTATATACCAGCTCATCTGCACCATAGCATAACCTTAATAAACTTATCAATAAAAATCATAATATGCAATGTAACAAATTAAACGGTAAATTCCTAAAAGTTAAGGCTAAAGTATCAGGATTCTTAATTGCCAAAATCGAAAAGCGTGCTACTCCAGAAAAAGCCATAGTCGTAACAGTCAAACGTAAGAAGAACACTATACTAACGTCCGGGTTACAAAACCTACTTAACGCCTTCCAAACATATATGTCAGGAGTAAATTATGTTGGGACAAATGCTTCATCACCGGGAATTATTATAACTACATCATCGGGGCAACAAATAACCCTATCTTTTCTTACTACCCCAGCCGTTTCTGCAACTAGTAATTCGGCAATAATATCATTCACAGTAAGAGATGCTAGTACAAATTCATATACTGCGACAAGTGAAGAGCTGATTACGACCAGTGCAGGATACAATATCCCCATAGCCACTGCAAATTTAGCAATAACTAAGAATAGTGATGAAATATTAACAATGACGTGGATAATAACAATATCAATATCAACATCAAGCAACCTAGCTTATATCCCGACTCCGACACCTCAAAGTGGTGGTATTGGTGGATGTGGTTGCGTAGGTAGTCCATGTAGTTATTGTAATTTAAGTTATTATATTCATTATGGTAATAACACTTGTTCTCTTGCTGGGCTATCGCGAGAATATAGCCAATCAAACTTCGTAACAACACAATTATTTACCGATATATTCTATAATAATTACGGAGTAGGGTCTTCTAACCCGCTTACATACTCATACGGAACAACGTTAATTATTTTTGCTAATTATTGTTTACCATATTTTTTTGTAGGAGCTGTAAGTTTTATTACTTATAACCCTAATAATATTACTGCGTGTTGTACAAACGGAAGTCCGGTAACCCCTATATACCTACAAATATATTCCCCAACTGAGACAGCAACATATATAGGTGTCCAGATTGAGTTTACTACCTAAAATACGCGGAGAAGTGACCCTATATACTACTAAAGGTAAAATTATGAAACATAATACAATAGTAAACCTTTCATTATTATTAAACTTAGTAGCTTATACCACATCAACACCATCAAGCATTCAAACACCTATAATACAAACAAACGGAGGGACTGCAAATGCAACCTATTCAGTACAACAATATGAAAACGGATACGTGTTAATTTTCACCGCAACGTTCTCCCAACCTATAAATATTATAAGTGCATCCCTATACCCATTCTCAATGTCACTATTCAAACTACCACTAGCGTCCGTGACATATACTAAGGAAATTACAGGAGTAACGCAAATAGAGTGGGCAATATATATACAAGACCCCACGGGAGTACTTCTAAATTTAATACCACCCCAAATAATACCCAGTACCAACTTTGCCGAAATGATGTACGTCGATGATAATAACGCGAACGCGTTACTACCACTAAATAACTACAGCAGATACCTATACGCGTATTTCACAGACCCTACAAACGGCAATCCGATAACATACCTCAACGTACACTTCTTCACATTTATGCGGTACACAACAACACCATCAGCAGTAACAATTAACAATAACTTCGCATTACAACTAGTGCCTGCATCTAGAGGACAAACCACCGTCTTCTACTTCTTATGGAACTCACAAAACTTTACAATGCAGTTCACATTTAGTAGCGGTTCATCACCACCGGCAGACGGGTTTGCCATATGCCTTTATAGCACAACACCACCAATAGCGTTTAATACTGTGATAGTAAACGGAATGCAAAACAGTGATGTTGCATACGGGAGCGGGAACCAGATAGTAGTAGAATTTGACCCATATGACTCACAACCGATTTCAGTAACATGGTGGACGTCATCTGGGTATAAACAAACATTATTATCAGTTAGCGGAAGTGGGTCTGGGACACCGATGACCGCAGGAGACATATTCGAAATATCAATACAAGTATCGGGTACTACAATGACAATAACAGTTACAGACTTGACAGCTAACAAAGTAATAGCGTCACAAACTGTAACACTACCGTTTACGCCACCAAGTATTTATTACGTAATTGTTACTGCCAGAAATGGCGGTTACTATGCAAACTGGTCATTAGTCAAAATCCAAAACTGGTACCCGTACTCAGTACAAATACCCGTTAATTATACATCACCACAATTATTACCGGTAACTGCAACATATGAAAGTGATTAGGTGGAATAAATGAAGACCACAGTAACAGTAAGAATCACCGGAGAAGTAGAAATAAGAGACGAAAAAGGACGAATTTACAAGTATAAGAACCAAGTCCAGTCACAATTGATACAAGCGATTATACAATATGCCCAAATAGGAGGGACAGTTTCAAATTACGCGTATACAATCCAACTATTATCAAACGGCACATTAATAGGCTCATATCCCGGTTCATTATCTTACAAACAAGTATCAACAGCACTACAACTAATATTCACGTTTGTAATACCAAACGCACCGTCATCAGTGAATATACTACAACTATATCTGGCGTCATCATTGGGGACTTTCCTAGTAGCACAAGTAAGTAACGTAACATTACCATCAGGGTCAATACAAGTAATATGGACAATATCATTCAACATATCAATACAAGATTACTTCACACCGTACCTAATCTTCGCCTTCTTCTCACCTGCACCATTTATCAACGTCCCACTACAAAACGTACAATACGCATTAAACGCAATACAAAATATCGGGTACCTAACATCACCACCAACGTATCTGGTAACGTATAACGGACAATACATCCAAATAACTGCGTCATTCACTAACAATTCAATATCAGTCTATTACCAGTTCCAAAGCACGTCATCACAAACGACATACACAAACCTAGACATCGTAGTATCAGCAAGTAACGGGTATGTAGACCTAATACCACCAGTACAACAAGCGACCATACAAGTAGGGCAATCGGCATTAATATTTTATAACGCCACATGGGTAACGACGTAGTAAAACATTTTTTAGTCAGACCTCAAATTTTTATATATGGGACTGACAGGCTTAGGTAAAATATTTTCTCAGATAATATACCAAATAGGGAAAGGACTGAGGTATATCGGGAATAAAATATCACATTACATTAAGCTAGGTTTACATTATCTATATCAATACGTTAAAGCCTTCTATAGCTACCTAGGAAAACTGTACAAAACCTTCCAAGAAGACCCCATTAGGTTCATGCAATTCACAGGGTCATTAGCCATCATGATTTATTACGGGGTGCTATAATGCCGGAACTCGACCCTAACACTGTAAAGCAAATATTGTTGAACAGTATCCAAGGAGGAGACGTAGATAATAACGGGAACTTAATAGCAAAAATATCACTCAAAAAGTTGTTACAGCAATTCGGGACAGACATGACATTTTTGAAAATAACGCTTAACAGTGACAAGATAAACCTTTACATTTCAGCGAAAGTACCGTTAGAGCCGATAAAGCTGACAAACGGGTTAACAATAGACTTGAACGAGTACTCAGAAGACGCAATAGTTAAACTGCCACTGAAGAAAAAGTTCATAGAAGACTTTGTCAAACTGGCAAACATGCCAATCATCGGTATTGAAGAAGTGAAAATAGGTGACACTTCTGACGTTGTGATTAAAGTAAACACTGGGAGAAAGGTTACACCACAACCAACACCAACAGGAGGCGGAATCGACTTTTGAGCATACTGAGTGAGCTAATATGCAGTCAGATACAACTACAGTTCTATTACCATAGTGGAGATTACATTTCTATAAATGACCTATACAGGTTACTAGCAAAATGCACATCAACACCAGACCTAATGCTACGAAAACTGATAGAGTTAGGCATACTCACGATGACCGATAAACAGAACGTGGTGCAATTAAAATGACACTATCACAAGAATACCTATCAGCAGTATCGGCTATGATAATATACGGTCAAGACCAAAAAGTAACAATGTTTAATTACTACTATTACAGTAGTTCAGCATTCACGACCAATCCACCAACAGGAGTTACAGCAATACTAAAAAATAATGGAAACATAGTAGCAACACTGAAAGGATACCAAGTATCACTAAGTATAAACGGTGTAAAATTCTTATTTTATGATACAAGCGAAAACTCTTACAGCTTTGACGAAGTTGACATTTACACGGAAATAAACGGTACATTACAATACTTGGTATCAAGATGCACGGGACTAAACTATTCAAAATCAGCAAGTGAAGCAGTAACCATATACTATACACTTGAACTCCAAAACACTCCATCAATATTCATCAATTACGCATTCCTATTCCTACTTGTACCGAAACTATCACTATATAACATATTCCCATTCACTAACTACATTGGTATTACATCATTCACCGTTAGTGGAGTAAACGGGACGGTATCATTAGTAGGGACTGGGTTAATACCGAACGGGTTCGAAATATTATTACAACTCACGACTACAGGTAACGGGGTACCTACAATATCAGCACTAACAACAGTAGAAACGAGACTACAAGCAGTACCTTCACCTATTTCAATAGGGACACAACAAGTATTCAGTGCAACACTAAACGTTAAACTACCACCCACATCACAACCAGTAACGTACCCAATAGTAATAGGTCTAACGTATGAGGTGACATCATGATATCTAAAGAAGTGCTGTTGACTATCCTTAACTATCTCGCAAACGGGATAGTGACAGTAGAATCATCATCAACACAAGCCATAACAAAACTTGCACCATACCAAATAATAGCAATAATGAAAAACAACAACGTTACGGTATCAAGGACAACAATAACATCAATTAATATAAGTGACACAATCACTGCAAACCAAGAAGAAACATTAACGATACGATACAGCGGGACTGACGCATCACCATTCACTTACACTACCGACGAGATAGAGATATGGGCGTCAACACAGTCTGCACTGTTATACAAAATCGCAGACATATACCTAAGCCAACCACTATCAAAAACGGAACACGACTACTTGAATATTGAATACGAGATAACAATAATAGCAGGAGCAAGCTACACCACAGGTAGTGCATTATCACAATACACGAGCGTAGTAACATTTAAAACACTAGTGGCACCAATATTATACTTCTTCGGGCTGTTCTTAGTACCGTCGTGGGAAAACGTACTCAAACAAAACCCGACTTTCCCGCAGTCACAACTACTTAACTACATTAACCCATCAACATTCCAAGGTATCGATGCAATGTATGTCGGAAGCGACCAAATAACGATAATATCAAAACTAGTGGGATTCGGCAACGGACAGGTAAACCTAGTAATAAACGGACAAGTATACGCTTCTTATTCAAACGTGCCAGTCTATATAGGTATCACAACAAGTAATGGACTATTGGTAATAGCCTATAGCTTTTATAGTGGAACAATAAATAAATATGTATCAATAAAGATATCCACCACGTACGGTAACGCAACAGTAATTAACCAGTTCGAGACAAAGACTACAGGTGGGACTCCATGACAATATCTGCAGAATATAAGTCACTATTACAAACACTCCTAGTTAACGGGTACAAGAGTACTTACTACTATTATTACAGTTACTCATCCGTGGCACAAAAATTCCCCTTCACCTTCAACTTCCCCACAGGAATAGCAATGATATCCAGACAAAACGGAGTACCGAAAGCGATGGCATTAGCAAATATAACGTCAATAGTAGAAAACGGAGGCGAACTATCAATAACATTTCAGGCTGTTTTTACCACCGACTTTACAGCTGATGAGATAGACATGTATGCGGTAATAGGAAATACGATACTGTATAAAATAGCGAGCGTAACGGGGAACTTCACGTCATCAACGGAGGATAACTTGTACGTGGAGTGGACGATAGAAATCGTAGTAAACTCGATATTTAACGTAGGTAGCAATAACGTGACAACATATACTTTACCTTACGACACCTGCACGTCCTTATACGGTCAACTGATAATATACCCGTATTTCGTACATTTAATTATCGCGTATACACTAATACCATTACCCACATTTACAGTACAATCACAATTCCCAAACATACCGCTCGCCACAATGCTTGCCGTAGTCCCTACACCGACATCTCCACAACAATTGAAAGGTGTAACCGCGTTCATTTATGCATGCAATGGACAGCCACAGCTATGCTACCCCGTATACAACGGCTTAGGTACAGCAGTAATAACGACAAACATTAACTGCAACACACCAACAATGATAGTATTATACCAAATCGGCAGTACTTATTTAGCGTACATGCAACTACAAGTACCAGTAACATTCAACATAGGTAACACATACAGTTATGAGATAGGAGTAAGCGTGTCATAAATGGTGAAAAAAATATACACACCTTGCAAGGACTGCGTATACGAAAAAGTAGTAGATAGGACAATTTATTATATGAAAAAATACCACGGGTTCGATATAATAAAAGTGTACTTCAAACCCGCAGATTTCTATATTGGAGAATGTAATGTAGCATACCACGGAGTAATATGGTGTGACAAACCAGGAAAAGATAACATGAAACTAATAGATGACAGAAAAATAATTACCACAACTACATGGCTCAAGGAATACATGGAAAAAAACGGAGTAAAAGTGGAGCAAGTAACACCATTCGGAGTTGACGATGAATTAGCTCAGAAGCATGTGAATTTCGACTTTAATGCGAGAAGAGGGTACATAAGTGTTGATAGCGACGTACTCAAAATGTTCGAAGGGAGACGGAAACAACTAACTCTTATTAGCAACGACCCTAACGCAGACTTCCAACTCACGAACATAAGCGAAGACTTAAAATACTACTTACTCTCCCACTCCCTATTTTACATCGTAATAAATGATGACATAACTCCCATAGAGGCGATGAGTGTAGGGACACCAATCATATACGTGAAAAAGGACACATATGCGGAATACGAGTGTGGGATTGAGATAGACTCAGTAGAGGACTTAAGAAAAATAGAGGTAAACAAGGAAGAATGGGAAGACTTGAGTTACAAGTGCTGGTTTAAATCACTCCGTTACCATTATATCACTATAGGTCAAGAATTATGGAGGTGGCTTGAATAACGGGTTTCCTACGCTCAGACACTAAAAAATTAATCTGGCAAAGCGACGGGATATACGGACTGGAACACGGACACGAGTACTTTACAATAAATGTAGCAAAAGATTTCCACAACCCGAAAGCAAAACTCTGGCTACAATACCCCGATTTAGTACCCATAGATATAGATGACCTCCTACTGGTGGCAGAAACAACTAGAAAAAATTTCGAACAAGAGAAAAAAACCCTCATCCATTGTGTGGCAGGAGTACATAGGAGTGTAACATTCGCACTAGCAAGCATAATGTACACATACAACGTAAGAACGAAGGAAGCAATGAAGATGCTATGCTCACCATGTATAGACTTCAACATTTACGTAAAAGAAATACCGAATCATTTCAACTCACTACAAGATTTCTACATAGCATATGTACGTCACTAGTGATAAACATGATAATTTACTCCAAAAAAGGAGGTAAATTAATAGTAAAGGTAAATTTTGAAATAGAAAATGCACCGGATAACGAAGACTTGAATAAAATAATCGCATACGGGCTAATGAACCTAGCAAAACAAGTTATAGAAAAAAAAGTAAAAATTTATGACTCGGACAAAATAGGGGTATATTAAAATGGAAAACGTGGAAGAATATTTTAGAAAACTAGAATGCGATTATTGGAGAGAGTACCCACACAGTTACGGAATGTTAAACGTTTTCAACAAGACAGTACAGATAGTAGGTGCGGATTGCGGTAGTAGTGCATTATATTTCTTATGGAGAGGAGCGAGGTATGTGACACAATATGAAAAAGAAGAACACTTGAGAAAAAAATGGGAAGAAGTATGCAAGACTTTTAACATTTGCGATAAAGCGATAATGAAAGGCGAATGGAAAGGAGAATACGAAAACGTTGACATTTTTATTATGGACTGCGAAGGGTGCGAAGAAAACCTAAATGTAGACATATTGAAAAAGTATGAACAATGGTGTATTGGAATCCACGATTGGACTAAGAATAGAGTGGAATTATTAAGGAAGATGGAAGGAACGACATTCACTTACGTAAGCGATGACGGGAGAGAAATAACACTTTGTAAAATCTAAACAAATCACATTAAACTTATTATACGATTTATTGCTCTCCTAATAGATTTAGAAGGATATTCACAATCTATATTAAAACGTACTGCACTACTTGAAAAACTGAACCTATCGTGGTACGAAAAGACTCCTGATGAAAGCAAAGTAATATGCCTAGTCCTAACCATAAAAGGAGTACAAGACTCAATATGGAACTTAGCATAAGAAAGGTTGGAAAGGAACGGGTAAATATAATCACTGATAAGGTGAAAATAGAGGTTGTATATAATATTACCGATAACAGGACAAGAATTTTCACCTATACCGACCGCACAATACCAATTATGTTTACCATTAAACTTACTTTCCAGTTCATCACAATACTTACGATATATGTCACTCTCAAACTTGTTAACTTCACTAGGAGGAGGTCTATAAACAATCCTGAAAGCGGTAACAGCAGGTACTCTAAACCTCCTGAGAACCTCGTTACTGAGAGCAGTACTTTCTACCCTAATTAACGCATAATTGCGTCCTATTTCTAATTTGAATTCAGTAAAATATTCAGGAAAATGGATACTATAATAATATAACAACGAGTAACAATTATAGGTAGCACTAAACTTACCTTTCTCAATACCCTTACGCATAAGGAAAATAGCAGAATCAACCATGATTAAAATAATGAGAAAAAAAGATTTAAACATTATGCGATATACCTTAAGTCCTCATATCCAATACGGTCTAGGACTTCATCCCTATCCATCAACATGTAACCATCTCTTCTAAGTAACAAAAACATGGAATTCCTGTCCATTTCGGCAAGAGTAACATAAGCATCACTATTAGTAGTGAAAACAATACCTTTCAAATTCCTGGAAAGGAGCCACTCCAAAAACTTCTCAAAACGTAAAGGGTGAAGGTGTAAAGACTCAATATCGTCAATGAGTAAAATATCGGGCTTATAATGATAAACTAACCACGCTAGCTTAACAGCCTTACTAATCCCATCACCTACATTATCAAGATAAGTCACAAAATCACCTTTCTCATAAAGGAAATCATTAGCTGAACGAATAACAATACCATCAACAAAATCCTTTACTAACCTACTGAACCTAACATCCTCATCCCTAGGCTTCACAGGAACGTTATAATAATCTTGGTGGATAATTGTATTAAGAGTATAAGGGTAAACAATCATGACCTTATACTTAACACGACCCTCACAAATGTAAGTATAACCCTCGGAAGGAGTAAGGTACCTCACACCACTAACTTTATCACATTTAACTGTGTCACCATCAATAGTAACGGAAAAATTCTCATATTTAACATAACCCCTAGCATTTACTATAGAATAAAGGTTCTTCTCATCAACCAAAGCTATTTTCTCAATAAAAGCCGTTTTTCCGACCCCATTATCACCGAGAATAACGAGAGAATGAAAATCCCTAACAGTCACAGAGACATTTGAAATAACCGAAAGCTCGTTTATCATTAAAAGAAAAATGGATACAGGATTTAAAAAACTAACTAAAACTCAACTATCTAGGACTACACGCCTACTGTACTTATTACACACCAAGTCAACTCTTGTATGATAATTTATCACATCAAAATAACCATCAACATCAACATTTCCAATATAACCACTGACTTTATGGTCATCAAAAGATTGGACAAGGGCAAATTCAACATTAAAAACACTCAGACTACCGTCATTATTTATCTTGTATTTCACACCGGCTTTATCAAGAGCAAGTGCAATAATAACTAAGTCAATGCATCCTAATTTCTTTCTAGTAAGGACGTCCTCGGTAAGCATATAACAAACACATTACCTTTTACAAACTTTTTCAATAATAAAATATTTGGATTTTACTTCCCTAAACCTTAAAACGGAATGGTCACTAGGAGCCAACTCCTTAGCCTTACAAGACTCCGCACAGGAAATAATTTCCGTTAAAATATCAGCGTAAGTCTGAGATTCGGATAAAGTAGGAAACTCCCTATAAATGATAAGGTGACCATAAGAGTCCTTAACCTCAACTACATAGAACTCCATAAATCAGTCACCAACAGCAACCACGTGATGTTCGACCTTAACGACGTACTTATTCCCTACTTTCTTAAACTCTACCCAATACTTCAATTTATCAAGGTCTTCAGCTAACATTTTCGCATAAGCTTTCGTAAACTCTTTAGAAGGGAAAACTAACTCCTTAAAAATATCACCATTACAACCGAACACCGTCAATTTATGCATGAAAAAAATGATGGATACAAGATTTAAAAAACTAACTCCATGTTCACAGTTTAGGTAAAAGTTTCATAAGTTCAAGGAAATCATCGATAGTAAGAGAATAAATAACCTTAGAGGTAGGATATTCGTAACAACGTACTTCGAGTTCATTTAAATAAGAAATCTTACCGAAACTTTCAGGTTTACGGTCAATAATTAAATCATACTCAGGAGCAAGGTTATCATACCAGACTTTACTACAGATATTATCATCATAAGGAGCAACAAGGACTCTTATATCTTCAGGACGTGCAACATGATTACTTATGTATAATTGGACATACTTATCCGAGACATAAGGGCTGACAGACCAATAAGACAGATAACGTTGAGTTGGGACAATGCTTGATGAATAAACATAATCCTTGACCCGAGTTATACTGGTCGTACGATAAATGTATTTGCCTTTAAGGTCATAATTATTCCAGAAACTAAGAAAATCGGCAAGCCCGGGTATACAACGAAGGTCGTATTTAATACGCAACCCGGGAATGATTTTATCAACATCATAAGCGAGGTTAATCATAAAAGACGAAGCGTCACCACCATAGCAGGCTTCAAGATAGTCACGATAATACTCAGAAAGAGGATAAACACTTCTCCACTTCACCAAAAGAGGCAACTTAGAAATCACATCGTTAATAATATCTTGATACCGCACCACATCTTTAAGATATCACTCCAAGTTATAAAATATTTATGAGTCTCACGGAGGTAACATAAAATCATTTTCCTAGTATCTATTTTTAATGTGGTCTCAAGGTCTTTGACAATAGTTCCCTTATGCCCGCATATGACAATCTCGTTATTTGACGATATACTCCCAATCTGGACATTATTAAAATAAATCTTGTTATTAGAAACAACAACAGGGGTATAAACAGAGCCTATGATATTACAAGGGACAGACTGAGAAAGAGGGATATGGACGGGAGAAAAACTAATTTTCGATTTATCTAACTGGATACCCAATTCCTTTATAACATCAATAGGAATAAAAGAGAGGTACTCGGCAGGACTCCCGACCATGAAACTCAACATCTTCTTAAGGTCTTCAATATTACTATAAGTCAAGTAATAATGAGATTTAATCTTACTAGTGGAAGGGGCAACAACTATACGTGTAGCAAAAGTAGGTCGTATAAAGTAAATAGGTTCAAATGAATCAAATATAGCATCATACGACTCTACACCATTAGGAGTATAAATAGTACCGGAAACATAGTACTTATCTCCTACCTCCATGACGAAAAGTTTTACTTCCATCATCCCACCATAACATACCCGTTCTTAATAAGGTAACCAAGGACTTTCTTTACACTTTCCTCGGGAGACAGTCCTAATATCAAGGAAATACTTTCAGTATAATGAATAATACCACTATAATCAACAGTATTACCCTTAATAACCCCCACATCACGCAGAAACCCGATAACGTCTTTAACAGTACCCATGACAATAGAAAAATGAAAAAGAAAGGTTAAAAATGTTTACCAAACATTTGCCTCATTCATCAAACTCACAACCTACGGAAAAACTTCTTAATATCGTCTATTAATGTAGTAACGAAATTTACGTCAGTTTGAGGGATTTCTAATATAACCCTGGGAGTTACAACAGTACCTATGTTATCGATTTTAAACTGATAAGAGAAAACGGCATAAGGGTCTGGAGGAGCCTGGACTTGTACACCGGATTCCTGCTCATACTCTATAATCTCCGCATAATCGTAAATAATAACGTATAGGTTCAAGTTCTCGGGTTTAACTTCAAGAAGCTCAGCTTCCAGTTTCTGAAGACCGACAAAACCATATTCAGGGACAATGACGATACCTTTAGGAGGTAATACGAAAACGAAACCAACAATACTCTGACCGGAAGGACTCTTAAGAACAGCAAGAGAATAAAGAGGAATGTCATTAAGGTTACTAATATAAGAAGATAAGCCATTAGCAAAGTAAACATCGGCAAAAGCATTACCAAAGATATATTTAGGAATGGCGTAAGTCTGACCTTGAATCTCGAGAACAGCACCCCTTAAAAGCGAAACATACTTCTTATCGTAGGTCTTATTTACGAGTATCCATTGGACTTCACTAGCGTAAATATCGTAGACATAATAAACGGCAAAACTATCGTTTTCCCATAACAAAGTAGCATTAGGTGGAATTTCTGAAAGAGGTCTTATATCTTTTACTGAAGCACGTAACTTCCTCATAAAAGCACCACGTATAATAACAAAGTAGAAACTAAAAAAGGTTACGGAGACAAAAAGCCAAATAAACCCGAAACAAAAATGTAACATATGGTAAAGATTTTCCACTTCAGAAAAGAAGAAAAAACAAAAAGGTCAATTTTCATCCAAACAGAAGCAACAGTACCACTTGAAATAATGGTGGCGGTGGGAAAGAGACATATAGTAGGGATAGGAGAAATAGGAAACCGGTCAGAAATAATAGAAAAACCGATAATACCGTTTATAAAACCACCGGAACCGGAAGAAATAGCAAAAGAACTACTCAAAAAGCTAGGAGTACCACAAAACGAATGGGATGAAATATTAAAAACCAAAAGAGAAATAGTGATTTAGATATGAAAATTACGGTAATTGATTACGAATTACCGGACTATATATGCACTGATATCCTAGATGGAAGGACATTCGAACCCTTAGATAAAAAACAATTCAAAGAATGGCTCTCATACGAAGATAGTGAAATTTATTTTGTAGACGTAAAAGACAAGACTTGGAACGAATTCAAGACAAAAAACTCAAAAAGACTCGAACTAACATTAGACGAATTAATGAAGCTCATAAAAGAATCATCAGAACTGATTTTAATAAAAGGAAACCGGGCAAAATCTTGCACATACTACCCGAAAGATGACGACCCTATTTACTATAAACATACTTCTTAGGAAGGTATTTCATTAACTCCATGAAATCATCGTAAGTAAGGGCATAAACGAGCCTAGATGAAGGGTACTTAAAACAACACACTTCAAGTTCTCTAAGATATGACATCATACCAAAATTATAAGGCTTATCGTTTTCAATAACAGTATATTCAGTACTAAAATTATCGTACCAGTCTTTACTACAAATAGCGTCATCATACGGAGCAACAAGTACACGGACTATTTTTTTATCAATACCGTAATCGTCAACGTACTTATGGACAAAATAATCAGAAGTATAAGGTCTAACAGACCAGAAAGAGATAAGGTTATTCTCATGCATATGCCGTATATCAATGACCATGAATGGAGTAGAAGACTCAACGTAATAGTTAACATAACTGGTAGTGGTAGCACGATAAATATACATACCCCTTAAGTCAAAGTTATTCCACATCCTAAGGAACTCGGCAAGACCGGGCATACAAGGAAGGTCATAAACAATATGCTTAGTGGAAACAAAGTCCTCAGCCCAAGAACCCAAAGCTTGAATAAATCCCCTCGCTTGTATACCATAACAAGCATCGAGGTAACTGTCATAATGCTCAGCAAGCCTATAGGCAACATACCATTTTTCCAGTAAAGCTATTTTTTTGTTTACGTCTTCAATGACATCTGGATACCGCACCACGTCTTAAGCACCTCACTCCAAGTTGGAGTACCTTTATAATGCTCCAGGAAATAACAAGCTAACAAATACGGGAGATATTCAATCACACCTCTACTCAAGTTAATACTTTGACCACAAACAGTATAATCACCGCTCTCATTACGTTGACCTATTTTGACACCATTAATTGCAATATAATCTCGAGTAATAGTTAAAGTTGCAGGAACAGAACCGATTACTTTACAATCAAAACTTTGAAGTATATTAACACCACCGATACGAATATAACCGCCTGCAATACGTATCCCCATTTTCCTAATTACATCAGGCGGGATATAACTGAGATAAAGAACAGAAGCATAATCCATAAAAGCAAGCATCTTCTCAAGTTCAGACTCGTTACGATAAGTAAGATAATAAAAATAATTAGTACGGTCACGCATACAAACTTCATCATGACTACAAACAACTAAAGTAGCAAAAGTAGGGAAAAGAGTAAATATTTGTTCAAACTCATCAAGAACGCCATTATACTGCCTTATACCTTTCGGCGTGTATATCGTACCACTGACATAATGTTTATCACACATTGAAACAACAAATAACTGAGGCTCCATCATCTCACCATAACATAGCCGTTTTGCACGAGATAATCTAGGACTTTACGCCCGGCTTCTTCAGGAGGTAAGCCGAGAATAACAGAAAGACTTTCACCATAATGTATAAGACCATTATAAGAAACGGTATTACCTTTAATTACACCTACGGAACGCAAGAAAGAAATAACGTCCCCAATGTCTCCCATAACACACCAAGAAAAGAATTAGAAAAAGGGACTTTTAAACTTTTTCAACAACCATTTCAGTTACAACGAACTTATCTTCTATCTCCCTAGCAGACGATAAAACGTTCTTAAGAGCCTTATTCTCCTTTATAAGCTCTTTCTCAACATGTTTTACTTTCTTGTCCTCAAGATAGGAAAGTATATCAACAAGGAGGTCGGCATAAGTCTGGCGTTCAATATGACTATTAAACTCCCTCTGGACAAGGATTTTACCATCAGGGTCAACAACATTTACAACATAGACCATCATATCTTACTCACCAACTATCATAACCTTATCAGAGATAATAAGGACTCGCCTACCATCCCTAAAATCTAACTTGACATTATAGCCTAACTTAGAAAAATCTTCTGCTAAAGTCTCAAGATATGCTTCAGAGACATACCTTGAAGGAAAAATTAGAGTATTTAACAAACGACCATCGTTACTAATAACCGAAACCCCGTGCATGAAAAAAGAAAAGGATACAGAATTTAAAAAATTAACCCCTTATGATAAGGGCAACAACAAACTCAATAACATCAATAACAGGAATACCGCGATAAACAACATAATACCAAGTCCATTGATAAGGGACTTTACGAGCTATTATCCAATAAGATACGTCCTCAACTACCATACTCAATAGAAAGCACGAAACCCACAAACGGACAACAGGAGAATAAGTAACGTCAAGAAATAAGGCAAAGTAAACAATACGATAAAAGGAAAAGAGATTTGAAGGAGTAGCGTGTTGAGTATTTCTAATGTAATAAACTTCAAGGTATGCATAAATTATAGCAAAGATAAAATCAACGAAACATTTTGACATTGAAATACACCCCCAGAGCTATATAGAAAATAAGGTAAGCGAGAGTCAAAAAATAGTAAAAACCATGAGAGAGAGTATAATAAACGAAAAAAGGAACGGGAAACGAGAGAATGTTGATGAATAAAATACCACGGACGTTTCCATATTCATAAAAACAGGCAAAATTCTCGTAAAAAATCCAAGCAGGAAATAGAGCAAGCACGAAATCAACTACGTAGATAGGACAATGAGCATGAAGAACGAGATAATAAATCCAACCGGATAACAGATAAAGAGCCATAGCGAAACGTAAAGGGTGGTGAATCATTGAGACTTCCCCGTTTGGTGACCAGTATGAAAAACGATAGCAGTGAAAAGACCTATGAGGATATAGTCCCAATACTGACAATGAAGAAGAGATGGATTTACGAAAGTAAGAAAAAGCATAACAGCAAATAACACAGCATTAACAAGATACATAATAACGGAAAGGTAATTCATCTCGAATAAATCTAGCAAAAATGAGTATAAAAACTTTGCCGGAGAACCCATATTTATATATTATTTTTTACTTTCCTTATTATTTATAAACATCGAGTTTGGCACGTGAATCTTGACGAGTTTTTGAATGAAAATTTAGGTCATTGAATTTTTGAAAGAACGAGAGAATGAAACATAATGTTTCAGGCAGGTGGGGACTGCGGTTTTGAATTTATTTAAAAAAATTGAAACAAAACCGACGTAGAGTGACTAAAAATTGAAAATCTAGATTTTTCTCAGAGAAAATGAAATTTAAGACATATAAATTGTTCTACAATTTATTACGAGACATTCCGTATTACCAACGTGGGAAAAGGTTACATATTGTTCAATTTTTTGCAAACTATATAGAACTAAATAGGATAACGAGAAAATAAATAAATGAGCGTCAGTGTCAAGAATCAAGAATGAGTGTCAGTGTCAAGTGTCAAGTAAGAAATAATGAGCGTCAGTGTCAAGAATCAAGTAAGAAATAATGAGCGTCAGTGTCAAGAATCAAG
>Ga0209224_1000042_pt1 | contig 30913 bp, 28 predicted proteins | sample MonGeyMetagenome_FD_184731 | JGI IMG/M metagenome (GOLD analysis project Ga0209224, IMG submission 184731) | Hypoxic/sulfidic aquatic microbial communities from Monarch Geyser, Yellowstone National Park, USA - MG (SPAdes) v2 (version 3) | ecosystem: Environmental > Aquatic > Thermal springs >...
ACCATATCGTATTTACAGAACTAACGCTTGAATCAACCCGCATGTACTTCAGGTAGGCAACGACCCTATCCACCGGGTGCACATTGCCTATAACGGCGAACACAAGGCCTTCCTCGGTCTCGATATAGTCCCTATCCCTAAATCCCCTCCCTGTCACTACCATTAATTGAGTTAATTAATTAATTAAAAGTTTGGGCTTGCTGTTCATAAATGTGAATAGGTTTTTAATTCTAGCAATACGGCGTAATGCGTGAAGATCGGTGTAATAACCCGCAATCCGCAAAGCTTCGCAACCAACGCCCTCATTAAGTCATTTCAATTACTAAACCACAACGTACTAACATTCAATTTTAACGAAATCACGGCCTACATCGGAGACTCCCTTAAATTGATTGTTCACGGTATCGACATATTGAAGGAACTATCCGCGGTGGTTGTGCGGCCCTTAGGTCGCGCGGGTTTGGACCAAGCGCTTTTTAGGATTGACTTACTATACGCTATGCAGGAGAATGGTGTTCGCGTATTTAATAGACCCGACGCAATAGAGAAATGCACTGACAAGTTTAGGTCTCTCTACATGTTAAGGATGAACGGTATCCCCGTACCAACAACAATAACCACTGAGAGATCTAGCCTAGCCATGAGGAGCCTTGACCTGCTGAGCTCAGACGCTGTCGTTATAAAGCCCATGTTTGGTTCCCGAGGTCACGGTAGTGCCATGGTGAGGAAGAGGGAGAGGGATGTGATATGGGAGTTGGTTAGGTCACTCACGTTTTACCGCCATGTGGCATACCTACAGGAGTTCATTAGCCATGGTGGTGTTGATATAAGGGCCTTCGTACTCGGCGATAGGGTCTTAGCGGCAATGTACAGGAGGGCCCCTCCAAACACCTGGAAGACAAACATTGCCCAGGGCGCAAGCCCAATTAGGATAGATAGGCTCGATCCTGAGATTGAGGATATAGCCATAAGGGCGGCAAAGGCCCTGCACTGCGATATAGCAGGTGTCGACATTGCGGTGGCTGGGGGGAAGCCGTACGTTTTCGAGGTCAATAGTCAACCTGACTGGAGGGGTCTGCAAAGCGTGTTTCCCGATAAGAACATAGCCCTGGAAATCGCCAAATACGTCGTAGACACAATCAGGAGGTAAGCCCCAGTGCCCTCCTCAGTATGTCCTTGTTGATGTGCCCAGCCGTGAATACCCTGCCAGTTCTTACGTTGTTTATCGTCATTACGGCAGGCGCGAAGATTGATGGGTCAACCCTGTAGAGGAAGTCCCACCCATACTCTCTGACCATTTCCGTGAAGGACTTACCGTAATCCTTTGAGGAGCTACTTGGGGCCTTACTCACTATCTCCCTTAGGTAATCATCATTGTCCAAATCAACAATGTAGTACGTGGATCCCCCATACAGTAGCATATCGTTTGTCTTACCCGCCATAACCAGCGGATCGCTGTGGAGAGGCGCTATTAGGCTTACCCCAATCCCACTCCTGGTGTACCTCAAATTGAAGCCCAGGGTATCCAACTTGTATAGACCGGTCTCCACTATCCTCGCGCTCACCTGAACCGAACCAACAATAGACGCTGGGAAAACGAGCACTAGGTATATTGAACCCTTATCTACACCGGTCTCCTTGGCTACGTAATCGACAACCTCGTCATTTGGGTACTTGTCGGTCTCTAGTACGAGTACGGTCTCATTGGCTGTCTCACTATACCTAAAGGTCTCGAAGTACTTCTTCGGTTTCCTAGCCAGTATTCGTGCAGGCCCTGACCCATTGGCGAAGAAGTCCTTAACCTGCACCCTCCATCCGGCTAGCTGCGATAGAATGCACGCCTCGACTGGGTAGTCCGTCCTGACGAGTACGGAGGGTAGGAGCAGATCGTCCAGTTGAAAGGGGGTTATGCTAACGTCTGCAACACCGCCCATCGTTATCTTAGACACCAACAGCCCAGTCTCGAAACTTCCAGGAACCTTAATGCCCGTGTCTATCACAGTTGCCTCATTGATCTTCGTGTACGTAACCCTCAACTCATCCGCGTGATCTACCATGTACTTGGCTAGTTCGACGGAGAGTTTGTTTAGGTTCATCATTCCACCTCCTCAATTAGCTTTCTATAATACTCGAGTAATTGCCTATTATCATCGTACGACAACTGAAGCAGCCCCCTTCCACCAACGAGGGCGTCACCCATGAATGTCATGAATGGCTTATTAAACGTGACGTTCTTAACCTTGAGGGATGGAGAGTAGGAGATTGCGTAGAAGCTAGGTAGTATGCCCTCGACCCTACCACCAATGACGACCCTACCCCCACCCATTCTCAAGCCGGGGTAAAGCCCAGCGTTGCCAATGACCACTATCGTACCGCCGGTCATGTAGGCGCCCATGTTATTCCCAGTGCCACCCTCAACTATTATCGTACCACCTCCCATCCCGGAGCCAACCTCGGATCCTGCATTGCCATGTATCACTATCGTACCCCCCTTCATGCCCTTACCGGGTTTTTCGCCAATCAACTTACTCCCAACCCAATGACCGGCATTACCAAACACCTCTATGTTACCATCCTTCATCTTTGCCCCGAGGTAATTCCTGGCGCTCCCGCGTATTGTTATTGACCCACCCTTCATCCTATAACCAATGAAGTGTCCCGCGTCACCATCAATCTCTATAGCCCCCTTACTCATTCTATACCCTATGAAGGAGACCTTGTTCGTACTACCCTCGATGATTATCCTAATCTCACCCGGATCCTTAGGTGCCTCTGCAGGGCCCTCCACATCGAAGAAGTCCTGAATTGTCCTTGGAACACCACCCTCAAGGACCTTGAGGGTTAGGATCTCGTTAAGCCTCTTTCCAGCGAAGGTGTCCGGCGTTATTGCTCGCGCATCGATAGGCACTGTCGGTTTTTCCTTCAACCTTAGGTGGTATGTCTCGGGCATCCTTCATCACTTAATCAGTGACTTTACCTTCACCCGCCTATGCTTTAATAATTCCGCCTCATCAATCACGAAGGTATCGATAGTTATGGAGTAGTACTGCTTTACCTTCTCTGAAAGCACCCTGTAGAGTTCGCGGTCTAAATCCTCGGGTATTTCTGAGTCAACGTAGTACGTAGTGCCGCTTATTGGGTTGATAACCTCGCCGTTCCTAACGACGATCTCGCCATCCTTAATTGTAATCCACGCCCTCCTGAAGGCGGTGATCACCTTTGTGTAGTCCTTGCTCAGGTCTGTGGTGAGTGGGTTGACGTCGTATATCGCTACGTCGGCATCGGCGCCAATGCCAAGGTGTCCCTTGGTCCCCTGGAGACCAAGTAGTTTTGCTGGTGATGCCCTCGTCATTAGGGCTATGTCGTATAGGGTGAGCTCACGGTCTATGGCAGGTAATGCACTACGCTTGAGCGCTCTCTGGTTCATACCCCTCATGGTGTCTTCCCTAGCCTTCTTACTCATTAGCCAGGCGAATATGAGTGGGTAATCCGTGAATAAGCCCGCGTTTGGGTGATCAGTGGCTATGAAGACTCTCTGTAGGTCGTCAGCCAGCAACGCCACCTCTAGGCCTATAACCCACTGGATCGTGTTCACGTAATTCCTCCTCCTATATCTATACGGCACTATGCCGGCTGCCCCGTCGGATTCTATATCCGTACTATACCACTTACCCCTCAATATGTGGTAGAGGACTAGCTGAAATGATGCGTCTCCAGTCATCGTCGTCACCGAACGGCCGGGTATTACCTGACCCAGGTCCAGGGAGACGTATGGGTTCCTATTCAGTTCCTTAGCTATCTCCTCACCACCACTCTCCAAGGTTGCCCAGGAGTTGCCCTTGTACCCAGTGAATTGAACGTGGGTTATGTGCATGGCCAGGCCATCCGTCAACCTGTGGATCCTGGATGAAAGCTCCATCGTCTTGAGTGTCGTGATGTAATTCCCGGGGTACCCAAGCATGTTGCAGTGAATGTGCACCTTATGGGGTATGTTGATTAGCTGCGCCGCGTTAGCAACCTTCTCGACTATATCTGCCGGCGTTATGCCGTATATCGGCATTTGGTCGTAAACGTCGAGGTGGCCACCATTCAGCTGCCAAACGAAGTCAGATCCAGGATCGATGAGCTTTAGGGAGTACGTCTTCGTTGCCCTCAGCACCCACGCCAGGTAGGCGGCTAGTAAATTAATATCGCCCTGCCTAACCAGATCAAGCAGGAGCCAGTTGGAGTCAACGATGACGTAAGCCAACTTATCAATTATTGGTATCGCGTTGAACTCATGATGTGTATGCCTAGTAAGTACCGGCGGTGTTGCTGGCTCAGCAACTACCGTGTACCCCATTACGGCATACTCATAGCCTATCCTATAAACGTTGGGTGTTGACAGACCAGTCTCAGCCATTACATAGGGGAGTCTGTCCGGTTTATTCGTTGTATAGTGGTCCTCAGGTCTCAGTAACCTACCGCTATTAACCTTGGGACCCGCTATGTGGCTGTGTATGTCTATGCCGCCAGGCATCACGACCTTACCGCTAGCGTCAATCGTTACTATCTTCTCATAGGGATTGAGCTCCTTCGGATCAACTATCTTACCATCCTTAATCGCTATATCCATTACCTCCCCCTTAACGTTGTTGAGTGGGTCGTAAACAATGCCATTCTTAATCAATATCTGCGTCATGACTGCGCACCCCCATACTTCCTCTGTACGACTTTATTTACGAGCATTTTGAGAATCTCAGCATCACACAACACACCGGGCGGTGGGTCCAGAAACTTCTTCAACTTAATGGGCACCTTATCCATCCTATAGACGGAACCTCCACACTCAATGCCAGTCATGCCCGATGGAATTATGACGTCAGCAAATGCTGCGGTCAGGGACCACTTCGGGTCTATCACTATGACAGGTATCTTCGATAGGTGCTCCAGTGCCTTACGTGGGAAGCTTGCGGCCGGATCTGTACCAACGATTAATGCAGCATCCACATCACCATTCATGAGTAGGTCCATCGTGGTGGTCATTCCCACGTACATCCTTGGGAAGCCCCTGGCAAAATCGATGGCGTATGGAAAGCCTGTCATCCAAAGCATCACCTCGTTACCACCCACGACATTGCCGTGACCCCTCATCGGCATTACTGCGAACTTCGTCCACTCATTGAGGTCTTGCACGAGCTTAAATAACTCCTGAACATTCCTGTACTTGGCACCGTTTTCTGTTAGTCCTAAACCGTAGAATATCACGCCGTACTTAGCCGTCTGCATAATCTCGGCTAGCTTATAAATATCCTCACGGGAGACGCCAGCCACCTTATCAGCCTCAATCTCAAACTCATTAACAGCCATTCTAAGTGCCGTTATTAATTCAAGATCCCTCCCAGGCTCAACCCTTATGAAGAGATCAGCCATATCGGCCAATTCCGTCCTCCTGACATCAATGACCACGACCTTCCTCTCCTTCCTACCCCTAACATACACGCCCTTGGCGGTCACAATCCTCGTTATGTGGTTAATGTGCGAGTTGACGGGGTCGGCGCCCCAGAATATCAGGAGATCCGCCAGGTTCACGACATCACCAAAGGTCGTGTACACACCGCCAACCTCCTGGAATGCGAGGGAGGTTGGGCCGTGGCAAAATGTGCTTGCGTTATCAACAACACCACGTACAAGCTCAGCTAATTTCACAGCCTCCTCAACGGCTTCGTTCGATGTTGTGGCTAATCCATATATTAATGGGTATTTCGAATTGACTAAAATGTTTGCAGCCTCGTCAAGCGCCTCATCCAGTGTAGTCTCCACAAGCTTTGAATCCTTCCTAATGTATGGTTTTAGTATTCTATTCTTATGATAATTTAGGAATTTGGAATTTGATTTAGTACAGCCGCCTAAATTACGTACAATCTTATTACCATCTAACTCTATTTTTAAATAATCACAAACCTCACCACAAAGGGTACATACAACATTTTCAACCACTCTCTTCTCCCCAGTTTTTATTGGTATCTCCGTGCCATACGGTATATATAGATTCTTAGCACCGAGGAGTTTAAGTACCTCGTTTAATGTTGTAACGGGTTCATCGGTTGGTTCAACGGTTACACGTTCATTTCTAAATGGCGGTACGCCAATACCGTCAGTTTCCTCAGAAAGTAGAGCGTTGGTCCATGGTGTTGGTAATAGAAATATTGAACCCCTCGGAACTCTATCGGTTACCTTTACCTTCACAACCACACTTACACCGTTATTTGATAATTTCGCCCTATCTTTAATACCCAGTTCCTTCGCATCATCAGGGTTCATTTCAACTATTGATGCTACTTGAAAGTACTTATCTGAGAACTTATCCTCAAGGTACATACCTTGAAGGGACTTCCTTCCAGTATTCAGCGTTAAAACGGAGCTTGTCATGATTTCAATGTAAAATATATTTTTATTTAAATTTATAGCTTTAGCGCTAAATCCTTAGTAACCTCTAATGCATCCTTAAGATAGAGATGATGAGGACCAAGCCTACCTCCGTAATTACCTGCATCGATCTTAATAACCCCAGGTACCGTAACTGCAGCCCTAATACCCACACCCATTGCCTTTAACACGGCATCCTTTGTAAGTCCATCAATAACTATTTCATAAACAGAACCTACGTCTGGAGGTACACGGCTATCCTTTACTATAGGCCTTAAAGTTGGACAGTATAGGTGATTCGTCGTTGCCCTTAATTTAGGGTATTTTAATGAGCCAACCTTAGAGCCCGATCTAACTATACCACCAGGGAAGGGCAATATTACACCTCTTACGTTTTTCCTGATCGCACTAACAGCCCTTTCAGCCGCCTCAAGCGCTGCCTGTTGTGTTTTAGCTAGGATCAATATATTTCCGCCACCAACACCCTGCCTTATACCGAAGGAGTCCTCAATGAGGAACTCACCTTCCATCACAGGTATCCTCCACATCCTCCTCCCGTAAATAGTATCCTCCTTCTCAAACCCATCACCAAATTTTGCCAATGCTCTACCAATTGACATTTTCCTCACGGATCTCTCGAGCGCGTTAAAGGCTGCGGTGGTTGGTGCCGTAAGAACACATTGGCCCAATCTCTGTATCGTCACCATTTTAAGGCTTGCTGGGTCGCTATGATATATATGAATTAGAACGCCAGGTCGGCCATCTGGCGTTGCCTTTGGAGATACGAACCCTTCTATACCGGCCTCACCAGGACTTCCTATAATTGAAGTACCTAAGCCTGTAGCAACAGAGGCTGCTATGAAAGCCCATCTACGATTTACCGCTGTTATTAAAACCCTTGTTACGTACATAGGAAAGGCTTCTGCAAATGTATCTTCTATTATAACATCGTTTATTTTTAAGGCCATTGTTTATCACCAACCGCGTTCATTGACAAATACTCAGTATAAAAGCATTACTATGCATTATGGAAAGCGTATCAAGAAGTGAGAATAATTATTGGGCATGATAGTGCGATCATGCTATTTAAAATATTAACCCCCAATTAAACATAGGCGTGTTGAGAAAGCAATGGCGAAAAGTATCCATCATCACAATCACAGCAAAGAACGAAAAAATCGATTTAGGATATTGCCCAAGCTATATAGGCGATCATTTAATTATTGGTATCCAGGAACGAATGCAATAAGGCAAATCGTAAGTTCCTACGAGAAGGTGATTGATAGTGGGGACTTCCTAGTAATTAGTGAGAAGGCGCTGGCAATTGCCTATGGCAATATTTACGATGAAGATCTTATAAAGGACGATATTTTCACACGTGCAATAACCATGTTCCTGAATAGGTGCATTTTTGCCTTTTTATTGCGTAAATTCTTTCGAGAAAAAACCATACATTTACTAATCAAAACACCCTCAAAATTCATGACCGCACATAAAAAATTAGCTTTAAAGTATGGAGGTTTTCTCCACTTTATCAAGCCTGTATCCGAAGCCGGCATTGATACTAAAAACCTACCTTATCACTATGTGGCATTACCATTAAGGAACCCTCAGGCCATAGCCAAGTTAATACATGATGAATTTCTAAGAAGGGGTAAGTATATCAATGTTTTAATTATTGATTCCGATAGGTCATTGAAATTGAAGGGAATAAACAACTTGGTAATATCAACGAGATCATCATCAATTAAGGGTGTAATCGATCTAGGAGGCATCGGCTACCTATTAAGTAAAATACTTAGGAGACATGTGCGTGTATACCCAACGCCCATAGCCTACGAGGGTGTGAACATAGGTTTACCGCTCATGCTGAAACTGTCTAAGGCGGCTATTAAGATTATGGGTGAGGGCTTTGGTAAAGACGCCTATGACATGCTCCAGTACCTCGGCAAGAAGGACTTCAATGACGTAACCTGGTTAGACATGAGGAGGATAAGGCACTACCCAGCGGTTCTAGTAAAGGTCAAGTTCGTAAGGGTTGAATGAATTTAACCAAGGGATCACCTTAACGGAATTCCGTGGGAAAGACCAGCTCCTAGTAGGCAGATATAAAAATTCCGTTATCAACAATCTTTGTAATGCGCAAGTTACATTACATACTCTGCAGGAGGTCTCTGGACTACCTGAGGGTCTCGGAGGATGCCCTAAGCAGGGGCTTGTACGATGTTAGTGGCGTGTTGGCTCAGATATCCGCCGAATTCGCGATTAAAGCCACAATCTCGCTCCTAGGGTACTCATTCCCCGAGACACGCGAGATTAGGGGCTACTTAGCGTTCTATCCTCCATAACCCTGAAGAATGAGATACAGGAATTCGATAGGTCTAGGAGGGGCGAGTTGATCCTCCTGGAGGACGCCAGGACTAGGGGACAGTACCTATCCTACGGCCTTAGTAGGGAGGATGCCGAGATTTGTTTAAATACTGCCAGAGAGATCATCGACTTAGTTAAAAGGGCATGGGGGAATAGGTGGTGTTCGGGCTAGAGAGGATTGAGTTCCTCGAGAGGAATTGGAGGAGTATCGCCGAGACTGTACTGCGGAGGGCTAGGGAGGTGGCTGACGTTAAGGAGGTCGTAGTCTTCGGCTCGGTCATTAAGGGTGGGGCAACGGGTGCGAGTGACCTGGACCTAGCCGTAATCGTTAGGGGGTTGAACAGGAATGAGGTAAGCAGGTTACTGCTTGAAATACACGCGAGACTACCCGACGAAATCTCCGAAATAATTGACTTGGTCATAATAGCGGAGGAGGATGAGAGTGAGTTCCTCAAGTTCGTAGGAGATAGATACGTCATAATCAAGTGAAACTACGGTGCCAACCGCGTAAATCACCCAGGAGACGTATGCATATCCAATACACATAACCCACGAATGCGCAAGCACGAGACACCAACGCCAAGCCACCTAAGGCAACCTCAAGCATTCGTGAGAAGGGCATCGCAGTATGGCCCAACAAGGCAATAGAAAAGAGCAAACCTCGGCTCAGGATTAACGGTAAGACCATTCGCCATTCTAATACGGCAATCCCTTCTAGTCTCACCGCGAAGCAAAAATTAATACCTAAAGAGCCCCTCTTAATGTGCATGATGAGTCTACGGGTACCGATTACATGAAGACAGCGGCCTCTACTGACTTAATAGGTAGGCTTAAGCCTACGGTTAATCACCGTTGAATCCTTAATGGTCTGGATTGGCTATGGCAAATGGAGTTAAGCCTTTGTTCTTTTTCGTGTATAATGGTTTATCAGAATTATTCCTGCAATGTTTCGGGGTACCGTATCCGTTAAACTTGATATGCTAGAGACCAGGGACAACCTATTAATAGCACTTATGACCTAACACCATAATGAGTAGTAGGTTGGTTAAGTTCGTGACGGCTTTGGGTAGGTTGGGTGTGGATCTCGCGATCGTAACTCCAGGCCCTAATTTTAGGTACTTGGTTGGTTCGTACATAGAAACTTTCGAGAGGTTTGGTGCGTTGATAGTTTGTGCGAATAATGGGTCCTACTCATTGATATTGCCGAGGCTTGATGAGGGTAAAGCTAGGGCTACGGGTATTCCGTACATCGTGTATGGCGATGACGAGGGTCCTGTCAAGGCTGTTAATTCGTTCGTCAGGAGTTGCGGTGAGGTTAGGAGGGTTGGTTTTGAGGGTAGGGCCAGCATGAATTATTTGTGGTTACTACGAAAAGTGATCACTAGTAGTTTCGAGGATGTGTCGCTGGATGACGTATTCACGCAATTGAGGATCTCCAAGGATGAGGAGGAGTTGGGAAGTATTGAGCGTGCAGTTAGGGCTATTGAGGAGGGCATTAGGGCTGCCCACGAATCGATTAGGCCCGGAATGACTGAGGTTGAGATCGCCAGGGTGATAGGCGAGGCAATTAGTAATGCCGGTGCCGAGCCCAGGGACGTCCTGGTGCAGTCAGGGCCGAACTCTGCGATACCGCATTGGACGCCGTCGAGAAGGAGGGTTGATAGGGGTGATATCGTTGTTGTCGATGTTACGGCAACGTACAACGACTACTACGGTGACCTGACACGGACATTCGTGATTGGCGAGGCACCCAGTGGTTTTTGGGAGGTTTATAGGCTTGTTAAGTCTGCTCATGATGAGGCCATAGGGGCTGTTAGGGAGGGTGTCACGGGCGCCTACGTTGATTCTGTGGCTAGGGGTGTCATTAATAGTGGTGGTTATGGTGATTACTTCATACATAGGACGGGCCATGGGATTGGGCTTGAGGTCCATGAGGAGCCGTTCATAAGTCAATCCTATAATAAACCATTGCCGAGGGGTAGTGTGTTCACGATAGAGCCTGGCATTTACCTGCAGGGTAGGTTTGGTGTTAGGCTTGAGAGCAATGTCGTGTTGATGGGCGATGGCAGTGTTAAGGTTCTCGATAGGTTATGGCAGGAGGTTATCATAGGTATATGAGATAATGCTATTATACCTAGGCTACGGCTTGGTCAATCGTGATAATATACTTCGTTAGGCATGGGGAATCCCAACTCAATGCGGTAAATGTGCTCCACTCGAGGAATTACGAGGACAACCCATTGACGGATAAGGGTAGGCTGGAGGCTGCTGCGGCTGCCTTTCTACTCCACAGGATGGGCGTTAAGGGGCCTGTTTTCTCCTCACCGCTCCTACGCGCTAGGCAAACGGCCCGGTGTATAGATCCTGATTTCAAGGTTGATCATAGATTGAGGGAGATAGATATGGGTGAGTGGGAGTTGAGGAGAATAGAGGAGATACCCTTTGGCAATTACCTCAGGGATCCCGTGATGCACAGCCCACCGGGTGGTGAGGGCATGGGGTCCGTTGCCGAGAGGATGCTCGATTTTATAAACTACGCTAGGGGCTTAGGGGCTAGGGCTGTGGTGGCTGTTAGTCATTGGCACCCGATAGCAACCGCGATCGCCCTGATAATAGGATTGCCACTAAGTAACATCTATAAGATACGTATCGGCACCGGGTCGATAACGGCTATTGATCTCGAGATAGGGGATTTGCTATTCTCGAACCTGAGCCCAATAAGGATCCTAAGGAGCCTTGGTTTTAGGGATGAGGAGATCTTGGCGGAATGTGGTAAGTCGGTGGTTTCATGATTGGGATTTGCGGTGATGTTCATTGGAGGCTTGTGGAGTTGAATGTAGACCACGCCTGCGGCTTAATAAGCCTATTGAAGGTCATAGGTGGTAGGTTGGGTATTACCGACATACCCGATTTTGTCGATGTCATGGTGCACGGCCCCGCAGAACCTGTTAAGGAGGTGCTGGGTAGCTCCATTGTTATTGAACAATCCCTAGTCCCAAACCTAGCCTCACGCGCAATCCTCATTGGTGGTGTGCCTTATGCCTCACTTGAGGATTTGGTGGTCTCGGTTGTCGTTAATGAGGAGCCCTGGTACGTGGGCATCATTAGGGAAATCCTTGGTAGGGATAGCGTTAGGAGGAACCTAAGGTGGGAGTGGATTAATGAGGTGTTGAGTAGGTATGGTGCTGGGGATAGGTTTCAGAGGCTCACTGGGCGGCACCAACCCTAGGTTCATAAACACAGGCCGGGTCTGAGCCAAGTGGGTCACCAAGCTCCGCGAATGCCCTAGCCCTAGACCCACCACAGATGCCCCTAAACTCACAAACCCCGCACCTACCGTTGAACCTGGCCTCCCTGATGGCCCTTAGCATTGGGTGTTCCCTATAGACCTTTACGATGTTGTCCTTCCTGACGTTGCCGAGGGTTAGGGGCAGAAATCCGCTTGGGTATATTGAGCCGTCGCTCGCGACGAATATTATCCCATAACCATCCCTGGTTGGTGTGAACCTGGGCTTACCAACGTTACTGGGTGGTTCCCCCATCAATTCCCTAAGACCATTAACCAACTCCTGGTATAGCTTACCACCATCGTAGCTAGCTCCAGAGTTTCTCTGAATGATGACTCTCCTAAAGAATGGTGCCTCCACAGTCCTGATCTGTAGTCCGTACAGTGACGCGTCATAGAGAAATTGTACCACATCCTCCGTCTCCCAGGGGCTCAGGGGCTCCAGCTCCATACCCCTACCAACGCGGATTAGGAAGAAGACCTCCCAGGCATTGGCTCCGCCATCCTTGACTATCTTGAAGATATGTGGTAATTCGTGGACGTTCAACTTCATGACGGCAGTGTTGACCTGGAACTCAATACCATAACTCCTCAACTTACTAAATGCCTCGAGGGTCTTCTCAAACACGTTTATGGGCTCCAGCGCAGTCCTCCTAATGTAATTATGAGTCTCGGGTTTAGCCCCATCAAGGCTTATGGACACCGAGGACACCCTACCCCTGATCTCCCTAAGTACATCATCGCTCAATAATTTCGTTGATACTGCGGGAGAGAGGGCGATGGGTATGCCGAGGGATTTCGCGTAATCCATAATCTCCATAATATCGCTTCTCATGAGTGGATCACCACCAGTCAGTATCAGCACGGGGTAGGGTTTACCGAAGTCGGTTAGGTCCTCAATGAATTTCATAGCCTCCCTAGTACTTAATTCCGTGGGTAGCGGCTTAAGTAGTGCATTAGCCCTGCAATGCCTACAGGCCAGTGGACATGCCTTCGTGGTTTCGTAGAAAACCAATAACGGCCTTTCCTCAAGGGATAACTGTCCTCTGTGCATAACACCTATCTCGGCGTGATACCTTGGGCTATTTTTAATTCCCGCGCGTTAATTTTATCGCAACTAATCGAGTGATGCCAGGTAGTTGAGCACGTCGGTCCTCGTTATTATGCCCAGGGGCTTACCATTACTAGCCACAATGAGCCTACCTATCCTGTTGGCTATCATGAGCCTCATCGCATCGTATAGGTCACTGTCCTTATCTATCATGGGCACATCCCTCCTCATGTAATCCCTAACCTTGGCGTCCAGGTTCCCCTCGTGGAATGCCCTAGCAACCTCACTACTCGTTATCAACCCCACCATCCTACCCTCATCATCAATGACAGGTAACGCCCTAATCTTCCTCTCAGCGAAAACCTTAGCCGCCTCCCTCAACGGTGCATCCTGCCTTATGGTAATCACACTCTTGCTCATCAACTCCTCAACCTTAACCTTGGGTATTGCAACCAACTTATTTATGGAGACAACCAACTCCCTAAGCCCCTCATTCTTCTCTGTGATCACACCCTCAATAATCACCCTACTATTCGCCGTAGGCCCAATCCTCACGTTATCCCCAACCCTGACATTCCTGAGGTCACCAATAACCCTAACAAGGGCCCTATTACTGAATGGGTTAATGACATCCAGCAACTCTATGCCGGTCACGTAGAGGTTTGTAGGCAGTTTGTTGATTGTTATCGGCGCTATGTCCAGGGCAAAGACCGTGTTTGCAGGCATTTTAACGTACTCGAGCGCCTTCTGCGTCGGTATATACCCACCATAGGGCCCCGTCTTAGACTCTATGTAACCCATGGCCCTTAGAGCAACCATGGAGTTCCTAACGGTACCCTCATTAATACCAAGCTTGTCAGCTATATCCTTAGACTTTATGGGCCGCTTGGTCGCCATGTACAACTCAACTAGGGCGTTGAGTATCGATGCGTACGTTGACGGCAACTTCTCAACCATCATAACTGCCTAATTGTTGTTTATAAAGTATTTATAATTTTTATTCACCGTAAAAATCCGTGCGATTGCACGAACTATTTCTCAAATATTCTTAATTATTTTTAATTATTAATAATTCGATAAAGCGCGGAAGACCTTAACCTTCCTATTACCGTGAACCTCATAATCATCAACCACCAAACCCTTCCTAACCAACGAGCCCAGCGCCTTGTAAACCCCCTGAATCGTCGCCACACCACCCAACCTCTCCCAAACCTGGTAGGCGGTCATTGGCCCGGAGCCCTCCAGGACCTTGAGCACGGCCTCCTGAAGCTTCGTCAAACCCGCGAAACCCCTACCAACCCTATACTCCTTGATGCCCGTGCCCGTCACCACAACCACGTAGTCCCCACCCAGTGAGGAAGCCGCTGCATACGCCATTGCCGATATCGGCTTCACATAAAGCCCACCCTTTGCGAGATCAATCATTGCCCTAACGATATCCCTATCATCAACATCCACAACCCTAGCACCAACACTAACAAGCCACTCCCCAACCTCACCAACACCACCAAGCCTATGCTTAGCCAATACGAACCTGGGGATTTCGCCTATGAATCCCCACTCACGAAGCTCCCTAAAGCCCTCATAAATCGCCAGGGCTAGGTAACCCCTCTCCATGGGCAGGACGATACCGTCAACCTCACCAACCTGCTCATAGAGTTCATAGGCTATTGTCTTGACACCATCCAGGAATAGGGGATGGCCATAGGCAACATCAACATCACCACCAGAATCCCTAAACTCTATCGTCACATTACTCATCATAGCCAACCTAAGCAACTCCTGGTACGCACCAGCCGTGTCCGGACTCACGTAAACCCTAACACCAACACCAGCCAGTCCGGCATAGACAGCGAGCGATAATGTAAAGTCCTCCTCAAAACCGACCCTAACCTCACCCCCACCCACGTTACTAATGAAGACTGCCGAACCCCTATCCATGAAGGACCCAGTGGGGTTCCTAGACTCATCCTTAACCAGGACACCACCAACCCTCCTAACCCTAGTAAAGCCCTCACCCAACGTAACCACCCTACCACCACGATTAAGCACCGAACCATACCTCCAAATACTTGGTTCCCTCCTATCGACCCTAAGCAGTCCCCGGGGTTCGGTAACCAAGGGAAAACCACACCTAGGGCAAAGCCCCATATTCCCATAACCAATAAAGCCGCACCTCAGGCACCTAAGTCTCAACTCATTAGTTACTATGCTCATTCATGCTAGTACTTAATGCACGTCTATAAAACTTACGTTACGGATTATTTTTCTAGGTGAAAGGTAGTTATTTATTACCGCTCATTGTTTCACGGTACAGCTTCGCCCATAAATCCATCGCAAAACCAGGCTGTAAGGTCCCCATCACAAGCCTAAATGTTCTCTCTCCATTACTTAACCTCTCTGGGACAAGTAACACAGCCCTTTCGCCATACTTTCTCGTGAAATTATATATGAAGTCCTGGAGAAACGTAACGTAGAACACATTTACACCTGAGTCAGCAAGGGCTGAGACCACGTTTTCTGCAACGACTGAGGCCTCCACAGGGTTTGTCGATGAGAAACTCTCATCCATAAGTACGAAATCACCCCTCCTCAGTAAACCCGCAAAGCCTCTAAACCTCCTCACCTCCTCCTCGAACTTACCGTACGAGAGAGTCCTATCCTCACTCCTAAGGAAGTGCGTGTAGACAGCGCCAGGTGCGGGTATCGTGAATGACTTGGCAGGGATGAATAAGCCAGCCCTGGCGAGTAGTATGGCTTGACCTACGGCCTTAAGGAACGTTGTTTTCCCACCCCTATTCGCACCCGTGATCAATACGGCAAAGGCACCGTCTGCATCAATCTTTAGCATGGATGGTACGGGCTTCCTCGAACTTGATATGGCTAGGGATAGGCAGTGCAGATCCTCGAACGCGAACCTACCGGAACTTATGTCTGGGTAGGTCTGTGGTAAGCCCATCTTCGTGAAGAAGTCACTCATGTTTATGGCTCCTACATAGAAGGAGAGCTGCTTCATTAAGTCCTCAAAGAACCTCCTCATTTTATTGTACGCATCCAACAGTATGGAGGCTGCCCTCAGGAGTACCCAGTTCCTTATGTCATGGAGTATCTGAGGTCCAGCTTCATCCCTCGGGTCAAGCCTGTACGTGTACTCCTTCCCAAAGCTAAGGAGTCTCGAGAACAATGAACCCTCATCCTTAGGAACAAGCAGGACTGGATCCCTTAGGTAGTTATAGTTGCCCACCTTGACGGAGAACACAATATCCTTATTATAATCGAACATGCCCACGATATATCTGGCACTCGATATGAAGCTCTCATTAATATTTGCCGTGAGCGATGCCGCAAGGTCTCTAAACGCCTTTGATGAGAAGTTCGTGGATTTGAGTATGGATAATAAGCTATTAAGACCGTCAACTAAAATCCCTATGCCCCTTGCCGTCTCCCTCGTGATTGATGATGGGTCGTCCCTTCTGAAAATGAACACATCCCTCCTAACCCTCTCAAGGGTGTCCCTGGCTATTGAGTACATGCTCAAAATCGCATTTCTATTGACCAGTGCGTCCTTAACGGCTTCCTGCCTATACCTAACCGCATCCTCAGAGCTATCCTTAAGTAGTAGGGTGTTAAGCCACGTTTCCGCAATGAGCTTATCGCCATTTGACGCCACCTCTATTATCTTGTCTAACTCCAGGTCAACCCTTATGTCATCAGCTACGGGTGTCGGTATCCTGGTCGTACCCTCAACCCTCAATAGATCGAATTGAATCATTTAACCACCCTCCTTAAGTCATCGTAGAGCAACTGGTGCTTTGCAGCAATCCTAACCGCCATGTACTCCCTTGGTGGAGGCCCTGGGATTATCCTGTAGGACGGCTTCTCAGGATCCTCCGGAGAGGGCATGGCAACAAGGCTTATGGTGAACTCCAGTGACGCCACCTTAGGGATGAATGTTATGAAGAGGCAGTACGATCTCCTATTACTTAATTCACTGAGGAATAGCTTGGATAGTTGAAAACCCTCATCCGACGTCGTAGTGGAGAATAGTTCATTAGCTATCACAAGTGTGGTGTCATCGGCCCTCTTAATGATGTTCAACGCCCTGATCACGTCGTGCTCAAGCCTACTTAAGCTCTCCCTAGGATCCTCCTCGGTGGGGAAGGCTGTCATTATTGATGTGAAGAATGGTAACCTAGCCTCAACAGCCGGGACGGGTAACCCCAATGTGGATAAGTAGGCCAGCTGCCCGAGGGAGATGGCGAACGTGGTCTTACCCCCACTATTCATACCGGTGATTACGAAGATCCTCCTGGTCCCGTCAGTGTCTATATCATTGCTTACAACAGCCTTACCGGTTTTCACCAGTAGTAGATTGTAGAAGCCCTTTACGTGCATTGATCCATCCCTCGTGAAGGATGGTATTGAGAACGTGTACCCCCTCTCCATAACCCTCCTCATGTACCTTAGGTAAGCTAGGTAGAACTCCATCTCCCTAACGAAGCTCCTCACTCCCTCGTCAATCACCGTGGGAAAATCCTCCATAAACCTCCTAAGCATCTCATACTCCTCCCTGTAGAAGCGAAAGGCACCCTCGAGTATTGCGGCGTGTATGTGCGTCAAGTCCCCCGTTGACTTAACCCACCTAACCCCCTCACCACCGCCATCCCTGAATATTGAGAATGTGCGTTCAATTAAGGCCGTTAAGTCCTCACCATCGCCATCATACCTAGATACCTTTATGCCGCCCTCCACAAACCTCACCTTAACGATAATCCTATCCCTAGCCTCACGAGCCTCACGAGCCCTCTCCTTCATTGAGCGGAAGTATGGGCTGTTAATCACCTGTTCGAGGTAGTTTAGGAATTGCCTAAGCCCCTCAGACCTAGGCCCAATGGTTCTTAGTTCATTGTAAAACGACTCCACGGCATCAATGTACGTTAAGGCCGCGTCCAGGTGTAGCCCAACCCTATGTTGATCATAAGCCTCCTCCTTCAGTTGAAGCAACCTCTCACTCTCTCTAATCCTCTCAACGAACTCCTCCACCACCCTGTAGACATTATCCATCATTAAGTCTTGGAAGACCATTAACCTAAACATAGCGGTCTCCTCACTACTTAACGGCTCTAGGTAAAGCTCCCTCAGGAATTCATCTTGGTTCTTACCTAGTATATCGTTTATTAACTCAAGTAACCTAAGATCCCTAATTAAATCATCACTAACCCTAATCCCCCTACCACCCAATATACTCCTATACTCCAACCTACCACCAAAGCAAACTGTGATTCGAAACATGCTTTAAAACTTACTTCATTAGAATTCTTGCATTGGGAATGCGGGTTTGCGGTGTCCTGGATTAATTGAAACTTTCAGTAACCTCCCCACTTAACGCCCTTAAGCATCACCTTAAATACGCCCTAGTCGATTATTGACTAGACATTATGGCTGATGAGATTGGCTACATAGTTAGTGTGGAGAGTCCATTTATCTATATAATCTCAATAAAGAGGGACAGCAGCGTTAATAGGTACGACTACGTCTACGCATCCATGAAGGACTATGTAGATGGTAGGGAGGTGAGCGTCAACGTGCTTGGGCAAATACTGTGGATAAAGCGTGAGCCATACAGGATCGGGGCTGATGGTTACGTGGCTGACGCACTTGCCGACATGCCCAGGGAGAGCATTATTGAGGTTGTGCAGGCCAGGGTTATGGTGCTCGGTTACAAGTACGGCGGAAGAATATACATGCCCAGGTCTGTACCCAGCGTAGGGACGCCCGTATACCTGGCTGACGCCAGGATGGTTAGTGAGTTCGTTAGGGTTGAACCAGAGAGGGCGCTCTGTATTGGTAGGTTGCTGCTTAGGTCGGATGTGCCGTACTGCGTGGACATGAATGGGTTGAGGAGGCACCTAGCCATAATAGCGGCCACGGGTAATGGCAAGACCTGGTCATCAATAGTGCTGATAGAGGAGTTACTGAAGAAGGGCGCCACAATACTGGTCATAGACCCACACGGGGAGTACGTGAACATAAAGAACAGCATCTCAAGGCTTGGTCCGCAGTTCATCGGTAGGGTTCAGGTAATAGATGCCTCAAGTAGGGAGACCGGTGATCTTAAGTATAGGATAAACATCGTCAAGGTCCAACCCGAGGTTCTCGCAAACGTTGCCGGAGTACCTAGGGGTGCCTCGAGGATTAGATACGTAATATACATACTACACTCACTGATTAGAATCATTGTAAGGCACACGGGCATTAAGCGTCTGGGCACCCTCGACATGATGGTTAGGATAATTAATGAGTTCCTGAACCACGATGGTAATGTCAACATTGATCGATTAATCAAGCAGTACAATGCCGTGCTGGATGATGAGGGTAGGAATAAGGTTAATAAGCTATTGAATGAGCTTAAGGACGTAATCGATAGCAAGGCTAGGAAGACCGTACTTGTGAGCGCCAGGATGTACCTAAGGAAACTAAGGAGACTTGGGCTTTACACATACTGGTCCCTGCCTATAACCAAGGTCTTGAGGCCGGGTACGGTGACCATCATGAACCTCGCCGGATTGAGCGATGAGGTTCAGGACCACGTGGTCTACCACGTGTTAAGCAGGGTGTTTAGGGCTAGGGTTAACCAGGTTAGGGGTTTGCCAGGTCCTAAGTACCCATTCCCAGTCGTAGTCATTCTAGAGGAGGCCCATAGGTTCGCACCACCCAGGTCCGTGAGGAGCACACTAAGTCTAAGCGTTGTGTCCAGGATAGCGGGTGAAGGCCGTAAATTCGGTGTTTACTTGGTCGTCATAACCCAGAGACCGTCCAAGGTGGACCCTGACATCCTAAGCCAGTGTAATAGCCAAATAATACTGAGACTTGTGAACCAGAGGGATATAGCGGCTGTGCTTGGTGCCAGTGAGGTGTTGAGCGAGGAGTTAGGCAGGTTAATACCCGTCCTGGACGCTGGGGAGGGTATCGTGGTCGGTCCAATCACGCCACTACCACTGGTCATAAGGCTTAGAGATCGTGTCCTCGATTATGGAGGCTCGGACATAGATCTGAGCAGGGCATGGGGGTTAAACGCTGATTTAAACGAGGTTAGGGGTAGGGTTGAGAAGCTCCTAAACACCAAGGTTGGAATTAATAGTGTACTAACCGCGCTATCACTAATGGACAACGTTAAGGGCGTCACCATGGACATGGGAGTCCTGAGGGGTAGGGTTAGTAATGCCCACGTTGAGGTGAGAACTGCCGAGGGCACCTGGAGCTGCGAAGTCTGTGGCTCAACTAGTGAGCCATGTCCGCATGTTGTGGCCTTGGTGGCAAAGGCAATTAAGGATGGCTTAGTCAAACTTGGTGAGTGAGATGCTGATTGCGCAATTGGCCGATGTGCACCTGGGCCATAGGCAGTACGGGCTTGAGGATAGGCTTGAGGATTACAATAGGGCATTCCTCAGGGCCGTGGATGAAATACTCAGGTTGAGGGAGGGTGAGGGCTTGGACACCGTCATAATCAGTGGCGACTTCTTTGACACGCAAAGGCCCGCACCAAGCATTTACGTGACTGCTATAAGGGGTTTGACGAGGTTGAGGGAGGCTGGCATTCGGATTTTCTGTATTAGGGGTAACCATGATGCATCCGTGATAAACCCAACCGAAAATCCACTCGCTGTCCTACATAGTATGGGGTTGATTGATTACCTGGATAATGATTATAGGGACTTGGGTGGTGTCAGGTTGATTGGTGTTGGGACAGTCTACACCGACATGCAGAACAAGCTAATCAACTCAATAAACGGCTTGAAAGGTCCTGGCATAAACATTGCGGTGATTCACCAGTACATAGAGGGTGCACCCTACGTATACCCAATGCCCAATGTGGATGTCTTCATGATCAACGAGAAACCCCTATCCCAACTAAACCTCGACTACATAGCCGTTGGGCACATTCACGAGCATGGGTTGAGGCACCCAAGGCTCAATGCCGTATACCCAGGCTCCCTGGAGATTTGGGATGCCAGGGAGTTCGAGGTTTACGAGTATGTGAATGGTAAGCTCAGGAAGGTTAAAGACACGGACCCGAAGGGCTTCCTAGTCCTTGATGTTGGTAGTAACGGGGTTAGGGTTAGGCAGGTCAGGCTGGGCCCGTCAAGGAGGTTGGTGAGGGTTAGGGTCAGGTATGAGGAGGCGAAACCAAGCGTTGTCAGGGGTGATGTCTCGTACATAGCAAGCAACATGGACTCCAAGGGCTCCCTGATAATCCTGGAGATTGAGGGTGCGGTATCCAGTGGTTACTCCACCAGGGACTTCAGCGTGAACGAATTGAGGAGGTTATTCAGCAGGGCCTGGGTTGACATTAGGCTGAACCTCGAGAGGCGCGGTGCTGAGGAGGCCCCACGCCAAGTCTTCGGTGGTATTAACGAGATAATTAGGCAGGCCCTTAGGTCGAGGGTTAATAATGATGAGTGGGTCAATGCCCTAATGGATGTTATAGAGAGGGTTAGGGTTGATGATGAGGATGGCGCTATCGCAATCCTCGAGAAACTCGTTAATGTACCATTGAGGGGTGGTAGGGCCATAACGGATTGGTTGGGGGGTGGCAGATGATAACGAGGGTTGAGGTTGAGAACTTCAGGTCAATAGTGAAGGGTAAAGCCATCATTACCGAGGGCATAAACTTCATACATGGACCTAACGGTGCAGGTAAGACGAGCCTCCTCGAGGCAATAGCCATAGCCCTCTACGGTTCGGAGTGGGTTAGGGGTAGGTATAGGCTTGGTGATTTGGTTAGGCGTGGTGCCTCGAGTTCGGTAATACGTGTTGAGTACGTGGGGATTGATGGGCGTAGGTACCTAGTCCAGAGGGTGTTCAATACTGAGAAGACCTTGGAGTCGCAAACGTACGTTATTGACGAGAGCGGTAGGAGGGTTGCCGCGAGGGATAGGGAGGTTACGCAATTTGTCGTTAAGACCACGGGGATAAGCATGGAGACGTTCTCCGAATTACTCTACGTTAGGCAGGGGGAGATTAGGGATATACTGAGGACTGGCAGGAGGGGGGAGTTTAAGCTAGATGCCCTGCTTAGGCTTGATGCTATTGAGAGGGCAAGGCAGGATGTTGTTAGGGAGGCCCTTAGGAGGGTTGGTGCGACTGTTGAGGGCTTCAGGGGTAGGTTGGAGGTTCTCAATAGGGAGTTGGGCTTGAGGAGGGAGGAGCTTGATAGATTGGAGAGGGAGCTTGGTAGTGTCACTAGGGATTTGGAGGCTAGGGAGGTTGAGCTTAGGGATGTTGAGGATAAATTGAATGAGTTGGTGATCAAGGAGAATGAGCTGAGGGAGCTGGAAAGCAAGTACCTGGAGTTTAAGGGTAAGGTTGAGTCCCTGATGAATGAGGAATCGCTTCTAACGAAAGAACTAAACAGGCTGAGGGATGCCCTAGAGGATATTCGCAGACTTGAGGGTAGGGTTAGGGAGCTGGAGGGCTTGGTAGCTAGGGAGGGTGAGGTTAGAGATAGGATTAAGGAGCTCACGAGGAAGCGTGATGAGTTGAGGAATAGGCTCGCCCTGGCTAAGGAGCTTAGGCGTAGGGTTGACTCCATAAATAGGGAGTTAAACGAGGTCAATAAGTCCTTTACAGAGTTGAATAGCGAGCTCGAGAGGATAATCAATCTAAAACCCAGGGTTGAGGAACTACGGAGACAACTAGCGAGGAGGGTCTCTGTGGAGACCGAGCTTGAGGAGACTAAGAATGAGTTAAGTAGGGTTAATGCGGAGATCGAGCACGTAAGGACCGAGTTAAACCTACTGAGCGGTGGTGGAGGTAAATGCCCACTGTGCGGTAGACCATTAAGTAGCGAGCTCGCCCAGGAATTGGTGGCGAGTAGGGAGCTGAAGTTGAGGGAGCTGGGTAGGAGGGCTCAGGAGCTCACTGACAGGGTGAACAGGTTAGGTGGTGAGTTGGAGGGGTTGGCAGGTGTTGAGGCTGAGTTGAGGGAGCTGGAGGCTGAGCTGGGGAAGGAGGGTTTGATTCGGGCTTCACTCGATGACTTACGTAGGAGGAGGGAGTCCTTGATTTCCGAGCTTAACTCGATAGCTAACATCAATGAGGAGGCTGTTACGAAGGAACTAAATAATGTGGAGGCTGAGCTCGCTAGGTTGGATAATGAGCTTGATAGCATTAATAGGGCTAAGGTTGAGATTGCGGAAATTAGGGGTAAATTGGCCAGTGCGGGTGATCTTGAGGCCAGGGTTAGGGAGATTGAGGGGAGGTTGGGCGATATTGCCAGGGCTAAGGCCGACCTTGAGGGAGGACTTAGGGAGTTGGAGGCTAGGGTTAGGGAGTTGGGTGAGGTTAGGGAGGTTATTGAGGAATTGAGAAAGAGGAGGGATGCCTTGCTTAGGGAGGTTGGTGAGTTGAGGGGTAGGGTTGGGGTTTTGAGGGATAAGATTGATAGACTGAAGGCGGAAATAACAAACAGAACAAACGAGGTGGAGACCCTTAGGGTCGAAATTAATAGATACACAGGTGCGGCGGATGTTCTGGGCAAGCTTCAGCAGGCCTTGGATGATGCAAAGCCAATCGTTAGGAGGCTGTTTCTGAATTCTGTAAATGAGGAGTTGGGAATCATGATGAGGGAGTTGATGCATAAGGCATCGTACGCCTCGATTGAGGTTGGTGAGGATTATGAAATCATGGTCAGGAGGGTTGATGGGGTTGAATTACCCGTGGAATCCCTATCCATTGGGGAGAGGAACCTTGTGTCCCTAATGCTTAGGTACGCAATAGCCCGTGTAGTCATGGGCCTGGTACCATTGCTAATACTTGACGAACCCACAGAGCACCTCGATGAGGAGCATAGGCGTAGGATAGCCGGTTGGATTAGGAGCTTGGGTAATGGGGTTAGGACTGTGATAATAACGTCGCATGTCGATGCCCTTGAGACAATAGCCGATAATGTGATTAGGGTGGGCTTCATAAACGATAGGGGCGAGTCCATGTTTGCAAATTCCTAAAACGCCATAACTCCCCGTAAACTCACTCATTGATTGTGGTTCGCATTACCGCCCTTAGGACTTGGGAGAAGTGGTTAAATAGTACCGAGGAGATAATGCCCCGATGGTAAGGGGCATGCCTGCCTATGCGCTTGGTGGCTTGATAATACTTGTGGGCACCGTATTATCCATATCCCTAATACTCTCGATACCATCGCCCATAACCACAATAACGGGTTACCTAAACATAACAGCCAACGCGTACCTTGGTGTTGGCGAGAACCTACTCGTCATAGTTGGGCAGAACAACTTCAACCTACCAATAACAAACCTAGACATTTACATACCCAGGACTGGGACGAACATAACAATAACCACAGAGATACCCAGTGGATCCTACTTCCTAGTTATGGTATATCAGGGACCCAGTGGATCGACGATCATCGCGCCAGGGCTGGGCGCGTCAGGGAGCCCGGGTGACTTGGCTAACCTCACGAAATCCAATTACACCTATGGGTTGAATGCAACCGCAATAATCAATAATGAGGCGTCTAGGAGGGCAACCTTCCAAATATCGACCCAGGACTCCTCAATAATAAGCGCAATACCATACATAGCCAACCTATCAAAACCGCTGATCACCATGTACATATTCCAAATGATACCGATGGGCACGGTCAGCATAGACAGGCTCAATATAGCCGCAATAACACAGCAGGGGCTCCAGGAAGTTACCTGCAATCTCTCGACACCCATCATCGTAAGCCCAGGTAATCCCACATACATGGCGATAAACATATCGGCAATGAACGGAACAATAAAGCCACTAAACACCTGGTACAGCTGCAACGCAACACCAGCAACGGCACTACCCACACTCCTATACCTAGAGGTAGCCCTCAGGTACGTGTACAACTACGAGGATGTCACGGTGGTTAGGGAGGATTGGTTCCCGGTATTGATAGCACCAATGCAAAGTGGTAATACGTAATAACCCACAAGCCATTAATCAATATTGTGGATCCAAAACTCGAGGCCCTATTTAATCCAGGAACCGTAGCATTGATAGGGGCTACATTGAGGGAGGGGAGTGTTGGCGCTGTTATAACCAGGACATTACTGGAGAAATTTAAGGGCGAGGTTTACCTGGTGAACCCGAGCTATAACGAGTTGCTTGGGCGTAAGGTTTACAAGTCGGTACTTGATGTCCCCGGAAACGTAGACCTAGCCATAATAGTGACCCCGGCACCAACCGTACCAAGGATAATGAGAGAATGCGCCATGAAGGGTGTTAGGGTTGCCATAATAATTAGCGGCGGATTTAGTGAAACAGGGGAATCTGGCGCTAGGCTTGAGGAGGAGGTTAAAGAGAACGCCCAGGGCAGAGTCAGGATACTCGGTCCCAACTGTACTGGTGTTTACAATGCATATAATGGTCTAGATACATTCTTTGTACCGAGAAATAGGATGGAGAGACCGAGACCAGGGCCGATAGCCCTAATTAGCCAGAGTGGTGCTGTTGCTGGTTTAATCCTTGATTGGGCTGCCAGGAGGAATATTGGTGTTGGTTTAGCTGTAAACTACGGCAACAAGCTCGACATAAACGAAGCAGAACTACTCGAATACCTAGCCAAGGATAGTAGGATCAAGGTCATCGTAATGTACATGGAAGGGTTGAAATACCCAGGGGAGGGCAAGAAGTTAATTGAAGTGATGAAGGCGATAACGAAGACTAAACCAATCATCGTTTATAAAGCCGGTAGGTCCAGGTCGTCAAGTAAAGCCGTTAGATCGCACACGGCCGCGTTGGCTGGCAACTACGAGATTTATAGGGCAATGCTAAGGCAGGCTGGTGCTATAGAGGTCAATAATCTATTCGAGGCGTTCGAGGTTGCCAAGGCTCTAGTGACACAACCATTACCAAGGGGTAATAGGGTGTTGGTTATAACAGATAGTGGAGGTATTGGTGTTCAATCTGTAGATAACCTTGAGTTAATGGGTCTCCTTATACCAGAACTACCGGAGGAGCTTAGAGAAAACCTCTCAAGGTCATTGCCACCTCTCGTAAGCGTCATTAATCCCATTGACCTAACTAGTGGCGCTACGGATGAAATGTACAAGCTCGTCCTTAACACGGTATTGCCCACGAATTATGTGGACATGGCCCTAATAGCCGCATATATGCAATTGCCAGGTATGACACCAAAGCTTGCTGATTATATAATAGATGCAAAGAGGTTTGGAAAACCAATTGTTGTTTTTAGTATTGGCGACAATGAGGATACAAGGATATTTAAGGCAAAGCTGGAAGGGTCTGGTGTACCAACGTATGATAGGTTGGAGGTTGCGGCTAAGGCATTGAGGGCTTTGTACGATTACGCTGTGATTAGGGGCGTTGCAGCTGCTGAGTACTCCTAAGTCTCATGGCGCCGCGCCTATAGATTGTGGAGCCGAGTATTGTTGTTATGAGGACCATGAGAACTATCACGCCGTACCCACCCATATCTATTAAGCCGCTGGTTAGGGCTATGGACGCAACCACAAGACCCATTTCACCCCTGGGTATCATACCGTAGGAGGCAACGATGGCGTCCCTGGAATTACGAAGCCTCAGGTATGCGAATGGGTATACACCAATCACCTTACCAAGCATAGCTACCACAGACACGACAACACCGACAACAATTACGTATGGATCAACCAGGTAGGCGGGGTTTAACTGCATGCCAATGCTTATGAAGAATATTGAGCCAAAGATCACCAGGAGTGCATTAATCAGCTCATCGACCCTAACCGAGTACCTACTCTCGGCAACAGCCACGCCGGCTATGAACGCCGCAATAACCTCGGAAAAACCCAGCAGGGTCATTAATAGGACTAGGCCGAAAAGCACTACCATGGCCGCGTAAATTATCAACCCCCCACCAACCCTATTTAGGATCCTCGGTATTAGGATCACGGAGACCAGGAATATTGAGACCCACAGGGCAACAATACCGAGGGCCTTAAGCCACATTGAATAGCCCATAGACCCATTAACAGTTGATAGGACCAGTGACAGCATTATGAGGGCGACCACATCATCAATAGACGCCGCCGTAATCAAAGCCTTAGTGCTGGGTAGATCCCTCAGCCCCTCACGCTCAATTATCCCAGCTACAACAGCAAGGCTTGTGGGGGCCGTTGATAAGGCAATGATTGATGATATCGCATCATTAACACCGATCATTATTAACGTGTAATAAACGAGTACGTAGGGAGCAACGGCACCAAACACCGCAGCCAAAACGCCGTAAAACCCACCCTCCCTAAGCGTCGATAATCCATGCTCAAGACCCGAGGCGAAGAGTAGCAGTATTACCGAGAGGTTCGTTAGGAAGATTAGGTAGTCATTTATGGCGAACAAATCTACGTGGAAGAAACCGTTGATTAAGCCACCAATTGCGAAGGGGCTGAGTGCAATACCAACGAGCAACTCACCAACAACCCTAGGCAAACCAAACCTAACCAACGACACACCAACCAAATCAGCCACTAGGATTAGTATGGAAACCTCAAGCAATGTTGTGTATATGGCCTCCACGGCCATTAGCCCCGAACCAACCTAATCGCCTATAAATATTGCGGCGTCGCTAACTGCCGGAAGCGCTTGCACCTTCACTACCTCCACCAGCCTCCCTCGACTCGAGCACGTATGTCTCCATGTAAACCCTCAACTCCTCCTCCAACCTCCTAACCTCGCTCTCCATGGCTTCGCTCCTATAGTTTGTAACCATCATGAGCGTCTTGAGGTGGGATAGGGTCGCCGAGAGTAATAACGTTAACCTCTTTATCTCCTGGAGGTACTCGTAGGACAACCTCTTGTACCTGGCAAGCTCGGACTCCCTCTCGGCGCAGTACCTAGCCAACCTAACATACTCATCCTCGCAACTACCCACTGGGCACCACCCTCATCAGTAGCAGGTAAACTATTAAAAACGACACCAGGGAACTGGCTGCGGCGAAGTAGTAAGCGTAGGAGTAGTGTATTTGGTATAGGAGGCCCATTACAGTATTAGCCAGGAATATACCAACACTCCTACCGAAGGATAGGAGACCCATGCCCAACCCCATCCTCTCCTCAGGTGCCACCTTAGATATTATTGTTGGCTCGAAGGTCTCGGTGGCGGCCACGGCAACACCGAGCAGGAAGGCCGCCGGGTATATACCAACCACACCCAACGGCGACAATAAGGCGAAACCCAACGACGCGAAGACGCCAAGTAAGTAGCCCAGGAATGAGAGGCCCACGTACTCATTAACCCTGGACTTACCGAATACGTAGCCAAAGAGCGAGGAGGCTGCTAGGAAGACTCCGTAGGTTATCACGGCTAGGTAATCCTCATGCGTGAACTCCGCAGTGGTTATCACGGGGAAGCCAAAGCTATATTGGCTGAAGCCAAAGAAGAATGTGGAGATAACAATTAACCACAACGTCCTACCCAACCTCCTAAACTCGGCCATGGATATGGACCCCGCATTAGCACCACGCCCAGCCCTGACAAGGGCTATGAGCAGTGTCGATATGACCAACGGCACAGCCGTTATTAATAGTAGGTACTCCACGGGGAACCTCAGGAAGAGCAGGACTGCCGTGTACGTGATAGATAGGGCAGCCCCCGCTATGTCCAGGGCGTGGAGTAAACCAAAGGCCTCACCCCTCTCGCTCGGGTCAGTGACCTCAGTAAGCATCGCCCTCCTCGGCGGTGTCCTGAAGTTCCTAAACCACCAACCAACCATGAAGATCAACAGGGCCTGCCACCAATACCTGGCGAAGCCGAGGAATGAAACAGATATTATCACCGCATTGCCAAGTACGGCCACCCTCCACCTACCAAACCTATCACCAGCCAGGCCCCCCAGGAACGCCATTAGGCTGCCTAGGCCGTAATTAATGGCCTCGGCAATGCCGTAAAGCCACATTGGGGCCCCCAGGTAGATCACGAAGATTAGTGGGAACATAACCACAGCCGCTTGGTAACCCAGGTCCGCGAAAAATGCTGAGAAGGATATCTTGAGAACCTCACCCCGATTCCTCATTGCGAGCAAGACAACCACGCAGTATTTAACGCTTTACCCCCGCAACCTTACCCACAACCCTCTCGGCATTAACATTGACCAGGGCAGCGCTATTCTTAATCCTAATTCGCCTACCCTCAACAACCACCTTACTTGTACCGCTCCGCCAAGCGCTCCAGCAACTCCCTGTCTATGACTAGCCTGAAGTCCCTCACCCTGTAAACCTTCCTCAGGTGCGGCTTCGGGCGCTCCTCCACCACGTAGGACCCCTCCACTAGACCAGCCTCCTCCAGTATCTTCAGGTGCATGTGGGCTAGGGCGTAGGGTATGTGGAGTGACTGGGCCACGTCCTGTATAAACGTCGGCCTCCTCGCCAGCATCAGCAGTATCCTCACCCTCAACGGGTTTGACAAAGCCCTCCCAACCCTCACCAAGTCCTCCACGGACTCCACCCTTAAACTCACGAACTCAACCACTCACCTCACCCCTAATTATCGCATACCTAGCTATTAAGATCGACGCTGAGGAGTAGACCAGTAAACCCAGCAACCCCATAAAAAGCTCCATTGGGTTAAGAGCCAGTGAGCCGTGTATGGCGAGGGCCATGTACGTCGTCGGTAGGGCAAGGCTAACCAACCTAAGGGCCTGGGGCAGTATGGTTATTGGGTAGTAGACAGGGGCCAGCAGTAGGAGTGGCCAGGTTATTACCTGGCTAACCTGGTTAGTAATCCTATAGTTCTTAACCCCAATGCCCAGGGCGTAGCCGAGTAGGGATGAGGAGAGTACAATAACAAGGGCAGTCATTAGGGTAACCACTACCTGCACAACACTGTAGTGCACACCGAGTATTGCCATGAGCAACAATAGGGTTGATGCAATGGATGGTAGAGTGAATAGGAGCATGTGAACCACGTAACCCAGCGCAATGTCCCAATGGTCAGCCCCGTTTGAGTAGAGCACCGTGTATCTTGTTGAAGCACGCCTAAGGTGGGCCATGTCCTGGGCAGCGCCTATGAAGGGTATTAGGAAGCTTGTGTTAACCACCGTACCAACCACGAAGTACTGTAGGTACTGGGGGTTACCCACTACCCTGAGCAGCACTAGCCACAGTATTGGGTAGATTAGCGAGGCAGTCACACCCACGTAAACCCAACCCCTACTACTGAGTAGTAGGTACTTCGAAATCACCATGGCCCTACCCAGCCTCATGGGGACCACCGAAAACCTTCATGAACACGTCCTCTAGCGATGGCTCCCTAACCTCAAACCTAACCCTCCTCCTAACTAAATCATCAATTATGCCAACAGCCTCATCCCAACCAACCCTAAACGCCTCACCCGTATCGTCAACCCTAACCTCAACCCAGGGCAACACCTTCCTCAACTCATTAGGCGAGCCCTCCATGATAATCCTCCTGTTCATCAGGTAAACCCTATCACTCAACTCCTCAGCCTCGTGGATGTAGTGAGTCGTCAGTATGACCGTGGACCCCTCATCCCTAGCCGCCCTAATCACATTCCATATACTCCTCCTATTCTTAGCATCAATACCGACCGTCGGCTCATCCAAAATAATAAGCCTGGGCCTACAGGCTATGGCCGAGGCCACAAGCACAAGCCTCTTCATGCCACCCGACAAATCATCAATCAACCTACCCCCATACTCCCCCAACCCAACAGCCTCAAGGGCCTCATCGACACAACCCCTAACCACACCCCTAGGCACACCCCTCAACCTAACAAGCATCTCCACAT
>Ga0209224_1000043_pt1 | contig 30856 bp, 27 predicted proteins | sample MonGeyMetagenome_FD_184731 | JGI IMG/M metagenome (GOLD analysis project Ga0209224, IMG submission 184731) | Hypoxic/sulfidic aquatic microbial communities from Monarch Geyser, Yellowstone National Park, USA - MG (SPAdes) v2 (version 3) | ecosystem: Environmental > Aquatic > Thermal springs >...
CGAGCTGCTACTGTTCCTTAACGGGGTTGGAAACGGCCTCTTCTCAGCCCCTAACACGACGTCCATAATGAACGCGCTCAGACCCCAGGACAGGGCAGCTGGCAACGGGATGAGGCAGACGTTCGCTAACGTGGGCTCCACCATAAGCATGGCGATGTTCTTCACAATAGCCATAACGGTGCTGACCAGCAGACTTCCCTCAAGCATATACTCCCTGGCCCTGAAGTACGGGCTTCCGAGCCAGGTGGCCTCCTTCCTGGCGAGCCTGTCGCCGAGCGGCCTTCTCTTCGCCGCCTTCCTCGGCTATGACCCTGCCTCCGCGATACCTGCACCAGTACTAAGGGACCTGCCGTCAAGCGTCATCGAGGCCCTGGACTCCCACACGTTCCTGCCTACGGCCCTAGGGCCTTCCTTCATGGCGGGCCTCAGGCTCTCAATAATGATCTCTGTAGCGCTGGTCTTAGTGGGCTCTATATTCTCATATCTTAGGGGCGGCAGGTATGTCTATGAGGAGGAGGCTCGCAGGTTAGGAGGGGACAGGCAGCGTTAGTGCTAGCAGGACGCCGTAAATTATAACGGCTACAACGCCCGACTTGCCGAGCCTGGACTCCTCCATGGCTGGGCCTGGGTGCCTTCCTCGTGTCAGAAAGAGCAGGGCTAAGGCTATGAGGCCGAAGAGGCCAAGCGTGGGGACGTAAAGCCCTAAAGCCAATAGGGCCGCAACGAGGATGAACGATAAGACCATGTGGCCCCTCTCGCCGAGCGCTGCCCTCAACACGTGCCCTCCGTCGAGCTGCCCTACTGGTATAAGGTTCAGGAACGTCACGAAGAACACGATGTAAGCGGCAAAGGCAAGGGGCGACATCTCAACCACGTAGCCGGCAGGAGCATGTACAATGGCCAGGAGGACATTCATAATCATGGGAACGACGGGAATTGTTGAGCCGGGAGGGACTACAGAGGCGGGAACTAAAGCTGAGGTCTTCAGGCCCACTAGGGCTACAGGAAGCGCCACCAGGAAGCCCGCTAGAGGGCCTGAGACGCCTACTATCGCAAGCTCGTCAGCCGTGGCCGGTATCCACTTCATGTTTATGACGGCGCCCAAGGTACCCAAGAACCCAAGCTGAAGAGGGGGTGCAGGTATGAGGTAGGGCAGGCTCCTTGGGACCCTGTACCTCCTCATGGCTAGCCAGTGTCCTGTCTCATGGATCAGGAGAGGCGCCAGGAGGCCAAGCAGGTAAAGACCTGGCGTTAATGGGCCACCTCCTGGAAGGCCTATCAGTGCGAGCCCTGAGTAGTAGACGGAGGCTATCGTAAGTGCCGCCAGCGTGATCCATAAGGCCAAGTTATAGCGGGAGCTGTACCTGGCTATGATGAGGTAAAGTGAGGACCCTTCCCTCCTTAGGGCCGGGGCGTACCCAAGCTTTACAAGCTCGCCGTAAAGAGACCTGAACGAATTTACCAGGTCGCCTTCCCTCAGGCTTACCACCTGCGACCTATAAGCGCCGTTCCCTACCTCAACGAGCTCCGTCACTTCAAAGTGTTTGTTTATGACCTCCCGCGCCTTATCGAGTTCGCTCAACGTCTCGCGCCGCTCTCTCTGCGTCAAGGCAGGGTATTAACAACTAATTTAGAAACAGTTTCTGCTGCAGGGGCTATGGGCTGGCCATTACTTTACGCCTGCCCGAGAAGTAGAGGCTGCAGGGGTCTATTCTCCTCAGCAGCTTTAGGTGAATGTCTATCAGGCTTAATGGAACCCCGTGGACTGACTTCAGGAACTCCTGCTCCACCGGGTGAAGGGAGGCCGGCACTATCATTGTTGATGGTATGACGGACCTTAAGGCCTCGGGTTCCGAGAGGCGAGAGTAGGTCACATTGACATCATCATCGGTTGCCGACACCGCTAACACTAATAGGTCGCCAAGGTCCGCCCTCTGATCGCTTAGGAGCTCGTTGAAGGCCTTGAGGAGCTCCCTAGCGCCATCAGCCGGAGGCAGCTGCCCCCCCTCCTGGTCAACGTCAAGGAGTATGAGGCTGTGAAGGTCAAGGCAGAGGTTGCCAAGGAGCCAGTAGGCCACAGGAGTCGCATCAGTGCCCCTCCAGGGCCCTGGAACTGTGACCTTCCTGCCGAACCTGTAAAACTGAAGGCCTGAGAGCGACATAGCTGCGCAGGGGCCTGAGACGCCCGGTATCACCTTGGCCTTAACGCCTCTCGTTAGGGCCTCAACCACAACAGAGGAATGAGTGGTCGCTATGAGGGGGTCACCAGCGACAAGGACTACAACGTCTCTGCTGCGCGCCATGTCGATGAGCGTATTCACGTTCTCCTCCAGCAGGTCCCTGGTGGCCTTGACTGTGGCCTTATTAAGGGCCTTAGCCATGTCTTCAAGCCAGCCGCTGTTAGGCGAGGTATAGGCCTCTACGATAACCACATCAGCCTTCTTGATAAGACTCTTAGCGCGATCGGTAACGTGCTGAGGGCCCAGCCCAGTCCCTACTATGAACAGCAACTTCAGCCCTCTGCAAGCCTCTTCTGAAACTGCGTGGCCCACTCCAGTAACTTCGTGCGGAGGGCCTTTGCGCTGTCGGCAAAGCCGTGCTCCTCAAGCGCCTTGAGGGACGAGTCTGCTATAAGGTCAAGGAAGTTCGCGTAGATCTGAACCTTACGGGCTAAGATCTCATTGAGTTGCTGCCAGCCCCTGTCAGTGAGAGCATAAACTATCTTCCTGCCACCCCTGACGCCCTCCTCCTCAACGACTACCACGTCTATCAGGCCCAAGTCCTTCATGTAGCTCAGGAGAGGGTATATTGAGCCGGCAGCAGGCTTCCACTGGCTTGCAGTGATATCCTTGATCCTCTTTATAATTTCATATCCGTGCATGGGCCTCTGGGAAAGTATCAGTAGCATTAGCCAGATTAACGTGTCCCTGTACCTGGTAGAGCCCGTAACCTCCGCCGCTTCCCTCTGCATGCTCTTCCGCGCTCATTACCAAAATATCACTAGAAAATATATTTCTGACTATTGTAGGCCTTTGACAAAGCTTCGTAAGGGCGCTCCGCTCTGGCGTCTTTCCTCATTTGGGGTCAGTAATACCAACCCTCTTCATCGCGCAGCTTTATAGGTGTAGCGACAGGTTATAGGCTTTGTAATCCTGTTAAAATTATTGTGCATTATCATATGTGAACCTCTTCTAGTGGCCTTAAGCAAAGGGGAGAGCGGATTATCAGCTCTTGCTATGTTGTCATTGCCATTATAACGGTTAATTTAGTAACTTAGCGACTTTGAAGCGGCTTAACTGATTACAAACGTCACGCCAGGCGTGGACAATGGTACGAAAGGCCTGCCGAGGCCTCTGTAGAACTTGTTAAACCACTCGTAGAAGTGCAGCCTTAGGTCATGAGCAAACGCGACTATGCCTTCAAGGCCTGCCGTGAGTAGATTGCCTACAGCATATAACAGCACTGCCCCAGCATAGGTCAAGGGGTTAGGGTGTGGCGTCAAGGATACATAGTAAAGTATTGTAAATCCTACCATGAGCCCAGCATGCGCTAGGCTTAGGCCCATGATCCTAAGGAAGCTGATAGAGTTGCCCAAGGCGAGAAGCATGCCCTCAAACATGCCGAGGAAGCCCTCTATGGGGTCTAACCTGAAGCCCTCGCCTATAGCTAATGTGTAGAGCCCTTCACCTATCAGCAGCCAGACAATAGATGCTAAGGCCCCATAGAAGACGAAGGCCCCTATAGGTCCGCCCTTTCCAAGGCCGAAGAGGGCCTCCTCTATAACATAGCCTGCCCTGTAGGCGTTGAAGTAAATAAGGAATGGAAGGCCAGCCGCGAGGAAGAGAAGAGTTAGCGGGGCCCTTCTTGCAATGAGGTCCTCGTAGTTCCTGCTCAGAAGGTCATTAGCTATCCCCAGTATATTGCCGAAGGTCAGCATGAAGGCCCCTATCCAGAATGACATGCTTAAGGCCTCGTTGAACAGCTGTATCGTGTAAGGCTCCGTGGAGCTTTCCGTGGCTGCGTCAACGGGCGATAACAGGGGTGGAACCCTGAACCCCAGTTGTTCCCAAAGCCTGTCAAGCCCTATGGCGTGAGCTGATACTGGGCCAAAGAACTCGCCGGCAAGGAAGCCCGTTATCATTCCCGCTACGCCAAGCACCGAGGCGACCTTGGCTATGTCTCTGCTTCTCGGCATCATGTAGAAGACAGCAAAGAGCAGAACTAGTAGCCCGTGGCCAATGTCAGGGAACATCAGGCCGAATATTATGGGCATCGTTATGGCCATGAAGAACGTCGGAACTATCTCATCACCTGAGGGCGTCCCGTACATCTCCACTATACTGTGGAACCACTTGAAGTAACCCGGCAGGTCAACCTTTGTCGGGACGTACTTCTCGCCCCGCCTCACTCCGAGGCTCTTAACTACGTAAGCGCCATCGCAGCAAGTGTCCAGGATCCGCCTGAGCTTCTTTGAGTCCTTAAGGTCAACAAAGCCGTATATGAACGACACGCTATCAGTTCTCGACGAGAGCGACAGAGCTCTTAGGATGTTGGCAAGACCTGAGACCTGCGCGTAGTACCTGTCGAGATCCTCAGCGCGCTTAAGGGCCTCCGACCTTAAGGCTGAGACCTCCTCCATCACCTTCGTTAACGTCTGAAGCGAGGCATTGTAGGCTTCCTTAGGCGAGCCCGGCATCTCAGGTGGAATAGCTATTCGTCTCCAGCCCAGTCTTGAGAGCTCTGCTGCGGCTGTCGCGACGGAGTTGCTCTCGCCAGCTATGACGAATACCATGAGCTCATTGACGGGCTGCGTCATGTAAAGGAGCTTGTATTTGTTAGCGACTCCTATGGCTGAGGGCGCTAAATCTGGGCTCATAACCCCGACAGCTGCCCTAACGTGTGTGCCCTCCCAGGCTGTCCTGACGTCGGCTGAGACCTCCTTCACGGGCTCAAGGAGGCTGACGAGCGCCTGGAGCTCCGCAGCGCGGGCGTTCAGTTCAGTTATCCTTGAAGCCAGCCTCTCCATGTCCTCTTCAAGCTTGGAGTTCGCAGCGACAACATCACGGTATGCCTGCTCCCAGTCCTTAACGTTTATTGTGACCTGTTCACTAGGTCTAGGCTCAAGGCCCAACGCCTTGAATACGCCCTCGAGTCTGGACTTCCTCTCGGCGGCCTCTAGGGCTATCTTCCTGTAGTATCTGTTAGTGTAGTTCTTAAGCGGCTCTGGCGGCTCATCGATATTGATGATGCTGGCGTTGGCAAGGGACGCCAGCGCCTTATCATAGTTCTCGTTCGGTATAACTATCAACACCTCTTCAAGTCTGTTGCTTATTATCAAGCTGGCGCCCTGTCAGGACCAGTAGCATAGGTTAATAAGGTCTGTAAGGAACCTAAGCAGATAGGCCTTTTCCTTTCATCGTGATCTGTTAACGCTTAAAATAACCCCTTCTAGGCCTAATCTGGGCGGGCATGTCAGCTAAAGAGGTCAAGGTCCTAGTAGTAGGGGATGAGCAGAGCCTGCCGCTCTTCAGGATGGCAGGGATGTCGACGCTGAAGGCTTCAAACCAGACAGAGGCCGAGGAGGCCGTTAAAAGGGGTGTAGAGGAGGGCTATGGGCTGATAATAGTCCTTAAGCATGTCATTTCTGATGAGGAGAGCTTGAGGAGAATAGTCGCGGGTACAGGCTCTGTCGTCTTCGTCCTGCCCACAAAGTGGTCCAAGGCAGAGCCCATAAATATAGAGAAGCTTTTGGCTGAAGCGCTAGGCCTAGGGTGAAGGATATGAGCATAAGCGGCGACACCCGGAAGGTCGCTGATAGCGTGACTAAGAAGGCAATATCACAGCTGGAGTCCCAGCTTAACGAAGCGTTGTCAGCGGCCCTTAAGCTCGCGGACTCCTCCCATAAGGCCTCGTCAGAGAAGGCAGTTAAGGCCATAGAGAGAAAGGCAGAGGAGCTCCGCGAGCTTCTAAGGAGCAAGGCGGCAGAGGCTGACCTGAGGGTTAAGCTCAAAGAGGAGTCCATAAAGGCAGAGGCCACTGACAAGGTGATGAGTGAGGCCCTGAGGAGGCTTAAGCTGGACAGAGGGGAATGGTACACGAAGTTCCTAAGGAGGATCCTTGACAGCCTACAGGACGAGGCAGAGTCCTATGGCGGTTTCGTTATACATGGCTCAGCAGAGGACCTCAACTTGCTAAGGGATCTCATAAAAGGTTATAGTGGTCTAGAGCTCTCTGAGGAAGCAGTCCAGGTAGTGGGAGGCGTCGTGGCTGTTTCGAAAGACGGAAGCGTGAGGCTTGACTACACGTTGGACCAGCTCGTAAAGGAGAACTACACGTATCTCCGCGGTCTCGCTTCTAGGGAGCTCTTCGAGGTGAGGTGACGTGCCCGTCAGGGGAAGGATAGTCAGGATATCGGGTCCGCTCGTTGTAGCTGAGGCCATGAGTGGAATCCAGATGTATGAGATGGTCAGGGTGGGCGAACAGGGCCTCGTAGGTGAGGTCACCAGGATAAGGGGCGACACGGCCTATGTGCAAGTCTACGAGTCAACGAGCGGCCTGAGGCCAGGGGAGCCCGTGGAAGGCACCGGCGCGCCGCTGAGCGTTGAGCTCGGCCCAGGGCTCATAGGCAGCATCTTTGACGGCATCCAGAGGCCGCTGCCTCTAATAGCCCAGCAGATAGCTAAGGTGAACCCAGCCCGCAGCATATTCGTTGAGAGAGGCGTTAACGTGCCTCCAATACCTAGGGATAAGAAGTGGCACTTCGTGCCAAGGGAAGGACTCAAGGCCGGCGACAAGGTCTCAGGAGGCGATATAATAGGTGCGGTCCAAGAGACGCCGCTGGTCCTAGGCAAGGTCATGGTTCCGCCAAACGTCTTCGGCGCCCTCAAGTGGGTAGCCCCCGAAGGGGACTACACCATAGTTGACCCCATAGCGGAGGTTGAGACGGGGGAGGGTGAGGTCAAGCAGGTGTATCTATCGCACCGCTGGCCTGTGAGGATACCAAGGCCGTACTCAACAAAGCTCGACCCAACGGAGCCCCTCATAACTGGCATGAGGATCATTGACCTCCTCTTCCCAATGGCTAAGGGTGGCACGGGCATGATACCTGGAGGCTTTGGGACAGGCAAGACCGTCACTCTACATAGTTTAGCTCAGTGGTCATCGGCCAACGTGATAATTTACATAGGGTGCGGCGAAAGGGGGAACGAGATGACGGAGGTCCTTGAGAGGTTCCCAACCTATAAGGACCCATGGACGGGCAGGCCCCTGATGGAGAGAACCATACTAATTGCCAACACAAGCAACATGCCGGTCGCCGCGAGGGAGGCAAGCATCTACGTTGGGATAACAATGGCCGAGTACTACCGTGACATGGGATATGACGTCCTGCTGGTGGCCGACTCAACGAGCAGGTGGGCTGAGGCGCTGAGGGAAATAGCTGGTAGACTTGAGGAGATGCCCTCTGAGGAGGGCTACCCGAGCTACCTGGCCTCAAGGCTTGCTGAGTTCTACGAGAGGGCTGGACGTGTCAGGACCATAGGCAGCCCCGAGAGGCTTGGTAGCGTGACCGTAGTGGGGGCCGTAAGCCCCCCAGGAGGCGACTTCACGGAGCCCGTCACGACCCACACGAGGAGGTTCACCAAGGTCTTCTGGGCCCTCGACACAGCGCTTGCTTACAGCAGGCACTATCCAGCCATAAACTGGATATTGAGTTATAGCGCCTACGCTGAAACAGTTGAGGGCTGGTGGAGGAAGAACGTTGACGAGAGGTGGGCTGAGTACAGGAAGGTGATAATGGACGTATTGATCAGGGAGAACGCGCTGAGAGAGATCGTGAGGCTCGTGGGCACAGAGGGCCTGAGTGAGCAGGACAAGCTGGTCCTTGAGACCGCGAGACTTATAAAGGATGGCCTACTGAAGCAGAACGCCTTCGATCCAATCGACACGTTTACAACGCCTCAGAAGCAGGTAGCGCTCATGAAGATGTTCGTCGAGTTCTACAGGGCGGCAAGCGATGCCATAAAGAGGAACGTGACCGTCACCCAGCTGAGGGAGGCCATAGGTAGGCTCTACACCGACATGGTTAAGGCGAGGTTCAACATACCTAATGACAAGGTTGAGGATATAGAGAAGCTTACGCAAAGCGTTGTTGGCGTACTAAGTAAGCTCGGAGGTGGTTAACATGAGCGTGATAGGCGTTAAGGAGTATACGAGGGTCTCAGAGATCAGGGGGCCACTCATCATAGTTGAGGGCGTCAGCAGGGTAGCGTATGACGAGGTAGTCGAGGTTGAGCTGAGCGGCGGCGAGAGAAGGAGGGGAAGGGTTCTAGAGGTTACGAGGAACGCGGCAGTAGTTCAGGTTTTCGAGGGGACCGCAGGCATTTCAACAATTGGCGCTAAGGTGAGGTTCCTGGGCAGGACACTCGAGATGCCTGTTTCAGAGGACATGTTGGGGAGGATATTCGACGCCCTGGGGAAGCCCATAGACGGAGGCCCCGACATAATTGCTGAGGAGAAGTATGACATAAATGGGGCTCCCATAAACCCAGCCGTCAGGGCCTACCCTGAGGACTTCATACAGACAGGCGTAAGCGCTATAGACGGTATGAACACGTTGGTCAGAGGACAGAAGCTGCCGATATTCAGCGGCAGCGGGCTTCCTCACAATGAGCTCGCTGCCCAGATAGCGAGGCAGGCAACGGTCAGAGGCGAAGAGGAGGAGTTCGCGGTGGTCTTCGCGGCAATAGGGATAAAGTATGACGACTTCGTGTTCTTCAGGAAGTTCTTCGAGGAGACGGGCGCTATGAAGAGGGTGGCTATGTTCGTGAACCTTGCCAACGAGCCCGCCATGCTGAGGCTCGTCGCACCAAGGGCTGCGCTGACGCTAGCTGAGTACCTGGCCTATGAGAGGGACATGCACGTCCTGGCTATACTCACAGACATGACAAACTACGCAGAGGCCCTGAGGGAGATCAGCGCGGCGAGGGAGGAGGTGCCTGGGAGGCAGGGCTACCCAGGCTACATGTACAGCGACCTCGCAAGCGTCTACGAGAGGGCTGGGAGGGTCCACGGGAGGAAGGGAAGCATAACGCAGATGCCAATACTCACAATGCCAAATGACGATATAACTCACCCGATACCCGACCTGACGGGCTACATAACCGAGGGGCAGATAGTTCTCAGCAGAGACCTCTACAACAGGGGCATATACCCGCCCATCAACGTCCTCATGAGCCTATCAAGGCTCATGAAGGAGGGTATAGGACCAGGCAAGACGAGGGAGGACCACTCCCAGGTGAGCGACCAGCTTTACGCTGCTTACAGCAGAGGTGTTGATCTCAGGAGCCTGGCCGCAGTTGTAGGTGAGGAGAGCCTCAGCGAGACCGAGAGAAAGTACCTGAGGTTCGCAGACGTCTTCGAGAGGAGGTTCCTAAGCCAGAGCGTCAGGGAGAATAGGACTATAGAACAGACACTCGACCTAGCCTGGGAGGTGCTATCAGAGCTTCCTGAGGAGGAGCTGACGAACATAAGAGAGGAGTTCATAAAGAAGTACCATCCGAAGTACAGGAAGTCCTCGGGCGCGTCCTAAGGCCTTACCCAGGACCCCACGCCCTCACCCCTTATTACTTTCACCAGGACCGCTGGGTTCCTTCCGTCAGCAAACACGAGAGTTAAACGGCTCCTCTTGACTATTTCTAGGGCCACGCGGTCAAACAGCTCATAGCCTCCGGCCACCTGCTCCTTGCCCAAGATTATTTCCTCCAGCTGAGAGTATGTGAGGTTATCAATCTTCCTGGAGCTGGGCTCGCCTGGCCTGCCAGTGTAAACTCCATCAACGCCGTTCAGGAGGTTCACCAAGAGGTCAGCCTTAATGGCCTCAGCCAGGACTGCTGCCACCGCGTTGGTGCTCTGGCCTGGCTGAAGGCCGCCAAGGACGGGTACAAGGCCCTCCTGCGAGACCCTGACGGCCTCCCTTAGGTCCCTGGGCACGGTAGGGGGCGAGAGGGGATAGAGCGCCAGGGCTACGGACAACGCGTTGAGGTTTGCTGACTCGATGCCTATTTCGTCAAGTAGTGACTCAGGGACCCCCAAGGCCCTCAGGGTCCTTATGTACTCCCTGGCCACCTCGCCTCCGCCCACTACGACAGCTATCCTCCAGCCTTCATCAAGCAGGGCCTTTACAGTTTCCCTTAGGTCAGAAAGGTACGAGGCTGAAGGAGGGTAAATTAGGGACCCGCTGAACTTAATGACAGCAGAGCCGCCCTTCCTCAAGCGAACCGACCTCAGCTGCCTGGCCCCGATCACCCTCTCACAGCTTTTAACCTACATCATCGGCCGCGCTAAGGTTAACTGTTGAACCTTTAAGCTTAAGGGGAGCCTCAGGACCCGGGTGTGGCTATGCCCTTGGTTAACTTGGAGGTTGACACGGGGAAGTACAAGAGCGTCACCGTCCCCCTAGAGGTGGCAGAGAAGCTGATAATGGAGGTCAGCAAGAGGCTCAACGTTGGGTCAAAGGACGTCATGGAGGCCCTGAGGATCGTCAGGAACTTCGATGAGTTCTACGAGTTCCAGGAGAAGAAGTTCAAGGATTATCTAGTCCCAGATAAGGACATAAGTGATATGATAAGGGGCGCCGTGGTGGTTGACAGCCTTAAGCTTATCAAGAGAGGGGACGTCAAGGAGGTTCTTGTCACGTTTGACAGAAGGGTAAGCGAGGAAGTGATAGCTGAGGCCCTAAAGGACCTAGGCTACGAGGTTAATATCAGGAGGCGCAGCTTCTCAGAGCTCCTAGCTAGCTGACCCTTGCTCCTCAGCGCCTCCCTTCCCTGAGGTCTTTGAGCCCCTTTTTCTTCTGCTGGTGCTCGCCTTCTTTTTCTGGGAGGCCTTCTTTGTAGACCTACGCCTTGACGTCTTCCTGACGGCTTCTCCTGCCTTCTTGAGCGCCTCATCGACTTTTTCAAAGAGCAACGCCTTAGCCTCACTTAGCGATATCTGTCCCTCACTGGCCCTCTCCAGTATGTCAAAGGCGTTAAGCATGACCTCTATGAGCTCAGGGGCCCCAAGCTTATACTCTAGCGGTGCGAGCTCCTCGGACGCCTCGCCCTCCTCTCTCCCTGTCTCTTCCGCAGCTGCTTCCTCTACCTCCTCGCTTCCCGTCCCGACAGTCTCCTCGGAGCTCACTATGGACCCCAGCACTACTGGGTTCGCACAATTTAAACTTAAATACTTTTGAGACATAACGTGCCTTCATTGGCGTGAGGTCGTGTCAGAAGGGGAGCTAAAGCTTTACCCTATGACTAAGGACGAGATAAGGATAGGCCCCCTGTTCCTGACGAAGTACGAGAGGGCTAAGATCATAGGTTTAAGGGCCCTTCAGCTAGACTATGGAGCCTTCCCCCTCATTGACGTTGAAAGGTCAGGGATTAGAAGGGACCCCATTGAGATAGCCAGGTATGAGCTTGACCATGGCCTCCTGCCTCTTTCCATAGTTAGGCACACACCCGCCGGCAAGGTCCAGATAATACCCCTGAAGCTCCTGTTGTCCTAAGGGCCTCAACTAAACGCTTTTAATTGCGTCTGAAAGGTCAAGGTGAGGTGTAAAATGGTAAAGGCGCCCAAAGGCTATAGGCATAGAACAAGGAAGCTGCTCAGCAAGGGCGTAAGGGAGCGGGGAGCCGTGCCGAGGGCCAGCGTGATGTTCTACCCTTACAAGGAGGGCGACAGGGTAGCCATAATTATAGACCCCTCCTTCCATGACGGAATGCCCCACAGGAGATACCACGGCCTTACGGGCGTCGTGGTGGGCAGAAGGGGCAGGGCCTACGTAGTAAAGGTCATGTTAGGCGATAAGGAGAAGACGATAATAACCTACGCCGCCCACCTCAGACCCCTTAAGTCTTAGAAGGGGTCTTATATGAACAGGAGGATCGAGTCGCGAAAGTACCTGACTTATGTCGAGGCGCGCGAGATCCTTCAGCGCAGGATCTCAGAGAGCGGGGCCAGCGTTAACCCCGTTCAGGAGAGGGCTTGGGAGTTCCTTAGGCTCTTTGGCCAAGGGGACCCTATTGCGTCAAGGAAGGCCATAGGCGAGTTGGTGAACGCCGGCCTTGATGAGGACCTGGCTGTAGAACTTGTCAATATGTGCCCTGGGGATGAAGGCTTCATAAACTTGATACTTTCAAGCAAGGAAGGGCTAAAAATATCGGAGGAGCTCCTGAACAAGATAAAGGGGGTTCTCTCCTCGGTTTGTCCTAAAGGGCCTTCCACTTAGGTTTGCTGTCAATAGTTACTAGCAGCGCTTCTAAGCTGAACATAGGTATTTCTATCGTGGGAAACAGGCTCCGAGGACCTGATGTTAAATTTTCGCCTTTATCACCATTTGAGGTCTTAGGCCATCACGTTGCGAGCTCTGCTAGGTCACAGGATCAGGACTCTTAACGTGAGCGTGAAAAAAAGATAAGGAAGGGCTTCAACCCTATCTGCCTTCAGGAGCACCTTCTAGTCTGGAGCCTTGATGCGTTCAGCGACCTGCAAGCTCCAGAGGCCTTATGTAGCGGTGATAGCGGAGAAGCCGAAGGCCGCTTCCAGAATAGCGCAGGCCCTTGGCCAGGCGACCCTTTGTAGGATAGGGGGAGTCCCCGTTTACTACGTGAGGTTCAATGGTCAACTTCTAGTGATAGTAAGCAGCGCAGGCCACATGTTTGGCCCCACCACAGCCGTTGAGGGGCTGCCAGTAACAGAACTTAAATGGGAGCCCCTCTGGTCGTTTGAGCGAAGGTCTAAGCACCTTCGACCTTACTATGAAGTTATGGCCAAGACGTTGCCCGGCGCCCTAACCTACATCAGCGCCTGCGACTATGACCTGGAGGGTAGCACTATCTGTTACAAGATAATAGAGGCCTTCGGGGACCTCAAAAGGGCCAGGAGGGCCAAGTTCTCGTCATTGACTGCTGGTGAGCTCAGGAAGGCCTTCATGAGCTTGGGTCCCCTTGACGTGAATAACGCCATGGCTGGCATCGCTCGGGCAGAGCTTGACTGGCTATGGGGTATAAATTTCTCAAGGCTCCTGATGAAGGCCTATAAGACGAGCGTTGGGAAGAGGCTGTCGCTGAGCGCTGGTCGCGTTCAGACGCCGACGCTAGCTGAAGCCGTGAGGAGGTGGATGGGCCAGAACTCCCATGTCCCTGTGCCACTCCTGAGCCTCAGCGCGGAGCTAGAGGTCGATGGCGTCAAGTTCAGGGCCAGGCCAGACGGCTGGGAGCCCAAGACTAGGGCTGAAGCGCAGGCCATAATTAAAGAGGTCAAGGAAAGGGGCTACATGGTGACGGCCAGCTATAGGTCAGAGGAGGAGTCCATAAGGCCTCCTCCCCCGTTTAACCTCACAGACCTTCAGGAGGAGGCAGCGAGGATCTACGGCCTATCGCCCTACAGGACACAGGAGATAGCTGAGGACCTCTACCTCTCAGCCCTCATAAGCTACCCCAGGACAGAGAGCCAGAGGCTCCCCCCGGACCTAGACTATAAGGGCGTCCTGGCGGCCTTGGCTAGGCAGCGGGAGTTCTCCGCACTGGTCTCGGACCTGCTGAGGGAGACAGGAGGCGCCCTCAGGCCTGTTGAGGGGCCTAAGAGGGACCCAGCTCACCCAGCGATATATCCCACGGGCGAGACCCCAAGGGAGCCTCTGGACAGGTATCACAGGGCCATATACGAGCTCATAGTCAGGAGGTTCATGGCTGCCTTCGCGAGGCCGCTTGTGATAGCAAGGGTGGAGGCCCTGCTCAGGGACCCCGCGGGCAGGCCCTGGAGGGCCTCAGGGCAGAGGGTAATTAGGAGGGGCTGGACGCATTACTACCCCTACGTGAGCCTTGAGGAGGCTCAGCTCCCCCAGCTCAGGATAGGGCAGAGGGCTGACCTAGTCTCTGCTAACGTAAGGGTGGTCTGGCCTGCCTCAGGCACGAGGCTCTCAAGGCTGGCGCTGCTGGAGTGGATGGAGTCCAACGACCTCGGGACCAAGGGCACGAGGGCCAGGATCATAGAGACTCTGTTAAGGAGGGGCTTTCTCGAGATTAAGGGCAACCGCGCAGAGGTCACAGACCTCGGATACGCAGTCTATAAGACCCTGGCCGCCGCCGCGCCTGAGCTGGTCTCCGTCGAGCTAACTAGGGATTTCGAGAGGAAGCTCGAGCTCATAGCCGACGGCAAGCTTTCAAGGGACGCGGTGGTTTCCGAGGCCAGGCAGTACGTCAGCGACCTAGTTAGGAAATACAGCCAGCAAATAGACGTTATAGGGAGAAGGCTGGCAGAGCTGGCAGGAGCTGTCAGGCCAGCAAGTACATGTCCGATCTGCGGAAGGCCGGCGTCAGGCGAGCTCTGCGAGCTTCACGAGCTCGCCCTTAAGGAGCTTAATGAAAAGCTAGATGTGATAGCTAGGAGGCTGGGCCTTTCCAGGCCTGAGACGCTAAGGGCTGTCGCCAACAGGAGGGCCACGGGCGTCTGGGCCCGCGAGGCAGCCCGGTACCTGTTGAGGAAGCTTAAGTAGGCCCAGAAGGAGGCCTCAGGGCTATCGAGAGGGACCCGATGAACGGTATAGCTATGGGAGTCCGTCCCCCCACGACCACCCCTACGACCTTCCAATATGGAACCCCTGAGACATTAGTGCCGTTGATGCTCACGTAGCCACAGTACTGGGGGAACCCTGGGTCAGGGAGAGGGTTGTTGTCGCCCTTAGTCACAAAGCACAGGACCCCGTTGTTGTAGTAAATGTAAATAACCCTGTGTATTATGTAAGCATTAGAGAGGTAGACGCCATAGAAGGACCCCGTGTATGTATAGACTATTACATCACCTACTGATATAGCTGTGGGGTTCTCCTTCGCTATCAGAACTAGGTCACCTGTCTGAAGGGTCGGCAGCATACTGTTTCCATCAACGACTACAACGTCAAGTCCCAGGGCTACGTGTAGCGCGGCAACCACTGTAACAACGGCTATGACAAAGGCAGCCCAGGCGACAGCCGAGGCCCTCCTCAAGAGCGTAGCCCCAGGAGCATTGCCGCAGCCGCATTTATTAAAAGGGTTAGGAAGCTCAGAGAGGTAGAACGGCTAGATGTTACAAGTCTTACATGTGCTGTTCTCGTCGGTCTCGACCTTAACGACTCCGCCGCCCCCCTCAGCCTTGACGTTAAAGAGCTCACCGAGCTTCTGGTCGCTGACAGCTTCTTCGGCCTTCATCTCTTTCTTCACTATGGCCATCCTCATGGCTGGCCTCTTCACTAACTTGATGGGGACGTCAGCGAGCTCAGCCCTCTGGCCACCGAAGTAGATGACCTGTACGCTCTTGCTCTCGTCCCTGTACACGGTGACGCCCTTCAGGCCCGTCAGCCAGGCCGCTATGTACGACGTGGCTACTGAGTTAACGGAGGCCCAGTTGGGCAGGTTCACCGTCTTGCTGATCGCCTGGTCTGTGTAGATCTGGGCCGCGGCCTGATGAGCTATGTGGTACCATACGTCAAAGTCCATGCTCGTGGCGAAGAGCCTGGCGAGCTCCCTCAGCCCAGCTATGAAGCCTTCAACGTCCCAGGAGGGCTTCACTATCCTGCCCCCCTCTACCGTTATTGAGGCCTCCCTCACGGCCTTCTCAAGGTCTTCAAGGGCCCACCTTAGGCTTCCCTTGTGCCTAGATATGATCTCGGCCACAAGCCTCAGAACGTTGTCAGGTGCACCGGTGCGCCTAGCCAGGCTGAGGAGGCTCTCCCTGAACTCCCTGATGACCTCCCAGAGCTCGCCAAGGGTCACCCTCCTCAGGTAGACTAGGGCGAAGTAGGGCTCTATCCCGCTGGAGGTCCCCGCTATTATTGATATAGACCCAGTGGGGGCGGTGGTGTTGACAGCCGTGTGCCTGGGCGCCCTGGCCCCGATGGACCTACCATAGCTCTTGAGCCTCTCCCAGAGGCCTGCTGGGTCATAGACGGCCATTGCGAGCAAGTGCCTGGGGCTGTTGGCTAGCTCCGCGGGATCCATGTTCCTGGCCTCGGCCAGGGTTTCCTTAGTTAAGCCAAAGACCTCCGCCAGTACGCGCTCAAGGGCCTCTCTCCTCAGCAGCCTCACGGAGCCATCGTCGGCTATTCTCCTGGCCGTCTCGCCCTCCAGCTGGCTCTTAACGTAGTCGCTGAGCTTGACATGATGGTACTTTACCGTTACCCACTCATCGTCAAGCCTCATGACCTCAGAGGCCTTGAGCAGGGCTGGGGTCAACAGCTCTAAGGTCTCCTCAGGCCTTGCCCTCCTCTTACAGGTGAGGGTGTTCCAGTCAAACTCTGAGCACTCGAAAGCCGGGGCGTGCCCAAGCTTGGCCCCAAGCTCCCAGCTCCTCTTCCAGGCCTCGGCCTCAAGGAGAGCCATGGTAGCCATTGTGAAGGCCACGGCCTCCTCGCTGTCGTATGGGAGGCCTAGCCTGGCCAGCGCGTTGGCGAGGCCCATTATGCCAAGCCCCACCTTCCTCGTGAACTTGTTTACAAGGTCCTGCCTCTGGTCCGGCTGCCTGTTGTAGTCTATGACAGCGTCAAGGCCGTCGACCGCTAGGTCCACGTCCTTGGCGAAGGCCTCGACGTCGAACTTCCCCTCGCGGATATACTTGTCCACGGACAGGGACCCTAGGTTGCAGCTCTCGTACGGGTAAAGGGGCTCTTCCCCGCACGGGTTCGTGGCGCTCACGGCCCCAAGCCACGGCGTCGGTATCCACTTGTTATGGTTGTCAATGAAGAACAGGCCGGGATCCCCGCCCTCCCAGGCGCCCCTGACTATCTCCTCCCACAGCTTCCTGGCATGGTGGTGCCAGAGGTAGGGGTTCCTCCTACTGACGTCTAAGTCGGATGGGGCCCTCTTCTTCGCCTCTTCAACAAGGTCCTCTAAGACGCTCAGATAGGGCGTGCTGACCTTGCCTTCCTTTAGGAGCCTGATGGTCCTTCCCTCGCCGGTGGCCCTTGACAGAGCATAGTGCAGCCTGTAGATCCCATCGCCCATGTCGCTGAACCTGGGGTTAACCATCCACCACTCCTCATCGTTCACGACGGCCTCTAGGAAGGCGTCATGGGCGCCCACGCTTATATTGAAGTTCGTCAGGAAGGAGTCCTGCATTGGAGCCCTCTTGGCCTGTATGAACCCGGCCTCCTCAGGCGCCTGGCTGCCCTGGGTCAGCCTCCTCAGCGCCTCAAGGGTCGTCTCGTCAACCTTGTAGTAGCCGTCCTTGGCCAGCTGCTCAAGGGTTGCCTTGAACTGGCTCAAGAGCGAGTTGACCTGAGGCGGCAGGGTTGACGACAGCGCCTTCCAGGGGTCGTAGTCAGGGTTGTAGAGGTCGGGGTGCCAGTCATGAAGAATCCCCATGTTGGCGCCTCTCCTCTTGCCCCCCTGCTTGACTACATCAGTAGCTATGTCGTAAAGCCTCATGAAGCTCAGGGGGCCGCTGGCCACACCGCTGGTGCCAGCTACAACGTCACCCCTCGGCCTCAGCTCGCTGAAGCTGAAGCCCTCCCCACCCCCATACTTAAAGGTCATAACCTGCACGGTAAGGCCGTCCATTATACCCCTCATATCGTCATGAACGGGGGTCACATAGCAGGCGCTGAGGGCCCCCTTAGCCTCGTCAACGAACATGTTGAAGAGCGTTGGACTGTTGAACACGAAGCGGCCCTCTATAAGGGCCCTGTAAAGGGCCTCGGAGTCTACCCTGCCCCTGAAGCCCAGGGCCACCCTCATCATTACCATGGATGGAGTCTCCATGTACCTGCCCTTCAGATCCTTCACTATGTACCTGCTCATGAGGACCCTGAGGGCGTTGTACGTGAACTTCAGGTCGTCAGGGCAGAGGCCCTGTTGCACGCACGGGGGCAGGGGGGCAAGGGCCCCACCGTTGGGCGCTCTCTCCTTATAGGCCTCCCTCACCTGAGCGTAGATGTCCTGGAGGAGGAGCTCCTTAGCCCTCTCCTCGGCGGAGGGCTCCAACAGCGACCTGCTCATGAGCTCCAGCTGCTTGACTTCTGTTGCCATATTGGTCAGCCTCCCTTAGGCAAGGGTTCTGTAGGGAGGGGCGCAGTCTTCAGTCCCTCTACCTTGTGGGAGACACCGGAGGTTCCTCTAGACAAAAGCGCCGACGCAGAGGCCCTCCGCTTCTTAGATATTGATATGCGCATTACTCTGCTCGCCAGGCAACGTTATTGGTATTACTCCACTAATATGAAGTCCTACGAAGGCTTTTTACTTACACGGGGATGGGCGGAACCCAATGATGCCTGCCGACTCTGAACGGACGCCTGGCCAGGTCATGTGCAGCAGGTGTAAGAGGAGAAAGGCCCTTTACCTCAGGACCAGCAGCGGCGAGGCCCTGTGTCTTCAGTGCCTGAGGGACGAGGTCATGAGGCAGGCCTCTAGGTCCCTTGCGTCAGCCGGGCTGAGCCTGAGGGCAACGCTCCTCGTACCCATATCTTCATTTGCTCCCTCAGCCTCACTGCTTGCCGCGATCCTCACGGCCAGCATCGAGAGGAGGTTTAAGTCCAGGGTCATCGTGGCGATTCCTTCATTTTATGAGGGTCTCAGCTCATCGTTTAAGCTGCCTGAGGGCCTTGAGGGAGTAACTGTTGACGTTAGGCCATGGCCCCCTCGGGAGGCCGACATTATTTCCTGCGTCAGGTACGACAGAGCCTGGTCGACGAGGGCGGCAAGGTTAATAGGGGCTGACGCTGTCGTCGCTTCTCTCTCAAGGACTGACCTAACGGCCCTGCTCCTGGAGGCTCTGCTGAGGGGTAGACCTGACGAGGTCTTCGACTCGCAGCCAACGCTTTCGGTGCTGGGCATCAAACACGTAGAGGTCTTCTCAAGAATAGAGAGGGAGGCCTTGGCGGCGATAGAGTTCCTGGAGGGCCTGAGGCTTGAGCCAGCGTGCAGGGTCCTTATCAAGTCAAAGCGGGTCTTCATGTCAGTAGCTGGGGGGCCTGAGATGGACTATGGGGCCCTCGAGCTCTCAACGAAGCTGGCAGCTGAAGTTAAGGCCCCGCAGCTGTGCATGTCATGTGGGGCCCCTTCGGCTGGACCTCTCTGCGACCACTGCGTTGCTCTGGGCCTTGACAGGATCAGCGTGAGCCTGGTAGGCCAGCATCCTGGTCAGGCCTAGGGCCTCCGCTCAGCAGGGACCTGAGGGTCTCCTTCTCATCCCTGCTTAGGTGTATCGTGAGCGCGTAGCCGGACTTGGGGGCTAGGCTGGGTGGGTGAACTTCATGGTTTAACACGACATAGCCGGCGGCTATCATCTCCTCCACGAGCCTTGGGTGAAGCCTCTTGGCGGTCTCAAGCAGAAGCCTTGAGAACCCCATATGCCTTTTAATCTCCCCCTCGCTCAGCTGGGCCCCGCAGACTGTACACGTCAGGTCAGGGGTCACGGCCCTGAAGCCGCACCGGGGGCACTCAACCGGTGTAGGCCTGCCGTACTGGGACCACAGCGACCTCAGGGACGCTATTATGTCATCGGCCCCAAGCCTCTTAGCCTGCTGGTAGAGGTAAGGGGCGGCCCTACCGGCGGCCTCAGGGGCGTACGCCGCTATGAACTCCAACTGCTCCCTCGTCAGGGGCCTCTCCCTGGAGAGGAGCATTGCCGCAACAGCCTTGAGAAGGCCGTCCTTCGTGGCCATTATCCTCTTCATGGCGGCCTCCTCTGTCAGCTTGGAGGACCTGGACTCCGCTAACGAGCTCACTATTGAGTAAATGATGTCCTTTATGTCGTCAGGCTTAAGCCCCACCAAGTCAAGGCCTAAGGCTGGCACCAGCTTCTCTGAAAGGGAGGAGGTGAGCGCCTTTACATCATCTTCCGTGGTAGCCCTTCTCACAGCTGAGCTCCTACGCCTTCTCGCCGTTGCTTGGACGTCTGGTTGCTCCTGTTTCCTCCTGACCCTAGGCAAGCTTGCCGTCAGCTTCATATGGCTCAGGGAAGTTAATAGGTCCAACGCGTAACAAGCGAGGTTAAGGAATTAATGTCCCCCGGCGGTCAGAACAGTGCTGAGCGCCTTGTCGGATAGGGCGCCCTATCACGATGAAGTGCTAATAGCTATCATTGGCCTTAACTTAATGGCCTTAGCGGTCTTCCTTTATGGCTTTGACGGCACATATGTCATCATAGGTACCTACAACAGGGAGCCTGCGCTTTACTACGTTCCAACGAGGCTGTCCGTCGTTGTAAGCCTGGTAGTCCTTCTCGCGGGCCTATCGCTCCTTCTGGGCTCCAGGACTCTCGCCCGCAGCCCAAGGTGGCCCAAGCCCGTGGCGGTAGCGCTGGCGGCCCTGGTCCTCGTAGTAGGCCTCACAGCCTCGCAGACCATGGGCTCCGTAGAGGTTCAGATCATGGGCGGCGTTGAAGACTCCTACGTGATTCAGCTGGAGGCCGCAAGGCTGCTCCTAAGGGGCCTTGATCCATACTCGGTCAACTACTCCTCCTTTCTTATGTACAACGTCCCAGCGACTAAGCTGACCTTCGTATACTCAGCAGGTCCCCCTTACAATATGTCTCACGCGGCGGGGTTCGTTAGCGTCCTGGACTACCCGGCCTTTTCATTCATTTACTACCTGCCGGCCGTACTGCTGAGGCTCCCGGGCAATGTATGGGACTCCATAGTCCTCGGGGCGGCCCTCGTTGTGGCTTTCACCAGGGCCAAGGGAGGCTCGAGGTGGCTGTTGCTGCCCCTGCTAGCCTCAGGCCTTCTCTACTTCATCACGGACCCAACCGTCTTTGACCCATTGGCTGGCTGGTTAGCGCCTCTCGTGCTGGCGGTCTCGTTCGCTGAAAACCCGGTTGTCGCAGGGGCCCTGCTGGGGCTGGCGACCTCATATAGGCAGTACGCCCTGGCCGCCGCCCTCGTCTACTTCCCCCTTGCCTACAGGAGGGGCTACAGGAAAGTCCCTCTTGGCATTGCGTCAATGATAGCTGTGATAGGTGTCCTGAACGCGCCGTTCTTCTTCCTTACAGGACCGTCCTTCTTGAGATATGTAGTAGCGCCTGCAGCCTGGAGGCTTGACATAGAGGGCCTGGGCCTCGCCAGCGTCTACTTCCTAACAGGCAGGGCCTTACCACGTCTTTACCTGATGGCCGCAGCCGCTTCGGTAGCCCTCACGACCCCGGCCTTAACGTACAGACTTTATAAGCAGCTCGGGGGCCTGAGCTACGCGCTCCCCTCTATAGTGTTCCTCCTTTACCCCAGGCCTCTCTACTCATACTGGCTTTGGTTCCCGTTCATCGGCATTATGGACCTTATTTTAAATGAGCTCAATGACGACCTAGTGGTCTCCGAGGCTCAGTTCAGGGTCCTGGCCGTGTCGCCTCTCGTCGCGATATCGGGGCTCCTTGCGGCCCTCGCCTCTACGGGTGGGCTGCAGGAAGCGATTATGCTGGCCGCTGCAGGGCTTGGACTCGCGCTCTCCACGGCGGTGGTTCTACTATTCAGACCAGGTAAGGCCTTTAGCTCGCTCGTAGGGGCCTCTGTTTTAGCTGGCCTGGCGGCCTCAGCGCTATCAGCAAATCTCTACGCGAGGTCACCAAGAGTTGTCGTTACTCTGCCCCTCTTGCAGAGAGTCCTTCAGGTAGTTCGAGCAGGTCCAAGGCCTTACGACCTTTATTTGGGGGTTGCCAGTTCTGGACTGCTCTTCGCGATGGAGACGCATTTAATATTGCCTTATGGTAGTCTGCCCTTCCAACCTGTTAATACCATGATCAAGTCTTTACCTCAGCTGTCCCCTTCAGCCTCCCAGTTGTGGGCCGCGTTAGCCCTTGCCGTGCCGCTGCTGGTCATAGCGATCTATGGAGTCTCAGGCCTTGACCTGTTGCTCTTCTCAGAGGCCCTAGGAGTCATCGTTTTCGTCGGACCAAGCCTGGCGGGCGGGCTAGCGCTGGCGGTCCTCCTCTCCAGCGTCACACTTACAAGGGGGCCTAAGGAAGCGGCGTCGGCGCTCAGGGGCATAGCAGCGTCGCTGAGCCTCGTGGGCCTGCTGGGGCTCCTCTCAGCCCCTGAGGCCTGGAGGAGGCGGACGGCGATCATTGCCATGATATGCCTAGCGATGACCCTTGCCGTCCTTAGAGGTGGCTACCTTTTGGCTTACGTAACTGAGGCCGCTAGGTACCTGTTTACTTACGGTAGCTTAGCCGAGGTAAAGCTAGGGGCGCTTCTGGTGGCCGCAGCGGTTGGATTTCCTCTCCTGGCCTTGCGCGCCAGGAAATCAAGTCTCCTCAGGGGATGGGCCCTAGCTAGCCCGCTAGTGTCGCTCTCAGCCCTTGCGGCCTTAGGGCTTACCAGCGGCAACTACTACCTAGGGTACGTTGTCTTCACGTTGGCGGCAGCGCTAGAGGTTGCCAGAGAGAACCAGGGCCAGATCAACAATCCTTACTCCATCGAATCTCGCGGCGGCCCGGGAGAGGTTGGAGGCGCAGATGGGGCACATGGTAACTACGACCTTTGAGTACCTGGCGAGCTCCCCTAGCCTCTCCTCAGCCACCTTCCTCGACATGAACGGCGACAGGGCCTCCACGGGACCTCCGCAGCACGAGGTCCTCCTGCCTGACCTCCTTACCTCTGAAACCTGGACTAGGGCGCTGGCCAGTAGACTCCTTGACCTCTCCCACAGGTCAAGGTCCCTCGCGTAGATGCAGGAGTCGTGGACCGTGACCGTAAGGCCTCCTGTCCTCAGCACGGCGACAGGGCTCACGAGCTCAAGGTAGCTCCTCACGGAGGGCCTCAGGAGCCCCCTTCTCCTCATGATAGTGAGCGTAAGAGCTGTATGCGGGTCAACGGTTACTACTTCACTGACGTTCAGCGAGTTGATGGCCTTGGAGACCCTCCTTGCGTGTGCCTCAAAGGCGTCAACGGCTCCTAGGTCCAGCAGGAGCGCCCCGCTATAGAGGTCTGAGACCTCAGGCACGTACACGAAGTCGACCCCTGACCTCCTCAACAGGGCGGCGATGGACCTAAGGATAAGCTCGCTGACCCTGACCTCCTCGCTGTCGGGCCTTATGAAGCCTGCTAGGGCCCAGGGCCTCTGCCTGGCCAGAAGCGTCAGGGACTTCAGGGCCACCCTAGGGAGGCCGCCGAGGCCCTCCACCAGCCTGACTACAGCGTTTAGGTAAGGCATGAGCTGGTAGAGAGCCCCGGTGAAGAGGAGCCTTTCCGAGCCGCCCCTGGGCAGGTCAAGGCCCTCGGACCACCTTGAGGCGAAGCCTGAAGGCGCCGGCACAGGGTAGCCTGTCTCCTCAGTCATAGCTGACAGGAACTCTACGACGCCCTTTACGTCAAGGCCCTCCCTCACCTGCTCACCACCCTTACGCCCTCAGGCAGGCCTCGGGCCCACAGAAGGGCCCTGGCGTCCCTCACCATGTCACCCACCCTTATCCTGGCGGGGCACACGGTTGAGCAGGCGTTGCAGAGGAGACAGCTGTAGATGCTTGCGAGCCCCTCCTCGGTGATCTCGCCCTCGCTCCTCAGCCACGTCCTTAGGATTATCACCCTGCCCCTGGGCCCATAGCCCCTGTGGGGCCCAAACGCTATGGTCGGGCAGACGCTCTCGCAGAAGCCGCACGAGAAGCACTTCTCAGCCTCATTTAGGACGAGCTTCAATATCTCATTAATGTCCAAGTTGCTTAGGCCCACTCACAGGCGCTGCCTAAGGTGGAAAAAGGCTTGGTCTTAACGCCCTATCTATGTACAGCCCTATGAATAGACTTTCTCGCCGATTGTAAACCTTTCATGAAACGCTTTAATTTAGCTTAGAAGAATTCTAATTTGAAGAGGGGGGATTTATGGTCGATATCAAGAAGGGCTTAAAGGACGTGGCCGAGAAGACCAAGGAGGTAGGCAAAGAGGCTGCTGAAAAGACCCTGGACGTGACTGGGAAGGCCGCTAAGAAGACGGCTGAGGCAGCTGAGAAGGCCAAAGAGAAGGTCAAGTAAGCTATTTCCTTAAACCACTAACTTTCCTTTAGTTTTCTTACCAGTTGACCTTATTGCCACAGATTATGAGAAGCGGAAGCCCGCGCAGAGTGCCGCGGCCGGGATTTGAACCCGGGTCACGGGCTCGAGAGGCCCGCATACTGGGCCGGGCTATACTACCGCGGCACCAAGAGCACATCACAGGAGGGAGCTATATAAGTTTAGGCCTTCTCCCTGTTCTCTTTTCCCTCCCTTTTATCTATGAACTTCTTATAGACCAGGTACTCCTCCTTCGCCTTGAGCAAGGCCTCATAGAAGGCCCTCTCCCCTCCCCTCACGAGGCTCTCCATTACCTTCTTGGCCGACCTTGGCCCGACGCCCTGATTCATGAGGGCCTCCACGACATACCTTCCAAGGCCCTGCATGGCGTAATTTATGTAGAGCTCTGCCCTCTCCCTGACTTCATTGATTAGACGCTTTTCATCTTCGCTAAGCTTTCCCGCAGACCCCCTCTTCCACCTCGAGTAGAGGGAGGCCACTGACTCGCCCCACTGAGAGGAGGGCAGCGGGGCCACCATGGCGGCCCCGCACTTAGGGCACCTGACAGGGTGGCTTAGGCCCACCACCTCGGCCCTCCATGTGCTGCCGCAGGACGCGCAGACGAACACCGCCTCTTTCCTGAGGGCAGCCCTGCGAAGTCCCTCAATTACGTACTCCATGGCCACCTCCTTTAGGTTGACGGCGACCTCTCTCCTCAGGTACGGGTTCTTTATGACCTCCTGGGCGAGGGGGCTCGGTCCCTCGCTCCTTACAACCCTGACTTCCTTGAGGTTGCTGAGGAACTCCCTTAGGGCCTCGGGGTCCAGCTTGTCGAAGGAGAGCTCCCTCAGCGTCTCCTCCTCCACCACCGAGCCCCTGTAGGCGTCAAGTATCCTCTTACCCTGCTCGAGGGAGACCCTGGCGTCGGGGTCAAGGACGCCAAGCCTCTTAGCGACCTGGAGGAACCTGGCCACGTATAGGGGGGTCTCCTTGATTGCGTCGTAGGCCAGCGCTACCAGCTCAGGGAGGTCCATGTTCTTGGCCTTGAGCAAAGCCTCCCTTATGTCGTCGCCTCTGACGCCATAAGGGGCTGAGAACACTATGGCGTAAGGTATGTAGTCAAACCAGGCCTTAACCTTGGGCTCCAGGAGCTTAGAGATTACTAGAGCCAGGAGGAGGTTACCTTTGCTGCCAAGACATGTGAACAGTATGCTGGCGCCCTTAAGCTCCTCTACAATAGGCTCCAAGGGGGTTAGCGGGGCGCCCCACCTCTTAGCGCTCTCAGCGATCACGTTTGTAGTCCTTTCTGCCAGCTCTCTGTTGAGCCCTCTCTGAAGGAGCGCGTGAAGGGCCCTCTGGGGGTCGATGGAGGCCAGGCTTACAAGGCTGCAGACCTCCCTGGCCACCTTATAGCTGACGGGTATCAGCTCGCCCTCCCAGGACGGGACTACCCCCTCAGCCTCACCAAGGGGCTCGGCGTCTATCCTGAGCTCCTCATAATCCACGTTGACTATCCTCCAAGCCCTGCCGGCCAGCACGAAGACGGGCTTCTGCTCACGGCTGGCCAGGAGGGCGGCCTCTACGAACCTCTCACCGACCTCGCCCACCTGGGAGCCGCTAGCTACGTCATAGACCCTGAACATGGCCTCATCGGGTATCATTGAGACCTTATAGAGGTAAGTCAGTGACCTCCTGCCCCTCGCTAGCTTCCCCGTCTCAGGCTCATACCTCAGTACCCCCACTGAGTCAAGGTGAAGGACGACCTTTTCAAGCTCGCTTAGCGTCATCTCAGAGAAGGGCGCAGAGCGAGTAAGAACCTCGTGGGCTTTCCCTACGTCGCTGGCCAGGCGCTCAACCACCATGGCTACTAGCTGATGGGCCGCCGCGTCAAGGGGCTCCCTGTGATAGGTCAGGTCCTCAAGGTCCTCTCTTCTGGTCCTTACGGCTATGACGGCTGACTCCAAGAGCTCAAACACGTTATTAAAAGTGACTATGGTTGCCCTGCTAATGCCGCCGTAGCGGTGTTCAGACCTTCCGGCCCTCTGCGACATCGCGATGACCTCCCTAGGCGACATAAACTGTATAACCCTGTCTATATGGCCTACGTCTATGCCTAGCTCCATGCTCGAGGTGGCGACCAGTACCTTAAGCTCGCCTTCCCTGAACCTCTTCTCGGCTTCCTCTCTCACCTCCCTTGAGAGGCTGCCGTGGTGCACCATGACCTTGTTGGCTAAGCGTTTTGACAGCAAGGCGCCAAGCCTCTCAGCCACGGATCTGGTGTTCGTGAAGAGCAGCGCCGAGCCCTTCTCGCGTGAGGCTATGGAGGCTATAGCGTCGGACGCCTTCTGAAGGCCCTCGTCCTCAGGCACAGCTGTTATCTCTATTTCGTAGGCCCTCTCCCCCTTGTCCTCGACCACCTCGACTTTACGCCCGTAGGCTAGGAGGGAGGCGGCGGCCCGCTTCGACTTGTCAGAGAGCGTAGCTGAGAGGCCTATACGCTGTATTCTGTTCCTCGACCTCTCCTGAAGCCTCTCAAGGACCACCGAGAGCTCCGAGCCCCTCTCGCTCTCTATCAGCTCCTGGACCTCGTCAACTATGACGTAACTCACAGAGTCCCACATGTCAGCCTTTGCCTGCACCGTTAGCAATAGGTTGAGGGTCTCAGGCGTTGTTATCATGAAGTCAGGTGGGCTCTCAAGGAACTTCCTCCTAATTGACGAGGTGGAGTCACCGTGCCTTAAGGCTATCGAAACGCCTACGCCCTCGATAAGCCTTGAGACCCTCGTCATCAGGTCCCTGTTCAAAGCCCTTACTGGAGTCACGTAAATGGCCTTAATCCTGCCGTCGTTCAGCCCGCGGGAACTTAACATGAGCGACAGGACGGGAAAGAGGGCTGCCTCGGTCTTGCCGCTGCCTGTTGGCGAGACTATGAGGGTATGGGAGCCCCTGAGGACAACCGGTATGGCCTTCTCCTGAATAGGGTATAGCCTCGTGTAACCGAGCCTCGCTATGACCTCTCTAAGCCTTGGGTGAAGCATGGAGATAACGTAGTCCTGCATGCTTCCGGGCAAAAATAGGAAGGGAAGAGGGGGCTATTTAGGTGAAAAGTTCTAGGTTTAGCTGCCCGGGAGGCCCTCCCTCTTCTCCTCGCCTTCCTTGCCCTTCTCCTCCTTCTTAGGCGGCGCCGCCGCGATCAGGTCGTCTATCTTTAGCAGCGCTATGGCGGCCTCGGCCGCGCCCTTTATCACCTGCTTCTTAACAAGCAGGGGCTCGTAGACGTTCACCGAGATCATGTCGTCAGCCGTCTTGCCGTTAAGCACGTCAATGCCTGCGAACTTCAGGTTCTTGCTGTGGAGGGACCTGAGCTGCATGACTGCGTCCAGCGGGTCCATGCCCGCGCTCTCGGCCAGCACGCTGGGTATGGTCTCAAGCGCGTCGGCGAAGGCCTCTATGGCCAGCTGCTCCTTCCCGCCTACCGTGGCCGCGAACTCCCTCAGCCTGAGGGCCAGCTCAACCTCAGGCGCGCCTCCGCCGCCCAGTATCTTGGGCTCCCTCATTATGTTCCTGAGGCCGTGGAGGACGTCATTGAGGTTCCTCTCAGCCTCGTCAAGCAGCATGTCGTTGGCGCCCCTCAGCAGTATGGTCACGCTCCTCGGGTTCTTGGCGCCCTCTATGAAGACCATCTTGTCATTGCCGACCTTCCTCTCCTCCACGAGCTCGGCGTAGCCCAGGCTCTCAGGCTTGAGGTCCCTGATGCTTGTAACTATCTTTGCGCCCGTGGCCCTGGCGAGCTTCTCTACGTCGCTCCTCTTGACCCTCCTCACAGCGAGTATGCCCTTCTTGGCCAGGAAGTGCTGGGCGACGTCGTCGATTCCCTTCTGGGTTATGACGACATTGGCGCCTGTCGCGGCTATCTTCTCAACCATGTCCTTAATGATCTTGGTCTCCTCCTCCAGGAACGAGTCGAGCTGCTCAACGTCGGTGACCCTTATCTTGGTGGTTATGTCGGGCTTCTGTATCTCAAGGGGCGCGTCGAGGACCGCTATCTTGGCGTTGGTCACCCTCTTTGGCATGCCTGGGTGTACGACCTCCTTGTCAAGGACTATGCCCCTCACCAGCATCGAGTCCATGAGGCCTCCTCCCTTCTTCTTCTCTATTTTGACGTTATCGAGGTCAACGTTGTAGCCTCCATCAGGCTTGGGCTCAGCTATTATCTTGATGGCGTTAACTGCGAGCTCCACAAGCTTCTCCCTCTCAGGTCCCTGGCCAGAGTACTTGCTGCCTATGGTAGTGGTGGCTATCTTCCTGAGGTTCTCATCGTTGTTTACGTCAACAGGGACCGCTGTCTTGTCAAGCAGCTCGAGGGCCTTGTTCATGGCCTTGGTGTAGCCCTCTATGATGAGCGTTGGGTGTATATTCTGCTCGAGCAGGGCCTCAGCCTTGTCGAGCAGGGCCCCAGCAAGTACGACAACGCTTGTAGTGCCGTCGCCGACCTCGGCGTCCTGGGCCTTGGCTATCTCAACCAGGAGCTTTGCTGCGGGGTGCTGAACCTCCATCTCCTTAACTATGGTGGCTCCGTCGTTCGTCACCGTTACGTCGCCAAAGGAGTCTATCAACATCTTGTCAAGGCCGCGAGGTCCAAGGCTCGTCTTAAGCATCTCAGCCAGGACCTTAGCTGCCAATATGTTATTCCTTAGGGCCTCCCTTCCGTAGGATCTCTGCGTGCCCTCCTTTAATATGAGCACGGGTATTCCTCCACCAGATGCCATTCTTTACACCCTCCTTGAGCCTCCTTATCCATAAGGGCTTGGTAGGACTGCCTCTATAAAAGTCTTACTAATGACTACCTTTTCCTTGACCTTTAATCCCTCTTGCGGTAAGTCCTACGCTCGCCTACGGACCTTATTAGCTCCTCGTTAGGTTCGACGGCTCTCCTCTTAGGCGGGACTCTCTGGACCCCTTCCCCGCAGACGAGCCCCTTTCCCTCCAGGAGGGCCCTGCAGAAAGGACATACGGCGGTCAGCCTGCCATCGAGCCTGCAGGTCGTAGTGGCGATCCTTCTCTGGCATATGTCACAGATCTCCCAAGAGAGCGTTGAGCGCACGGCGCCTCTCTCCCCTATGCGATGCGGCCAGGGCCTTAAATGGGGGAGCGGCCGCCCTTCTTCTCCTCCTTAATGGCGTAGATGCCTATTACCCTCTTAGGCCCTCCACCCGGGCACTGACCGCTTACGAGCCCTACGTAATCGCCCTCCCTGTAGTCCCTTGTCGTAGTCTTCCCCTCGCACTCCTCTACAGTAATGACCCTTGGCCTCTTCCTCAGCTCCTGCAGCCTCCTGATTTCGTTCATCTGCTTCATGGTCATAGCAGTGGTCGCTATGAGCATCACTATGAGCAACAGGAAGAGGTAAAGCTGGTAGGTGTTCATTACTGCCCCACCCCGACAGTGTTGCCAACGCCTATAACGACAACCGTGTCGCCCTCACGGCTCTCTGACCTTATTATCTGCTTCACCCTCTCAACAGCGTTCTCAACCCCCTTGTAGATGTGCTGGTTCATGGCGAGTATTGCCTCATCCATGCCCATCTTAACAATGACCGCCCTCAGCGGTATGTTATACTCTGTCGCGACCCTCTCGAACCTTATCTTCTCAGGACCTGGGTCACCTATTGCGGCACCGACGCCTTCAGCCACCTCGCCTGTCTCCTCACCTTCGAGCTTCAGAGCTGCGTCAACAGTTATCATGAGCGAGACCCTCCTCCCCTGGGCTATGGCCTCCCTGATCGCCTTTTCGGCCGCCTCACCGGGCCTGCCGACCGTTGAGCCAGGTCCCCTGGCCTTGATTATCAACAGCCTCCTTCCCTCGAACTCGCTCTCCGCTACAACAGTGTCCTCTGTTACCTCCCTCCACTTGGCCCCGAAGCCAGTCAGCCTCAGGGCTACGAGGGGCCCGGCCCCATCGCCTACAGGCACCTTGTAGAGGAAATCGTCGAGGGCCTTCCTGTACATCTGGGCTATCTGAATTATCTGTGGCATGAAAATCTCAAGCTGTAATATGAGGTACCAGTTCTTGGTCTTCTCAGCGAAGAGCAGGAGGTGCCTCACGTACTTGTATATGAAGTTAAGGGCTGACGCTATTTCGGCGGCTGTTGAGGCCACGCTCCTCGTGACTTCATCGCTGTCAGGCATGACCTGATTAAAGACGTCCTTAAACCTGACATCACGGATGTTTATGAGGTGCCTCAGCCTATTGATGATATCCGTGGGCTCTATTTCGACTGGCTCTATCATGAAGAAGTCAAGTAGCCTGTTCAGCAGTGACGAGGCGTCCTTGGCCTTGTTCCTGTTCATGTAGTCAAGGGTCTCCTTCCTTGCCTCGTCGGCCAATCCCCCCAGTATGGTAAGCTTAGACCGTATGTCAGCTCTATACCAGTATACCTGTATCCAGTTACCTAGGCCTGTGAGCCAAAGGAGCAGCAGCGCGACCCATAGTATGTTAACTATTAGCGTCGCCCATGTTGATATCTCTGAGCCTGACGTCATTCTGGCCTTCTCTCCAATAGGGTTCAGCCTTAAGGCGAGCTTTTAAATTGTATATCTGAAAACGCGTGATAGCGCCACAGAGGCGTTAACGCTCAGCCCTCGTGGTAACTATTACCTTATCCTTGTCTACGAAGAAAGTGTGCTCAAACTGGGCCACTGGAGCACCTGAGGCCTCTACTAGGACTGGGTACCTGAAGAGCGCCTTAAGCCTCGTCAGCTCATCAAGGGCCCTACTTATCTCGCTCTCCTTCCACTCAGGGTAAAGCCACCTCACCGCGAAGGGGAGCGTGCTGAACCTCTTAAGTATGTAATCCAGCAATGAC
>Ga0209224_1000048_pt1 | contig 29954 bp, 26 predicted proteins | sample MonGeyMetagenome_FD_184731 | JGI IMG/M metagenome (GOLD analysis project Ga0209224, IMG submission 184731) | Hypoxic/sulfidic aquatic microbial communities from Monarch Geyser, Yellowstone National Park, USA - MG (SPAdes) v2 (version 3) | ecosystem: Environmental > Aquatic > Thermal springs >...
CTTCCTGGGCTCGGTGAGGAGATCGTTCGAGGAGGTCCGCGTGGTGAAGCCGAGGGCGAGCAGGCCCCGGAGCAGCGAGCTCTACGTGGTGGCGCTGGGGAGGCGGCGCCTCGGCAACTAGAGAGCCGGCGGACCTCCTCCACGAACAGCTGGTGCGGGGCGTCGGTCTTGACCCCCAGCTCGTGGGCCCAGCTGCGAACAGCCCTGTAGCCCTTGGACGCGAGGGACTCGAGCAGCCTGTCCAGGCGCGGCACGCACGTGCCCAGGGAATCGGCGATCCTGTCGAGCGCGTAGTAGTAGGGCGGCAGCCCCGCGTCAGCGAGCGCGCGCCCCAGGAGCTTGGACCTGGCGGCCCACCCCATCCCGTCGGACATCGCCAGCATGCCCCTCAGCTGTTGCCCGTCGAACAGATCCCCGAGCCAGAGGGGCCCGAGCTCCAGGAGCTCGCCGCCGCACACCGGGCACCTGTGCCCCCGTCCGGGATCCATCACCCCCCGGTAGAGGCACCTGGGGCAGTACCCCAGGTGCCCCAGGCGATCGAGCGATTCGTCGGCCGCGCGGGCGTGACCCCTGATCTCCAGGTAGACGCGCAAGTACTGCGAGTCGACGTGCGCGAACACCGGCCGCGCGCCCCTCTCGGCGGCGGCCGCCCTTATGACGCCGTAGGCCGCGAGGGCCCTGGCCGCGACCTCCCTGGAGAAGTCGGTCGGGTGCAGCGATAGGAAGTACTTCCTCCTGCCGGAGGTGCGCGACCTGCCGGTGAGCGCGGAGAGGTCCGTGGCGGTCAGGGCGACGATGCCCCCCGGGCGCACCGTCGACACGGCGGCGTCGACGAACGGGACTGGGGATCCGAAGGGGTCCACGTCTATCGCGTCGAACCTGGGCCCGGACCTGGGGGATCCGTACATGAGCGCGTTGGCGTCCTCCGAGCTGACCGTGCACCTGTCGCCGAGGCCGTTGAGGTCGCAGTTCCTCCTGGCGATCTCGGCCGCCGTCGGGTTCGCGTCGTTGAGGTGGACGAGGATGTCGGCTCCCGACTCGTTCGCCACGCGTATCCCCCTCGCTCCGACGCCGCAGAGGGCGTCCAGGAGCCTCGCGCTGGATCCGCGGTAGCGGGCGCCGTAGAATAGGACCGCGAAGTCCCTGGTGACGGCCGCGAGGGGGTTGAAGAAGGCGGGCGACTTGGGCGGAGGCCCCCCGCCCAGGCTGGCCGCCGGCACCAGCAGGCGAGTCCTCCCCTCCACGCGCTCCACGAGGTCCAGGTCGGGATCCGGCCTCAACGTGCCCTCTTAAATAGCCCCCGTTTAAATCGATGCCAATGGCCAGGATGGTGGTCCTGACCGGCAGGCCCGGCATCGGCAAGACGACCGCGGCCGTGGCGGCGGCCAAGGCGCTCAGGGCGCTGGGGCTGGCGGTGGACGGATTCTACACCAGGGAGATCAGGGAGGGCGCCTTCCGCAGGGGATTCGAGCTCGTGGACTTCGCGACGGGCGAGCGCACGCCGCTGGCGGACGTCGCCGGCCAGGGACCGCGCGTCGGGAGGTACAGGGTGAACCTGAAGGGCCTCGAGGAGGCCGCCCCGAGGATACTGGGGCGGGCCCTCTCGAGCGCGCAGGTTGTCCTGTGCGACGAGGTGGGGCCCATGGAGCTGCTGAGCCCCTCGTTCAGGAGGGAGGCGGCGAGGATATTGGAATCGGATGTCAGGGCGATAGTCGTCGTGCATCACTCGATGAGTGACCCCCTCATGAGGTCTTTCGCCAGGCACCCGGAGGGGAGGCTCGTGGAGGTCACGGAGGATAACAGGGACTCGCTGCCGCGCGAGATAGTCCGCGAGCTCTCGGGCGCCGGCGGGGCCGGGGTGGGACGGGATGATGGTGGCGGGGCTCGACGAGGCCGGGAGGGGGAGCCTGCTCGGGCCGCTGGCTGTCGCGGCGGTGGCGGTGAGGGCGGAGGAGCAGCGGAGGCTGCGGGAGCTGGGGGCGAGGGACTCCAAGAGGCTCACGCCGGGGGCCAGGAGGAGGGTGGCCGGCCTCTTGGAGCGCGCCGCGCGCTGGAGCGCGCTGCTGATACCCCAGTGGACGGTGGACGCCTCCACGAGGGCCGGCGGGGGGAACCTCAACCTGCTGGAGGCGGCCGCGTTCGCCAAGCTGATAGCCGAGCTGGGCCCGGACGTCGCCATAGTGGACGCGCCGGATCCGCGCCCCGCGAGGTTCGGCGCCCTCATCTCATCGATGCTGGAGGGCATGGGGCGCAGCCCGAGGGTCGTGGCGCGCCACCGGGCGGACGCCACCTACCCGGTGGTGGGCGCCGCCAGCGTGATAGCGAAGGTCGTCAGGGACGAGGGGCTCGCGGAGTGGGCGGGGCGCTACGGCTATGTGGGATCGGGCTACCCGCACGACGCCAGGACCCTGGAGTTCGTGGAGAACTGGAGGAGGGCCTGGGGAGATTACCCATATATCGCGCGCGGGACGTGGTCGACCCTGAGGAGGCGCGGGCTTGAGTAGGGAGGAGCGCGCTGTCCGGGCGACGATGCACGTCCTCAGGTCCAGGTCGAGGTATCTGGGGCTGCTGATATTCCTGGTGGCGCTCATAGCGCTGAAGGTCGCCATCGCGGGGCCGCACTCCCTCTCCGGGGGCCTGAGCACGATGGAGGTCGCGACGTCGACCGTCCAGCTCTTCGCCATAATGGATCCGATATCCGCGCTGCCGCTCTACCTGTACTTCGAGGAGGAGCTCAGCGAGGCCGACAGGGGCAGGCTCTGGACCACCGTCGTGGCCACGATGGTGACGCTGCTCTTCTTCTTCGCGCTGGCCGGCAACCTGCTGCTCCGGATCTTCGGCGTCAGCATCTACAGCTTCATGCTCGGCGGCGGCGTCCTGCTGATGATCCTCGCCGTCGACATAATGGGCGAGGGGTCCAGGTCGCTCTCGCTGGATCCGCGGGAGGCGGCCGTGGTCCCGCTGGCCTCGCCGCTCCTCGTGGGACCCGGCACCGCGACCGCCCTCATAATAATGTCGGAGACGATGAGCGTCCCGAACCTCCTGCTGACGATAGCCGTCGTGGCGACCGCCAACGCGCTGATCCTCAGGTTCTCCAAGTCCATATCCAGGGTGCTGGGGAGGAACGGCATCAGGGCCCTCAGCAGGCTCCTGAGCATAATAATAGCGGGGTTCGCCGCCCAGCTGATGTATCAGGGGCTCGTGGGGTGGGGGCTCCTGAGGCCCCTATGAGCCGGAGGTCCGGCCGGCCGACCAGGCGGAGCTCAGGACCTCCGGGCACGAGCTCAGGCGGACCAGCTTCACGTAGAGGAAGCCGGGCTCGGCGGGGCTCCGCGCGAACTCGACGCGCCCCATGCGGCTCGGGTCGACCCTGAGGAAGCCGGCCTGCGGCTCCCCATGCGCCACGTGGAGGAACAGCGTGGGCCCCCCGTCGTCCGTCGCCCTGATGAAGCTCCCCAGCGCGCCGCCGTTGCACGGCACGTAGTACACCGCCCCCGGCGACTCGTCGAGCGCCAGGCGGTAGAGGCTCATCTTCACCACGCTCTGAAGGTCCTCGGCCTCGATGGGCAGCAGCCGCTTCCCCTTCCTCCTCCTGCCGCCCGCCGCCAGCGGGAAGGACTTGAACCTGATCACCGGCGAGCAGACGGTGGGCAGGGGCGCGGCGTCGTTTGAGTAGTAGGCCAGCTCCCTGCCGTCGTCGAAGCGATAGCACAGGTACTCGCCCACGCCCGGCTCCCTGCGGTGCAGGAAGAGCAGCGAACCGTCGAGCTCCTCGCCTATGGTGCCTACCATGTAGCCATCGCCGTCCCTCACGGCCAGCACGGGCTTGGGCACCTTCTCGAGGGCGCAGGCCAGCCTGGCCACGTCCTCCATGGAGCGCAGCTCGATCGGCACCAGCGCGAACTCCGACACGCGCTCCTTTGGGGCCTCTCCGAAATTAAGCGTTTATCCCCCGGGCGTTCAGCAGCCCGCGTGATAGTGGTGGGGTGCTGCGGGAGGGCGGGGATGGGCCTCCGGAGCTATGCCGCCTCCTTCAGGGCGATGGAGGTCCAGGAGACGTTCTACAGGATCGTGGGCGAGGGGACCCTGAGGAGGTGGAGGGACGCCGTCGGCGAGGGGTTCCACTTCACGCTCAAGGCTTTCCAGGGGGTCTCCCACCCCCACACGAGCCCCACCTGGAGGAGGGCGGGCGCCTCCCTGAGGGGGAGGCCCGAGAACTACGGCCTGCTGAGGGACACGGAGGAGGTCGAGTGGTCGTGGAGGGCGACCGAGGCCATGGCGGGAGCGCTGGGCGCTGAGTACATAGTCGTGCAGATGCCCGCCTCCTTCGAGCCCAGCGAGGGGAACCTGCGCAGGATAGCGGATTTCTTCGCCTCGAGGCGCGCCGGCGTGCCCGTGGGCCTGGAGGTCAGGGGAGGGGGCTGGGCGGAGAGGTCGGGGGAGCTGGCGGACGCCCTCGCGGAGGCCGGGGTGACGCACGTGACGGACCCGCTCGCGTGGCCCCCCGTCCACGTGGAGGGCGCCGCCTACTTCAGGCTCCACGGCAGGCTGCCCCGCTACGATTACCAGTACAGGACCGAGGAGCTCCTCAGGATCGCGGAGGAGGCCAGGAGGCGCGGATCCGCGTACGTGATGTTCAACAACATGGCGATGGCGGAGGACGCGAGGAGGCTCGAGCTCATCCTCGAGGGACGGGCGGCGCCCCTCCCCGGGCCGGAGGAGCGCGCCAGGGAGCTCGCCAGGTCCGTGCGCCTCCCCGCCGATCCCGGGGAGATAGCCAGGAGGCGCGGGTATCTCAGGGTGGGCCTGGAGGGCGAGCCCACGGTCGCGGAGCTCCTGGGGGACAGGAGGGAGCCGCTGAGGGACGAGAGGGAACTGGCGGAGGCGCTCAGCCGCCGAAGCGGCGGGACCTCCCCTGGTAAGTCCTTATGGCCCTCAGGAGGTCTATGCGGCGGAACTCCGGCCAGTAGACGTCCAGTATCACGAACTCGCTGTAGGCGCTCTGCCACAGCAGGAACCCGCTGAGCCTGGTCTCGCCGGACGTCCTTATTATCAGGTCGGGATCCGGGAGCCCGCCCGTGTACATGAGCGAGGACATCAGCCCCTCGTCTATGTCCTCGGGCCTCAGGGCCCCCGAGGCCACCATCTCCGCCGCGCGCCTGGCCGCCCGGACTATCTCGTCCCTGCCGCTGTACGCGATCGCCAGGTTCAGGAAGAACGAGTCGTACCCCTCGGTCGCGCGCTCGGCCTCCTCCAGCGCGCCGCGGACGTCCGGGGGGAGCCTGGAGCGATCCCCTATCAGCCTGACGCGGACCCTCCTGCCGTGCACGAGCGGATCCGCGGCCAGCTTGAGCGCGCGCTCCCTGATCAGCTCCAGTATCCTGTCGATCTCCTCCCTGGGCCGCCTCTCCATGTTCTCTATCGACAGCGCGTAGACGGTCGTGGTGCGCACCCCCAGGTCCAATATCCAGCGCAGCGCCTCCTCGAGCCTGTCGGCGCCGTAGCGGTGCCCGAGCCACCTGGGGAGGCCCCGCTCCTCGGCCCACCTGCGGTTGCCGTCCAGCACTATCCCGACGTGCGCTGGGATGGGCCCGCTCAGCACCTGCCTCTCCAGCAGCCACTCGTAGAGCCTGTAGCCCCCGATCGCGCGGATCAGGAGCCTGGCGATCCTGTAGAGGGAGCTGCCGCTAGTCCCGCCCACCGGCATCCCTCCCCCCGCGCGACCTGAGCATCTTGTAGATGAAGTACGTCAGCGCCGTGAGCGTCGCCAGGCTCAGGAACAGTGCCAGGAGGACCAGCGACACCGGCCTGTAGGGGTTCTCGATGAAGAGCGCCAGCTCCATCAGCGGATAATACAGCAGGGCGGCCGTCGCGAACGCGCTGAAGCTCCTCAGGGCCTTGTAGCTCCTCCTGAGGGCGTAATAGGCGGTCATGACCAGCGGGTACAGCAGGAAGGCCACCAGGAGGTACGGGAGCAGGGTCGCCGCGGCGGCGCCGATCAGGTACTGGGCGGCGCTGACGCCGGGCGGGCGCCCGTAGATGTTCGCGGACTGGACCACGTGGGACGCCTCTATGGCGCCCGCGGCCACGAGTATCGCGGAGGCCGCGAACGTGAATGCGCTCAGGTTGAAGAGCGGGGAGCGCCTGGCGCGGGCCAGCGCCTCATCCAGCCCGAAGCCCTTGTACACCATCGCGATGCCCAGGACGATCGCTATGGCGTAGCCGGCGTACACCTCGAGGTGGTACAGGGCCAGCGCCCCGAGCAGGAGGAGGAGCAGCCCCGGGATCCCCAGGACGTACCTGGAGTACCTGACGTCGCTGAGCGCCATCCTCAGGTACCTTGCCAGGACCTCGTAGCTCTCCTCTATGGATCCGCTGTGCTTGATCACCACCCTCTGGACGCTGAGTATCGGCGCGAGCTGCTGGATTATCGGCAGCACCGCCTCATCGTCGACGCCGTCCGACACGAACACCACGCCGGAGGGCCTGACCTCGGAGATCACGCGCTCGGCCTGGGCCCTTATCCTCCTGTCCGCATCGATTGTGCTGCCGCGGCTGCCCGAGAGCACGGCCACCTCGGCGTCGTATCCCCTGGACCTCAGATCGTCCGCGACGCGGACCGCCGCGAAGATGCCGTTGGCATCGGCCTCCTCCGGGTCGGCCAGCGCGAGCCTGACGGCGGCGTCCAGGCAGGACTCGCGCCCGATCAGGGGGGTCGAGACGGACGCCTTCGACCCCAGGTCGTCGTCCCTGTCCACGTTCAGCACGAGGATCCTCCCGCCGGCGCCGCCCTCCATCGCAGGCCCGGGGAACAATGGGGCGCCGGCCAATTAAACTAAGCGTCGGATGCCGCCCGCCGACGGGGAGGCGCGCCCTCGCTCGGGCGTGTAGAGCGCCTGGAGGTCCTCCCAGGACAGGGACTCGTTGCGCTCGAGCTTCCTCATCGCCTCCTCCCTCCTCTGGCTGAGGAGGCGGCGCTCCTCGGCATCCCGGCGCGCCCTCTCCTCCTCCCGGCGCCTGAGCCTGCTGGCGTTCACCTTGGCCTCCACCTGCAGGAGCCTGTCCCTGAGCTCCCTGAGGTCCTCGCTGGCCCCGGAGATCTCCTGTACGAGCTGCCTCTTCGCCATCAGGAGGGATTTGACCCTCTCCCTGGACTGGTTCAGCTCCTCCCTCACGGCGTCGAGCTCCATGCTGATCTCCTCGTACCTCTCCTCGAGCTCGCGTATGCGCTTGCCGACGGCGTCCAGCTCGGACCTCAAGCCGTACGCCCTCCTCAGGACCTGGAGCTCCCTGGTGAGCTTGCCCAGGCTCTCGACTATCCTCCTCTCGTCCACCTCGCCCTTGGGCTTCGTCTGGAGCTCCCACTCGAGGCGCTCTATCTCCCTCTCCAGGCTCTCGGCCGACCTCGACCCCGAGCCGGCGGACAGCCCCCTCGACATCTTGCGGAGGTCCGACGCCCTGCCGCGGAGGTCCCGGAGCTCCTCGACGACGGATCCGCGGAGCTCCCGGAGCTCCTCGTAGCGACCCCTCAGCTTGCCGAGCTCCGCGCTCTCCTCGTCCAGCTTCGACTTTATCCTGCCCAGCTCCTCCCTCAGGGATCTGATCCTCTGGAGGGCCTCCTCCACCTGCCTCCTGAGGGCCGACCTCTCCTCCAGGAGGCGCCTGAGGTCCTGATCGCGATCGCCGCTGGCCTCCGAGCTCAACGATCACCGCCTCCAGCTTCTTCCCGACCTCCCAGGTTTTATACTTACCACCCAAATCGGGCGTCGCTATCCCCCTCCTCAGCGCCTCCACGACCGCGGACTCGATCAGCCCGGAGGCTTGCGCCAGCCTGCGATCGCCCTTCGACCTCGACAGCCAGTCGAGCATCATGGAGGCCGAGAGGACCGTGGCGTAGGGGTTCGCGAGGCCCCTCCCGGCTATGTCGGGGGCCGATCCGTGGACCGGCTCGAAGAGCGCCATGGAATCGCCTACGTTGGCTGAGGGCGCCATCCCGAGCCCCCCGACCACCTGCGCGGCCTCGTCCGACAGGATATCGCCGTAGACGTTCATGGTGAGCAGGACGTCGAACGAGAGCGGGTCCCTCACTATCGCCATGGCCGCGGCGTCGACGTACATCTCCCTGTACGAGACGCCGGGGTGGGACGAGGCCACCTCCCTCGCGACGCGGCTGAAGAGGCCGTCGGTCTTCTGCATGACGTTGGATTTGTGGACTATCGTCACGTGCCTCCTGCGCCTCTCGGCCTCCCTGAACGCGTACTCCGCTATCCTCCTGGAGGCGCGCTCGGTGACCACCTTGAGCGCGACTGCGGCGCCGGGCAGCTCGAACTCGTACCCCTTGTAGAGGTCCTCGGTGTTCTCCCTCACTATGAGCATGTCGACGCCGTCGACGAGGGGGCGGACGCCGGGGTAGACCTTGGCGGGGCGCAGGTTCGCGTAGAGGTCGAACATCTGCCTCAGGCGCACTATGACGTCCTTCGCGGTCTCCCCGACCGGGCCCTTGAGGGCGGCGTCCGACGACCTTATGCCCTCCACGGTCTCGTCCGGCAGGGCCTGGCCGACCTCGGCCAGGGCGGAATCGCCGGCGGCGAGCTCGCGGAACTCCACCGAGAAGCCGTAGACGTCCGCAGCGCGCTCGACCGCGGACAGCGCCACCGGCACTACCTCGGGACCTATCCCGTCCCCCTTCATCACCGCTATCCTGTACGCGCACATCCCTGGCCGACCTCTTCCAGAGGATCTTATTTATTCCGTCCACCATCGCGTCGACGCTCGCCATCACTATGTCGGGCCCCACGGACCTCGCGGACGACACGTTGCCGGCGTCGTCCTCCAGCCTGACCACGACCTCGCCCAGCGCGTCGGAGCCGCCGGTTATCGCCTCCAGCCTGTACTCGACGAGGCGCACCTCGGCCACCTCCCTCACGACCGACTGCAGCGCGCGGAGCGCCGCGTCCACGGGGCCGACGCCCGTGCTCGACGCGTCGACGTCGCGGCCCCCCAGCCTGACCCTGACGGACGCCGTGGGGCTGATGCCCATGCCGGTGACCACCACGAGCCCCCTCAGGGAGAGGGCCGCGGCCTCCGCCGGCAGCCTGCCCACCACACTCCTCGCTATCGCCAGGAGGTCCGCATCGGTGACCTTCTTGCCCAGGTCGCCCAGGCGCTTCACCTCCGCGACTATCTGGCGCAGCTGATCGTCGCTGACCTCTATACCGTACTCCCTCAGCATCGCCTCTATGCCGTGGCTCCCCGCGTGCTTCCCCGCCACGAAGAACCTCCTCCTGCCCACCGTCTCGGGGCTTATCGGCTCGTACGTCGACGGCATCTCCAGGACCCCGTGTACGTGTATGCCCGACTCGTGGCCGAACGCGTTCTCCCCCACTATCGCCTTGTTGGGCGGTGGATATACCCCGGTGAGCCTCGCCACGAGGCGCGAGGTCTCGTATATCAGCTCCGGCCTTATGCCGAGCTTCCTCCCGTAGAGGAACCTCAGGGCCAGCGCCACCTCCTCGAGCGCCGCGTTCCCGGCCCTCTCGCCTATCCCGTTGATCGTCGCGTGGAACTGGCCGGCGCCCGCGAGCACGCCGGCGATGCTGTTGGCGACCGCGAGGCCGAAGTCGTCGTGGCAGTGCACGCTCACGAGCTTGCCCGGGGCCGCCTGCGCGGCGAGCCTGACGAGCTCGGCCATCCTCTCGGGGGTGGCCACGCCCACCGTGTCGGGCACGTCTATCACGTCGGCGCCGGCGCGCGAGACCGCCGAGAAGACCTCGCGCAGGAATGCCGGGTCGCTCCTGGTCGCGTCCTCGGCCGAGAACTCCACCTCGACGCCGTGGGACTTGGCGTACTCGACCGCCGACACGGCGCTCTCCAGCGCCTTCTCCCTGCTCATCTTCAGCTTGTACTGCAGGTGAAGGTCGGAGGTCGCTATGAAGACGTGGACCCTGTCGACGCCCGCGTCGAGCGCCCGGTCCACGTCGCCCCTGACGGACCTCGCCAGCGCGGCGACCCTGGACCTGAGCCCGAGCGACGCGACCCTCCTGACGCCCTCGAAGTCCCCCTCGCTGGAGGAGGGGAATCCCGCCTCTATCACGTCGACGCCCAGCTCGTCCAGCTGGCGGGCTATCTCGACCTTCTTGTCTGGCGTGAGCGCCACGCCGGGCGTCTGCTCCCCGTCCCTGAGGGTGGTGTCGAACACGTACACCCTGTCCCCGACCGTCAGCGGCGCCAGGCCCTCCCTCAAGGGGTCAGCATCACCCTGCGCCCCATCGCATCCTCATGAGGGCATCCTCATGAGGCGCCTCAGGCGGGCGCCGACCTCCTCTATCTGGTGGGCCCTCACCGCGTCGACCAGGCGCCGCATCTCGGCGAGGCTCCCCTCCACGTCGCCGCCGGCCCACTCCCTGGCGAACTCTCCCGAGCGCACCTCGTCGAGCACCCTCCTCATCGTCTCCTTGACGCGCTCGTCGATCACGCGGGGGCCGCGGGTCAGCCCGCCGTAACGGGCGGTCTCGGAGACCGACTCGAGCATGTGGGTCAGCCCGCCCGACTGTATGAGGTCCACTATGAGCTTCAGCTCGTTGAGCACCTCGAAGTAGGCGACCTCGGGCTGGTAGCCGGCCTCCACGAGCGTCTCGAAGCCCCGGAGTATCAGGTACGTCACGCCGCCGACGAGCACCGCCTGCTCCCCGAACAGGTCGGTCTCCACCTCCTCCCTGAACGTGGTCTCCAGGACCCCGGCGCGCGTGGAGCCTATGGCCTTGGCGTAGGCCAGGGCCAGCTCCCTCGCCCCCCCGGAGCGGTCCTGCGCGACCGCGACCAGCGAGGGGACCCCCCTCCCCGCGACGTACTCCTCCCTGACGCGGGGGCCCGGGCTCTTGGGGGCCACCATGAAGACGTCGGCCCACTCGGGCGGCCTGATGAGGCCGTAGTGTATGTTGAACGCGTGCGCGAACCCCAGCGACGCCCCGCGCCTCAGGTTGGGCGCTATCGCGCTCGCGTAGACGGAGGGCTGCTGCAGGTCAGGTATCAGTATCTGGACCACGTCGGCCCACCTGACCGCGTCCTCTATGGTCAGGGGCTCGAAGCCGTCGCGGGAGGCCACCTCCCACGAGCGCCCGCCGCGCCTGAGGCCCACGCGCACGTCGACGCCGCTGTCCCTCAGGTTGAGGGCCTGGGCCCTCCCCTGGCTCCCGTAGCCGATGATCGCCACCCTCCTGGAGAGTATGGGCTCCAGCGACACCTCTTCATCGTAGTAGATCCTCGGCCCGCCGCGGGGAACCGCGCTCATGAATCGCTCGCCTCCAGCGCCACCGTCCCCGTGCGGGTGACCTCCTCAAGTACTTTTCTGCGGCCGAGGACCTCCACGAGCGAGGAGATGTACTCGGGGGATCCCACGGCGTAGGCTATCGTCGAGCCGCCCGACTCGCGGATGACCGCGAGCTCGCCGTCGCCGCCCACGGAGCGGGCCAGCTCCAGCCCGCCGGGCCCGAGCCTGAGGAGCGCCAGCTCCCTGCGCACGGTCCTCCCGGGGTCCAGGCGCCTCACCTCTATCACGTCGATCGTGCGGCTGAGGACCCTCGCGAAGTCCTCGGCCATCTGCTCGTCGCCGCGCATCGTTATTATCATCCTGGAGGTGTCCGGGCGCTCCGTCACCCCCACGGCCACGCTCTCTATGTTGAAGTTCCTCCTGCGGAACTGGGAGGCCACCCTGAAGAGCACCCCGGGCTTGTTCTCGACGACCAGCGAGTATATTATCTCCCCGGCCGCGCCCCCGCTCATTCGCGACCATCCCCCAGCATGGCCTCGCTCAGCGTGCTCCCCGGCCCGACGAACGGGAAGACGTCCTCCTCCGGGTGTATGGGGACGTCTATGACGGTCGTCACTTCGGTGCGCATGGCCCTCGCCAGGGCGGAGCGGAACTCGTCGAGCGAGTACACCCTCACGCCCTCGGCTCCGAATGACTCTGCCAGCCTGACGAAGTCGGGATTGGCCCCGAACAGCGTCGCCGCGTACCTCCTGTTGTAGAACAGCCTCTGCCACTGGGCCACCATGCCCAGGGACGAGTTGTTTAATATGACCACGATGACGGGCAGCTTCTCGTCGATGCTGGTGGCCAGCGAGTTCATCGTCATCATGAAGCTCCCGTCGCCAGCTATGTCGACGACCGGGACGTCCGGCCTCGCCGCCTTCGCGCCTATGGCGGCCGGGAAGCCGAAGCCCATGGTGCCCAGCCCGCCGCTCGTTATGAACGTGCGGGGCCTCAGGGCCCTGAAGTAGAGCGCCGCCCACATCTGGTTCTGGCCGACCTCGGTCGCCACTATCGCGCCGGGGGGCAGGACCTCGCGCATCGCCCTGAGCAGGTAGGGCGGCGAGAACTCGGACTTCGTCCCGAGTATCCTGTCGCGCCACTCCGACGAGACCTCGTTCACCCTCCTCCGCCAGGCGCCCCAGTTCCCGGTCCTGGCGCGCTCGCGGAACATCTCCAGGAGCAGCTTCAGGCTCGACCTCAGATCGCCGATCACGGCGTGGCTGGCGCGCACGTTCTTGCCCACCTCCGTGGGATCCACGTCGAAGTGCACTATCCTCGCGTCGGGCGCGAACCCCCTGACCTCCATCGTCGTCCTGTCCGAGAACCTGACCCCGATCGCCAGTATCAGGTCGGCCTCGTTCACCAGCTTGTTTGCCTGGACGGTCCCGTGCATGCCGACCAGGCCGAGCGCCAGCGGATGATCCTCGGGGATGGCGCCCTTCCCCATCAGCGTGTTGGCCACGGGTATCAGCGCGGACTCCGCGAGCTGCAGCAGGTAGTCGTGCGCGCCGGACTTTATGACGCCGCCGCCCGCGAGTATGATGGGCCTCTCGGACTCCAGGAGCATGTCGAGCGCCCTCGCGACCGCGGCGGGATCGGGGGGCACGTACGGCCTGTAGCCCCTGATCTCCACGGCGTCCGGGAACGCCATCTCCGCCTCCCCGGTCTGCACGTCCTTCGGCAGGTCTATGTGCACGGGGCCCGTGCGGCCCGTCGAGGCCAGGAAGAAGGCGGCCCTGACCGTCCACGGTATCTCCTCGGGCCTCTGGGGCTGGAAAGAGTACTTGGTCACGTGCGTGTATATGCCGACCGCGTCTATCTCCTGGAACGCGTCCCTGCCCATCATGTGCGTGGGAACCTGCCCCGTGATCGCCACCAGCGGGGTGGAGTCCAGGTAGGCCGTGGCGACCCCCGTGAGCAGGTTGGTGGCGCCCGGGCCCGACGTCGCCATGCAGACTCCGACCCTCCCGGACGCCCTGGCGTACCCATCGGCCATGTGCGCCGCTGACTGTTCGTGCCTCGCCAGCACGTGCCTCAGGCCGCTGTTCAGCAGCTCATCGTACACCGGCATTATGGCGCCGCCGGGTATTCCGAAGACGACGTCCACGCCCTCCCTCTCCAGGGCCTTTATGAGGGCGCGGGAACCTGACATGTAGTTCACGCCACATCACCTCCCGGAGACCTCCCCGAAGTGGAGGAGGTCCTCAGGCGACGATGAGGAGCACGATGAGCGCTGCCCCGAGAAGGAATGAGGCGCCCTCGTGCCCCGACATCGCCGACCGGCGGCCTTCGCGCCGCGCGTTAGATAAAGTTTGCTCCAGATGCTCCGCGGCGGCTTCGGCCGGGCACGTGATGGCCCCGAACCCCCTCGCGACGAGCGCCGCGCGCATCCGCGCCGCCGGCTCGGCGGGCGCCCCGCCGCTGCGGTTGCGGCCCGGCCCTCCCACCGAGGCCGTGGGGCGCTGCGCGCCAGGTTAGCCTTTAAACGGGGGCCGTGGTATGGAGGCGGCATGGTCAGGTGCTTCGTGGCCGTCGACGTGAGGCTTCAGGGCGATGGGCTGGAGGCCTACAGGAGGGTGACGAGGAGCCTCGAGTCGGTCCTGAGGATAAAGCCCGTCGAGGAGGGGAACCTGCACCTGACGCTCAGGTTCATCGGGGAGGTGGAGGAGGAGCGCGTGGCGAGGATCAGGGATGCCCTGAGGGCGGTCAGGCACCCCCCGTTCGACATCTCGCTGAGGGGGCTCGGGGCCTTCCCGTCGCCGAGCAATCCGCGCGTGATCTGGATAGGGGTTGAGGAGGGCTCGAGGGAGCTGAGGGAGCTGAGGGACGGCATCGAGTCGGCGCTCAGGGGGATAGTCCCGGAGGACGAGGAGGGCTTCACGGCCCACCTGACCATAGCCAGGGTCAAGGGCGGGGGGCGCGGCGGGGCCGGGCTCGGGATACTGAAGGAGCACGGGGACGCCGACTTCGGGACCATGAGGGTCTCCGACTTCAGGCTCAAGAGGAGCGTGCTCACGAGGACCGGGCCCATATACACAGACATAGAGGTGTACCGGCTGGTTGAGCCCGAGGGCGGAGGAGGTAATCCGGAGGGTAAAGGACAGGCTCAGGCCCTCTCCCGAGGAGAGGCGCGCGGCAGGTGACGCCGCGTCCAGGATCCTGGACGCGGCGTCCAGGGCCCTGCGCGAGCTCGGAATCGACGGGGAGGCGAGGCTCGGCGGCTCCTACGCGCACGGCACCTGGCTGGCCGGCCACGCGGACGTGGACCTCTTCCTGCTCCTGGCGCCAGGCGCGGACCTCGAGGCCGAGGGCCTCAGGGCCGCGGCGAGGGTCCTGGAGCTGGCGGGCGCCTCGCGCGTGGAGAGGAGGTACGCCGAGCACCCGTACCTGAGCGGGGAGCTGGGGGGCGTGAGGGTCGAGGTGGTCCCCTGCTATCGCGTGCGGCGCGGCGAGTGGAGGAGCGCCGCCGATAGATCGCCCTACCACACGGAGTACCTGCTGAGCAGGCTCACGGACGACCTGAGGGACGAGGTGAGGGCCGCCAAGGCGTTCATGATCGCGCAGGGCGTCTACGGCGCCGAGATAAAGGTGCGCGGCTTCAGCGGGTACCTGGTGGAGGTGCTCACCCTGAAGTATGGGAGCCTCCTGGGGCTCATGAGGGCCGCCACCGCGTGGAGGCCCGGCGAGGTGATATGGGTGGAGCCCCCCCAGGGCGAGGCCCCCCCGCGCGGCGCGTCAACAATAGTCGTGCCCGATCCGGTGGATCCCAGGAGGAACCTGGGGGCCGCGCTCTCCCCCTGGAGCCTCGGGAGGTTCGTTCTGGCATCGGAGATGTTCCTGGAGAACCCGAGGGAGGAGATGTTCGAGTCCCCCGCCGAGCCGGGGTCCCCCCTGTCCCTCGAGGAGGTCGCGTCGGGCGCCCTCTCGATAGTGATCGAGAGGCCGGAGGGGCCGGAGGACGTCCTGTGGGGCGAGATATGGAGGACCATGAGGGGGTTCGCGGGCTACCTGAGGTCCAGGGGGTTCGCGGTCCTGGCCAGCTCCGCGGGGGAGGACGACAGGACCATAGCAATCTCGTTCCTCCTGGAGTCGCTCGAGTGCTGCCGCTGGAGGCTCAGGAGGGGGCCGCACGTGCTGATGGCCGATGCGAGGAGGAACTTCTTGGAGGGCGCGGGGACGAGGGGCCCCATCTGGACCGGGGACGATGGGCACCTGTACTCGGTGGCCGTCGCCGGCGCGAGGAGGGCCTCCGAGGAGGTGCGCAGGGCGCTCGCGGACCCCGTCAGGGTGGCCGGGGCATCGCGGGGGCTGGAGGGCCCTCTACGCTCCGCGAGGGTCCTGGAGGGGGAGGAGGTGCTGCGCGCTGGGGAGTCCGTTCGCAGGAGCATCTCGGCGCTCGCGTCCGGGCGCCCTCTGGCTTAGGCCCAGGAGGCTGGCCGAGGAGGCCCCGGCGCTGCTGGCGTATCCGACGGGCGATGCCGGCGCCGCCGAGGAGGCGGCCGAGGAGCTGGAGTCCGCGGGCGTCGACGAGGTGGCCATATGGGGGAAGCCCCTGCCCGGCGGCCTGAGCGCGCTGGGCAAGGGCAAGTCGTCGGTGGTCCTCCTCTGCGAGGTGGGCGGGGTGGAGGCGGCCGCGAAGGTCAGGAGGGTCGATGCGCCCGTGCCGGATTTGAGGATGGAGGCCGCGATGCTCCGCGCCGCCAACTCCGTGGGGGTGGGCCCGAGGATCCTGGGCTGGGGGCGCACGGTCATCGTGATGGAGCTCGTGGAGGGCGTCCCGCTCGAGGAGCTGCTGCGGGCGAGGGGCCTCCGGGGCGCGGCCGACGCGGCCGCCTCCGCGCTCGATGGGGCGCGCGCGCTGGACGCCGCCGGAATAGATCACGGGGAGCTCCACCGCCCGGGCCACCACGTGACCGTGAGGGGGCGGGAGGCGGTGATACTGGACTTCGGGTCCGCCAGCGCCTCGAGGAGGCCGTCGAACGTCACGTCGCTGGCGAGCGCTATCGCGCGCGCCGCCGGGTCCATACGGGATCCCGAGCTGAGGAGGGCCCTCAGGTCGTACAAGGAGAGCCTGGCCAGGGGGGAATCGGGCGAGGCCGAGTACCGGGAGGTGCTCAGGGCCCTGGGATTGGGGCGAGCCGCGCGGCAGATATCATTATAGGGGGCCGGCCCCCTCCCGACAACGTGATCTCCAACAGGCAGGCCCGCAGGCTCATGGAGAGGATGGGCCTCAACCTGGAGCCCGTCGAGGGGGTGGTCGAGGTCGCCATCAGGATGAGCGATGGGAGGACCCTGCGCCTGACCGATCCCACCGTGTACCGCCTGAGGACCAAGGAGGGAGGGCTCGCGGTCTACAACGTGATGGGCAGGGAGGAGGTCGAGGAGGCGGAGGAGATCTCGCTGTCGGAGGAGGACGTGAAGCTGGTCATGGAGCAGACGGGCGCCACGCGCGAGCGCGCGATACAGGCCCTGGTGGAGTCCGGCGGCGACCTCGCCGCCGCCATACTCAGGATCCAGCAGTCGCCTCAGGACAGCGCGTCAGCGTAGAGGTGGGACAGGGAGGTGGAGCCGCACTTGGAGCACGACGTGGAGCCCGGCGGGTTCAGCGCGCCGCACGCCCTGCAGACCCTGAACGTGGGCAGGATCGATGCCCCGCCGGGAGGGAGGTCGCCGCGGACCTCGTGCGACTGCACGACGACGGCGTAGCCCGTGGGCGGCGACTGGAGGGGCGAGCCGTCCCCCTGCACGTAGTGCCCGCTCGTGTAGCCCTCCAGCGCCCATCCGGGGGAGCGCGGCAGCTCGCTCGGCGGTATGCGGTCCGCGTCCAGGCGGCGCATCCTCTGCGCGGACCTGTGATCGTACGCTATGGCGGCGCGGGCGCCCGCGCTCTCGACCAGCCTGCTCATCCCCAGTCCCAGCCTCAGCGCGGGCGGGGACTCCGCGTACCCCACCAGGTTCACGAACCCCAGGACCTCCGCGCCAGCCAGCTGCGGATGCCCGTTTGAGATCCTGGAGAGCTGCCTCAGCCTGATCTCGAGCGCCGATGCGGCCTTCTCCGCCGCCTGCAGGAGCCTGGCGCTGAAGTAGGATTCGTCGCCCTGCGTCTCGTAGGTCAGCCTCGGCAGGTTGATGGAGGCCCCCACGACCGACACCATCGGCGACTCGGGATCCACCGGCATCCCCATGAACGACCTGAGGTCGGGGGCCGATGCCCCGCCGTCGATGGCCGAGGCCGCGAGGCCGCGGGACGCCAGCTCGAGCGCGGCCGCGCTCGAGCCCCTGAAGGCCAGGGTGAACGCCACGCGGGATCCGCCCTCGCCCCTCATCCCCTCCGCGGCGCCCAGGAGGCCCTCGTCCATCAGGACCGCGTTGAGGAGGACGGGCCACCCGTACGATCTGAGGGCGGCCTCCGCGCTCAGGAGGAGCGAGCGGAGCGTCGATGGTTCCTGCCCCCCGGGGACCACTATCGATAGCTCGACCCTCGTGGAGAGGGCCAGCGAGAGCAGGCGCTCGAGGGACCCACCGAGCGACTTCAGGGGGACCGAGACGTGGTCCGGCGCCAGCGACGTGGTGCCGACCTCCCTCAGATTGAGCTCGCCATCGAGGTGGGCGTCCACGACGTCCTTGGGGTAGAGGGAGAAGAGCTCGCGCTCGCGGAGCGCGCGCTGGCCGGCCAGGCGCAGCGCGTTCTGCAGGCCGCCCCCGGCGGAGATCGCCGATTCCAAGTCCCAGGCGGAGATCCCCAGCTTGGCGAACCTGTAGCGCTCCTCCTCCCTGCCGTTCACCAGCAGCAGGTAGGACGCCATCTCCCTGACCAGGGGCGTCGTTAGGTAGAGGCCCTCGTGGCTCATGACGAAGTGCTCCACCTCCGACGCCAGCTTCTGGGCGGCGTCCTTCGACAGGCCGGCCTCCTTGATGAGGCTCTGCACCAGCTTGTTGGCGCTGAACGGCTCCATCGTCTCCCTCGTCGTCCTTATCATCACCTGCTCCACGTGGAGGAGCGCCCTCTCATCTATCTCCCTGGCGGCGTTGAGCACCAGGCGCCCGAGGGGGGTTATCCTGTACCGCTTGTCCGTCCTGCTGTGCTGTATGAGCCCCTGCCTGAGCAGCTTCCTCAGGTGATAGGCGAACTTGCCGGACTCCTTCTTGGCCCGGAAGCCTGTGCTGGCCTTCAGCTCGGAGTAGCTCATCGAGTCGGCCGAGTTCAGCTGCCTCAGTATCTCCAGCCTGCTCGGCGAGGAGACCACGGAGAATATGCCGATGGCGCGGCTGAACTGCTCCTGAGACAACCCGCGGCGAGGAGGCCGTCCCTTCAATTAAATTTTATTGAGTATGGTTTAAATATAATTGACAAGAGGGTCCGGGGCCGGCGGCCGCGAGGGGCCGCGGCCACGATCCGCCTCCCGCGCCAGCGCTGGGCGCATCCCCCCGCCGCGACAGCCCGGCGCGGGCGATGCCACGGGGTGGCCGCTGGGGAGATCTGTGATATTAAAACGACAAACCTCGCCCTTCAGTGCGGGGTGAAAGCTTTTAAACTCAAGTCATCATTTTCCTCCGAATGCCTTCCTCCGGTCAACTTCTCGGATATGAGGGGCGGGAGCCGATCCCTCCCGCGATACCGGAGGGGGGCATCCGCGAGGTCAAGCACGCGAGCAGGAGGGCGAACGTGGTCCGCCTCCTGCCGAGCGGCTTCCAGGGGAGGAAGCTCAGGAGGCTGGCGAGCACCTCAGCAAAACTCTTCAACGAGGTCAACTACGAGAGGAGGCAGCAGTTCTTTCATGGTGAGAGGGTGGACCTCGAGGGGACTTGGGACAGATACTACGAGAGGTACAAGGGTATACTCGGCGTCAACGCCCAGGCGGTCCTGCAGAAGAACAACGAGGCATGGAGCTCGTTCTTCTCATTATTGAAGCTGAGGAAAGAGGGGAAGCTGCCGCCATATATGAAGCGCGTCGGCCCGTCAAAATATTGGAAGGACAGGGAGACCAGGGAGAGGAAACTCCTACTGGTAGTCAGGCAGGACAGATACATAGTGGATGAGCAGAATCACAGATTAATCCTGAGGGACTTCGGCCTCGAAATCGATTTCGCGGGCAGGCTGAGGTGGCACGGCAAGCAGGGCAGGCTGTAGATACGCTACGATGAGGCGAGGGGGGCCTGGCACGCCTCCATCCCGGTGGAGGTGGGCGTCGAGGAAACCAAAATGGGAAAGAAGAGCAAGTATATTGTCCGCGGGGAGAGGAGATCGATCCGGATGGCGGAGCCGAAGGGCGATGTTGCCGCGGCCGTGGACCTCGGCATCAACCTGCTCGCGAGCGCGGTGACAAATAGTGGCGACTGGCTACTCTACAGGGGATCGAGGGCGAAGGAGAACTTCTTCTACCTCAGCAGGAAAATAGCCGAGGTACAGTCAGAGGCGGACGGGGCGAGGAACGCGGGCGATAATGGGAAGTTCCGGAGGCTGAACAGGAAGAAACGGAGGCTGTTCCGGAAGCTGGTGAGGCGCATGGCGCACCTGTACAGGAACCTGGCCAACCATCTGGTGAGGGGCCTCTGGGAGCTCGGGGTGTCTAGGATCTACCTGGGCTATCCTCACGATATAGCGCGGGAGAGGGGGAACAAGCTCACCTCCAACATGTGGAGGTATCGCGAACTCGTGGACGCGATCGAGCTGAAGGCCCAGGAGTACGGCATACGCGTGTACGAGGTCCTGGAGTATAACACCTCCAATCACTGCGCGATACATGGGACGAAGGTGGCGAGGGGCCCGAGGGGAGTGGTCACCTGCCCGCTCGGGCACAAACTGCACAGCGACCTCAATGGGGCGCTGAACATTCTGAGGCTCGGCGCGGGCGCGATACCAGCTATAGTTAATAAGCCGCTCTCCTTCCTCGTGGACCACGGCGGAGTAGCGCCCGCCAAGGGGGCGTAACCGACGAGACCCCGCCCCGGGATCCCCGGGGAACCCTCGCCCTTCTAGGGCGGGGAGGGGGTCAGGCCGGGACGGAACAGCCTAAATGTGGGATCGCGGATCGCGGGGCGATGGCCAAGCGGTTGCTGATAGTGGGCGTGACCGGCATGCCCGGCGCGGGGAAGACGACCGCGGCGAGGCACGTCGCGAGCATCGACGGCGGCTACGAGGTGCTCTCCATGGGGGACGTCATCAGGGAGGAGGTCAGGCGCAGGGGCATGCCCCCGGGACTGGAGAGCCAGCTGAGGGTCATGGAGCTCGTCAGGAGGGAGCACGGCCCGGCCGCCCTGGCGGCGCTGCTGGAGCCCAGGATCAGGTCCGCGGGGGCCGGGACCCGCGCGGTGATACTCGACGGCGTGAGGTCGCCGGAGGAGGTGGAGCGCCTCCGCGGCATGGGACGCGTGAGGGTGCTGGCGATCCACGCCTCGCCCCAGAGGCGCTTCGAGTACCTGAGGAGGAGGGGGAGGCAGGACGATCCCCGCACGTGGGAGGAGTTCGTCGCGCGCGACCGCGCCGAGCTGGCGCTTGGGATAGGCAACGTCATAGCGCTCGCCGACGGAATGATAGTGAACGAGGGGATATCGGTGGAGGAGCTGGGCGGGAGGGCGGCCGGGATCGTGGGCGCCTGGGCTGAGGAGCCATGAGGAGGCCCCCGGCGGACGTCAGGGTGAGGGTGGAGGCGAGGCTGAACCCGAGCGAGGATCCGGCCAAGGTCCTCAGGGCGGCCATGAACGTCCTGGGGGGAGATAGGGCGGGGGACGTCGTGGAGAGGATGGAGGGGCGCGCGCTGGTCGTGGAGGCGTCGGGGGCGCGCGCCCTCCTGGCCGTCCGCGAGCAGGCCAGGCGCAGGAGGGTCATGGCAGCGCTCCGCAGGCTGCTGCTCGAGAACCGCAGCGGCACCACGACTTACGTGTACGTGAACCGGCAGGCCGCCTACGTCGGCCTGATATCGTTCGTCGAGGAGGAGGGGGAGTCGCCGCTGGGGCCGATAATCTTGAGGATAGAGTCGAGCGACGTGGACTCGACAATTGATTGGCTGGTCCCTGAGGAGGAGGCCCTCAGGCGCCAGCGAGAAGGTCCTCCCCTCCCTTGCCAGGTAGGAGCTCGGGAACACCCTCCTGGCCTCCTCCAGCAGGACGCCCGCGTCCGCGTACCTGTTGCTGAAGTGCGTCAGCACAAGGTACCTGACGCCGGCCTTGGCGGCCATCCTCGCGGCGTCCCTGGCCGTCGAATGAAGGTTCTCGAGCGCCTTCCTCCTGTGGGCCCACGAGAATGTGGCCTCGTGCACCAGTACGTCAGCGCCCCTGAAGAGGTCGATGAGCCTGGCCGTCGGCCTCGTGTCGCCCGAGTACGCTATGGATACCTTGACCTCGACGGGGTCCATGACATCCTCGGGCCTCACCAGCCTCCCCCCCACGCTTATCGGGGATCCCGCCTGCAGGGCCTTCCAGAGCGGCCCCCTCGGGATCCCCAGCGCCTCCGCCCTCTCGGGGTGGAACCTCCCGGGCCTCCGGAACTCCACCCTGTAAGCGTAGTTGGGCGCGCTGTGCCTCCCCAGGGACGCCCTCACGGTCGCGCCGCACATGCTCAGCTCCATGCCGTCCCTCGCCTCGTGGAACTCCAGCCCGAACGTGAGGCCCGCCCTCATGCGCTCGAGCGCGGACTCGACGAACCCCCTGAGCCCCCTGGGCCCCAGGAGCTGGACCTCCCTCGTCCTCCCGGAGAGGCTCAGGCTCAGGAGGAGCCCCGGCACCCCCAGGACGTGGTCCCCGTGCATGTGGGATATCAGCACGCACAGCTCCTTGTTGGCGTACCTCCAGCCGAGGCTCTGCAGCGCGTACTGGGTGCCCTCGCCGCAATCTAGGACGAAGTAGGAGTCATCGCGCCTGAGGACCGCCGACGGCAGCCTCCTGCCGTGGGCCGGGGACGCGGAGGCCGTGCCCAGGAACGTCAGCTCGATCGTCAGCGCCCGTCACCCTGTAGACCAGGATCTTCCTGGTGAGCGCGTCGTGCACCCTGTGTAAATATGTTTCCAGGAGCTCCACTCCCTCGGCGGAGGCCGGACGCACGCGCTCCCTGACCATGAGCGCGGCGTACCCCCCCGTCCTCAGGATCCGGGGGAGCTGGCCGACCACCGCGGACAGCAGCTCCTCGGTGGAGGACCCGTGGGAGCTGCTCATCCTGCCGTAGGGGAGGTCGGATGCCGCGCAGTCAGCGCGGCCCACCGGCAGGGCCCTGGCATCCCCCCTGATGATGCCGCCGATGGATCCGGCCCAGGAGGCGTTCCTGAGGGCGCCGCGCGCCATGCGCCAGTCCAGGTCGACCCCCACGGGCAGGCACCCGACGACCTCGCCCTCCAGCAGCACGCCGCCGGTCCCGGAGAAGGGATCCAGCAGCACCCCGCCGACCACCGGCCTGCTCAGGTTCACGAGCGCCCGCGCCAGCCTGGGCTCCAGCATCGAGGGATGCCTGAAGGGCCTCAGGCGCAGGTCCCTCGACCTCCACTTGCCCCTGTGGGGCCTGATGACCGCCACGTACACGGAATCCCCGACGCGCAGCGCCTTGAGGATGGAGCGCGGCCTCCTCACGTCTATGGGGACGCCGGCCCTGATCAGGAGCTCCCCCAGCTCCCTCGCGACCTCCGGGCTGGCCCGCCCGAAGCCCTCGGCGTCGGCCTTCGCCGGGCCATCGATCGCCAGGGGGCCCGCCACGAGGCCGCGCGGATCGAACTCGTCGACGCTCCCCCTCCACACCAGGGGGCCGGACTCGGGGACGAACCCGCAGAGGGCGCCGAGGTCGACCTCGCCGCCGCACCTGAGCAGGCCGACCGGCGGCGAGATCTCCACGACGTCGGCGACGCCCGTCCTGGCCTCGCACAGGGCCCGCGCCTCGCCCAGCCCGAGGAGGGGATCGTCGCCGCTGAGCCTCACGAGTAGCAGCACGGAACCCTCCGAGGGCCGGCCGGATATCTGCGTTCCCTCTATAAACATGAAAGCTTCAGATGAGGCATTTCTGGAAACCTTTATATTTTAGAGGCTCGCCGCTTCTAGCGTGTCCTCGTGCGACGTGTTCTTCCACGTGTCGCAGCTGACCTCGATGGGGAGGCCCGTGGTGCTAGTCACGGAGGTCCGCGGGCAGGAGGTCGTGAGGAGCGTGATATCGGAGGGGGTGCTGATCGCGGGATCCAAGGATCACCTGAGGTTCTACGAGGAGGCCCTGAGGCGCGGCCGCCTGGAGCGCGTCGAGGGCGACAGGGTCATCAGGGCGGAGGCCCTGGGCAGCCTCCCGGGCGTCCTCGTCGTGGGATCAGGCCCCATATCCAGGATGGTGGCGCGCATCGCGCGCGAAGTCGGGTTCCCGGTCGCCCACCTATCGGAGGAACCGTACGGATCGAGCGACATAGTGACCGCCTCGATGGACGCCCTGAACGAGGCGCTGTCGGGGGCGCGGTTCGTCGTGGTCGCCAACGAGCCCCACAGCGAAGCCAGCGTGGACGTCGTCGAGGCGGCCCTGAGGAGGGGGGCCACGTACGTCGGGCTCATGGCTAGCGAGAGGAGGGCGCGCGAGGCGGTGGAGGAGCTCATGAGGAGGGGGCTGCGCCCCGAGGACCTCAGGAGGCTCTACGCGCCCATCGGGCTGGACCTCGGGGGCAGGAGCGCCGGCGAGATCGCCCTGTCGATCGTCGCGGAGATGCTGGCGGTGGCGCGCTCGGGCAGCCGCTCCCACATGAGGGACATCAAGGGGCCGCTGTCCGGCGCCCCCTCCTCGGAGGGTGAGGGCTGCGCTGGCTATGGGCCCGGCCAGCGAGACCCTGGAGTAGGGATTGTCGATGCCATCCGACGCCACCACCCTGTCCATGGCGCGAGGCATGGGATCATCGCAGTCGACGTGGGGGACCGCGTAATAGTCCGCGCGGACCCCGACCAGCTCCCCCAGCTCCCCGCAGGAGGCAGCGAGGTCCCAGAGCAAGACCGAGCGGGCGCCGCGGCCCGCTTCCCCCCAGTCCCGGGGGTCGTCGCTGGGCATCAGCAAGAGCTCTGCCCCCAGGAGCTCGGCGAACGCCTCGGCCCTGTTCTCCAGCCTGGGCGGGGCCATGACGACTGCCCCCTCGCCCGGGATCCTCCTGGAGATCCACCTGGCGATCTCCGGATACGCCGAGACCGCGACGAGCGGCGTCCGGATCGCGACGATGACCTCGGGCGCCGGATCCACCGCTATCAGGTGGTCCGCCCCCGCGAGGTCAAGCCCGCCGGCCAGGTACTGGAGCACGCGCCCGCCGGCCCTCACGCCCAGGTGGGGGACCGCGAGCACGATCCTCCTGGCCCTCCCGGAGATGCTCTCCACCGCGGACATCAGATCGCTGAGCGAGCGCTCGTATGGTTCCCTCAGCGGATGGACCAGCAGGACCTCCCTGCCCTCCACGTCCCCGATCCCGCCCCTCAGGTAGGCCTTTGCCCTGAGGGCTTCGGATAGCGCTCCGATGAGCGAGGAGGACCTCGGATCGCCCACTATGACGAGATCCCTCACGTTCGGCGAGTCCGAGAGGTAACTATTTATCTGTGCCCTCCCTGCGCCCCCGCCGCATTGCCGGACCTTGTGTGCCCCGAGTGCGGCGGCAGGCTCGTCTACGACCCGGTGACGGGCTACTACTCGTGCACGTCCTGCGGCCTCTCCGCGACGAGGGCCCAGCTCTCGGTCCTCCGGGACAGGAAGAGGGAGCAGGCGAGCGCGGAGAGGCGGAGCAGGCGGGAGTACTTGGAGTGGTGGACCTCCAGCAGCAAGGGGAAGTAGGGGGTCCATCCCAAAGCTTTTGCGGAGGGCCGCCTCGAGCGGGGACCGTGAACGTAGTGTTCTCCGTGGGGACGGCGGGGTCCGGAAAGAGCACCATGACGTCGGTGCTGAAGGAGTGGCTGGAGGGGAGGGGCTGGGACGTGGCCACCGTCAACCTGGATCCGGGCGCGCGCTCCCTGCCCTACGAGCCCGACGCCGACGTGAGGTCCGTCATCGACATAGACGAGCTGATGGAGAGGCACGGGCTGGGGCCCAACGGCGCGCTCATGCTGGCCGTCGACCTGACGGCGGCCAGGCTCCGCGAGATCGTGGAGCCCATAGATGAGGCGTCGCCGGACTACGTGCTCGTCGACACCCCGGGCCAGATGGAGCCATTCGTGTACAGGCCCAGCGGCCCGCTGATAGTGGAGCAGTTCCCGGGGGAATCCAAGGCGATGCTGTTCCTCATGGACGGATGGCTGGTCTCGGATCCCACGAACTACGTCTCCGTGCAGTTCCTAGCGGCATCCGTCAGGCTCAGGTTCCGCGTGCCCTTCATTCAGGTGCTCACGAAGGCGGACCTCGTGGAGGATTCCGTCGGCAGGATGCTGGGCTGGGCGGCCAGCCCCTCGGCGCTCGAGGCGGCGATCTCCGATAAGTCCGGGGGCGAATCCTACCTGGTCCACCGCAGGCTCCTCTCGATACTGGCCAAGAGCGGCTACCTGGAGAGGCCCATCCCGGTCTCCGCCGTCACAGGCGCCGGGCTCCTCAACCTGTCCTCGGCGCTGGCCAACGCGCTGACGGGCGGCGAGGACCTGCAGGATCGAGCCCCCCGGCGGCGCGGGCAGGCCATGGAGCCGGCCGCCCTCATGGCGCCGCTTATTGCCGCGGCGCCGGACCCGGCCCAGGAAACCACGACGCACTCCCCCTCGCCCGGCTCCGGACTCACCCTCAGCGGGTACTCGCAGCTGCCATCGGGGAATACGTAGCGCCCGCCCCTCCTCACCAGTATCAGCGCTCCATCGGCCCCGCCCTTGACCGCCTCGTCCCTCTGGGCAACGCCGGTGCCCAGGGCATCGCATCCAACCCTCACTATCAGGCAGGCCACCCTGTCCCCGTAGCGCTCCGGCATCTCGACCTCAGCGGGCTCCACTATGCGGGCCAGCTCGGCCGCGGCAATTTCCCCCTCGCGCGTCAGGCGAGCGCCCCTCCTGTCGGCCTCGGCCAGGCCTGCCGACTTCAGCTTGGACATTATAGTCCTGCCCGTGGCCTCGCCGACCTCCAGCACCCCGGCCAGCCCCTTCCTCCCCAACCTCCCCCTCCTGAGAATCAGGAGGGAGTAGGCGGCCAGCGCCGACCTCGGGTCCCCGCCCCAGGAGCAGGGATCGGTCAGGGGGACGCTGAGCACCAACGTACTGCTGCGGGCGCCGGGCGAATTAAACTTGACGGACCACCTTCCCGCCCCTCGATCCCAGCCACTTGAGCATGAGCGCGTAGTTATAGCCGTCTATGAGGGCGTTGAGGCTGGCCTCCACGACGTTCCTGGAGAGCGCCGTCGTGGACCACCTGCCGCGCCCGTCCGAGAACTCGACGTAGACGCGGACCTTGGAGGCCGTCCCCTCGACGCTGTCGACCACGCTGACCTTGTAGTTGGTCAGGGACACGCCCGAGAGCCCATCGACCAGCTTCCCCACGGCGGCCCTGAGCGCGCAGTCCAGGGCGTGGACGGGCCCCACGCCCCTGCCCCTGCCGTGCCTCACCTGGCTGCCGAACTGCACTATCACGTCGGCCACGGACTCCGTCCCGCCCTCGTCGCCGCTCGAGACGTCGACGCTCCAGTGGACGGGGACCAGCTGGTCCGCCGACGCGCCGAGGCTCCTGAGCAGTATCAGGTGCACCGTGGCGTCCGAGCCGTCGAGGGAGTAGCCCTCGGCCTCCAGCCTCTTTATCTCCTCCAGGGCCCTCCCGAGCGCCGGGTCGTCCTTGTCCACCTCCAGCCCCAGCCTCCTCGCCTCGTTCACGAGAGCCGCCCTCCCCGAGAGCTCGCTCACAGTTATCCTCCTGTAGTTGCCGACGAGCTCCGGGTCCAGGTGCTCGTAGCTCCTGGGCTCCTTCAGCATCGCATCTATGTGTATCCCGCCCTTGTGGGAGAAGGCCCTGCTGCCCACGTAGGGCTGGTAGGGGTTCTCGGGGAGATTGAGGAGCATGTACACGCGCCTGGACAGGGAGGTCAGGCCGCGCAGCTGCTCCTCCCTGGGCAGGTCGCTCCTCAGGGCCCTCAGCCCCATCTTCAGGACCAGCGCCGGCAGCACCTGCACGAGGTCGGCGTTGCCGCACCTCTCCCCTATGCCGTTAATCGTGCCCTGGACGTGGGCGGCGCCCTCGGCGACCGCCATTATGGTGTTGGCGACCGCGGTCCCTGAGTCATTGTGCGCGTGGATCCCCAGGGGCGCGCGGACGCGCCCCCTGACCTCCCTCACGACGCGCTGGATCTCGTGGGGGAGGGATCCGCCGTTCGTGTCCGCGAGCACGAGCCTGTGCGCGCCCGCGCCCTCCGCCGCGCCGAGCACCCTGAGGGCGTACTCGGGATCCTCCTTATACCCATCGAAGAAGTGCTCCGCGTCGAAGATCACGCGCAGCCCGTGGGAGCGCAGGTACTCCACGGAGTCCGCTATCATCTCGAGGTTCTCCTCCAGGCTCGCGCCCAGGACCCTTTCCACGTGCAGCCTCCAGGATTTCCCCACTATGACGGCCGTCCTCACGTCCGCCTTCAGTATCGCGGCCAGGTTCTGGTCTTCGCCGGCCCTCGTGCCCCTGCGCCTCGTGGAGCCGAAGGCCACGACCTCCGTCCTGGACAGCCCGAGCTCCCTGACCCTCGAGAAGTACTCCATGTCCTTCGGGTTCGAGGCCGGCCACCCGCCCTCCACGTAGGAGATGCCCAGTTCGTCCAGCATCTCCGTTATGCTCAGCTTGTCCTGGAGGGTGAAGGATATCCCCGTGGCCTGAGCCCCGTCCCTCAGGGTGGTGTCCAGGACCTCGACGTCCAGGCCCTCGTCCAGGGACAACGGTCGGGCGAGTCGCGCCAGCCGAATTAAACGTTTGCCGGGGTCCCGCAGCGCAGGACCGCCCCCTCGTCGGCCTGGCACGCGGAGGACGCGTACCTGGCCAGGAGCCCCGAGAGGCGCCTCTCGGGGGGCCTCCAGGCCCTCCTCCTCTCCCGGAGCTCCTCCTCCGGGACCTCCAGGTCCAGCCTCCTCCCCACCACGTCTATGCTGATGATGTCCCCGTCCCTGACCAGCGCTATCGGCCCCCCGACCGCCGCCTCGGGCGCCACGTGCCCCACGCAAGGTCCCCTGGTCCCCCCCGAGAAGCGGCCGTCCGTCACCAGCGCGACGTCGGAGGAGAGCCCCATCCCCACGATCGCGGAGGTGGGCGAGAGCATCTCCCTCATGCCCGGGCCCCCGCGCGGCCCCTCGTAGCGTATGACCACGACGTCTCCCCTGGACACGCGCCCGCCGACTATGGCGCGGTACGCCTCCTCCTCGGAGTCGAAGACGCGCGCGGGGCCCCTGAACCGCAACCTGTCGGACAGTATGGCGGCCGTCTTCAGCACGGCGCCCCTGGGCGCGAGCGTGCCCCTGAGCACCGCTATCCCGCCCTCCCCGTGCACCGGATTCTCGGGGCCCCTTATGACCGAGCGATCCCTGACGCTCGCGCCGGCTATCACCTCCCCCACGGTCATCCCGGACACCGTGAGGGCGTCCAGGTTCAGGAACTTGGATATCGAGCCCATGAGGGCCGGCACCCCGCCTGCCGCGTGGAGGTCCTCCATCATGTAGGGTCCGCCTGGATATATCGGGGCCACGTGCGGTACCCTCCTGCCGATCTCGTCGAAATCGTCCAGCTTCAGCTCTATCCCCGCCTCCCTCGCGATCGCGAGGAGGTGCAGCACGGTGTTCGTGGACCCCCCCAGCGCCATGTCCACGGCGATCGCGTTCTCCAGGCTCCTCCTCGTCAGGAACCGGGAGAAGGCGAGCCCCTGGCGGACGAGCTCGACTATCCTCCTGCCGGCCCTCCTCGCTATGTCCCTCTTCTCCGCGCTCACGGCCAGGGCCGTGGCGGTGTAGGGCAGCGACAGCCCGGCCGCCTCCGCGATCACCGCCATGCTGTTGGCGGTGAACAGCCCGCTGCAGGAGCCGGGGCCCGGGCACGCCACCCTCTCCAGCTCCTCCAGCTCCTCCAGCCCCATCCTGCCGGCGCTGTAGCTGCCCACCGCCTCGAAGACGTCGACCAGGCCCACCTTCCTACCCCTCCAGAGGCCCGCGGCCATCGGGCCCCCGGTGACGACTATCGTGGGCAGGTCCAGCCTGGCGGCCGCCATCAGCATGCCCGGGGTTATCTTGTCGCAGTTAGTGAGGAGGACGAGCCCGTCGAACTTGTGGGCGTTGGCCATCGCCTCTATGGAGTCCGCTATTATCTCGCGGGAGGGGAGGGAATACTTCATGCCGTCGTGCCCCATCGCTATCCCATCGTCGATCGCTATCGTGTTGAACTCGAAGGGGACCCCTCCCCCCTCGCGCACGCCCTCCTTCACGTGCCTGACGAGGTCCCTCAGGTGGACGTGCCCCGGGACTATCTCCGAGTAGCTGTTGGCTATCCCTATGAACGGCCTGCGGAGGTCGTCGTCGCCCAGGCCTGTCGCCCTGAGGAGCGACCTGTGGGGCGCCCTCTCGGGCCCCTCCTTCACGACGGAGCTCCTGAGCACGCGATCCCGGAGCGGGCCCCCGATTAAAACGTGCGGTCATCTACGAAGCGGCGGTGCCGGGCGGGCCGATCGCCAACGGGCGCCTCTGCCAGGACCGTCTGCGGCCGGGGAGGCCTGACCGACGCTGGTGCCGCCAT
>Ga0209224_1000050_pt1 | contig 29559 bp, 34 predicted proteins | sample MonGeyMetagenome_FD_184731 | JGI IMG/M metagenome (GOLD analysis project Ga0209224, IMG submission 184731) | Hypoxic/sulfidic aquatic microbial communities from Monarch Geyser, Yellowstone National Park, USA - MG (SPAdes) v2 (version 3) | ecosystem: Environmental > Aquatic > Thermal springs >...
TCATTTATACTTTGATGTTTTCATTTTACGTAGGGCTTTTTGCTTTTTTGACGAGTTTTAAGCAGGTATCATTGGGTGTGTTTGCTGGCTCCATGCTCGTTTTTGGCATGGGCGGACTTTCCGTGACCAGCATGATGACCCCTCTTTCATATGCAATATACGGCTCAACAAACATAAGGGATTTTTTGATGAGCACTTCCCTTGACCTAGAAGACTTGCACAGGATAGTGGGAAAAGCCATCTTCAAAACCGTTGATTATATAGTATACGGCACCATAGGAGTTTCATTTATAATGAGCTTGATCTTTAAGGCGTTCTATGTTTTTTTCAGCGTCGTTATGGGCATCTCTCTTGGCATGTTGCTGCAGCTTGTAGCCCTTGAACTTTCTTACAGGAGGTCAAAAACAATGGTTTCATCTGTGGCCACGAGAAGCGTTGCTTCTCTTCTACCGATTATTTTCGTGATTCCTCTAATTCTATCTGGGATAATATACAGGATAAGCCTTTCGAGCTTAGAACAGCTGAATTTTGTACCTCCTATTAGCGCGGCCTTTGGAAACACCATCAGCGGAGCCCTTGTAAGCGTTTTCTGGATAGCAGTATTTGGTTACGGCGTTTATAGGCTTATCCCTGATGTAAGCTGGAAGCTTATAAGCGGGCCCCCTTCCGCCTTTTTCCCCATTCTAACCAAAAAAGTTTCAAATAAGTGGAAGATCATAAGCTCGAAAACGCTTGCCCTTCTTAGAGCAGATTTTCAGGCAGCAAGCAGATCATTGCTTGGTGCCCTTATAGCAGGACCCCTTATAGTTTTTCTTGTGATCCTTATGAACGGGGTTGCTTCATCTGCATCTGCATTAAACGTGCTTTCTTTTACCCTGGGTATAGAAATGGCCTACCTTTCTATATTGATTCCTTATGCTTTTTACGCAATGGAAATGAGAGGTGCTTCAGTTTTAAGAATGCTCCCGCTCAGCAAAGTAAAAATAGCATTGCCAAAGCTGCTTTTGCTTTTAATAACATACTACCTTTATGAAGGCAGTCTTGCTACAGTAATTGTGATCAAGCACGGAAGCATCTTGAGCATGTTGCCCTTCCTTATAGGATTCTTTGGGCCTGCCGCTAGCATACCGATGACAGGCATAATATTTGAAGAAACGCTGAAATCTGGAGGCAGCCCCACGGTTACACTTTCAATAGCGTTCTTTTTGATTTCCGCGATAATCGTGGCTGTGCCGTATTCAGTTTACTTTATAATGATGTTTTTCAGGATGGGATACTTTGAATCTATTTTTGCTATGATTGTAACGGGAGTGCTTGAGTTCTCCATACTTATGTTTATTCTAAGCTTGTATGACTGACGCTTTATTAAAAATCAATAAACAGTATCGTTAAAATTTTTGCAAAAAATAAATAAATTTGTTTATAACATCTTGTTTCCATGAAAAGCTTTGAAGCTCTTGCTTTTCTAGCCGTAATTATAATAGCATCTTTGATTTCTTATAACATTGGTGCAAGCAAAACTTCTCAAGGAGTATATGTGATTTCAGCCTCCCTTTATGCGCCTGTTCTTACAGAAACCTTAAAGGAAATGAACGTTAGTGGCAGCGTTGTTTCTATGGGTGCCGTTGCTGCTGCTCAGAATGTTCTTCTTACGCCTTCTAAGTATGCAGTCTTTCTTTCTGTTGACCCTGCAGTCATAGAAGATCTTCTTTATCCAAAGAATGTAAGCTCATGGTACATAGCGCTTGCATCCGATCAGATGGTAATAGGGGTCTCGAGATATTCACCTGAATTTAATCAGATAAAACAGCTAAACGCAAGCCTTTATAATGCAATAGTTTCTGAAAACATTTCATCTGAAAAAATTTACCTTTCTAAAATTCTTGAAATAGTATTATCTAATAGTTCCAAGCTCGGCACATCCAATCCAAATACTGACCCTGAAGGCTACAGAGCGTTGATGATGCTCCAGCTTTCATCTATCTTCGTTTACAACAACAGGAGCTACTATGTTAATTATTTGCAACGCCTTAATATGTCTGGAATGGTTACAGAAGTGCCCATGGGTTCTGCTTTATTTGCATACCTTCAATCAGGAGAAATCTATTATGATATAGCGCTTTACCGTTCTTCAGCTGTTTCTCATAAGATCCCTTTTATAGTACTTCCTTCTCAGGTAAACCTTGGCTCTGCTAATTTCTCTGCATTTTATTCCGAGGCAGAAGTGACCATAACCTCAGGAGGACAGAAAGTGTGTTTGCATGGGGCCCCTATATACCTTTCATTGACCATACCTAACACATATCCCAATAAACAGCTAGCCTCTTCAATAGTGCTCTTCCTCATTTCTCCTCAGGGCAAAAAGTTGCTGGAGAGCTATGGCGTTAAACCATTGAGCGTGGCCGTTTTTTACGGTAATCCTGATGGCGCCCCACAGCCGCTCAGATCATTTATAAACTCAAGCGTCTTGGCTTATGAGTGAAAAATTATTTCACATATTTACATACCTGTTGGTTGTAATCATAATATTACCTATGATAGTCCTGTATTATGAAGTAGGGCCCACCGGTTTAGCTATTGCATTCGAAGATTCGCAGTTTCTTGAATCGCTTAACTTGACTTTTTTGGGGGCTATACTTGCTACTATGCTTAACGTCTTCCTTGGAACACCAGTTGCCTACGCCCTTTCAAGAAAGATTATAAAGTTAGAATCAACGCTATATGATATATTTTTGTCTCCAGTTTCTATCCCGCATACTGTTGTAGGAATAATGCTGCTTCTTACATTTTCACCTTCTTCACCTTTTTACCCTCTTCTCAAAAGCATAAATCCAGTCGACGATATACTTGGCCTGTCTCTTGCGATGTTTTATGTCTCTTCCCCAATATACATAATGTCTATAAAAGAAACTTTTGATAAAGCTGACGTAGAGCTTGAATACTTCATTCAAAGCCTTGGAAAGGACAGGTATTTTATCTTTGAGAATGTTCTTATCCCTGAACAGTTTGATAGCATAATAAGGATAGCTTTGCTTTCTTTGGGCAGAGCCATAAGCGAGTTCGGCTCAATAATAATAATAGCGTACAGCGTAACATTTCTGCCTTTCTTTCAATACGTTAAACCTGTAACCGTTTTTATATGGTACAAGTATGATGTTTATGGTCTTTCTTCAGCTCTAGGGTACGCTGCGGCCCTTCTAACCATTTCTTTATTAATATCTTTCTTTATCTATGCTTTAAGCAGAAAAAATGCACAAGCTTGAGTTAAAAAATGTAAGCATAAAAAGGGGGAACCTTACAATAGGGCTCTTTAACTTCACCTTTAAAGAAAATGAAAGCATACTGATTTACGGTCCTAACGGATATGGCAAAACTACGCTTTTGCTTGCGATAGCTGGAATAATAAAATATGAAGGCGATATATTTCTAGATGAAAAACCGGTCAAGAATTATGCGCTCGAAAAAAGAGGAATAACTTATGCGCCTGCTAAGCCTACATTGATAAACAGGATTAGCGTCCTTGACAACCTTAAGATCTCAGGTAACAGCGCTGTAGAAATAGCTGTAGAAATGGGACTGAAGAGCTATTTTGGACAGAAAGCTTACACATTGAGCGACGGTATGAAAAAGCTTGTGCAGGTTTCAATGGCACTGGGAAGCTCTGCGCCAGTTATACTGCTTGATGAACCTTTTGCTTTTATTTCAGAAGAAAAATCTTTCGAGTTGAAGTCAATTATAAACAAAACTAAGGGAAAGATTATTCTTATAACATCGCATGAAATGATACAGAATTTTTCAGAATACATAGATATAAGCAAATATCAGCTTCGTAACGTTTAGATAAAATTTACCTTCCCTTGAGCAGAAGAATGATCTCGTTGGGATGGTTTTCCCTAGCATACTTGATTACGCCTTCTTTAAGATCTTTTGGAAAATATACCTCGTTTAGTCTTCCTTTTGAAATGTTCAAACGTAATTTTTTATTTTAATGATCATATTTAACTTTTAAATTTTCCATATAGGAGATAAGCTTAAAATATTTCAATATGTTTATAATTTTGTTTAACAAAAAATAAACTATGAGCCAAGAAGAATCTTGGATAACCAGCATAATAAAGGCTATAGAAGGAACAAAGAGCACAGCTGAGGTAACTTTTGACAATCTCAGCATAAAGATACAAGGTACAAGCACTGCAATTGTAATAAATGGAAAAATAACTTTTACCGCTTATCCAATACAGACCGAAAAAGTTGAAAAGGAACATGCTTGAAAAGCTTGAACTGTACGGCACAGTTAGATTAAAAATAAACGAAAAAGCCTTTGCTACTTTAATTTTTAATAAAAATAAAATATCTTTTTTTATCTATGAGAATGAACTATTTAGCAAGCTTTTAAAGAGCTTTGGTGTAAGCATAAAAAACTTAACAATGCTGGGAAATCTCTCTGAAAAGCTAAACAGGATAGGAATAGGGTTGTCGATTTCCGATCAAAAAGGATTGATTATAAAACTAGGCGCAGGAGCATACAACCCTATTATTAAAACAAGGGTTAACATAAAGAGGCTTGCAGAGCTTATCTGACCTACACAAGCGTTTTTGTTTTTAGCTCCCAGTTTTTTGACCTATAACCCTTTGAGTTTTCAAGTAGAGCACTAAAGTCTTCCTTCGTGTTAACGTTAAAAAAGCTTTCAAGCTAACTCTTGACATACCTGAGGATATATTCATCTATAAACAATGAATCCGGTAACCTTTTTGCAAGTTCCTTTAAAGATCTTACTGAATCAGCCTTTTGTTTTTTATGGCTTCGCTAATGTAAACCGCACAAAGAACTTCAAGCGCCCCATCTTTAAGCAGAAGAATTGTTGCCGAGTGATCTTTGGGCCATAAAATAGAGTTTCTCGATTATTTTTGGGTTTATAAGTGGCATGTCAACAGCTAAGGCAGCAAAGTAAGGTTTAGTTGTGCTTAATGCAGCCGTTATGAGCCCACCAACAGGGCTCATTGTATAGTAAAAATCGTTAAGTATTTTTGCTGACGCAGGAAGTAATTTTTTAAACTCTTCAGCACTTTTATTGCCTATTATAATCATTATATCGTCTGAAAGCGGCAAATTCTGTCATAAATTAGTTTTATTAATTGAACGCCGTTTACTTTTAAAAAGGCTTTTTCTTTTCCAATTCTTGATCCTTTACCACCTGCCAGTATAGCTATCGAAAGTTCAAGCATTTATATAATATAAACTATTCTAAAATATACATGTTATACCTTAAACTCGTTCCTTGAGAATCTGGTACAGTCTTTTGGCTTCATCTGGCATAAAAATCACCGGTATGCCGTTTACTTCTTTTAAGCCCTTTATGTTGTAGCTAACTATAAAGTCAGGTTTTCCAAAGTTCTTTATGAACGATTCTATCTGCTTCTGTTCTGAAATACATAGTATTCTTATTGTTGAGCAAGATGGTTTCATTTCTTTAAAATTTTCTATAACTAAATAATCTACTTGACCTTCGAACATCCTAATTAAATCTTTATAAGAGAGATGCTGTGTTGAATAATTATTTATAGCGTGGCTGTCAATTCATTGCTTATGAACCCAAAAGAAAAAGACAGTCGCAATAATAATAACAAAAGATGGGGTAATAAGTTTATCGACAAAAGGAACTGGAAGAGTTACAATGAAGAGCTTGTGATGAGGGGCGATTTTTCTGCCAATCGTTTGACAACTGGTATGAAGAATTGGATAAGATAAATGAGGGCAAGAAAGGTAGGCCGTATGAATTTCCTGAATCTTTCATTAAAATTCAGGCTTTATAGCATCAGTGGGTTAATTACATGGTTAATAGGATACAAGGCCACTCAAAAGATGCTTGATACCTTACCATGATGATTACACAACAATATGGCAAAGAGTACAGATATGATACCTTTAAAAAGCTACAAACGTACGATCTTGAAGCAGGCTCTGACGGAAGTTTTACGGATATGTACATATCCCACAAACGAAATTTTTAACATAATTGGTAATGTAGAATAAGCTATAAAGATAAGAACGCTACAACTTATCGTTGTAGAAGGCAAGAAGTTAGGGAGTACATGAAGTTAGGCTATAAAAAAAGGCAAATTATGGCCTTAGTTGGCTATGGAAGAATATTCTCATCTATACAGAGAAAGTTCGGAGAAGACCTTAGGGCAAGAAGTATAATTGGTTTGCTAGCGGAAGCTATGCAAAAAGTTTGGGCATATGATGTAATGATCAATTATGCTAAGAACGCAATGCTAATGGCATGAACGATTAAAGCCTATTGGTTAAGATAAAAAGAATTATTCAACACAGCACCCGCCTCTAGAAGAGGCGAGGCTTTCGTTCATTTTGTAATAAAATATTTTTCGTAACAACAGACAACAAAACACAAAATGCCCAGCGCGAGATACGGTGCGCCGATTATAGAAATATAAGGATATATTAAGATTGCTATATAAGGTATGATTGCAAAAAGAAGGAAAAAAGCAAACTCAACTATAGCAAGAAAAGAAAATATATAGGCGCACACCGAAGTCATTCTTGGTTTTATGATATTTCCTACAGTATGTATATAATATTAATAATTGGCGATTTTGTCATTATACATTTTTGTCATCTTCAAAATGTTTTAAAAAATGAAAAATAAACGCATTTCTGTTAACAGAAATGTGTTATAAAAATAATAAAAACAGATCAAATACACTGATTTTATAGAAAAATTGGCACAAACTTTCTGCAAAAACTTTAAAAAAGTTTTCTTGAACGTTTTAGTTAAACCGTTTTATATCATTTTTAAACGATATAAATTTCAAAATGCACTTTAGTTTTATAATTGATTATGCGTGTATAAGAGCTTCAACCGGAGCTTCTTTCGAAACCTCCAATATCTGAAAAGATTCGTATCTTTCTATCCCTTCAACAGAAGTTATTTCTTTGAGTTGCTTCATAACCTCTTGAGTATTTTTAGCTACACTGACCACTATTAGGTCGTAATAACCCGTAGTGATAAATATGTGAGAAACGTACGCCAGCGGTTTGATAAGCTCTGCAACATCTTTTGCAGAAGTTCCTGGTCTTATTTTGATGCCAACCACATACATTATAAGGTTTAACGCATTAGCATCTATCAGAGGTATAAAAGAATTTATTATCTTGCTTTCCTGTAACTTCTTTATTCTTTTGCTTACTGTTGAAGTTGAAAGGTTCAACCTCTGCGCTATCTGCCTGTATGAAAGCCTGCAGTCACCAGCCATGCATCTTAATATTTGGATATCTACTTCATCCAGTTGTTTTTTCAATTTTGTTAATATTTTTTTTGAGTTGCTGATATTAAATCTTTTATATTTTTTTAACAAAACCAGAATACTTGATTACTTCAAACTTTGTTTGTTCCCGCCTGGATGGAATAATCGTTAAACAAAAAATTAAAATAAAAATCAAACTATGCAAGGGGATGAAGAGGAAGCAAGAATACTTGATAAGATGATTAAAGAAATCATCAAAAAAACTGAGGAAAGCCAGAAAAAAGCTTCTTCCAAATTCCCTCTTCTGGGCGTTTATGAATTTGTTGACGGTAGATGGCAGTTAACTGCTTCTACTAAAAACTGGAACCCCAAAGAAGATGGCCTGTATGTGATTTTTAATGACGATTTTGACATTTCGTTTTTATCAGGCCCTTATGGTGAGCCTTTTTTAAAAATAGCCGAAAATGTTGGAGGTTCTGTAAAATCTGTTGTTAAAACATTTAAAAATTTTGAAGCGCCTTATTTAACTTTTATATGTATTTACCGTGGTAAAGAGCTGTTTTCAAAGACTTTTGACGCTCTCCCCTGGCTATCTGATGTTGCTACGCTTGTGTCTTATTTTGGAATAAACTGTCCTTCTGTTAAAAAAACTGACCTGCTTAAGATATTTGAAGTGTGTCCATGTGCAAAGTTATGGTGAAAAGTTTAATCGAATTTATGCATTAATACATAAATAAAAATACCAAACTTCGGGGCTATTAAATCAGATGGCAGAAAAATAAGCAGGATGCATACCAAAGTGTAAAATATTCATGCACTTTAACATTTATCTGGCGTACTTCTAAGCTTGAGAATAGCTCAACTTTATATGCTTAATTTAAAGAGCAAAAAATTTGTTGTTTTCCGGGGGTGAAAAACAAAAAAGACAAATTTTTATCGTGAGGATAAATTATATTTTTTGATGGCCTCTTTCTATATTCCTAAAGAGAAGGCCAAATAGAATCTATAGGTTGAGATCACGAAAGTTGCCGGGAAACACCCCATAATTTTCAGGCTCCTACGGGGTTCAAAAAACCCTGTTGTTTTATCTTATCTTCTTTTAAAGGGTTTTAAAATATTGTGGACTGTGAGGATGCCAGCATTAACCACTTTAACTGAAAGCTCGTTCCTCAATGGAGTCCCCAACCGACACATAACAGGTTATGCATCTCAAATTACATGTCATTGTTAGATATAACGCAGCATCTAAACCGCGTTCACTGGGCTCCATTACATTATTTCCCTGATTCAAAAACATATGAGGTAGAGGACTAGCGGGGCAATCCTAAACAAAAACCAAGGCCTAACATTAACAATGAACAATTTCTCAGCTCCCAATATTTGCATTTCTAAGAAAACGTGCTATATTATGTTAATGCTGTTCATAGTTTTTCATTGTAGAGCGTGGAACAGGTTGTTAATTGCCCTATTTAATACCTTTATGCATTGTATTATTATAAAAAAATGTCTTTTATGCAATATATGACCTCTTATCATCAAACACTATATCGATTAGTTACACATTAAAGGCGATAACACATAAAAGGGAAGTTGGCCAAAGCAGAAGAGAGACTGAGGACATATGGATGCGGAGAAGATAAGGGATGCAATAAAGCCACGTGGCAGATCATTCATTAATTAATTGATTGATTAAGCCTTGTTAGCAATTCATGTTCTAACATTGGAAGGGCCCTAGCGTGAACAGAAGCTTCTATTCATAAAGCAGCTCGTTGGCAAAATGGCAGCGAACTTGAAATATTCTCAAAGGTTTCAAGTATAGATAGAAGCAATTAGGATATGATGAATGAAAATGGACTGGGCTACCTCTCGAAAATTGATTTGCTTTTAAAATCTCTCCTCACTTATTTGCTTAAATGCCCTGTTGATCGCTTTTTTCCTTCTATCGGTCTATCTAGCAATTCCTGCCCTTCCCAGCCCTTTCTTTGCTAAGTCGTTTATGCCAAAGTTTGCAACAAGAGTATAAACCAGCACAAATGCATATTCTCTCCAGCTTATTGGTGTGAGCAACCTTCCCCATGGAGTTGCAAGCCCTGTCAGTGCTATCAAAGATACAACCACAATATCTGCTAAGGACGCAACTATAAGGTACTTGCCAGGCCTTGAAATCCAGAATGATCCCCTTTCTCTGACTATGAACGGTGTCAATATACCCATGAACATTATTGCCGTAAAGAAGTATGTATTGATAACATTTATATTTTGTATTCGGAAGTAATCCATCGCCATCAACAGCAGCCCGAACATTTCCGCTACGGTGATTAAACCAAGGCCAATACCAAGCTTTACCATCTTTGGTACATCCCACTTTTCAGGCACTGGAGAACCCCTTGCGTTATCAGTTGAAAGGGAAATTGTGACAAAGTCTATGAGGAACAGGAATAGTATTATATCAAGTGATGAAACCACATAAAGCGGCTTATGATAGAGTAATGCTGAAAACAGAAATGCCAGTGCTACGAACACAGCTATTTCAAAGGTCTTAACAATTTTGTTGAGTATCCAGGTCACTAATCTCTGGTACGTTGACCTGCCTATCCTTATCAGTTCAGCTATTCCAGTAAGTCCTTCAACGGTAAGGACAACGCTTGCAGCGGCTTTGGCCACATCAGTAGCATTGCTAACGGCTATCCCCACTTCAGCCTGTTTAAGTGCTGGCGCATCGTTTACGCCGTCACCCGTCATTCCTACCACTTCTTTCTTCGTCTGAAGGCTCTTAACCACAAAGTACTTGTCCTCCGGATATATTTCTGCAAACACATCAGCTTCTTCAGCAAGTTCACCTGCCCTTTCAGGATCTTTTTCGAGCTGTTCCTTGAGCTCCCTCCCGCTTATAACGTTTTCACCAAGCCCCACCATCCTTGCTATTTCTCTTGCTATGGGCTTTGCATCACCGGTAAGCATCTTCACCTTAACACCAAGTTTCTTTATTTCCTGAATAAGAAATGGTGTGTCTTGGCGTGGCATATCATACAGCGCAACGAGCCCAACCATTTTCCAGGCACTGTCATCAAATTTGGCAACCGCAAGCGTCCTGTAACCACTGCTGGCGAATTTGTTCATCATTTCCTCTGTTTCCTTACTAAGTTTTTCATGGCAGAGTTCCTCAGAAATGGTTTTTACAGCCCCCTTTGCAACCCTGAAATTAACTGAACCATCATCAACAAGTGCTTCTGTCCTCCTAGTTGAAGGGTCAAATGGCTTGAACTCCTTTACCTTAAATTTGGTAATGTCAAGACCCCTTTCCCTTGCTGCCTTGATAAAGGCCAGGTCAATAGGGTCCTGGTTTGCCTCCTGAGATGCAAGCGCACCATAAAGTATTGTTTCCTCTTCACTGTAACCATTCATTGGTACAATATTGGTAACAGCCAATTTGTTAAGCGTAAGCGTTCCCGTTTTGTCAGCGCACAACACAGTCATAGATGCTGCATCTTCAACCGCATTCAGCTTTGTTATCAGTGCTCCCTTTTTTGCCATTTCTATGGCCCCCACCGCCATAGTAACTGTGAACATTGCTGGCAGGGCTACTGGAACAGCAAAAACTATCAGCGTTAGCACAAGAGGCAAGACATAGGTAAACAAAAAGTAAACGCTGTGCATTAGCACATATGTAACAACAAACATTACAGCAGAAAGCGCGCCAACTATTACCAGCAGCATGGACACTATTCTAGAAATTATTTCTTCCATGTGCAGCTTTGGTCTTGCTATTTGAACCAGCTGAACTGTCTTGCCAAAAAAGGTGTTCAGGCCTGTCCTGACTATGATGCCTGTCGCTTCTCCCCTCCTTATCACTGAACCTGAGTAAAGGACGTCATTTACCCTTTTAATTACTGGCATGCTCTCACCAGTAAGCACCGACTGATCAACCTCTATTTCATCTTTTGTTATGACTTTCATGTCAGCAGGAACAACATCCCCAGCTCTGACCCTAACAATGTCGCCGGGGACAAGTTCTCTTGCAGCAATCGTAGTCCATACACCATTCCTAAGAACTCTGGCACTTACCTGTAGCTTCTGTTTTAAAAGTTCAAGTGCCCTGGCAGCATTTTCTTCATGGATAAATCCTATGACAGCATTTACCAGAAGCAGCCCGGCAATTATGTAGGCTTCAAGGTAGTGCCCTATTATTATGCTCAGCACCATTACTATCTCCAGCATCCATGCCGTTAAGCCCCAAAACTTTTTAGCAAACCTTTTGTACACGCTTTCCTTCTTTTCAGGTATTTCGTTATAACCGTATTTCCTGAGCATTTCCCTGACCCTTGCATCATCAAGTCCCTTTTCAGGGTCTACATTAAGTTGTTTTATAACTTCCTCAGAAGACAAACTTTCATAATCTACTTTCTCTGACATCCTGGCTATCACCCAAAAGCCTTTTATGTATTAGAAATATTAAAATTACTATAATTCTCATTTTATGATGCCTGCTGACGATGGCTATTGAAATTGGCTCAACTGTACGAAAAACAAATGAAGCCATGAAGGTCAATTTTTAAGGAGGCGGGAGATACTCATCCTCTGTCTTTGCAAGCTTAACAATTTCGTTAATTTTTTCGCTTTGAAGGATCTCATCTATAGCATCTTTGCCTGTAGCTTTTGATAGCACAGCTTTAAAAAGCTCTCTTCTAAAAACTATAGGCGTTTCCTCGACATAACCTCTTGCGTCTATCCTTACTCTAGGGAAAAGATGCATTAATTTCTTTGCCTGTTCTTCTGTTATTTCAACGTCTATCATCTTTAGCGCTCCACCAAAAAGGTCCTTGAGTTCTTTTTCAAGTTTTGTTCCTTTTATAAGCTTCAACCTTTCTTCATCGAGCACAAGCCCTATTTTATAAGTCATTTATTCCACCTCCACCTCAAGCTCTTCCTCCTTTTGCATTAGGTACCTCTTGTTCACGAATGGGTAACCAAAAACGCGCCACCATTTCACTATTACATCATAAACTTCAGGCCTGAATATAACAGAAGGAGGTTTTATGCCTTCAGCTATCAGTCCCCTTATAAAGCTCCCGCTGAACCTCTGAGCTTCGTTGTGACCGCACGTCTCACTGTAAGTTATTTCGTTACAGCGTGGACAGTAAAAGAATTCCTGCACGTTAACAGGCCTTATTTCAAGCCCCTTCTCAACGTCGTATGGTGGCGCATCGAAACCATAACTAGGAAGTCCTTTCGTCCACAGAGTCTGTGTTGAATATGGGTCAAAGTAATCTCCCGCTGCAGCGTGATCCCTGCCGAACATATGATGGGTGCAACCCATGTTCTGCCTTATTATTCCATGAAGTAAAGACTCTAGCGGGGCGCCGTACCTCATATCCCAGAGAGTGAATGTGACCATGTGCCTTTCTGGTTTTATGTACCCATACTTGTTCACTGCTTCATGCCCTTCAAGGATTGCTTCATCAACAAAGTCTTCTATCCTTTTTGCGCCTACTATAGCGTTCACAAGTATGCCCCTGCAAGGTTCAATGTCTCCCATAAACGCGGCCTCTTTCATAAGGTGCTCATGTCCTGTATGGGGGACGTTCCTTGTCTGATGAGCTATAACAGTTCTCCAGTTTCTTCTGGAAAACTCCTCTCTAGACATTTCAGGAGGATACCAGAACCTGTTGTACGGTTCCTTGAACTTTGGTTCATTTATTATGTATACTTTGCCAGCTATCGCAAACCCCCTCATGTTGCGATATATGCTAAACCCAGGATGCTTTTCGTCAAGCGGCTTTTTCAGAGCGTCTGAGTTCTTTTCAGGAGTTCCAAAAGTTTTAACAGCAATTTCTTCAGGATTAAATTCCCACATTTCTTCAACTTCTATGTATGCAAAAGGCTTTCCTTTTAATCTGAGATAAAGCCTGTCACCCTCTCTGAGCTGCATCTTTTTAATCTCGTCTTTGTCAACGTCGAATATTATTGGTAGCGGAAATATGTATCCGTTAGGCAGCCTTCTTTGATTTAACACAAAATCAACATCTTCCCTTGTCATGAACCTGTCGAGAGGACTAAAGAAGCCATAACATATTGATATGATCTCCCTGTAAACGTTCCTTATCGGAGCTCCTGATTTTCTGTCGATTTCAGGTTTTATATCATAAAAAGGTACCCCTTTTAGCTCATGTTCTTTTTTATCTATGTTTTTTATGAGCTTCCCGCCGTATCAGTAGATCAAAACTTTTGTTAACTTTTATGATGTTTTTGCTATCTTACCAGTTTTTAAACAAGATTTTAAATGCGATCTTTGTTCAAAAAGCTTTAGGCAAGGCTAAAAAAGCCATCAAATTGCGCTGATTAACCTAAATCATCCTTGTGATGCTATAAAAATATCGCTTTAATTCAAAAATAAAGCATGGTTTAAGCTAGTGAAGTTATTTCATTGTGTTTAAAATAAAAGCTATCTGGAGATTGTAACGTATATGTTATAGATTAGCGCTTCAATCATTAATAAAAACTTAACATACTGAACCGTTACCTTTTCCCTTTTATAATTCATAAAAACCCATATGTTGTATAAAAGGACTGCAAGGTAGAAGTAAAGCTTCCTTAAGCTGTAAAGCTTTGACGTTGTCTTTGGCAAAAACTGGTTTATCATCCTGTATGAAGTCTCTATAGCAAACCTCTTTCTGAACATCCTTCTTATAGCTTTAGGCTTAAGGTCTGTGTTCGTTGCAAAAACTAACAGCTCTTTTTTGCATTTAACAGCTACAATCCTAACTGTTGCCTGTTCATTTTGCTTTTCCTCTTGCTGTTCGTTTTGTAAATTAAGTCATCCCCCTCTTTGAACTTCCCTATTGCCCTCATTATGAAATTTATCCCTTTTGCTTTAAGGTAATTTATTATGTCAACTGTGTAGTATCCTGAATCTAAAAGAAGGATCTTGACCTTTATACCAAGCTCAAACACCTTGGATAGAAGCCTCTTCACGTGTTCAACCTTACTTTCGTTATTTACAGGCGTAACAGCAACGGTTAACTTTTCATCTCCCATAACGACAGCTGCCGTTGCGAACTGATAAGCCCAGTTAGTGCCGTTTTTATGATTAGTCCCTTTTACTCCTTCAGCTTTAGAATCACCGTAGAACATTATGTCGTGCCAGTCCATGGCAACGATTACAGGCTTTCTGAACGCCCCCATTTCCTTCATCTTCTTTATTATTTCTTCATTGTACTTTAGAACGCTCTCTGGGTCCTGCTCTTTTAGGTTGTTCCTTACAGTCTGTCCGCATACATCAATTGATGAAGCAGTACCCTCAACATAAGAGTTCGTTATTGAAGAAAGAACTATTACTTTCTTAGTTATCTTTAGCCTTTATGTTCATAGCCTTGTCGATAGATTCATAAATGTATAATAAGTACTTGTTACCATTATTAGATCGCAGGATGCTGTTTATGGCCATAAACAGCCATCCTGCACTAAAAAAGTTTTGATCTACTGACGAGGACGGGTAGTTTATGCATAAAACTCAGCTCAACAGCAATAAGACTTATCTGTGATTTCTTCAGTTAATTGTTTAAAAATTTTTTGTAACTGTTTAATAGCTTTAGATGTAAATAGCATTTAATGTCAGAAGAATGGAAAGAGATAACAAAAAGATCTAATGACGTGCAGTATGAAAAGCCAAAGGTAAGGCTCAAAATAAAGAGCGTAGGTATAAGCGGGTTTTCAATTCCATTAACAAAATTTTCAAAAGAAAAAATAATTTATTCGAGCGCTGAAATAAAGGCGACTGTAGACGTTCCAGAAAACATGAGAGGAATAAACATGTCTAGGACAGCTATAAGCATAGAAAAAGTTCTTTCTTCAGCTTCAGATGTTGAAGAAATTGCGAGCTTGATAGCATCAGAATTGCTGATGGTTCACGAGTATGCAGAATTAAGTAAAGTAAGAGTTAAAGGAAAAGGTTTCATCTATACCGAATCTCCAGTTACTGGCATCGAATCCATTGAGAGCTTTAAATTCTACGAACTGTCCAAAGCTGCATATAAAAATAACCAAACAAACATAATAGGCGTAACGGTTACTGGTATTTCAGCTTGTCCGTGTGGGGCTGAGCTAATGAAAACTAAACTGAGAAATAGCTTGGAGATAGCTCCAACGCACATGCAAAGGGCCAGGGTAAGCGTAGCGGTTAAGGTAGAAGGTAAAAATCTTTCAAAAATAGAAGAACTCCTTGACGTTGCTTACGCATCTCTGAGCGGTAGAGTTTACAGTGCCCTTAAAAGGGCTGATGAAGGGTTCCTAATATATTCATCTATTACAAACACAAGGTTTGTAGAAGATATTTACCGGGCGGCTGTTACAGGGCTTTATACAAGGTTTAAGAATTTTAGCGCTGTTAGCAGTGTTTATGCTAACGTAAGAAGCTTTGAGAGCATACATGGGTATAACGCTATAGCCTCAGGCTGGATTGATATAAAAAGCTTTGAAAAATTAAACGTTCATTAAATATATGTCTTAAACCAGATAATTATCAGGTTTAACCTTTCGATTATGTTTTTTGATCTGCACTTTCTTGAAAGATCATAGTTTTCTTTATGAAATATAACTAGCTTTGTCTGTACACCATTTAGCTTGAGTTCGTGAACATCTGATAGGCCTGATCTGTCCAGCATCTGTATTCTCCATCTGAGTGTAGCAAAAGTGTGGGTGTCTTGAGCCTGTTTGCACACTTTAGAGGACTTCTGTCCAAGTAAATATACAAGTCCATCCTTCCAGAGATTTTTTCCAAGCTATCCTTCAATCTGATCTTATGCAAAATAATAGCCTATATCCGATGTTCCATAAAAGCTGATCCAGTTGCTTATAGGTCTCTAAGAAATCGCTGCTTTGAAGCTTTATGTATGTCCTATAATCCGTTTTGCCATAAAACCGTCGTAGCTTCCTCCAACAACCCTAAGTCTCTTTTCATCTATCAAACTAAAATTCTTTATTAAGTAATCAGGTCCTTCCATGAGGTCCTGATAATCTCTGATTCTGTACCAGCGTCGCAAATCCTTAAAGGATTCCCCATAACCTGCGCTGCGACGCGGGTTAATGTAAAGCCAAAAACCATCTGAAAGGACATAAAACTTGTGCTGAAAACTTTCGCATTATGTTGTAGCCGGGCCTCCGTGAATGTAAAGAACAGCTGGATACTTTTTGCCATTTTTAAAGTTTGCTGGCCTTAGCAACCAGCCTTCTATGGTCTGATACTCAGAAGCTTTATAGTAAACTGCATTGCCCTTAAAGCAGGTTCTCTGGCGAAAGACAGATAAAGTGCTTCAAGCATCATGTCCTTAGCTTCTTCAATTTTTTGGTTTTAATCTCGATATTTCGATCTGCATGTTGGAACTATCGAACGATTGAAATATAAACGCATTTAAAAACAAACTCGAAAGCAGTTTAACACATTAATGTTCCTTTAACATAAGTTCTAAGAATGATAACAATTCTTTCTTATTCTCTAGCTGAAGTATACGCCTGAACTTTTCTAACTCGTCAGGAAGCACGTTCGCTTTAGACGTGAGTTCCCAGTAGACTTCTCTTGGATCTTTGTCGATGTTTGCCTCTATTATTTGTCTTATAGTTTCGTAAAGTTCCCAGGGATAAATTATCCAGGCATCGGTCACCATGGCGTAAAAATCTGGAACAAATTGTGATGATGGTTTGAGGTGAAGTGTTGCGGTTTTTACATCTTTCGCTCCCTTCTTTATACATTCTTCTTTGGAAACTTTTAAGCTTATGCCTTGATCTGCAACGTCATCTATAAGTAAGACCCTTTTTCCTTTTATAACTCTGCTGTTAAGGTACTTTACTTTTATGGAAGAAGTCCTGTTAACGCCTACGTACCTTTCAACAGCTATAACGAGATAAGGGATCTTAACCTTTCCAGCAATGAAAAAATCCTGTAAAGACCTTAGCACGAAAAGGCCTCCCCTGCCGATCCCAACGTTAACGTCTGGTAAGTAATTTGATTCCCTTATTTTTGTGTAAAGAGTAAAAGCAAGGTTTCTTAGTTCTTCATAACTTGGCTTTATGTAGTGCATTCTAATCACCGTTTAGCTCTTTAAGAATTTCTTTCGCCCTTTTCTCTACTTTTTCGGAAATGTCTAATGCTAGCTTTTTGGAAAGGCCCGTATAAGTAGAAGGTTTGAGTGAGTTAAACCTTTCCCTCAGTTTCTCAGGAAGTTCAGAAGAAAGCTCCTTTATATATTCTATATTTTCAAAAACTCTTTCATAAGCTCTAAGATCCCCTGCTAGCTTGAAAGCTATCTGTAGAGGTTCGGATAGAGTTTCTATGTGCGAATCTACATCTTCTCCTACGAATTCAAAGGAGTCAAGGGCCCTTAAAAGCCTTTTACACGCAAGATAGGAATGCGCAAAAGCTACGCCAACGTTCCTTCTAACGGCGCTGTCAGAAAGGTCCCTCTGAAGCCTAGAAGCCAAAGGCTCGAAAATTAAAGCGTTTAAAATAGAATTTGAAACCTCGCACTGCCCTTCTGCATCTTCAAGTTCAACTGGGTTTACTTTGTGGGGCATTGTGGAACTACCGACGCCTTTTCTCTTAAAGCGAATTATTCCAAGAGAGTTATAAAGCCAAAGGTCCTGCGCCATTTCTTTCATTATAGAATTTGCTAGGGTTATTTCCTGTAAAATCCTGGCCGTGTTATCCCATAGCGGGTTCTGTTTTGTGATTTTAGGTGGTTCTAAACCGATTCTTTTTATAAAATTGTTAGAAAACTTGATCCAATCTATGTTGTTGTTGATAAAATAAAATGAGTTGAAAGAACCAACAGCTCCGCTCAGCTTCCCATAAGGCTTTATAGACATAATTTTTTCTGAGACGTCTAGAAGCCTAGGAGCAAAATATAAAAGTTCTTTACCAAACGTTGTGGGGACAGCAGGAACACCATGAGTCCTGCCAAGGATAACTTTTTCAGCATGCGCTCTTGAAATTTCTGATATCTTAAGAATAAGAGAAATATAGCATTTTAAAATCTCATTTTTGCCTTTCTCAAGCATTATGCCATAAGCGTTTGCATTTACGTCTTCGCTTGTAAGAGCTAGATGAACAAGCGGCGCTAGCTTTTTATACCCAAGAGAAAGAAGGTGTTTTCTGAGAAAAAGCTCAGTGGCTTTTACGTCGTGGCCTGTAGCTTTTTCTGCGTTTTTTATCTCTTCATACCAGTTTTCTTTAAGATTCCTTAAAACAGTCTCTGGGTTATAATCTTGGCAACCTTCTTTTATTATACCTTTATCGCATAGCTCAGCCAGATAATAAGACTCGACAACTAACCTGTGATAAAAAAGCGATCTTTCAGAAAAAAGTTGGGCTAAACCTTTTACTTCATCATAATAACGGTCATCTAGTGGTGAAAGCGGATTATTCAACCTTAACGGTCATCCCCCTTTCAGCTCCGAGCGATGCATAAGAAATCTCGGTTCGGAGACTTTCTTCAATAAAACTAACATATTTTCTCATCTGAACAGGAGCTGCGCGCCAGCCGTTTTTTATTATGTATGAAATATCGCTGGCATAAAGTTTTGGTATAGGATCCAGGTTCTGATAGACGGCTTTAGCGCTCTCAATGTTTTCTAGCGGAGAAAAGTTTTCAACTTCTTTTCCGTCTATATTATAAGATACAGCAACCTTTAATTCTTTTATCCCAGAAAGAACATCAAGTTTTGTTATAAAGATCTCATCTGTTCCATTTATTTCTGTTGCGTACTTCAAAGCCGGAATGTCTAGCCAGCCTATCCTTCTTGCTCTGCCGGTTGTAGCTCCGTACTCTTTCCCGCCTTCCCTTATAACCATTGCCAAATCCTCAGACATTTCTGTAGGCATAGGGCCTTTTCCGACCCGTGTTGAGTAGGCTTTAAGCACGCCTATTACTTTTCCAGAATATTTGTAAGGTATTCCTGATGAAACAAACGCGTAAGAGGCGGTAGTGTTAGATGAGGTAACATATGGATAAGTTCCGTAGATAGGATCAAGAAGCGTTCCCTGCGCCGATTCAAATAAAACATTTCCTTGTTTGCTTAAAATTTCAAGAAGCTCTTCTCTGACATCAGACGCGTAATCTTTTAACGTTTTTTTCGCGTTTTTTAACCACAGCTCAGATTCAAATTCTACGTTGTAAAGTTTTTTATAAATACTAAAATCGAAGCTTTCGTTTAAAACATCAACAACCCTTGGTGAAATTCTCAATGCTTTTGATGAATATGCAGGCCCTATGCCTCTTAGAGTTGTACCTATTGATGAAGCGCCCTTAAGTTCTTCAATCTTTTTATCAAGCACCACGTCTGCGGGAGTTATAAGCGAAGTTCTGCTGTCAATCTTTAAATAAAATGAAGAAACAAGCTGCTTTAAAGACAATATTTCCTCATTAAGAATTTCTGGGTTAACTAGCATTCCTGGCGCTATGAATAACTTTGTACCTCTTAATGCTCCTGATGGTATGTGATGAAAAGTAAAAGAAGTGTTATTTGCTATTACAGTATGGCCTGCGTTGGGTCCGCCGTTGAACCTTACTACAGCATTGTAAAGAGAAGCTAAATAATCGACAACCTTACCTTTACCTTCGTCTCCCCATTGTAGACCAACAACTATGTCTGCTCTCACAATTAAGAAAGAAATTTTTGATTATTAAACTTTTTTACTAGACCGTGCTGTGTTAAATAATTATTAATAGCGCGGCTCTCAATTCCTTGCTTATGTCCCTAAAAGAAAAAGCCAGACGTATATAGGTTAACTACGGTGTATTCTCATTTTTAGAATCGTCTAAATAAAAGTTTTTTAACCCTCATGACAATTTTTTATATGCCTGTTATAATCAAGCCAAGAATTAAAATTTTACAGACTTGGGGAAGCGAGAAATTTGTAGCAGCTATGACTGACGTAATATATAGAGGTTATGAAATTGAAGAAGCTTTAAAAAGGACAGAAACAAATCCTGAACTAGTTTCAAGAAGAATAACATCCTTTTTAACGGATGGACATCACAGCGTTCTTGAATTTATGGGGGCCAGCTGGCTCATAGAAGGCAGTAGGGCGCTCACACATGAGCTAATTAGGCATAGAATAGCAAGTTATTGGCAGGAAAGTCAGAGGTATGTAGATTATTTAAAAGGGCAGCTGCGTTATGTCTTGCCTCAAGAACATAGCTCTTTAAACAATTACTTGGATATGACATCTAAAGCTTATGTTGAAGCAAGAAAAAGCATGAACCCTGAAGACGCAAGGTATATTTTACCAAACGCGATGGCCAGCCGTGTTTGGGTCCAGATGAATTCTAGAGAGTTTTATACGAGCTTTCTCCCTCTTAGGACAGGCTTAGGAGCTTTCCACGAAATAAGGCTTGTAGCATGGCTTATGTATGAATCGCTAATAGATGTTTTCCCAATAATATCTAAATGGGTTTGGGAAAACATTCAAAAACTTCATCCGGATTATTGCAGGAATGTTGAAAAGCTAAAGAGTTTATACGGTTCAGAAGACTGCAGGTATATTAGCATAATAGATGCTTTTAAAAAATGGGACCTAAAAATTCCAGACAAACTTAATCTTTTAATTAATAAAAACAAGAATAACGACACATATTGAGAACTAATTTATTAGCAGGATAAGATTTTTAGGCACTAAAATAATTATATAATAAATTGAGACTCTGGAGTCTGCATCCATCGTTTCTCGATAAACAGGGAATTCTTGGTGTTTGGAGAGAAGGGCTTCTTGCTCAAAAAGTTCTTATAGGAAAAACCCAAGCATACGTAAACCATCCTCAGTTAATCAGGTTCAAAAAAACATCCGATCCTCTGCTTTATATTGGAACATACCTTTATTTTATTTATATAGAAGGGTCAAAGAGAGGTTATAAATTCGACGCTAAAAAAATTCTAAAGTACGATCCAAAAATTGATAAAATCGAGGTAACTATTGGGCAGCTCTATTTTGAGTATGCGCATTTACTTAAAAAATTAGAAAAAAGGGATCCCGAAAAGTATAAAGAAGACCAAAAAAGGGAACCTCAGTCACACCCTTTATTCAGGGTAGTAAAAGGAGACGTAGAGCCTTGGGAAAAAAGCAAAGACGCTAAAGCGTTTAGAAATCCCTATAAGCTTGTTTTTTCATAATTTTTAGGGGCTATATTGAAAAAGGTTCAGATAATAGATCATCCTCTGGCTCAAGCAATATTAACCAGCCTGCGCGATAAAAACACAAATCAGATAGAGTTCAGGAAAAGACTTGTAGAGCTAGGAAGGATAATAGGTTATGAAATAGTTAGATCTATGGATATTCAAGAAACATATGTAGAAACTCCTCTTGGGTAAAAGCAAAGGGAGTTAAAATACCTGACCTTGAACACGTGGTTATAATACAGGTACTTAGAGCTGCGATGCCTATGGCAGAAGGCCTCGTTAAAATATTTGAAAGAGCTAGAATGGGAGTTATAAGTGCTAGAAGGGTTGAAGAATCTCACACAAAGGGTTCTCTTAGCTTTGAAATAGAGAGCACCTATGTCAGGGTTCCTAAAATTTTTCCTGAAGATATTCTTATAATAGCGGATCCTATGTTAGCAACTGGGTCTACTATTGCTACAGTTCTAAGAAATGTATCCACAAAAGGAACCCCAAAAAGGAAGATCATAGCATCAGTTATTGCAACTAATTACGGTATAGAGAGGGTTCACAAAGAAGATAATAGTGCAGAAATATACACAGTAGCCGTTGATCCTGAGATAAATGAAGATGGTTATATAGTTCCTGGCCTTGGGGACGCAGGGGATAGAGCTTTTGGAGAACCTTAAATTAGAGCTGAAAACCGAAAAATAAACAAGCGTTAAAAAGAACAAGTCTCAATATAATAAACCAAAAACTATTGCAGTCATTTTGGTAACAAATGCGGTATAAAATTAAGCTTGTCATAGTTTGACCCTTGCACTAACTCCTTAAGTTGTACTGGCTTGTGCTGAAAACCTGACAGTGATGCAGAGCTTATTCACCGCTATTATATTTTATGTTTCATAGCAAGTAGCACTCAATTAATGGGGCGTAACCCCTAGATCTTTCTAATCCTTACCGCTTCAACACAGTAACTCAGCATAAGGCTATAACTAGCATGAAAATTAATTATTAGCTTAACCTTATAGAAGTTAAGCCATAAACGTTTATATTTATTTGATAATTAAGAAATAACTGTGATTGGTGGAGCAATATCTGAACCTTATGTACCTTTTGATAAAAAAGGTAACGTTGATTATAAAGCGCTAAAAGAAGCGATATTACTTCTGGAAGAAAAAGGCGTAGATGGATTTATGGTAAATGGTATAGGAGGGGAAGCGCTTGTTCTATCAATTGAAGAAAGAAAAAAGGTTCTGGAAAGCGTATTAGATGTTAGTAAAAAAGAAATCTCAGTCCTTGTAACTTCTTACTCGGTTGATACAACTCTTGAGCTTATAAAGCATGCTAAAGATGCAGGGGCTGGTTACGCGGTTATAACACAGCCTTTAGTGTACCCTTTAAAAAACCCTGTAGAATACTTTAAAAACATCGCATCAAAATCTCAGTTACCGCTTATACTTTATAACGAAAAGCAACTTGGTAACTTGTTAACGCCAGCTCAAGTGGTTTCAATTCTGAAAATAGATGGCTTTATAGGATATAAAGACAGCACCAAAGATGTCGGGCATCTTCAGGAGGTTGCAGAAGAAATGCCTGAAAAATCCTTGCTACTTGCAGGTAGCGATTCTCTTATATATACAACTTATACTCTTGGTGGCGTTGGAATCGTTTCGCTGATCATAAACGTCTTTCCCAGCCTTATTGTACAGCTTGTAGAAAGCATGAAAAAAGGAGATTATAAGAAAGGTCTCGAGCTTCAGAAAAAAGTAAACAGGGTAAGAAGTATATTAAAATCATATGGCTTCAGCGCAGGCTACAGGTATGCCGCAAAGCTGGCCGGCATAAATTTTGGGTATACTTATGAAAGATCAGAAGATCTGACAGAGCAAGAAGCGCTTGATCTTAGACAAAAACTAGAAAAAGAGGGTTTATTTTAAAATAAAAACTTTAAAATTTCTATTGTTTTTTAAATGTTTATTTTTAGGCAATACTAAATAATTTATGGGAAGTCGTTACTTTATAAAGATCATCACTTTTAACATTTTAATAAAAAGTCGCATCGGTTTATTATTAATTAATTTTAGAAAAAAATTTTGCAAAACTTACTAAAATTAAGAATAAGGAAAATCTCCAAAGATAGAAGATAAAATAACTGTTTCTCATTTTAATACTAATATAAAAATGAAAAGCTCGATTTTAAGTTTATATATACCTTAATCTTCAATTATTTTTAACTGAGAGGTTCTTGAAAAATCAATAAATCAACATATAGATTTATTTAATGATAACCTTTTCTGCATTCTTTTGAAAGCCTGTCTGGATAATCCCCCGTTAAATCGTCGACTCCCATTTCACAGAACTTTCTTATATCTTTAATTTCATTTAAAGTCCATAATCCTAGCTTTACTTCTTTTTTATGTAACTCAATAACGTCGTCTTTATTATAAACCAAACCGTGGAAAGCATGAATCCATTTTGCCTCCAGTTTTTTTGCTATATCTATAAACCATCTGGGCCTTCCTTCAATTATCAGCCCTATCTCAATGTCATTATCAATTTCCCTTACTTTTTTTAAAGAATCAAAATCAAACGAAATTATTTGCACGTTTTTCTTTAAATTAAATTTATCAACTCTTTCAAGAACCTTTTCTTCAATGTCTGGGTAATATTCGTAGCTGTGTTTTATCTCAACTTTGTAAAGAAATTTCTCGCGATATCTTTCAAAAACCTCCGAAAGGGTAGGGACCTTTGTTCCAGCATATTTAGGCGAAAACTTTATGCCAGCATCAAGGCTTTTTATCTGTTCCAGCGTCATTTCTTTAATATAGCCTTTTCCGTTAGTTGTTCTGTCAACCAGCTCATCGTGCATAACTATTATTTCGCCATCAGCAGATTCATGTACATCGAGTTCAATTCCATCCATTCCATACTGCAATGCTAAATCAAAAGCAGGTATTGTGTTTTCTGGAGCCATGCCCCTTGCTCCTCTGTGACCAAATAAAAGAGGATTCATGATACGATCTCTTTCAACGTTTTGTTATATAAATATTGTTATTTTAATCCATATATTTTTGAATATAAAATGAACAAACTGTTTAAAATTTTAACATTTTATAACGCAAAAAGAATTTTTTGAAAGTATATACGCTTAAATTTTTATAAAATCCATAATTACTTGTGGCAGTTAAAAAATACGTAATGGCGATTGACCAAGGCACAACAAATACAAAGGTAGCACTTTTTTCACGAGAAAGATCGTTAGAATACTTTGCATCTAAAGAGCAAACTCAGATCTATCCAAAACCTGGTTGGATAGAGCAGGATCCAATTGAAATTTGGCAAAACGTAAAGGCTTGTATAAAGGAAGCGATTAAAATAAGTAACGTTAATGTAAATAAAATAGATTCTATAGGGGTTACCAATCAGAGGGAAAGTCTAGTAGTTTGAGATAAGGAACTGGAACCCCTCTGCATAACGTAATAGTATGGCAGGACAGAAGGTCATCAAAACTAGTTGATAATCTAAAAAAGAATATGCAGATCTGATAAAAGAAAAAAGGGTTAGTTCCAGATGCTTATTTTACAGGACCAAAGCCCATCATCCTGCCTGAAGTGCCACTGATCAAACCTGACCTGTCTATATCCGTTACTTTTATGCCTCTGAGGCTTAGGTCAAGTGCCGTAAAAAGACCTGTAGCACCTGCGCCTATAACTACTACGTCAGTTTTCATGATTTTATTCTAGTTTTTTGTTTTATAAATATATTTATATTTATAATAGGAATTGCATAAATAAAATTATGAAATGGGTTGCGAGGAAAAAAGCGATGGTGGACAGAATAGCTTGTCCTTGGCTTATAAAAAAATTCATTGATAAAGAAGCCCAGTTCATTTTTGTGTCCGAAGAAGTTCTTGAAGTTGCTGAAAAGGAAGGCGCAATACCTTTTGACGTTAAAGGTGTCGAGCTTAATCACTATTATGAAAACGGGATTGAATACGTTAGCTTCGACGCTATAATAAAAAAGTATGCGTTGAAAGATCCGGCGCTGCTTGAGCTTGCAAAGATAGTAAGAGGTGCTGATGCTCACTACCCTCAGGACGTTCCTGAAGAATCGAAGGGACTTAAAGCGGCTGCTCTGGGATTCAGAGAAATTTCAAAAGACGATTATGAAAACATGAGGCTTCAGTTTCCACTTTACGATGCACTATATAAATATTGTCAGATAAAGATAGGTTATAATCAACCCAAGTAATTTTATAAAAATTTTTCATCTTTTTACCAGAGACGCCGTCTGTGACAGTAAATCAAAACATTTGTCTGATTTTATGATGGATTTGCCAACTTAACAAGTTTTATGAGCAGGTTTTCTTTAAAACCACTTTAAACTGTCAAGCAGGTTAATCAAGTATGCTGATTTTCCAAATCTCTTAAATTTAATAGTCAACTGTAAAAGACGCGGTTATATACTAAGCCAGTCCCTTTTTTGGTTTTGTTCCCTTAACTCTAGACTTTATGATCACGATACATCGTGACAGTCCATGGCGGCTATGACAGGTTTTTGAACGCCCCAGAATTTTTCATTTTTATGCCCATAAATTATCATGTCCCTGCTGCTTCATGTTGTTCCTTATAGTCTGTCTGCACAGTTTAAAAAAAGCATTATCCGTAGAGTTTTCCAAAGCTTCATTAATGTACAATGCGCTTTTATTAGATCGTAGGATTGTTTGTGGTTTCCATAAACGGCAAAAACGCCATCCTGCACTAAAAAAGTTTTGATCTACTGGTGAGGGCGGGGTAGTTTACCAGGAGATTATGCTTTTGTTGAAACAGAAAACGGTAATTCTGGTCTTGCATACATATATAAAGAGAATAGATACTCCAAAGAAAAAATCTGAAGTTTCCTGAAAAAGGCGATGAAGCTTCTTCTCTTTTGTTATAATATAACCCTTAGAAATAAGTATAGGACTTGCAACCATAAATGCGCTTGCTGACAGATCTGGGTTACTTGAAGGTAAAGCTCTTAACTTTATGAACATTCTAGATGGTTCAAAGGTTGCGCTCATAGGTTACTTCAGACCATACCTTGAAAAGTTAAAGAACAAGGTAAAACTACTTGTGTTTGAACTTAATCCTGTTAACGATCAGATCGTTTAACCGTGGTACGTGTCACAAATAGTTTCAATATAAATAGCTTTATGTTGGTGTTTGTCATATAATATTCTGTGCCTGAAAGATCTTGAAAGAGGCATGTTTGCTCTTGGGCCTTCACGCAAGGACCATTATTGGATATAAAAGAGCTTCTTCTAGTACAAAGATGACTTAGGAGGTTGTGAAGCGTGCTAAAGAGTTATTCGCTAAAACATGAGCTCGGGGATGAGCTCTTTCCGCTCCTAAAAGCTGAGAAGCTGTTAACAGCGTGCTTGAAAAGCTTTGGAATAACATAGAGTGGAAAAAAGGAAGGTTAATGGAAAGAAGCGCGTTGAACTGAAGATGGAGGGCGCTTCCCAGAAGGAATGGTGGGATAAAGTGGTGCTGCCATCCCTTCCTAGGTTGGTGCGTCTTGACAGGGGCGGAGCGGAAGACTCCCTATGAACTCGTGAGGGAGTTGCATGAAGTTGTGAAGCCCAAGCTCTACGCTTACGATAAATATGCTGATGCGTACCTACGTACGCCTACGTAGAGCGAAACCCGAAGAGGATCTTTTTCCAAAGATGGACTATGTTATAATTACGGGTACTACGATTGTCAACAAGACCATAAACAGGATTCTAGAAATTTCTTCTCGCAAAAAAGTTGCCATTGTGGGCTCAATTACACGGCTTGTACCGCCAGCATTTGAAGGTCTGGTAAATATTTTAGCGGGTTTGCATTTAACTGAGAACGAATCAGTTTGCAGACTGATAAATAATGGAGATTCCATTCAAAATATATTACGCTCCTCTTATGCTAAGAAAGTGGTAAAGAGACTGCTTTAAATAAAGGGAATTGCAAATACAAAACATGGATAGAAGAATACCTGTTTATGAACCAGCAACAGGAAAAATACTAGATTATGTGCAAGACATGACAGTTGAAGAAGTTAAAGTTGCAATAGAACGCGCATATTCTTCACTTGAAAGTCTTCAAACAATGTCTGCGTATGAAAGGATAAGAGCTCTCAAAAGGGTGGCAGAGAATATCAGGAATAGGAAAGAAGAGCTTGCTGTGCTTCTTTCAAGGGAAATCGGCAGGCCTATAAAGAGTTCTAGACTTGCTATTGAAAGGACAGCATCAATATACGAGCTTGCAGCACAAGAACTTCCGCAGGTTTTAACGGGAGATTTTGTACCTTTAGAAGCTTATAACTATCCGGCGGGCAATGAGAAGAGGATTGCCATAGTAAAACGGGAGCCTGTCGGTGTAGTTGGAGCTATAACTCCTTTCAATTTTCCGCCTGATTCAATGGCTCACAAAGTGGCCCCTGCTCTAGCAATGGGAAATGCTGTGGTTCTGAAACCAAGTAAAGAAGCGCCTTTAACTGAGATAGCGATATCAGAAATCATAAAGGATTCTGGTTTTCCAGAAAGCAGCTTAGAGGTTGTCACAGGAAATTCTGAAATGATAGGCAACCTTATGATAGATAGCGAAAAGATATCACTAATATCATTTACGGGCTCATCAAAGGTAGGGCTTGAGCTTGCAGGTAAAGCTATTTCTAAAGGTAAAAGGGTGATAATGGAACTAGGTGGAAGCGATGCGGCAATAGTACTCGAAGATTCTGACTTGGATCTAGCGGCTCGCTCAATTACTGTGGGCAGGTTTGATTATGCAGGACAGTTCTGTAATGCGACAAAAAGGGTTATAGTTAGAGAGGAAGTATACGAAGAATTCGTCAAAAGGTTGATTGATAACGTTAAAAAACTCAATGTAGGAGACCCACTTTCAGAAGATACAGACGTAGGGCCATTGATAAATAATGAGGCTGTAGAAAGGATGAAGTCTTTTGTAACTGATGCTCTCAACGTAGGAGGTAAGATCATCTATCAATATCAAAAAAGTTTTGATAAAGGGTTCTATTATCCGCCCACTATTATTGAAGCGCCTTTAGCAGCAAGAGTATGGTACGAAGAGGTATTCGGGCCAGTGCTTCCGATCATAAAAGTCAGGAATGATGATGAAGCGCTCAGGATTGCTAACAATACAGAATACGGGTTAGACGCGTCGATATTTACTAAGAATTTCAGCAGGGCTTACAAATTGGCATCAAAGATCAAGGCAGGTAGCGTTATCATAAACGATATGACAAGAGTTAGGTTTGACAACCTGCCTTTTGGGGGAGTTAAAAAGAGTGGAATAGGAAGGGAGGGGGTAAAATATACAATGTTAGAAATGAGCGAAACAAAAATAATAGCGTACAACGTGGGCTGACATTTTAAGAGGGCTGACATCTTCTCGCCTTATAAGGCGATGGTTCATTCAAGGCGGATCATAGGTTTGTGGTTTATCGCCTTCATTTTCATGACTTCATAGCTAGTGGTTGCCCACCCCGCTCCGTTCGTCAAGCGGTAGACCAGGGGCTGTGCCTTCAGCCACTTACCCCTATCCTTAACGGACTCGGGGATATGTAGAGCCCTCACGGGCATTCCCTTTCGGGACACAGTTTAATACGCTTTACAATGTTTTTTACTAAAATTTTACCCCTCTAGAAGAGGCGATGCTTTCGTTCATTTTGTAACCCTTAATACCTCAGGAACCCTCGTCCTCAGGGCGTGAGGAGGTCAGAATTAAATAAATGATAAAGATACAAAGATTTATTACCCTCCGAGGAATAAATTCTTTATGAAAAATTTGTCTGATTTTATCTCAAAGCTTCCAAAGGCTGAGCTTCACCTGCACCTTGAAGGGACTCTTGAGCCTGAGATGATGCTGGAGAAGGCTAAGAAAAACGGGATAAAGCTTCCTTATAAGAGCATAGAAGACGTAAAAAGCGCGTATAAGTTTAAGGATCTTCAGTCTTTCCTTGACCTTTATTACCTAGGAGTTAGCTCGCTTGTAGATGAGCAGGACTTCTATGATCTAGCTTATGCATATTTTAAAAAAGCAGCTTCTCAGAACGTTGTAAGGGCTGAGGTCTTCTTTGACCCTCAGGCCCACACAAGGAGAGGAG
>Ga0209224_1000052_pt1 | contig 29126 bp, 34 predicted proteins | sample MonGeyMetagenome_FD_184731 | JGI IMG/M metagenome (GOLD analysis project Ga0209224, IMG submission 184731) | Hypoxic/sulfidic aquatic microbial communities from Monarch Geyser, Yellowstone National Park, USA - MG (SPAdes) v2 (version 3) | ecosystem: Environmental > Aquatic > Thermal springs >...
AGGCGTTTTCGTCGAACTGCCACACGCCGAGGCCTACCCTGGACACCTTCATGTCGGTCTTGCCCAGCCTTATGTAGTCCATGGCCGCCGGCCGGCGCGCGTATAAATTCTTTACGTCCTCAGGAGGCGCAACATGGCGCGGGCGTTTTCCAACATCCAGTGGTCGTTGTTGAAAAAGACGTAGATCCTCTCGGGGCCCAGCGAGAGGACGCGCCGGGCCGTCTCCTCCAGCTCCTCGGCGGTGTACTCGTGGGCGTACCACGCGGTCCTTCCATGCATGCGGAGGTAGACCACGCCGTTGGTTTCGACGATCCACGCGGCGCCGGGCTCGTCGACGGAGACCGCGGTTATGCCCAGCTCTCTGCAGAGGTCGACGGTCTCCCCGTCGAACCAGCTCCCGTGCCTGAACTCCACCGCGAGCCTTTCGCCGATCCCCGACGCCTCGGCGAACCTCCTCAACCTCTCGACGTTGGCAGGTCTTCTGTCGAAGGAAGGGGGGAGTTGGGCCAGATAGAAATCTATAAGGGGGTCCAACGGCGAGAAGAGGTCGCGGAACTTCGCCCAGACCTCCATCGCGTCCTCCTTAAGCCTCTTGACGTGGGTCAAATATCTATGTATCTTTACGGCCCAACGGAGCGCCCGCCCCTCCCGCGCCCACGCCTCCACTTGCATACGCCGGGGGAAGCGGTAGAAGGAGGCGTTGAGCTCCACGGCGTTGAGGCCCGAGTTGGCCGCATACCACCTCAACCCGTCCGGGTTCCAGCCGTACATCCAGCCGCTGGTCCCCACGTAGATCTCCACGGCCCTAAGGACGCCGAGCTATTTGAGGCTTCCGGCCGCGTGAGGCCAGCCTAGGTAGAAGATGGCCAGATAGGTCGCCGCGGCCGAGGCCGCCAGGCAGAGGAGAGACGCCTTGGGGAAGTCCCTGAGGCTCGCGCCGGATCGTCTATACGCCAGATATACGACGGGATGCGCGAAGGGGGAGGCCTATGGGCATCATGGAGGCCACGCCGGCCAACAGCCCCTCCTCTGTGGACAACAGAGGCCCCCAGCAAAATGGCGGCGGGCACCGCGCCTACGGAGTTCGACAACGCGAGGCCAATCGCGAAGAGCGCAGGCGCGCGAGAGATACGGCGCGAGGATGTTGAGGAGGCCCAGGCTCGCCGCGGCGCGGCCTATGGCTATGAACGAGCCCACGAATATCAACGTGTCCCAGAACAAGGCGAATATGTCGATCCTCTCGCCAGTGCTGGCGAGGTATTCGCCGAGAAGGACTATGTCGGCCGAGGCGCCCACCGTTCTGCCGCCTAACACCACGGCAAATGCGAGGGGCGACACATAGGCGGCCGGCGGGGCCTTTAGGCGTTGGCCGCGTTGAAGAGCATCGCCGACATGGCGAGCAGGACGGCCACGTCGGATGTGAGGGCCGATGTGAGGACGGCGGCGAGGTATATCAAGAGGGCCGCCAAGGGGAGGCTCCTGAACCTGGACGATATGGCGGACCCCACAAGCTCCATGGCCCCGACTCGGATACGCCCTATGACCATGGCGCCGAAGAGGGCGACCACAGCGGGGCTCACCAAGAAAGACCTCCTCGATGCGCCCCAAGCCCCACCAGCGCCAAGGGCTCCAGGAAGGCGGGCACGTCGGGCCCATAGGGGATAGACGCCGCGACGACCACGATGCCGGCCACGAGGAGCGGCTGGACGTCTATGTAGGCATCGACGCCGCCCTAAAAAACGTGACGGGGCCGCCGCGCGGATAAACTTTAAATGTGCCCCACTTCAACGGACCGGGGGCCGTAGCTTAGCTAGGTAGAGCGCCCTGGGACTCAGTCCCGGCCAGTCCCGCGTAGGGCTCATAAAGGGCGCCCGGCCCGAGCAGCCGGGAGGCCCCGGGTTCAAATCCCGGCGGCCCCATCCACCGAGCTCTTCCGGCCATCGTCGGCGCGGTCCGACCGGACGTTGGTCGATTCCGCATGTCGGCCGCCGTGGCTCCGTGGCTCCACATGTCAGCTAAACTCGACATGTCGACCCAATATCGGCTAACGCACAGCGATCTCCGCCAGCCTCAAGAGGTCTGCCGCGGTTGCCTGTTAGCCGAGGCACCTCTCTGATGTTGCGCGTAGATGCGGTGCGATGTACCCGCGTCGGCGGACTCGGAGAAGCCCAGGGGGCCGACGGCGCGCCGAGGCCGTCGAGGCGCCGGTCGGATATCGGACGTAGCGGGAGCCGGCCGCTTGCCCCCGCGGTCTGTCGACGGCTCGATCTGCGGAGCGCCGCCGGGGCCGCTGATCGGCGGCTAAGCTTTTAACCGGCCTCCCGCGGCCGCTAGTGTCGCCTGAGTCGTTGACTAGGCTTGCCTACGTCATGGGCGTCGGGGCTGCGGCGCTCGCCCTCTACCTCCTCCTGAACCCCTACTCGGTGACGACCTACTACTCGGGGCCTGCGAGGCCCCTCAACGTGACGCCCGGCGGCGGCCTGGTGCTGCTCGCAATCAACAACACGGGCGGGGGGACGGCCTACGTGCCGGTCTCCGTGGGCGAGGAGGCATATGGCGTGGCTTTCATAAACAACGCGACGTTGGAGGCGCCGCCGGGGCTGTCCATCTACAACTTCTCTTTCGTCAAATATATATACATAAATTATTCCTCGCAAAGTTTATTTATAACAATAAAGAGTATAAAAATATTGATTATAAACAAAATATTAACGGTTATAATGGTCCTGCTCTTTATACTTATGTTCGCATTTCTAGTTGTAGGATATTTATATCAAATCGTCTACAAGACCAAGGGGCCGCGGAACCCGAAAGAGCAATAGTTAAATACGAGACTGCAACATGGCTATATGACATCCCGGAAAGTGGTAATATTGGCGGCCCTTGCGGCCGCCGTCTTGGTGCTGTCGGCGTATCTCTCCACAGCCCAGGCGACGCCGATGCCGCAGACGGTGACGGTGACGGAGATCCCCAACGACCAAGTCCCTCTGTACTTCCAGAGCGGGAGGATAGACCTGCACCTCAACCCGTGGGCTCTGCCCGTGAACATACTGGCGCAGCTGCAACAGAACCCCAACCTCACCTTGGTGAGCCCCGGCATGATCTCCGCCTACGACCTGCTGTTCAACCCCTACCCAAGCAACAAGACGTTCAACCCCTTCGCCTATAGGCAGTTCCGCTTCTTGATGAACTACCTGGTCGACAGGAGCGGCATCGTGCAGCAGGTGTTCCACGGCCTCGCCACGCCGATGGTGGCCTGGCCCGGCCCCTTCGCCCTCAAGAGCTACATACTCATAGTGCCCTTCCTATCCAGCTACAACATACACTACGACCCGACATACGTCAACGCGTCCATATGGGCTCTCTTCAGGCAGATAAACCAGACCGACCCTGTCTGGCACGGCAGAATACTGTGGATGAACGGCAAGTGGTACTACATCCCGCCTAACTCCACATCGCCGCAACCCGTCACCATAATATTCTTCATAAGAAACGACGATCCGTACCGCTACCAGATGGGCCTCATGTTCTCCGAGGCGCTGCAGTCCCTGGGCTTCACCATAAAGCCCATATACGGCACTCTAACCGACGCGTTGAGCACCGTCTACGGCTCCAATCCCGCCGACATGGGCTGGCAGATATACACCGAGGCGTGGTCCATAACGCCTCAGCCTTGGGACACAGGCGCCGGCGCCTCCTTCTGTGCATCCTGGAGCGGCAACATGCCGGGCTGGGGCGAGCCGGGCTTCTGGCAGTACATGAACGCCACGATCGACAACATAACCCAGATGGTGTCATCCGGCAACTTCACCAGCTTGGAGCAGTTCGAGCAGATGTCCGAGACGGCGCTCTCCGACTGCTTCGCCGAGGCCGTCAGGGTGTGGCAAGTGGCTAGATCCGCCGCCTATCCGATCGTCAACAACCTGAAGGACTTCATGCCGTCGGTGCTGGGGCTCGAGACGCCGTACGGCGTCAAGTTCGCCTACGTGCCCGGCAAGAGCACACTCACCGTGGGCATGCTCCACGTCAAGCAGTTCCCGTGGAGCCCCATAGGGTGGATTATATCGATGGACGCCTACACCGCGGACGACGTGCTCGGCTGGCTCTTCGACCCGTTCATGGCATACGACCCGTTCTCGGGCGAGCCCATTCCGTATAGAGGCGCTTGGTCCGTCCAGCTGAGCCCCAACGGATCGGCCATATACCCCGTCCCGCCCAACGCCGTGGTGTGGAACGCCACCTTGGGCAGGTGGGTGACCGTGGGGCCCGGGCTTATGGCCAAGGCCGTCATTAGGTATTACTACAACGGCACCTGGCTCGGCACCAACTGGCAGAACGGACAGCCCATAACCATGGCCGACGTCCTCATGTACTGGTACTGGACATTTGACTTGGCCCAAGGAGCGCCTGATCTAGGCGCCAACGCCCAGAACATAGGGGATCTGCAGGGCGCCCTCCAGCCAGGGGTCAGCACGATAGCTGGCGTCCAGTTCTTCCCCAACGGCACGGTGGTGGTGTACTCGACCTACTGGTTCCCAGACCCCAACATAGTGGGTTCCTACTACGCCCCCTCCTACACCTGGTCGGTGCCTTGGGAGATATACGCGGCCATGCTCCAAGCCATGAAGGACGGCAAGCTGGCTTTTACGAAGTCCGAGGCTAAGTCCATGAAGGTACCGCAGGTAGACCTCACCGCCAGCGACAGCGCCAAGATACTGGCCGGCTACCTGGCCAACTGGAGCTCGACCGGCTTTATCTGGGACAACGGATCGTGGGCGTGCGTGCCCGGCGTCGGCTGCATGCTGAATGGGACCCAAGCCGTCCAGGCCTACCAGGCGGCCCTCGGCTTCTACAACCAGTACGGCCACCTCTTCATAAGCAACGGCCCCTACATACTGAAGTCGCTGATCTCCACGACGCCGCAGTCGGCTGTCTTCGTCCTGTGGAGCGGATATCCGTTCAACTACACCTACTGGTACAGCAGAATATTCGGCACACTGCCCTCGGTGCCCTCCAACCCGCTGGCCTCCGTGGTCGGGCTGTCGCCGACAACTCTGGTGGTGGGCCAGCCGGCCACCATAACGGCCACAGTGCAGGGCGTCGGGTTGCCGAGCGCGTATGTGTATGTCGCCAACCCGCAGGGACAGGTCGTCTACAGCGGCACCGTCTCCTCCAGCACCCCCGGCCAGCTGACGATCAGCTTGCCCGCAAACGCCCTGTCCGTGCCCGGCGTATACACGTTGAACATGTTGGTCTACACCGATAGGGTCACAGTGCCGACCACGTATTCGGCGACGCTGGCTGTCGTGCCCGCCGTGACGGTGACGACCAGCTCTGTGAGCACCGTGACTACCGCAACTACGGTGACCTCGGCAAGCACTGTCACAACTGCGACCACCGCCACCACGACCGTCGCAACGACGCCTGGCTGGGTTTGGGCTCTCGTCGCTATTCTGATCATAGTCATAATCGCGGTTGCGGTGCTGGCCATCAGGAGGCGTTGATAAGATAAAATAAAAACCCCCTTTTTCTATATAATCTTTATGGGTCTATTGAGGACTCTGGCCATCAGGTCGGTTAATCTAATCATAATCCTGTTCGCGGTTCTCTTCGCGATATCGTACGTCCTGTCGGGGCCGGCGGCCCAGCTCCTCCAGACGCAGATACAGCTGGAGGCACGGGCGATCGTCTCGCAGTTGGCCAAATCGGGCCACTACACGCCGACGCAGATACAGGATCTCTACAACTCCATAGTCCAACAGCTCTATAAGGCCTACGGCCTCGACCAGCCTGCCTACATCAGGGTGTTCTATATAATCTACAACATGCTGGTTTTCAACTGGGGCTATTCGTACTTCCCGGACGTATACGGCGTTGCGTCGGGGAAGGTGTCGGATATAATCGCCTCGGCGTTGCCCGGCACGGTGCTTCTCGATACCTTCGGCATCTTGCTGAGCGCCTTCATAGGCATACAGATAGGGCTTAGGTCGGCCTTGAGGTACGGCAGCAGGGTGGACCGAGCCGTCATGTACTACGGGGCTGTGTCCAACGGCCTGCCCCAGTGGTGGGTTGGCATACTCATGCTGCTGGTCTTCAGCTTCTACCTATCCACGATCAGATCCCCCATCTACTTCCCCTCGGGCGGCATCCTGAGCCCCAAGTACTACTCCATGTGGTTCGCCTCGCCCCTCTCTGTGTTCACGGACCCGGGCGCTCTGGCGGACCTCCTGTGGCACTTCGCGCTTCCGCTGGCCACCGTCCTTATCGTCAACGTAGGCGGCTGGGCGTACTTCGCCAGGACCGTCGCTCTCAACACGGCCCAGGAGGACTTCGTGACCTTTGCCAAGATGAAGGGACTGCCCGACGGCAGGATAACCGGGAGGTACATACTTAGGCCGTCCGCGCCGGCCATATTGACGAGCATACTCCTCGGCCTGCCCTTCATAATCTTCGGCGGCTTCATAATAACCGAGGCGGTGTTCCGCTGGTGGGGGCTGGGCTACGTCTACAACCTAGCCATATTTGCGCCGACTCCGGACCTGCCCGTCATAGTGGCGCTGACCTACGCCTCGACTCTGCTGTACATAGCCCTGGTGCTGGTCCTGGAGGTGCTCTACATAGTGCTCGACCCGAGGATAAGGAGCGGGTAGCCATGGCGGCCCGCAGAGAGTTCAGAATACTCGGGATGACGCCAGGGGAGATATGGCGCGGCTTCGTGTCCACGACCACGGGCAAAATCGCCCTGGCGTTCTTCTCGATAATGGTCGCGTTTTCGATCTACGCATTGGTGGCTCTGCCGCCGAATTTCGGCAACCTCTGGAACACCCCGTCGTACTGGCAGGCGAACCCCAAGTACGCCCCGCCCGCCTGGATAAACTTCTTCGCGGGCGACGCCTACGCTCCGCAGATGGCCGTACGCGATTTCAACTTCACCGCCGGCTCCAGCGGAGGCGTGGGCTATGCAGTCATCCAATTCGCCGTCGACGACAGCTACGCCCATCCCTGGAGAAACCTCTACGTGATAGTGAGAAGCCCGGCGGTGTATAACGCCTCCACGGTCGCCTACCTCACCGTGGAGAGGCCGGACGGCAAGACGGTGCAGCTGGGGCCTGTATCGGTCAACTCGCAGTTCGTCGCCCTGGGGCTGAGCCCCCAGATAATATCGCAGGTGAACTCGTTCTATCAGAGCAACTTCGGCGTGCAGAACGCCGTGCCCGCGGGATCCTCCGCGATACCCTACCTCTTCTACACGGCGAGGGGCGGCGATTTGGTCCCGCTGAAGGGGACCTACAGGTTCACAATAACCATGTACTCGTTCAGCGGAAGTACCGTACTAAATAGGAAGGACCTAGGCGTAGTTCTGGAGGGCGAGGTGTACGGCCTGATGGGCACCGACTTCCTGGGGCACGACCTCTGGCTGGGGCTTCTGGCGGGCTTCCCCATAGACCTCGCCGTGGGCATCCTCACCGCCGCGATAGTGGTGACCCTCGCGATACTCATCGGCATAGTTGCCGCCTTCTACGGAGGCCTCGTCGACGAGGTGCTGACGAGAATCACCGACTTCTTCATACTGCTCCCGGCGTTCCCTCTGCTAATAGTCTTCTCTGTGTTGTTCCAGTGGTCCATCTGGGACGCCATAGTCTTCCTGGCCGCGGTGTCTTGGGGAGGCTCTGCCCGTGTGATCCGCGCCATGGTCATGCAGATAAAGAGCTCGCAGTTCATAGAGTCGGCGCTGGCGGCTGGCGCGGGCAGAGGCTGGATACTTAGAAACCACATATTGCCCATGGTCATGCCCTACACCCTCTACCTCTTCGTGGTGAACGTGCCAGGCGGCATATTGACCCTCTCGGCGATCAACTTCTTCAACCTAGCCGGCGCCGAGCTCCCCACGTGGGGCAACATACTGGCCTACGCCGACGAGTTCGGAGCGCTGACGTCCGGCTACTGGTGGTGGGTGGTGCCGCCAGGTCTGTTGATAACCTTCGTCGCCGTGACGTTCATATTCGTGGCCATGGGCCTCGAGCCCGTGGTCAACCCGAGGCTGAGGCACGCGTGACCATGGCGCTCCTCGACGTCAGAAACCTAAGGCTCTACTACCAGACCACCAAGGGCATCCTGAAGGCGCTGGACGGCGTGTCGTTCGAGCTGGAGGAGGGCGAGACCCTGGCCGTCGTCGGCGAGACGGGCAGCGGCAAGTCGACTCTGGCGAAGGCCATAACTAGGGTCTGGGAGAGGAACGTCTCGCTGGTGGACGGGGAGATATACTTCGAGGGCGAGGAGGTGCTGCACATGCCCGAGGACCGCTTCAGGAGGGAGATAAGGTGGCGCAAGATAGCCATGGTGCCGCAGGCGTCCATGAACGCCCTCAATCCGGTGATCACCATCGGCGAGCAGATGATCGAGCCGCTGGTCCTCAGCGGAGTTCCGAAGGGCGAGGCGCTCAGGCTGGCCCAGGACTCGCTGGAGTCGGTGGGCCTCCCGAGGGATGTGGTCGCCCGCTACCCCCATCAGCTGTCGGGAGGCATGAAGCAGAGGGTCGTCATAGCCATGGCCGTAATGACGCGGCCGAAGCTCCTGATCCTGGACGAGCCGACCTCAGCGCTCGACGTTATGACGCAGGCCAACATCATGAACTTGCTGAAGGAGCTGAAAGCGCGGCTGAAGCTGACGTATATATTCATAACGCACGACCTGGCGCTGGCCAGCGAGCTCGCCGACTCTGTGGCCGTCATGTACGCCGGGAAGCTCGCCGAGATCGGCAGCTCCGAGGATATGTACGGAGCCCCGGCGCATCCCTACACCCAGGGCCTTATGGCCAGCATGCCCACGCTGAGGACCGACAAACAGCTGGCCTACATACCCGGGGAGGTGCCAAGCCTCATAGATCCGCCTAGGGGATGTCGCTTCCATCCGCGGTGTCCCTACTTCGCCAAGGACAAGGCCTTGAAGGGGCTCTGCGACGACATGGAGCCGCCGGCGTTCGAGCTGAAGCCGTGGACGGGCAGGCGGCACCTCGCGGCGTGCTGGCTGTATAAATAGCCATGTCGGCCGAAGGGATGGGCATCGATTTAAATCCGGGATCTCGTGGGGCCATGGCCGCCAAGATGCTCGACGTCTCGGACGCGCCTTGGGTTCGCGCGGACTCGCTGGTGGTGGCGCACAGGCTGAGGCTGTGGTACTCGGTCAAGAAGGGGATTTTCTCTAAGCCCATATACGTCAAGGCGGTGGACGGCGTGAGCCTGAGCGTGGCTAGGGGCGAGACTCTGGCAGTCGTGGGGGAGTCGGGCAGCGGCAAGACGACTCTGGGCAGGACGTTGATACGTCTGCTGAGGCCCACCGGCGGCGATTTGATATTCGACGGGAGGGACGTGGCGTCCTCCGATGAGTCGGAGCTGCGTAGATGGTTCAGGCGGCGGGTCTCCATAGTGTTCCAGGACCCCTACTCCAGCCTGCATCCGTACCACAGCATCGGCTTTATACTCGAGGAGCCCCTTATAATACACGGAGTGCCTAAGGGCGAGAGGATGGAGCGGGTCTACAAGGCCCTGGAGGAGGTGAAGCTGACGCCGCCTGAGGACTTCGTGAACAAATATCCGCACATGCTGTCCGGAGGCCAGAGGCAGCGCGTGGCGATAGCGCGCGCCACCATCCTCAACCCGGACTTCATAGTCGCGGACGAGCCCGTGTCGATGCTAGACGTCTCGGTAAGGGTGGAGATACTCACCCTCCTGAAGGAGGTCCAGAAGAGGTACAACGTCGCGTTCCTCTACATCACCCACGACATCTCCACGGCTAAGTACTTCAGCGACAACATAGCGATAATGTACGCCGGGAAGCTCGTCGAGTACGGCCCCTTCCGCTCTGTGGTGAAGGAGCCGGCGCATCCCTACACCCAGGCGCTGATAGAGGCCATACCCGACCCCGACCCCAAGAACAGGCTCAGACCCAGGAAGGTGGCCCCGGGAGAGCCGCCGAACCTCGCCAACCCGCCGTCGGGCTGCCGCTTCCATCCCCGTTGCCCCTTCGCCATGGATAAATGCAGGAAGGAGGAGCCGCCGATGGTCGAGGTCAGGCCGGGCGTATATACGGCCTGCTGGCTCTACAAGTAGCCGCCCTTCGGCGCCGGCGTGCCCGAATGGATAGGGCCCCGTATAAGGTTCAAGTGCATCCTCTGCGGGGAGTGCTGCAGGCTCTACTGGGTGCCCGTAACGCACGTGGACCTGTGGCGAATAGCCGAGGGGACCGGCCTCAAGCCCCGCGACTTCGCCGCCCCCATACCCAAGGACGCGGTGGGCGAGTGGGGCGTGCCGTCCATCCTCCTCTCCGACGGCCGCCGGCACTACGTGGTGTTGAAGAAAAGGCTGGACGGCCTCTGTATCTTCAACAAGCTGAGCAACGGGCGCTTCATCTGCTCCATCTACGACAGGCGCCCGTCTAGCTGCCGCTTCTACCCCTTCGTCTACATCCCCGGCGACGTGGTGCGCCTAGAGCTGGCCAAGGACGCCGAGAGGTTCTGCCCGGGCATCGGCAGAGGCCCCGTCCGCGACCTCTCGGCGGAGGCCGAGGCGGCCGCCGCGAGGGAGGCGGAGATGGACAGCTACAGGGAGGTGGCGGATCGGTGGAATAGGCTCGTGGCCTCGTCTAAAGTCGGAGGCACCTTCGACGAGTTTCTGGAGTTCGCCCTGGCGGCGGCCCGCGGCTTAAAGTTTAACTGACGGCCGCATGCCCCCCAGTGGTGAGGCGCGGCGACTGGGTCCTGTTGCTGTCTGAGGACGGCTTGAAGATCGTGGCGAGGCACCGGGGGCGGCTCGAGACCATCAGGGGGTACGTGGAGGCGTCTGCGCTGGACGGCGCAGAGTACGGAGGCGCCGTGACCACGTCCCTAGGCCACAGGTTCTACGTCCTGCGGCCCACCATATACGAGGTTCTGCCTCGCTTGAGGCACGCGACGCAGGTTATATATCCGGTCGACGCCGAGTTCATAGCCTTGGTGGCGGGGATAGGGCCGGGGTCCGAGGTGGCGGAGGCGGGCACAGGCTCGGGCTATCTGGCCTCGTTGCTGGCCTGGCGGGTAGGGCCCCAGGGACGCGTCTTGACGTACGAGGTGAGGGGCGACTTCGCGGAGGTCGCATGGGACAACATAAGGTCGCTGGGCCTCGAGGGGATAGTCGACGTGGCGGTCGCAGACGTGGCCGCGGCCGGCTTCGGCGCGGAGGGCCTGGACGCGGTCGTGCTGGACATGGGAAGCCCCTGGTCCGCCCTGGACGCGGCCCTGGAGGCCCTGAGGCCCGGCGGCTCCCTCGTCGTCTTCAGCACGAGCGTCGAGCACGCCCAGAAGAGCGTGGCGGCCATGAGGTCCCGCGGCGTCCTCGACGTCAACATGGCGGAGGTGTCCGTCAGGCCCTGGAAGGCCGAGCCGGGGGAGATGCGGCCGGAGACGCGGGCCATCGTCTTCACGGGGTTCATAATATGGGGCAAGGCGCCGCCCAGCCGAGGGCGGAGGCCCTGAGGCCCGGCGGCTCCAAGCGGTCCGACCGCACACGACGCCCTGGACGTCTGCGTCGGCTCCCCGCGGCGCCTCAATCGGCCGCGAGCCCGTGCGACCTAGACGCCGCCGGCCTAGACGACGCAACGGCCTTCGCCATAAGGTGTTGCCAGATGTGGTTGTGCCGTTGCAATCTCCGCATCGGCCGCAGGCTTTGAAGAATCGTCGTCAAATTCTGAGGCTTTAGTTACGGCTGGAGACCGCCGTGAGTTGCCGATAGTTCTAAGCGCTAAACCTATGGTGGGTGAATTAAGGCTGGAGACTCTCGACATCGTGCATGCCGGCTGGATACTGTCGGCTAGGCGGGGATAACTTTTATTTAGATTTTCTTAAGGCAACGGCGTGGAGCTTATCAGAGAGGCAAGACCTCACAGCAGGAGGAAGCTTGGGGAAAACTTGATGGAGTGGTTCCACTGGCTTCTGCGGGAGGCCGAGATATACGACATCAGGTATCCCGTCAAGGGCGCCTTCGTCTGGAGGCCCTACGGGATGAAGATAAGGAGGAACGTGGAGGCCGTCATCAGGGAGCTGCACGACTCGACAGGCCACCAGGAGGTGCTCTTCCCCGTGTTCATACCCTACGAGTTTTTCAGCAAGGAGTCGCAGCACATCAGGGGATTCGAGTCCGAGGTCTTCTGGGTGTCCAAGGGCGGGGAGTCGGGGGAGAGGCTGCTGCTTAGGCCCACGTCGGAGACCGCCATGATGCCCATGTTCAAGCTCTGGATACAGGACCACAGGGATCTGCCCCTAGCCGTCTACCAGATCGTGAGCGTCTTCAGGGCGGAGACCAAGATGACGAACCCCATGATAAGGGTGAGGGAGATCTCCATGTTCAAGGAGGCCCATACCGCCCACGCGGACAGAGAGGACGCGGAGAGGCAGGTGAGGCTGGCCGTCGACGTCTACAAGAGGATCTTCGACAAGATGTGCGTGCCCTACCTCATCTCGCAGAGGCCTGAGTGGGACAAATTCGCCGGCGCTGTGTACACCATAGCCTTCGACACTATCCTCCCCGACGGGAGGACCCTCCAGATCGGGACGGTCCACTACCTGGGCACGAACTTCTCCAAGGTGTTCGAGGTGACCTACCTGAAGCCCGACGGAGGCCACGACTACGTCCACACGACCTCCTACGGCATATCCGAGAGGAGCATAGCGGCCATGCTCATAGTGCACGGAGACGACGCGGGCACGACGATACCCCCCGCCCTGGCTCCCGTGCAGGTCGTGATAGTCCCCATAATCTACGGCGAGGAGAGGAAGGCGGTCATGGAGGCGGCCCTGAGCATCGCCGAGAGGCTCAAGGCGGCCGGCATCAGGGCGGCCGTCGACGAGAGGGAGGACAAGACGCCCGGCTGGAAGTTCTACTACTGGGAGCTCAAGGGCGTCCCCCTGAGGGTGGAGATAGGCAGGAGGGACCTGGAGCAGAGGTCCGTGGTCATCGCCAGGAGGGACACGTTGGAGAAATACTCGGCGGGCTTCGAGGAGCTGGAGGACGCCGTCAAGAAGCTCCTGGCCGAGGTCGAGGAGAACTTGAGGCGCTCGGCCTGGGACAGGCTCAGGTCGTCGGTGGTCAAGGCCGACGGCCTCGAGGCGGCCAGGAAGGCGCTGGGCGAGGGGAAGATAGTCGAGGTGCCGTGGAGCGGCGACAACAGCTGCGGCTTGAAGATGGTCGAGCTGCTTCGGGCAGATGCGTTGGGCACTCCGCTGGACGCCCCGGCCGATGTGGGCGGCGCCGATCTGCGCGACCTCGCCTGTCCGGACAAGAGGGCCAGCTACTGGCTTAGGCTGTCCGAGCGCTACTGACGGCCGGGGGCCAGCCCCACCCTCCTGGCCACGTAGGGCGCGCAGAACCAGCTGAGGTAGGGCAGAGGGCCTATGGAGACCCACGTGGCTCTGCCCCTCAGAAACTCCTCGTCCTCCGGCGCAAGGCCGTCTTGGTCCCCCACCACTATCAACGAGTCCCTCGGGATGGTGACCCTATCTATGTCGGTCCCCGACTCGTGCAGATAGAAGACGGGCCCCCGCCACGTCCCCGCCACGTCCCTCAGAGAGGCCGCGTACCTCCTCATGTGGGGCAGCTCCCCGGCGAGCTCCTTCGCGCTCCTCGCCGAGGTCCGCTCGACCTCCACGACGACCCCGTCGCAGAAGGCCAGGTAGACCTTGGACGCGCCCGCCCTCAGGGCCTCAAGCGCGAAGTCGAGGAGGACGTCGGCCCTCCCCCTGACCAGAGGCTCAGGGGGGAAATCCCGCCAGCAGGCCGTGTCGGATTTTATCAGGAAGCTCAAACCGCGAGCGGCGCCCGCCTCTTCCTCTCCTCCCGCGGCCTGACCTTTATCAGGCCGAAGAACACGGCGCAGTTTATGCAGTACGTCCTCGTTATGTAGTACTTGGGTATTATGGCGCCCTGCTTCTCGAGCTCCCTGGCGAGATCCGGCGGGACGGGGCTGTAGGGTATCGTCACCCTGACGGCCTTGGATCTGGGCACGAGCTTGCCGCAGTTGTCGCAGTGCAGAGCCGGCTCATGGCCCTTGTCGCCCTTGTGTCTGCCTCGATTTTTCCTCTTCTTCGGCATACGGCCCCAGAACCGGACCTCTTTATAAAAATTTATGCCGGCCTCCGCGCGGCGAATAACATTAATAGCGGCGGGTGGAAGGCGCCGTGATCGAGAAGCTACGTAAATACGTGAATCTCGACCGGCTGGGCGCCCGCATACCCGTCCCGGCCGACGCCGTGACCGCCCTCTCCCTGGCCGTGGCCCTCGTAGGCGTATATCTGACGTGGGTCGGCTGGCCTGCCTGGCCCTTCATAGCTGTCGTGGGGGCCCTCGACGTGCTGGACGGGGCCGTCGCCAGGTCGAGGGGGACCGCCGGGAGGCCGGGGGCCCTTCTGGACTCCACGCTGGATAGATACACCGACGCCTTTATTTTGCTGTACTTCTACCGCTCGGCCCCCCACCTGCTCATCTACCTGGCGCTTCTAGGCACCTTCCTGATAAGCTACGTTAGGGCGAGGGCGGAGTCCCTGGGGCTCTCCATGAGGGGCGTGGGGTTCATGGAGCGGGCCGAGAGGATCCTCTACCTTTTCGCCGCATCGATCGTGGGGCTGTTCGTCGAGGGGGCCCTGGCCCCTGCCCTGTATCTGTACGCCGCGCTGGTCAACGCGGCGGCGGCCTACAGATTCCTCGCCGCATATCTGGCGCTCAAGCGCTGACGCCGTCCCGGCGCCACGGGCGCGGCGGAGGAAGCCTTTTTAACGCCACAGCTTCGGCCCAGTATGAGCCTGGTGGCGAGGATCTCCAACGGCAAGGTGGTGGAGAGGAGGGTCGTGGCTGAGAAGGTGGCTGAGGCCGTCAAGAAGGAGGGGGCGCAGTGGTTGGGCAGATGGAACCCCGCCCTCTCCGACTTCATAATATTGAGGGATTTCGTGACCCTCAGCTACCCGGCGCCGGTGACCAAGGAGCTTCTGGAGAAGATAAGGGAGTTCTCGCCGAAGAGGGTCGGCGATAGGGTCGAGGTCACGGTACCGGTCTTCGAGGTCGTTTACAACAGCACGTGGGCCGGCGACGACATGAAGATAGACGACGCCGTGGTCGTGGCGCCCCATATAGACGACGCCTCCGACGAGCAGATAATCAACTCGATCCTGCAGGAGTTCGCGGCGCCCGGGGAGGAATAATCAGCCCACCAGCTTGCCGACGCCCCTCAGCTCCTCCATGCTGAAGCCCAAAGCCTCCAGCACCTGCTCGACGGTCGTCGCCATGAACTCTATGTACTTGCGGTCGTCGATCTCGTCTATACGGGCCATCTGCACCGGCTTGACGCCGAGCGAGTCCCTGGTCTTAACGTAGGATATCACGTCGCCCCTGCCCAGCTTGACGCCCATGGCCTTGCTCAGGAGCTCCGCGGCCTTGACGTGCTGCGGCTTGTTCTTCGTATATTCGTCCAGGTCCTTATTCAGGGAGGTCTTTATGGCGAGCTTGTCGAGCGTGATCCTCTTCTCGCGCAGCTCCGACTCGTACTCCTTCACGAGGGCGGACACCTCCTCCCTCACCTTGAAGAGGTCGTCGAGCGTGCCGACGTTCCTCAGACGCTCCACGATGTCGTCCATGAGGTCCTTGACGAAGACCGGCGCATTGCGCTTCTTCCCCACAAGCCCCTTTATCACGACGCCGCCGTCCGACGTCACGCCGAGGTAGTTCTTCTTGCGCCCGCTGAAGAGCACGAACCTGTAGACCTTGTCGAGGTCTATGTCTATGCCCAGCTGGGCCGCGTAGTCCACAAGCCCCTTTATCTTCTCGTCGGAAGCCCCCAGCAGGAACAGGCTGTCGGTATCGCCGTATATGGGCTCCATGCCCAGCTCCACGGCCCTCAACACCGTGCTCGTCATGACGTATCTGGCGAGGGCCGTCGTCAGCTCGGCCACGGGCGGGCAGTAGAGCGGGAAGGTCTCGGCGCCGAAGACCCCGTAGGAGGCGTTTATGAACACCTTCATGGCGCTCTGCACGACGTCGTAGAGGGCCTTCTCCTGCGGCGTCGTGGCGCTCTTCGCCAGGCGCTTGTACACGTGCACCCTCAGGTCCCTCAGGATGCCCACCAGCAGGCTGGTTATGCCCCTCCTCCCCCTGCAGATCCAGTGGGGCAGCTCCGCTATGGGCCTCTCGGCCCCCTCCTTGTTCTGGCAGTTGACGGTCTCGTAGGACAGGTTCCACTTGCTTATGACCGAGGGGTACAGGGACGCGAAGTCCAGCACGTATATGTTGAAGAAGACGCCTGCAGGCGGGTCGAGGACCACCGCGCCCGCGTACTTCTTCCCCTTTATCACGGCCTTCGTGTAGGCCTCCCCCCTCGACTTTATTATATCCTCCTTGTTGGGGATGAGCCAGCCCCTCCTCCTGTGCTCGTAGTAGAGCATGTTCCTGATCCAGGCCGACACCTGCGATCTGGTCAGGTCCTCCAGAGGCAGCTTGGCTATCCTGGAGAGCAGCACCATCAGCTTCATGACCAGCTCGTCGTTGTGGAGGGTGAAGTAGAGGGTTATGAAGGCGTCGCGGAAGTTGTACTCGGCCAGCTCGTCGAGGGGCATGGACGACACGACGCCCTGCCTCTCGACCTTCCCGACGCCCAGTATCGCCGAGGCGATCGCGTCGAGCCCCCTCTCGCCCCTATAGACGCCGCCGAAGGCGTAGACCTCGATGGCCTTTATGGCGAAGAACTTGTAGAGGTCTATGTGTATGCCGGGCGCCACGGTGACGTAGTCCCTCCTGGCGACCACGGGTATCTCCTCCTTCTTGAAGCCCAGGGCGACCGCCCTGTTGTAGAGATAGGGCATGTCGAAATTATCGCCGTTGAACGTGACCACTATGGGGTACTGGACTATCGTCTTGAACACCTCCGCGACCAGGTCGTACTCGCTGTCGAACAACATTACGTCGAACTCGGCGTCCGAGAGCGCCTTGAGGTCTGCCTCCACGCCCGGCCTCCTCAACAGAAGGACCCTCCGCAGCCCGTCGCTGCCGACGAGCGCCGCCGACACTATCTCGTAGTCGGCCTCCCTGGGGTTGGGGACCTTGTTCTCTTGGGGCGTGAAGACCTCGATATCTATGGCGACCCTCTTTATGTGGGGTATGGGCGCCTGGAAGAGCGGTATCCAGTTGGCGGCCTCGGCCCTCTCGTCGTCGGAGGAGAACACGCTGGAGAGGCTCTTCGCCACCTCCGGCGGTATCTCCACCTCCACCGGCGTCAAGCCGTTGTCCTCGCTGCGGTACCACATGCCCGGTATAATCCCTCTATCGAACAGATAGCTGTGGTGGTACTTGATCCTGGACTCCCAAGTCTTGGGCAGCATCTCCCTGATGGACCTCCTGCCCCCGCCTATGGAGAGAGGGTCCTTGGCGTATATCTTCGTCGCCGCGATCCTCCTGTCGGACAGCGCGTCGTACTTCTCGACCGCCTCCATGTGGCTGAAGCCCGGGTGCTTCAAAACCTCGGGGTACTTATCGGCGACGACCTCCGGAGGCAGATCCGTCACTAGGTAGGGCCTGTGCCCGCTCTTGTCGTACCAGTAGTAGACCAGATCTCCGGCCGGGTCGTAGAGCTTCACCAAGGCCTTGCCCTCAGCCCCGTCGTACGTGACCGACAGGACTATCGAGGGCGGTATGGAGGTCGAGATGGCGCCCTTTATCCTGAACTCCGCGACCTCCTCGCCCTCGAACTCGCGGACCTCCTCGCCCTCCTCCTCGATGAACTCATCCTCAAAGGCCACGGACATAAGGACCTGCGTATTTAAAATCCGTGCGCCCGGCCGCGTGTTATCTCTCCGTATACAGCCCGGGCCGCGGACGCCGGAGGGAAAAGTTAATAAAGAGCCGCGTGAAAAGAGAATAATGGTCATTTACGTTTCGCCGCATAAGAACGAGACGAAGACAACGATGTCGACAGACCTCAAGAAAATCCTCCTCACAGAGGTTATTGGCGAAGTGATACAGGGGGTCACCATATTGGACCCGCGAGGCGTGCCGGTGATACATCATCTGCCCAACACCTTGACGGCCAAGACGCTCAGACAGGTCTCCAACTTGATCGAGCTGGTCAACATAATCAGGCAGAACCAGGACGAGAGCCTCGGCGACTTCCAGTACGTGATGGTGAAATATATGAACTATAAAGTCGGTATATTCGAGTTGCCCAACAAGAAAGGCTGGCTGATCGTCTTCATAAATCCGCTTTGGCACATAGAGAACGTGATTCCGAAAATAAGGCAGTTTTCACACAAAATAGCTCAAGTTATTACCTAGACCGGCCCAACGCCTGGTGGGCTCTGGCGAGCTCGTTTCTAGCCAGCGCCAGTATCAAGTTGAGCTCCCCCGCCAGGACGGCCGCGGCCACGATCTCGGCGAACTTGAGGGCGTTGGCTCCCGGCGGGTCTCCGGGGCCCGCTACGCCGAGCATCGACAGGGCCTCCCTCTGCGTCGGGAGGCCGGTCCCGCCGCCGACCGTCCCCACCTCCAGGCTGGGGAGGGTGACGGAGATGTAGAGCCCTCCGTCCCGCGGCTCCGTCCAGGTGATGCCCATGCTGGACTCCACCACCTGGGCCACGTCCTGCCCGGTCGCTATGAATATGGCGGTTATTATGTTGGCGAAGTGTGCGTTGAAGCCGTAGGAGTGAGCCAGGGCCGACCCCAGGAGGTTCTTCCTGACGTTCACCTCGTGGACCGCCTCAGCCGTGACGCCCAGCCGCGAGAGGACGTCCCCTCTGATCGTGGCCTCCGCCACGACCGTCTTCCCCCTGCCCATGAGGAAGTTGACTGCGTTGGGCTTCTTGTCCACGCACATGTTGCCGCTCAAGGCCACGAGCTCGGCCCTGGGGTAGTTCTCCTCTATATATCTGGCGGCGGCCTCGGAGGCTATCGTCGCCATGTTCATCCCCATGGCGTCGCCCGTCTCGAAGACGAACCTCAGCCACACGTTGTTGCCCACTATAAAGGGCTGGACGTCCTTAAGCCTCCCGTGCCTCGTGGTGGATTCCGCCGCCCTCCTTATCTCCTCCCTGTGGGCCCCGACCCACTCGACGAAATCCACTGCGTCGGCCAGCGAGGGCAGCTTGAAGAGGGGCGCCCTGGCCATGCCGTCCTTGACGACCGCGGCCCGCGCGCCGCCGGACTCCGTGACTATCTTGGCGCCTCTATTCACCGACGCCACGAGGGCGCCCTCGGTGGTGGCCAGCGGTATGTAGAACGTGCCCCTCGCGTACCTCCCCTCGACCAGCAGAGGGCCGGCCACGCCTATGGGTATCTGGGCCGCCCCTATGGGGTTCTCTATGTTCCTGCCCACGGCCTTGTTGAAATCTATGGCGGTGGACCCGATGGCCTCGAGCCTCACGCCGAGCTTCCTCTCCAGGAACCTCCTCCTGTACTCCGCCGCCCTGTTGGAGTCGCCGAGCGCCTTGTCCAGCTCGTGGAGCTTCAGCCTTCCGCTGTCCAGGGCCTCGATCACTTCCTCCACTCAACGTTTTAATATATTGCCTTATCAAGTTTTCGATGACAGACGTGTGGATCAACGGCACGGCGATGGTGCAGACGGGCCGCCACTACAATTTGAACATGGACGAGATGGCGGCGAGGGTTCTGGACGAGGCGCTGAAGGACGCGGGATATCCCGAGCTGGACGCGCTCTTCGTGGCCTCGGCGACCGCCGAGCAGGCCGACAGGCAGCAGATGTTGGGGACCTATATAGCCGCCCGGCTGGGCCTCGACAAGGTGGCGACCTACAGGGTCGAGAACGCCGACGGCTCCGGGGGCTCCGCCCTGATGGCGGCCGCCATGGCGGTGAGGTCGGGCGTCTACGGATGCGTGGCCGTGGTCGGCGTGGATAAGCCCAACGACGTGTTGTCCAACCAACAGCAGGACATATACTCCACCGCGACCGACAGCGTCTACGAGAGGTACTTCGGGGTGACGCCGGCTGCGCAGGCTGCGCTTATGGCCAAGATGTATCTGTCGAAATACGAGTACAAGTACGAGGATCTGGCGCTCTGGCCGGTCCTCATGCACAAATACGGCGCCTCCAACCCCTACGCCTACATAAGGAAGCAGGCGAAGCTCGAGGACGTGCTCGACAGCGAGCTAGTCAGCGACCCGCTGAGGCTGTACGACGTGGGGCCCATGGCCGACGGAGCCGCCGCGGCGATCCTCTGCGGCAGGAAGGGCGTGGCCAAGGTGTTGGGCATGTGGAGCTCCGCCAACGCCGTGCCCTTCAACGCAAGGCAGGACTACGACGTGCTCTACTCGGCCAGGGAGGCCGCGGAGAGGGCGTACAGGATGGCCGGCATAACGCCGCGCGACGTGGCGACGGCCGAGGTCCACGACTCCTACTCCATATTGGGCGTCCTCGCGGCGGAGGCCCTGGGCCTTGCCCCCCGCGGCGGGCTCCTCGCCTCGCTTAGGGGAGGCTCCGAGGTCAGGGCCAACCTGAGCGGCGGGCTTAAGAGCAGGGGCAACGTCATGGGCGCCACCGGCGTCTACCAGGCCGTGGAGGTCGTCTGGCAGCTGGTCGGGAGGGGGCCCTTCAAGAGGGTCGACGGCTCGATAGGCGTGATCCACTCCATGGGCGGCGTCGACGCCACTTCGACCGTTGTCGTTCTGGGGTTATAGCAAAAGATATTAATGACTATGAGATAGGGCCTATGGAGCACGAATCGGTGCCCCTATACTGGCGCAACATACCCAGCTATTACCGTCTGGCGGCCAGGCGCTGCAGGAAGTGCGGGGAGGTCTACTACCCGCCGGTGGTCAAATGCCCCAGATGCGGCTCATCCGAGCTCGAGGACTTCCAACTGCCCCACGAGGGGGAGCTGGTGGAGTTCACCGTGTTGAGGTCGGTGCCCACCGACTATATGAAGCAGAAGCCGCTGGTGATAGGCCTCGTCAAGCTGGGCCCCGTGAAGGTCCTCGGGCAGATAGTGGACGCCGCTCCCGAGAAGCTGAAGGCCGGGCAGAGGATGGAGGTCGTCTTCAGGAGGGTGGTCGTCGACGGCAAATACGGCCTCGTGATGTACGGCTATAAGTTCAGGCCGAGGCCATGAGGGCGGGCATAGTCTCCTGGGGGGCCTACATACCCAAGTACAGGATCAGGACCGAGGACATAGCGGCGACCTGGGGCGACGACCCCGCCAGGATAGTCGATCTATATCTGGTGTACGAGAAGAGCGTCGAGGGCTACGACGAGGACGCCGTCACCATAGCGACCGAGGCCGCCAGGAGGGCCCTCAGAAGAGGCGCCGTCGACCCCAAGAGGATAGGGGCCGTCTACTCCGGCACGGAGTCCAAGCCCTACGCCGTGAAGCCCATATCATCCATATTGATAGACGCCCTCGGCCTCGCCAACAACGTCTTCGCAGTGGACATGGAGTTCGCCTGCAAGGCCGCCTCCGACGGCATAGTGGCCATAGCCGGCCTGGTTGAGTCGGGGCGGATAGAGTACGGCCTGGCGGTCGGCACCGACACGTCGCAGGGCGAGCCCGGGGAGCATCTGGACTACTCGGCCAGCAGCGGCGGCGTGGCGTACGTGATAGGGAGGGACGGCGTGGCGGCGGAGTTCGAGACGATATATACGTACAACTCCGACACGCCCGACTTCTGGCGCAGGGAGGGATCGCCGTACCCCATGCACGGCGAGGGGTTCACCGGCGAGCCGGCGTACTTCAGACACGTCGTCGGCGCCGCCAAGGGCCTGATGGAGAGGCACGGCTACAAGGTGTCGGACTTCGCATACGCCGTATTCCACCAGCCCAACGGCAGATTCCCCATGCGCGCGGCCTCGATGCTGGGCTTCCCGCCGGACAAGGTCAAGCCGGGCATCGTGGTGACCCATATAGGCAACACCTACAACGCGTCGGCGCTCATGGGCCTCGCCAGAGTCCTCGAGCAGGCGAAGCCCGGAGACAAGATACTGCTGGTCACCTTCGGCTCCGGCGCCGGCTCCAACGCCTTCGTCCTAAACGTCACAGACGCCGTCCTGGAGAGGCAGAAGGCCGACGTGCCGAAAGTCGACGAGATGATCGCCGACAAGATCTACATCGACTACGCCATGTACCTAAAGAATAGAAAGATGGTGAAGCTCTTCGAATAGAGGGATAATACCTTTTTTATAGTCCCCAAGATTAAAAACCCGTGGGACCATTGCTATATGCCCCGTCGCCAGACGGACAAGGTCCTACAGAGGAAGGACCAGATATTGGAGCTTCTGAAGAAACACGGGGAGCTCACCACCAGCGCCATAATGAGGCTCACCGGCATGAGCCACAGCCAGATCTTCTACGTCTTGAAGATGCTGGAGAAGGAGGGCTATATAAGGGAGGTGCGGCGCGGGAAGGTGGCATACTGGCGCTTCAATGTTGAGCAGGAAAGCGGACTTAAAGAACAGTGAGCTCCTGGGCGTCCTCGCCGCCTCGATACTCTGCGCCAAACAGGGCTGCGAGGCGGACGGGCCGGAGATATCCATAGGGCCCCTCACCCTAAGGCTCTACCAGGGACAGGCGAGGCAGGAGGCGAAGAGGGGGAAGAAGGGCCAGCTGAGCCTCCTGGAGCTCGCCGGGGGGAAGGGCGGACAGGAGGCCCCCAGGCAGAAGCCCGCCGAGAAGCCCAGGGAGCAGAAGCCCAGAGGCGAGGCGGCCGCCGAAAGCAAGGCCAGGCAAGCCGCGGCGCAGGAGAGTAGGGAGGAGAAGGAGAAGAGGGTGGAAAAAGCCGAGGCCAGGCAGGCGGCGGCCCCGCCCCGGCCCCCGGCCGTGCCCGCCGAGGAGACGGCCGTTGCCGAGGAGGCGGCCGAGGCCAAGGTCGACCTCTCCCGCCTGGTGGAGGCCGCGTCGGACGTCCTGGGCGTAGACGCGCGGGAGGCGAGGCGCATCCTCGAGTCGGTCCTCCTCTACCTCTCCAACTACCCCAGCGTAGGCCTCCTGAGGTTCTTCGACGACTTGAAGAGGACGGCCAAGGCCGAGCCCGACGCCTTGAAGAAGGTGCTGAACCTCCTGAGGTCCTTCGGGGTGGTGGAGCTCCACGAGCTCGGCGTGGTCAACCTCAGGAAGAGGATAGAGCTGAAAAGGGAGACGAGGCTTTAGCCGGCGGCGCGCCGCGCCGGCGCGTATGCCTCAGTCCTGTGGCCCTTGACGACGAGCACCAAGTCGCCCTTGTCCCTGAGGGCCCTCAGGGCCCTCTTGGCCACGGTCATCTTGACGCCGTATTTGCTCGCGACCTCGTACACGGTCACCACGGGCATGGACTGGACGTCCCTAGATATGGCCTCCAGCAGCTTGTCGAAGGCGGACTGGGCCGCCTTCTTGGAGCCGCCCTCCTCCTTCTTCTTGCCCTTGGCTTGTTGCTGCTGCTGTTGCTGGGCCTTCTCGGTCTTCTTGGCGAGCTGGCTTAGGGTAGGTCTTTTCTTGCCGCCCACGGGCCGCACCACGCGGAGCTATATAAGCTTTGCGCGGAGGCCGGCGTCCCCCTGCGGGAGGACGTCCAGACGTATACGCGCCTTGAGGAAAGGGGGGATGGCGGCCGGCCGCCCCGGAGTTTTTAAAGCCCATGTATTTAAATATGATTTAAAAAGTGGATATGGCTTCTTCTAGAAGGCACGGCCCCTCCCACAAGATAGAGAACATCGTGGCCACCGTCAACCTCGGCGTCGAGCTCGACCTGGAGCAGCTGGCCGAGAAGCTGCCGGTCGCCGAGTACAACCCCGACCAGTTCCCGGGCCTGATCCTCAGGCTCACCAAGCCGAGGATCTCCGCGCTTATCTTCAGGACCGGGAAGATGGTCTGCACGGGCGCCAAGAACGAGGGCGATCTGAAAAACGCCGTACACGCCCTGGTCAAGCTCCTGAACGACCACGGGGCGAACGTCCCGCTGAACCCGGAGGTCCAGGTGCAGAACATAGTGGCCTCCGGCAGCCTCAACGCCGAGGTCGACCTAGAACAGGCGGCCCTGCTCCTCGAAAACACCATGTACGAGCCTGAGCAGTTCCCAGGCCTCATCTACAGGATGTCCGACCCCAGGGTGGTGGTCCTGATATTCGGCTCCGGGAAGATAGTCTGCACGGGCGCCAAGTCTGAGGGGGACGTCGCGGTGGCGGTCCAGCAGCTCTACGACAAGCTCAAGGAGATAGGGGTGCTGTACGTCGAGGAGGGCGGCGGCGAGGAGGCCGAGGAGCCCGAGGAGGGCGAAGAGGGGGAGGAGGAGTGATAGGCCTATACGCAGATGAGGTAATAGAGTCGAGCCTCCCCCTGCTCGTCCCCACCTGCGAGGCGGTCAAGCCCAACGTGATCCCCTACGTGGACGGCGACATCGCCTGCCTCATGAAGGCGCTCGACTCGGCCCACATCGCCGTGGCCCTGAGGACCAGGAACAAGGTCGCGCTGAAGTTAGCGGCCGAGGTGAGGCCGGACATATTGATTCTGGTCGACGGTCTGGCGGCCAGAGGGCGGCGGATCAGGCCGCTGCTGAGGCCGGGAGCCGCGGCGCGGGGGTACTACCTGGTCGAGAGCCGGGAGCAGCTGAGGCGTATAGACGGCGGCCTCGCCGAAGGCCTGTTCCTCTACGCCCGGAACTTCGACCAGGCCTGGATCGCCGAGGCGCTCGGCGGCCGCCTGAAGTGCGACGGCTGCTCCCCTCCCTGCAGGGCTGTGGATCTGCTCCTCTGCAACGCCTACAGGGAGCTGGAGGTCGTCTAGGCTTTAAGCCGCGCCCTATTTGAGCCTCAGCGACTCGCCCGGCCTCATTACGTACACCTTGCTGCTGGACACGGCCTCCACCCTCGACTTGAAGTCCTCCGGGTCCTGTTTTATCACGGGGAAGGTGTTGTAGTGCATGGGGACGACCGACTTGGCCCTCAGGAGCTGGACCGCCCAGGCGGCCTCGCGAGGCCCCATGGTGTAGAAGCCCCCTATGGGGAGCAGGGCCAGGTCGAGGTCGAACATCCTCCCTATCAGCTCCATATCGCCGAAGACGCCCGTATCCCCCGCGTGGTAGATGCTGCCCTCGGGCGTGGATATCACGAAGCCCGTCGGGGCGCCCCTATTCGCCGTGTGCAGCGCCGGCGTCATGTAGACCTCCACGCCGTCCCCCAGCTTGACGGTCCCCCCTATGTTCATCCCCACGGTCTGGGCCTCGGGGACCCCCTTCTCCGCCACCTCCAGCGACAGCTCGAAGGTGCCCACTATCGGCGCGCCCGTCCTCTTGGATATCTCGACCGACTCCCCCAGGTGGTCCAGATGGTCGTGTGTAACGAGTATATAGTTGGGCCGAAGCCCCGCCACCTCCTCCACGGTCGTCGGGGAAAGCGGGTGGGTCGCCCACGGATCCACCAATATCTTGAGGGAGCCCGCCTCCACCAGGAAGAACGAGTGCCCGAACCACCTCACCTGCATGCAGACCCCCGAAACCGGTTTTATAACTATTTCCTGAGGTCCAGGCGGATGGCCCGGGCGTGCGGGGCGTAGATGGAGACCTGGTACCCCCTGGCCTCGGCCGCCGCCGCGATCTCCCTCAGCGCCGAGAAGGGCATGGGCCTCAGAAGCACGAGCTTCAGGCGGTACGTCCCGCTCCTGGGGTCGTAGAGGACCTTGGCGTACTTCAGAGGCTCCCTGGCCTTCGCCTTCGCGAGCTCCAGAAGCGCGTTGACGTCCTCCACGCCGGACCCCAAGCGGGTCCTTATATCAATTGCTTGTTGAAGATGGAGGCGAGGAGGTGGTCGAGCTCAGGCGCCCTGTCGTACATATCGCCGTTTATCGAGATGGCGCCGGGCCCGCCAACCTCGAAGACCTTCCACGGCCCCCTGCCGAACTTGGCCAGGACGTACGCCCTGCCCCCCGCACGCGAGGCGAACTCCAGAAGCCCCTCCACCCTCTCCCCCTCGACCCTTATGGCGGCCCTCCTCGCCCTGTACTTCAGCTCCAACACCAGGACCTGGCCCCTGCAGACGGCCACAACGTCCGGGACGAAGCGCTTCCTGACGCCGCCCCCCGAGGAGCACCCCCGCAGAACGGCGCACCCCCTATCCCACAGGAGGTTGGCTACGGACCTCTCCTTGGAGGCCCCCTTGGCCTTCGGGCTCGTCACGGCCGACGCTACGCACGGATTAAAATCAGTGGCCCCGTGATACGAAAAAGGCTTTAAATAGGGAACGGGAGATGGGGCCATGTCCCAGTCTTTCGACGTGGTGGTCGTCGGAGCGGGCACGGCGGGGGCCTACGCCGCCTACAACCTGGCCAAGAGGGGCTTCAAGGTCGCCCTCATGGACTCCAAAAGCGGCGACAAGGTCGGCGTCAAGACCTGCGGAGACGCCCTGGGCAAACACCACGTGGACAGGATGTCGAGGTTCCTCACGCCGAACCCCAGGATATTGGTCAACGAGATAAAGGGCGTCGAGCTCTACAGCCCCGACCTCAGGACCAAGTACGTGATCGCCGGGGAGGGCTACATGCTGGACAGATTCAACTGGGGCAAGTGGCTGGTCAGGGAGGCGGTCAACGCAGGCGCGGCGTTCTTCGAGGGCCACACCGCGACCGCGCCGATACTCGAGAACGGCCACGTGGTCGGGGTCAAGGCCACCGACAACAGGCAGGGGACGTACAGGGAGTTCAGGGCGAAGGTCGTGGTGGACGCGTCCGGATCGGTGGGCGTCGTCAGGACGAAGCTCCCCGACACCTGGCCCATATCCGAGAGGCTGCACCCCGAGGACGTCTCGCACGCCTACAGGGAGGTCTTCTACATAGACGGCGCCGTGGATAACCCCAACTACATAAAGATATACCTGGACCAGAACATATCCCCCGGAGGCTACTGGTGGGACTTCCCCTACTCCTCCAACTTCGTCAACGTGGGGCTCGGCATATGGGGCGTGCTGAAGATAAACCCCAACGCCAACTACAAGAAGTACCTGGAGCCCCGCTACAGGATAAGGGAGAAGGTGCACATGGGCGGCGGCTTCATACCCACCAGACGCCCCCTCAAGTCGCTGGTGGGCAACGGGATAGTGGCGGCAGGCGACGCGGCCGCCGCGGTCAACCCGCTGCACGGAGGCGGCATAGGGCAGGCTCTGCTGACCGGAGAGCTCGCGGCCAAGGCCATAGAGAAGGCCTTCGCGCAGGGCAGATACGACGCCCAGACGCTGTGGAGCTACAACCTGGACTACATGCAGGAGTGGGGCCACCGGCAGGCCCAGCTCGACGTCATAAGGCTCATGCTGCAGACCCTGGACAACGACGACCTCAACTTCGGCCTCTCCAGGAAGCTCCTCACCGAGGAGGACGTCCTCGACATATCGTCCCGCGGAGTCACGCTCTCCGTCGTCGACAAGATGAGGATAGCGCTCCAGTTCGCCGCCAGGCCGGGCCTCCTGATGAAGCTGTACAACGCCATGCAGTACGCCAAGAAGATAGGGGACATGTACCTGGACTACCCCAAAAGCCCAGAAGGCCTAGACAGGTGGCACGAAAAAGTCATGGAGACGTACGGCGAATACAGGAGGAAGATAGGGCTCGGCCCAATGCCGGCGTAGCACGCCGAGGCGCCGAAGGGCAGTCGCCCCCAACGGCCCGCGGAGCCCCGCAGCGCAGGAACCCAGAGCCCGCGGCCGCGTGACGCGCCCCCGGCCTCGCTCCAACGAGAGCCGTTCGCGGTTCACATGGTACAGGATGCAGGAAAGCCGCAATAAGGCAGTCCTCAGCGACGCTAACATTAGCGATTAGCGGAAGCCCGCCAGCCTCCTACAGAGTTGCCGATCAACGCCGCACCCTAAGCCTTGCGAGGAGCCGATTTATGGCACCATCCACATGCACAGAGACCTGTTGTTGCTGCGGCGGCAGATAGGCGACAACCGTCCACCTATTCGCCGGCTCAGGCGGCTGGCCCGAGGTATAGAGATGCATAGCGCCCACGCGGATCCCCCTCCTAAGTAGAGGGACGTGATAGCCGAGGGCATATATCTCGTCCACCTGGGTCTCCGGAATGCGCGTGTTCTTTCTGTGTAGCTTGACCTCCAGAATCATCAACATTTCGTCGCCCATCTTAAGGGCAACGTCGAGGTTAAACCTCCTGTCGAGCACCGCAACCGCAGGTTCGAGGACGACGTCGTAGCACCTCTCCAAGGCGTAGCAGGCAACTATGGCGTTTCCCAGCGGGTTCAGCGGCGCATCAGCCAACCCCCCGTACGCCTGCTTCAGAGTCATCAAAGCCTTCCGCCAATCGACACATGCCTCCTGTAGCACCCTGCTGTACAGCTCATGCGGGACGCCGGTAAACACCCGTCTTATTTCAAAGCCGCCGAAAATTCAGAGACTGCAGCAACTCACCCATGCAGCTCCTTCGGCACGAGGCTGTACCCCTCGGCGTAGAGGTAGTTGACAAGCCTCACCCCCATATAGTCCGACTTCTTCTCAGGGACGTCCAAGCCCAGCAACTGGTTCACATGCCGTTCGAGCTGCCAAGGCTTCCAGCCGCCGTACTTCGCCGCCACGTCGGAGAGCCGAGCCGCCACCGGCCGGGGCAACTGCGGCGCGGGGCCCGCATAGCGTATCTCAAGTCCCAACTCCCCCTGCACCAAGTCGAAATCCTCGGCCTCAAGGGCGTCGTACACCTCGTTGCTCATGGGCCCATACGACCAGATGTAGAAGTCGGCCCTAGCCAAGGGGCGGCCGCCATATCTATACTCATAGACGACGTGCCCCTCCACGTCGTACTGCGCCAGGAAGACCAGCTTCATCAGCTTCTTCACGCCGTACACCCCACCCCCCAGCGATTTGAGTAGAAACATGACGACCTCCCTCACCCCATACTCCCCAACAACGACCGACTCGCCCACAGACACGCCAAAATATCGATTTATATGCAGCTGCCGAACCGCGGCGCAGAGCCACCGCCGACCCGAGACCGAGGACTACGCCACATATAGCCCGCTCAGCCCTCCCCTCGTCACTCGCGACCATAGCCGCTCACACATCCACGTGTCGTAGGCGCAGGCCTTGCAAGCATCTTGCCTATCCCGCCGCTCAGCTCCACCTCCAGAACCCTCAACGGCACATGGCCCTTCGC